>Ga0209792_1000138_pt1 | contig 96190 bp, 85 predicted proteins | sample EBPBio142005_DNA_FD_185860 | JGI IMG/M metagenome (GOLD analysis project Ga0209792, IMG submission 185860) | Wastewater treatment Type I Accumulibacter community from EBPR Bioreactor in Madison, WI, USA - Reactor 1_6/14/2005_ DNA (SPAdes)... | ecosystem: Engineered > Bioreactor > EBPR >...
GGTTTTTTGTTTTTGTGCTATGCCAAAACTCTGTAGCCCTCCGATTGAACCAAATAGCTCGTAGCAAAATGATCACTATAGACGATAGTGGGAATACCGTATAGTAAAATTCTCTCGTATTTCGCTGCTGAATTTTATTAGGGGTTATATTTTGTTTTGAAAAAACTTTTCAACGAAAACGATTGATTTTTATTATTTCTACTAAATTGATAATAATCAGGTGTTTTTACTAATATTTCTTAGTAATTTTACATTTCAAAAGTTAAATCATGTCTAAAAGAATAAAAAAAATAGGAGTGCTTACTTCTGGAGGAGATTCGCCGGGGATGAATGCCGCTATACGCTCTGTAGTGCGTGCTTGCGCTTATTATAATGTGGAGTGTGTGGGGATTTATCGAGGATATCAAGGTATGATAGAAGGCGATTTTGAAGCTATGGGTCCGCGTTCTGTGAATAATATCGTGAATAAAGGTGGGACTATTTTGAAATCGGCACGGTCAAAAGAGTTTATGACTACCGAAGGTAGAAAAAAAGCCTATGATAACCTTGTAGAATCGGGTATTCAGGCTTTGGTAGTTATTGGTGGTGATGGTTCTTTTACTGGTGCAGAGGTTTTTAATTCAGAATATGGAATGCAAGTAATTGGTATTCCAGGAACGATTGATAACGATATTTATGGTACGAGTCATACCTTAGGATTTGATACCGCTTTGAATACGGTAGTTGAAGCCATTGATAAAATTCGGGATACTGCAAGCTCACACAATCGTTTGTTTCTCGTAGAAGTTATGGGGCGTGACGCCGGACATATTGCACTAAATGCTGGTATTGGAGCAGGAGCAGAAGAAATCTTAATTCCAGAAGAAAATTTAGGTTTGGAACGATTGTTAGAGTCGTTACGAAAAAGCAAACTTTCTGGAAAAGCATCAAGCATTGTTGTAATTGCTGAGGGTGATAAAATTGGAAAAAACGTTTTTGAACTTAAAGACTATATCGAGCAAAACCAACCAGAATACGACATTAGAGTATCAGTTTTAGGGCACATGCAACGTGGTGGTTCGCCATCTTGTTTTGATAGAGTTTTAGCTTCAAGATTGGGCGTAAAAGCTGTAGAATCTATTTTAGAAGGAAAATCAAATTATATGGTTGGACTTTTAAATGATAAAGTAGCGCTTACACCTTTGGAACAAGCCATAAAAGGACAATCAGAAATTGATTTGGAATTGCTTAGAGTTTCCGATATCATGACTACTTAGGAAATCAGAAGTTAGAAATCTGAATTTAGAAATTAGAAAAATAAACCAAAATAATAATCGGCATAAAGCAAAATGCTTAGAGCCAAAAGAATTAAAATAAGATGAAAGTAAAATTAGGAATCAACGGATTTGGAAGAATAGGAAGAATTGTTTTTAGAGAATCAATGAATAGAGATAACGTAGAAGTTGTGGCTATCAACGATTTATTAGAAGTAGAACACTTAGCATATCTATTAAAATACGATTCAGTTCATGGTCGTTTTAACGGAAAAGTAGAAGTAAAAGAAGGAAAACTTTATGTAAACGATAAATATATACGTGTTACTGCCGAAAAAGATCCAACGCTTATCAAATGGGACGACAAAGAAGTAGATGTTGATGTAGTTGCAGAGTGTACTGGAATTTTCACAACCTTAGAAACAGCTAAAGCACACATTACGGGTGGTGCCAAAAAAGTAGTTATTTCTGCGCCTTCGGCAGATGCTCCGATGTTTGTAATGGGTGTAAACCACAACAAAGTTACTGCTGCAGATGTAATTGTTTCAAACGCTTCTTGTACTACCAACTGTTTGGCTCCATTAGCAAAAGTAATTCACGATAATTTCGGAATTGTTGAAGGATTAATGACAACCGTTCATGCTACAACGGCTACACAACTTACAGTTGATGGACCATCTAAAAAAGATTTCCGTGGTGGTAGAGCAGCATTATTAAATATTATTCCTGCCTCTACCGGCGCTGCAAAAGCAGTAGGAAAAGTAATTCCAGAACTTAATGGTAAACTTACAGGTATGTCTATGCGTGTGCCAACTGCTGATGTTTCTGCGGTAGATTTAACAGTGAAATTAGGTAAAGAAACGAGCTACGAAGAAATCATGAAAGTATTAAAAAATGCTTCAGAAAATGAATTAAAAGGAATTTTAGGTTATACCGAAGACGATGTTGTTTCTCAAGATTTTATTGGAGATGCAAGAACTTCAATTGTTGATGCCAAAGCTGGTATTGGTTTGAACAGCACTTTCTTCAAAATTGTATCTTGGTATGATAATGAATATGGTTATTCAAGCAAGTTGATTGATTTAGCAGCTCATATCGCAGCCATTTAATTAATTAGAAATTATAAATTATGAATTCAGAAACTATCAAAATTCATAATTTATAATTCTAAATTTATAATTTAAAAATATGAAGTTACTTGTAGATAGCGGTTCAACCAAAGCAGATTGGATTGCCATAGATGATTCTGGAAAAGTACTTTTTACAACACAAACCCTTGGTTTAAATCCAGAAGTTCTCGAAAAAGATGAAATCATTGCGCGTCTCGACGATCGTTTTGATATTTCGCACAATAAAGATAAAGCAACACATTTGTATTTTTATGGTGCAGGTTGTGGTACCGATAGAATGAAAAATTTTTTGACAACTGTTTTCAAAGAATATTTCACTCACGCCAATGTTTTGGTTCTGGAAGACACCTACGCCGCCGTATATGCTACAACGCCAAAAAACGAAAAAGCCATAGTTTGTATCTTAGGAACAGGTTCAAACTGTAGTTATTTTGATGGAAATGTATTGCATCAAAAAGTACAATCATTAGGCTATATTGCTATGGATGATTGTAGTGGTAATCGATTTGGACGTCATTTACTTCGAGGGTATATGTTCAATAAAATGCCAGCAGAAATGGCTAAGGATTTTGAAGAAGAATACAATGTGGATCCCGATTATATCAAACACAATTTGTATAAAGAACCCAATCCGAATGCTTACTTAGCCACGTTTGCCAAGTTTTTGATAAAACATAAAGATTCAGATTTTTGTAAAAAATTTATTTATGCCGAAATGGAAGATTTTGTAGAAAATTATATCAAACAATTTGATAACTATACTACGATTCCGGTGCATTTTGTAGGCTCTATAGCTTTTTATTTGCAAGATGAATTGCATGAAGTTTTAGCCAAACACAATATAAAAGCAGGAAACATTCTGCGTCGTCCGATAGACGGATTGATACAATTTCATATAACAAACCCATAAATAGAAAGGCCTCATTATTGAGGTCTTTTTTTTAACTTTGCTTTATGGAAAACACAAAGAAAATAGAAATTGCCATTATCGCACACGATGGCAAAAAAGCCGATATGGTTCAGTTTCTTAACAAGAACAAAGCCATTTTACATAAAGACAATATCAAAATTATTGCAACCGGAACTACAGGTGGTAAAGCCGAAGCTGCGGGTTTTAAAGTAAAACGAATGCTGTCGGGGCCGCAAGGTGGCGATGCCCAAATTGCCGCTCGTGTAGCCGAAGGCAAAACCAAAATGGTTCTATTCTTCAAAGATCCAAATTCGAGTCATCCGCACGAACCCGATATCAATATGTTGATACGAATTTGCGATGTGCACAATGTACCCTTAGCTACCAACGAAGCCACGGCGCAACTGTTGTTGTTGGGGTTAGATGAGTATAATTTGTAAAAACTTAGCGCAACGTAGCCCCAAGTTCTTTCTCAAAAATCGATTGTAATTTGCCCATCGTTTTTTCTATTTGGCTATCGGTAAGGGTTTTGTTTTCGTCTTGTAAAATAAAACTCAAAGCATACGATTTTTTGCCTTCCGGCAGATTTTTTCCTTCGTACACATCAAAAAGATTAATGTCTTTTAGTAATGATTTTTCGGTGTTTTGTGCCATTTTGTAAATAGCATCAAAAGCAATATTGTGGTCTAATAGCAACGCCAAATCTCTTCGTACTTCTGGATATTTTGAAATCTCTTGGAATTTAATTCGAGTAGAAAGTAATTTTAATACCAAATCCCAATTAAATTCGGCATAAAAAACTTCTTGTTTAATATCAAAATGTTTTAAAACTGATTTTTTTACAGTACCAATTTCTACCAAAATATCGTTGCCATTGGCAATAGAAATACCCTCAGAAAGTGTATCTAAAGTAATTGGAAGATGATTGATTTTGGTGTATCCTAATCGATTTAAAACTGCTGCAATATATCCTTTGAAATAATAAAAATCACTGGTTTCCGAATTGGTAGCCCACGATTCTTTGGCTTTGTTTCCGGTCATGTACACTGCCAAATGTTTCTTTTCTTCGAAACCCGAAAGAATTTTTTTGTAGCTTTTTCCGAATTCAAATAATTTTAAATCGTTGTTTTTTCGGTTGCAGTTATACGCAATGGCTTCTAGACCTGAAAATAATAATGATTGGCGCATTACCGACAAATCGTTGCTCAACGGATTGAGCATTGCTACATTGCTTTCTTCTTTTATTAGTTCTGAAAGTTGCGTGTATTCTGGAGAAGTAAGCGAATTTGCCATCATTTCGTGAAATCCAAAAGCATTGAGTTGCGAGGCAACGATGTTTTGAATTTTGTAATCTTCGGTTTTTGGCGAATTGGCTACTGTTGCATTTATTTTATTAGTAAAATTAATGTTGTTGTATCCGTAAACTCTTAATATTTCTTCGATAACATCTACTTCTCTTTGCACATCTACACGATAGGCCGGAACTACCAAACCTAAACCAGCATCGGTAGAACTTACTACTTTGATGTCTAATGATGCTAAAATATTTTTGATTGTTTCTTTAGGGATTTCTTGCCCGATGATTTTTTTAGTATGATCAAAGTTTAAAAACACCTGAAAATCTTCTATTTTTTTGGGATACACATCAATGACATCTGAAGTGATTTCGCCACCAGCAACTTCCAAAATAAGCATAGCAGCTCGCTTTAGTGCATATTCGGTTATAGTTGGATCGATACCACGTTCGAAACGGAAAGAAGCATCGGTACTCAAACCATGACGCTTTGCAGTTTTTCTTATAGATACTGGATTGAAGTAAGCACTTTCAATAAATACCGAAGTAGTTTCATCAGTAACTCCTGAATTTTTTCCACCAAATACACCAGCCATACACAAAGGACCATTTTGGTCACAAATCATTAAATCATCTTCGTGTAAGGTACGTTCAACATCATCAAGAGTGGTAAATTTTGTACCAGCAGCAACTGTTTTCACAATAATTTTTCCCGAAATTTTGGCAGCATCAAAAGCGTGTAGTGGTTGTCCTAAATCGTGTAGAATATAATTGGTAACATCTACAATGTTGTTTTTTGGTGTTAAACCAATGGCTTTCAATCTGTTTTGTAACCAATTTGGCGATGGTTTTACTGTAATTCCAGATATGGTAACACCACAGTAGCGAGGTGCTAAAGTGCTATTTTCTACATTTATATCAATTTTGAGAATGCGTTTATCTACATTAAATGCAGAAACAGATGGTGTTATAAGTTCGATGTTTTTATCGTTTTGTAATAAAGCGGCACGCAAATCGCGGGCTACGCCCATGTGCGACATGGCATCGGCTCTGTTTGGTGTCAATCCAATTTCGAAAACTTCATCGTTTTCTATTTTTAAAACATTGGCAAGTGTAGTTCCTGGTTTAAGATTGGTATCTAAAACCATAATTCCGTCATGACTGGTTCCTAAGCCTAATTCGTCTTCGGCGCAAATCATACCGTGACTTTCTTGTCCGCGTATTTTTCCTTTTTTTATTTCAAATTCTTTTCCTTCTTTATCATACAGTTTTGTTCCTATGGTTGCTACCGGAACTTTTTGAGAAGCTGCTACATTGGGTGCTCCACATACAATTTGTACTGGTTTTCCATCGCCTAAATCTACCGTTGTTACTTTTAATCTATCAGCATCTGGATGTTTTTCGCAAGTAATAACTTCACCTACTACAACACCTTCCAAACCGCCTTTTACTGATTGGTATTTTTTTACCACTTCAACTTCAAGCCCCAAATCGGTAAGTAATGCAGCTGTTTCTGCAGATGGTAAATCTATTTTTAAGAATTGTTTTAGCCAGTTGTATGATATTTGCATTGGAGTATTTTTTAAGGTTGCAAAGATAAAGAATGAAATTAAAAAAAAGATTGTTTAATTACCAAAAAAACTGCTCTTTTTTGGAGCAGTTTTTGTGTTTTTTAGCGTAGGGTTCTATCTGGTAAATTTCGTTTATCCCATTTAATATCACTAAATACACTGGCTCTTATACCTATATAAAAACCCCATTGTGCATTGTTTCCAAAAGGTGCCCAATTAAAATTCATATACCAACTCATTAAATCTCGGTTCATACGCAGTTGGGTGACAGTTACTCCTTTATTTACAAAATCGTAACCTGATGATACACCAAATTTCCATTTTGGCGTTAAATCTATATTGGACGAAACCATAAGTGAGCAGCTCGAAATTTTGCTTCCATTTTCATCATTGGTATAAGTGGCACTAAGAGCCATAATCATATCAAAAGGTATTTCGGCATTATAAAATCCGGCAAATTCATTTTGGTTTTCTTCTTGTTTCTTAAGATTATTTTCGTCGTTCAAATCTTTATTTGTACCAAATAAATCATCTTCTCGACCACCATTTTTCTTTCCTTGATCGTTTGTTTTTTCTTTTTTTCCTCTTGCCGATAGGCTATAATTCATTGTGATATTGGCGTTGGAAACAGCAAATGCATTTCTTCGATAATTGTCCTCGGCAAATACGTATGGGTCTATGGATCCATTGAAATTGATTTGCATTTTTTCCTTTAAAACAGCAGTTCCTCCGCTAAAAGAAATGGTACTCCAGCGTGATGATTTTAAATCAAAGCTACTTCCAAAAGATAAATTATTGAGTAATTTTATTTTTTTTAGTTCGGTTTTGGTAGTGTCGCTATCCTTTACTTTGGCTTCAAAATCGTTGGTAACTCCAAAGCTTAATACATTAGAGTAGGTTGTGTTTGGGTTTCCATAAAGACCATCGTCAAATCGGGTATATTCAACAGTGTCACCATTTATATTTTTTACATACGTTTCTTTGTATCTGTTGTTGCCTGGCACATACGAATGTCCTACACTTGGTTTTATAGTGTGGCGCAAGCTTTTCATTTTTCCGTTTCCTTTAAAGTCATACGTACCATAAATGGTAGTACTTAAACTATTGCCAAAAGAATAGGTTCTAAAACCATCAAGACCATTGTTATATGTAGTAACAACATCGCCTTGTGTGGCATCAAATTTTTTGTTGATAGTTTTTAATTGCCATACTTCTTTGTAATTTACAGATGTTGTAGCACTAAAATATTTGAAAACTTTGTAATTGGTACTAATTGGAATATTGTGTTGAAAACCAATTTTGGCAATATCATTAAATTTAGATTTGAATAATAATGTGTCTTCAATGTTAATAACATTCTGACCATTTAAACTGTATTGAACATTGAGGTTTTTAATGAATCCTTTTTTGTTTTCATCTTTTTTGGCAAATAGGAAAACCCTATCGGCACTCGCCTGAAAAGTTGGAAGATTGAGTACCAAATTGTGTGTACGTGTATTTTGTGAAAGTGTATTGGCAAACGACAAACTAACTTGAGGCACAGTTTTTAAAGTAGTTTGATAGGATATTGATGAGTTCAGCGTATTATTTAGATTCGAACCCATATTGTTTTGACTAATGGATTGATTGTAATATTGGCTACTTCCTGCATTTACCGATGCACTAAATCTTGAGTTAGGATTTGATTTACTATCTTTACTATGCGACCACTGAATATTGAATATCTTCGATTTACTATAATCGGGTAAACCACGTTCGCTATTTATTTGATTTTCGTAACGAATTTGTACATTACCCGAATATTTATACTTTTTAGCATATTGACTTTCGCCTCGCAAGGAATAACTACCATTGGTAAAATAATCGCCCATTACTGCCAAATCGTAATTATCGCTTAGCGCAAAATAATAACCACCATTTTGCAAAGCATAACCACGATTGTTATTTTGACCATAACTTGGAAGTAAAACTCCCGAACGACGTGTATTCGTAAAAGGGAAAAAAGCAAAAGGCAATGCAATAGGCGTAGGGATATTAGCAAGCCACATATTGGTAAAACCAACCACAACTTTTTTACCTGGTACAAATTTGGCTTTTTGCGCTAAAAAATAATATTCAGGATCGTCTATGTCTTCGGCAGTAGTCATTTTTACGTGTTTCATAAAATAAGTACTGTCGTTTTCTTTTTTAGAAATAGCGGCATTTACAAAAAGTTCGTCTTGTTTGGTTCTAGAATTCCAAACTTTTGCCTTTTTGGTTTTAAAATTAAACCGAATCGAATCGGGTTCTACGACATTATTTCCTTGTTTAAAAACCGGATATTGTATGTATTCGCCCAACGAATCTTTTATTCTACCAGCATAAACTTCATTTTTTTTATAATCAAAAACAATAATTCCAGCTTTTAATTCATAATCCTGATAAAATAATTCGGCTTCGTTATATAAAGTAATAAGTTTTTTCTTGTTATCAAACTCGTTGTAGTCTTTGGCTTTGTATTTTACAATAGCTTCCAAATACTTCTTGGTAGAGTCTTTAGGCTTTAGTTCTTCGAGGTTTACAACCTTAAGGTTTTTATCTTCGGGCTTGGGTTTTTCTTGTGCCAACCCTTGTGTAGCACCCATTGTTAAGAAAATACTTAATAAAACAAAAATAAATGTTTTTGCTTGAAAAATTATATGCACTATTTTTGTAAAAATTTGGTTCAAAATTTGATGTGAGCTAAGTATTGGCTTAAAATTTCGCCAAAAATAAATAAATAAACTGGGATTGAATAATCTGTTTAAATTAAATTAACTTTTTTATGAAAATGAAAAATAGTCTTCGTAACACCATTATAGCTGCAACTCTTATATTTAGTACGTTTGCCGTAGCACAATCTAAGTTTAAAGTAACTTTAGACGCAGGTCATGGCGATAACGATCCAGGTGCGCGCTATCATGGGCATGTAGAAAAAGAAATAAATTTGTCGTTGGTGCTAAAAATTGGAAAAATATTAGAACAACATCAAGATGTACAAGTTATTTACACTCGAAAAACCGATCAATTTATTGATTTGGTAGAACGTGCCAATATTGCCAATCGAGCAAAATCAGACATTTTTGTATCCATACACTGCAATGCCAACGATAGAGAAGGAGCTTATGGTACCGAAACCTTTGTGATGGGTTTAACCAAAAATGCATCGAATTTAGCAGCTGCAAAAAAAGAGAATGCCGTAATAACATTAGAAAAAAATTATAAGAAAAATTATAACGGATACGACCCAAACAAACCAGAATCTTTGATTGGAATGACATTAATGCAAGAAGAATTTTTAAACAACAGTATTTCTTTGGCAGGAAAAATAGAAAGTAATTTCAAGAATCAGTTAGGATTGAAAAGCCGAGGTGTAGAGCAAGCTCCATTTATGGTGTTGCACAAAGCCTATATGCCGCGTGTGTTGGTTGAAACCGGATTTATTTCCAACATCAATGAAGGAAATAGATTGGATTCTGATTCTGGGCAAAACGATGTTGCAGAAGCTATTGCCAAAGCAATATTGAGTTACAAAGATGATTTTTTTGATCCAGATGGCGGAGCTGTTGAACCTGCACCAGTTGTAAAAGAGCCTACACCAGTAAAAAACACTAACAATAGTTCTGGAAATTCGGCATCAAATAGTAATGATAATGACAAACAAGGAATTGTTTACAAAGTGCAGCTTTGTGCCAGTGTAAAAAAAATGGAATTAAAGTCTTATAATTTCAAAGGATTAGATGATTTGTCGATAGAAAAAGAAGGAAGCATATACAAATATTTCTACGGAGAAGAAAGTGCTTATGCTACCATCGAAAAAAAATGGAAAGAAGCCAAAAGCAAAGGCTACAAAACATCTTTCATCACTGCAAAAAAAGACGGGAAAAATATCACAGTAAAAGAAGCCCGAAAACTGCAATAAATTTATATTTTTGCAAATTAAAAATATAAATTTTGAAACTGTCAAGAGAATTAAAAACCGCCATTTTAGTAATTATCTCCATATTATTATTTATTTGGGGATATAGTTTTTTAAAAGGAAGAGATCTTTTTGTAAATTACAAACGCTTGTATGTTACTTATACTAATGTAGAAGGTCTTACTGTAGCGGCGCCTGTTACTATCAACGGACTTACTGTTGGAAAAGTAAATACTATACAATTAGATAACACAACCGGAAAATTAAAAGTCGAATTGCAAATCAATACCGATTTTCCAATTACAAAAGCATCACAAGCCGAAATTTATGCACCAAGTCCAATTGGAGGCAAACAAATAGCTCTTAAAATTTTACCAGGCGATTTGGCTCAAGATGGCGATTTCTTGATTTCTGCAACAAAATTAGGGCTTACCGAACAGCTTGCCAATGAAGTAGCGCCCCTTAAAGATAAAGTTACCGTTTTGCTTGATAATGCCAACAAAATGATGGAAAATCTAAACGGTGTACTCGATGCAAAAACCAAAGAAAATTTGCAACAAAGTTTGGCTAATCTTAATGAAACAATAGCGCAATTTAAACAAACAGCGGCACAAACAAATAGTATTCTTGCCGATAATAAAACCAAACTGAGCAATACATTGGGTAATGCCGAAAAAATATCGGCTAATTTTTCTAAAGTTTCCGATTCATTAGCCAAAATCGAATTGGGTAAAACGGTTAAAAAACTCGAAAGTACCATGGCTTCTGTAAATACCATGATGGCAGATATGAATTCCGGAAAAGGAACCATGGGTAAGTTATTAAAAGACGAAGCCATGTATAATAACTTCACAAACACATCAAAAGAATTAGAATTATTGTTGCAAGATTTACGTCTAAACCCAACACGATACGTAAATGTGTCTTTGTTTGGTAAAAAGAACAAACCGTATGTTGCACCAGTAACCGACACCATAAAAAAATAAGATATGGAATTTATACCACGCATTTTATTTCTACTAATTTTAATAGCTGGTATTGGTTATTTTGCAAATAATGTAAAAAAACTAATCCGAAATATTAAATTAGGTAAAGACATCAATCGTTCTGATAATTCATCGCAACGTTGGCGCAATATGACCATGATAGCATTAGGACAATCAAAAATGGTAAAACGACCAATAGCTGCGGTATTGCATATCATTGTTTATGTTGGATTTATCATTATTAATATTGAATTATTAGAAATTGTTATCGACGGACTTTTCGGAACGCACAGAGTATTTTCCTTTATGGGAGGTTTTTATAATGTGTTAATCGGTTCTTTCGAAATATTAGCATTTTTGGTATTAGTAGCGGTAATTGTTTTTTGGATTCGAAGAAATATTCTAAAATTAAGTCGTTTTCAAAAACAAGAAATGACAGCGTATCCAAAAAAAGATGCCAATACCATTCTTTATTTCGAAATGGTTTTGATGTCATTGTTTTTATTAATGAATGCAGCCGATTATCATTTGCAACATCTTCCGGAAGTATACGGACATTACCATGTTGCAGGTGCATTTCCAATATCACAATACATAGCAGTTATTTTTCAAAACATGAATCCGGCTGTAGTGGTTTTGTTTGAACGTTCGTTTTGGTGGTTGCATATTGTTGGAATTTTAGCGTTTTTAAATTATTTATATTTCTCTAAACATTTGCATATTTTATTGGCATTTCCAAACACCTATTATGCAGATTTGAATCCGAAAGGCGAATTAGATAATTTAGAAAGTGTAACCAATGAAGTAAAGTTAATGATGGATCCAAATGCCGATCCGTATGCTGCTGCACCCGAAGGAGCTGCGCCTTCTAAATTTGGAGCCTCTGATGTAATGGATTTGAATTGGGTTCAATTACTAAATGCCTATACCTGTACCGAATGTGGACGTTGTACATCATCGTGTCCGGCAAATATCACAGGTAAAAAATTATCGCCGAGAAAAATCATGATGGATACGCGCGATAGACTCGAAGAAGTAAGCAAAAATTTAGATGCCAACAAAGGTGTTTTTGTTCCAGATAATAAATCGTTGCTTAACGATTACATCACGCCCGAAGAACTTTGGGCTTGTACATCGTGCAACGCCTGCGTAGAAGAATGTCCGGTAAGCATCAGTCCGTTATCTATTATTATTGATATGCGACGTTATTTGGTTATGGAGCAAAGTGCTGCGCCGCAACCATTAAATGCTATGATGACCAATATCGAAAACAATGCTGCTCCTTGGCAATACAACCAAATGGACAGATTGAATTGGAAAAATGAAGATTAAAAAAACTCGAAAAAGAATTAAAGAACTACAATGAAGACCGAAGAAATAAACGATCATTTACAAGCCCATGCCGAAAACGGTAAAGCCGTAAGTCCAATATTGCCCGAAGGAATTAAAAATTATTTGATAGATATCGATGGTACCATTTGTGATGATATTCCGAATGAAGAACCAGAACGTATGCTTACGGCAGAAGTATATCCAGATGCTTTGATAACATTAAATAAATGGTATGACGAAGGACATATAATTTTCTTTTTTACATCACGTACCGAAGCGCATAGAGAATATACCGAAATTTGGTTAAAAAAACACGGTTTCAAATACCATGGAATGATAATGGGAAAACCACGTGGCGGAAATTACCATTGGATAGATAATCATTTGGTAAAAGCAACTCGTTATAGAGGTAAATTTACCGATTTAATAGATAAAGAAGTAACCATTCAAGTGTTTGATGACGAACACCATGAATAATTGATTTGTAGATATGGGTTGTTGGAATCAACCAAACTAACAAATCAGTAAATAAACAAATTAACATATAAATTATGTCAGCAGGATTAGTAGTGCCAACCATGGCAGAAATGTTAGCACAAGGAAAACAACCCGAAGTTTTGTTTTGGGTTGGATGTTCAGGAAGTTTTGACGATAGAGCCAAAAGAATCACCAAAGCATTTGTAAAAATTTTAAACAATGCCAATGTAGATTTTGCCGTCTTAGGAACCGAAGAATCCTGCACTGGCGATCCTGCCAAAAGAGCCGGTAACGAATTTTTATTTCAGATGCAAGCCATGATGAATATCGAAGTGCTAAATGCTTACGAAGTAAAAAAAATTGTTACTGCTTGCCCACACTGTTTCAATACTTTAAAAAATGAATATCCAGAATTGGGTGGCAAATACGAAGTGGTACATCATACCGAGTTTTTAAAATCGCTATTAGATTCTGGTCGATTAAAAGTTGAAGGCGGAAGTTTCAAAGGTAAGCGCATCACATTTCACGACCCTTGTTATTTAGGAAGAGCCAACAATGTATATGAAGCGCCAAGAGATTTAATTACCAAACTCGATGCCGAACTGGTAGAAATGAAACGCTCACGAGCCAACGGATTATGTTGTGGTGCTGGTGGCGCGCAAATGTTTAAAGAACCCGAGCCTGGAAAAAAAGACATTAATATCGAGCGTACCGAAGATGCTTTAGAAACACAGCCAGATGTAATTGCAGCCGGATGCCCATTTTGCAACACCATGCTTACAGATGGTGTAAAAAATAAAGAAAAAGAAAACGAAATTAAAGTTCTTGATATTGCCGAGCTCATTGCCAACGCTAAAGATTTATAAGAAAATGAAAAAAATTGCTATCCTTTTTCTTCTTATTAGCGTATCATGGTGTGCTGTATCGCAAACAACTATTGATTCTACGGCATTAAAAAAAGATGCTAAAACATTAAAATTCAACTACAAACAACTTATAATTCCTACAGCATTAATAACCTTTGGCGCTATCGGAATGAATAACGATAAGTTGAAATTTATTAATCACGAAGTAAACGAAGAAATAGTAGAAGGCGAATTTAAACGCTATCATTTTGATGATGCTTTGTCGCTTTCACCTTATGCCGCTTACTATGCTTTGGATTGGGTAGGCGTAGAGAGTAAAAATAATTTTAAAGACAAAACGATTATTTTGGCAACAGCATCTATATTGATGTTTGGAACAACTCATATATTAAAAACTACTACACACCAAATCCGTCCCGATCAAACTGATTATCAATCCTTTCCTTCTGGGCATACTGCAACTGCCTTTATGGGTGCCGAATTGGTTTATCAGGAATACAAAGACCAATCGGTTTGGTATGGTGTTTCAGCTTACGCCGTTGCCGGGCTTACAGGTTATATGCGTATTTACAACAACAAGCATTGGATTACCGATGTAGCAGCCGGTGCCGGCATAGGAATCCTTTCAGCGAAAGCTGGATACTGGTTATACCCAACAATTAGCAAACTTTTTACCAAAAAAGAATCGAAAACTAAAACAGTAATGTTGCCTTTTTATAATGGGAAAACTGTAGGTTTGGGATTGGTTTCAAGGTTTTAATTTTTTTATTGACTTTTATCGGTTTATCGTATCATGGCAAAATGGCCACGAACTTCTCTGCCACTTGGTAGTTTTATTAGATACCAATAATCATCAGATGGAAGTAAATTACCTTCCATTTTTCCATCCCAACCTTGACTACCTGAGTAAAATTCTTTTACCAATTTTCCGTATCGGTCAAAAATAAACACATTCAAATTTGAATTTACAAAAGCAGAAGCGCCTTTGATATTCCAAAAATCGTTGTTACCATCACCGTTAGGAGTAAAGAATTTTGGTGCATACATTACATATACATTTTGAGATACATTAGGCACACAGCCATTTAAATCTTTTACACTAACGGTATGTGGACCCGCTTCTACATAATTAAAAACCGGACTTGTTTGCCAACTACCATTATCTATATTATATACATAATTGCCAGCTCCAGTTGCATTAATTTCGATAGTATTGTTATCAGTAAAATCGCTTACGATTACATTCTGAATTACTGCATTTGACGAAGTTGTAATTGTAAAAGTTTTTACATATTCGCAACCATAAATATTGGTAATAATGGCTTGATAGGTTCCGGCTGTATTTACACTCATGGTGTAACCAGTTTGACCAGATAGTAAGGAATTATTTAATGTCCATTGTACGGTGTAAAAACTTTGTAAACTACTTGGTACCGATGAGTTTAAAGTGATGTAATACGAAGGGTCGTTACTACAAATCAAATCGGAATACGTAGATAAATCTAAACTTGCGCTTTGGTTTGTTAAATAATTTTGTGTTGCTGGAATGGTGTAACCAGTTCCCGAAGTTACAACACCTTGCGTATTGACTGCAGGAGTATTATCGCCTAAATAACCATCTTGGTTTGGATCTTGAAAACCAGCTTCTAAAACATCATTACAATTATCGTTATCTGAATCTAAATCTACAAAATTGAATTGCGAATCACCATCAGTATTGAGTAATGTATAATTAATAGTTGTGCCTGACGAAACACTGGTTGGTATACCAGAAGTATTTATAGTTCCATCAATTATTCCGTCAAGATTACTGTCGGTAGCGTTAGAACCCGATTCTAAAAGATCGAACATTCCATCGTTATCGGAATCTAAATCTAAGAAATTAAAAACGTCATCATTATCAAAATCATTCAGGGTTAAACCAGCATAAGCATCGTTTAAACCATTCTCATCGGTGTCAGATGTGAGCGTGATAGTATTACCATAAGCTTCATATTTATCTGGAATACCATCATTGTCTGAATCGGCATCAAAATAGTCGAAAACACCATCACCATCAGAGTCACGTGGTACACAACTGGCTTGCACTCTAAAAGAACATTGTGTAGCATTTATATCTGATGTGTTTACTAATTTTATTTTAATTGAATTGGTAAGATTTGAAACAAATGAAAAAGTTTCTGTGCCTGATGCTAAAGCAGTTGGACTGTTGAGTTTAAAACGAATTTCAAACGATGAATAGCGCGTTACGCCACTTTCATAAACTCCATCATAATTTGTATCTATAAGTAATTGATTGTCTGAATTTAAAACTGTAATTGTTTTATAATAATCGGTACTTATAACATAAATAGCATCTGGATTGAGTTCAAAACCTGAAACAACATTAGTAGGATAATCAATTTTTATAGAAATAGGCTGTGTAAATGTCATGGCATATTCGGCATAATTATTATTGCCAGCAGCTACTTGAAAGGCAAAATCTCCATTTCCTAAACTAGTTACTGAGTTGGAACCAACATTCGTTACTAATCCAGTTACGCTATTAGAATAGGTTACAATATTTAAAGTTCCAGATGCAAGAGAAGCCATTTGAAAAGGAGCATCGCCATACGATTCATCACAGTTGGTTATACCGTCATTATCCATATCCACATCGTAGTTGTCTTGAGCGCCATCGCCATCAGCATCTGTATTACATACACTTACAGGAATATCATCAGAAAATATACTAATACTACAAGCCGAAAGCGTTGCTTTTACTTTATAAATTCCAGGAACAGTAGGCGTGTAATTATCTTGGGTTGCACCAGTAATTAAATTTCCATCTTGATACCATTGGTAAGAATCAAAACCAGCAACGGTAGAAACACTCAGCACAATATTTGGAATACAGCCTTGTTGTGTAATGTCAAGCTGATTGAATGCAATTTCTGGTTTAAAAGTAAACCCAGAATAATACCCGCCAAAGGTGGCTGCATTATCTGTACCATAAGCCGCCAAATACAATTCGGTGGTAGATTCAACCGCAACTGTACCCGAAAGCCCAGTGATTACGTAGCATTCATAATTAGAATTTCCCAGCACTGCAATTGGTCCGGTTACAGTAACTCCCGAAGGTAAATTACTAACGGTGTACGTATTATTATCGATTCTAAACGTTAGAGGTGATCCAGTTTTGGTAGTAAGTGTAACTCTTCCAACAAAAGGTCTATCGCCAATATATTCTATATTTGGGATATTATCTATAGATTTTGGCGTTTGACAACTAAGTGGCGGCACAAAAAACATTTCTTGATTGGCTTGATCTGGTCTTCCATCATCACCAACGGTTTGGTATGCAAAAACATTCTTATCGGTTCTTACATACATAGTACCATCGGCAGTATAATTGGTACCATCAAACTGTACATATTGTCCAGCATTGAGGGTTGTAGCTGGAGTTGCACTACCGTTCAAAAATACTTGCGTATTGTTTTCATTAGCGATGATTAAAGCGTTTTCTACCACATCTGCTCCAGTACTTTTTACAAAGATATATTCAGTGCCTGTACGTTCGGCAGATACAATTTGGTCAAATCCTAAATCTATATTTCCAACAGCATTTGTTCCTCCAAACGAACCACAATTCACAATAATGTTTTTATCTGAACTTACTAACGAGCCAATCAACGCATCTCTGTTTTCATCAAGACTTCCTTTTACGGCAATCATATAACTTTCGCCTGCATTAAGAATAATACTTGGCGGATTATTTCCTGCTGATGGATTTCCAACTAATGATGCACCAGCTCTAATGTTACTAAAATTTACAGTAGTATTGTTTTCTGTGGCCAATACCGAGATAAAAGTTAAATGGATTGTGGTGTAATTTTGAGTGTTGGTGTTTAAAAAGCCACCAATTCTAAAATTCTTTCCAAGCGAAGCCAAACCTTTTGATACTAATTCGCCAGCTTGATTATTATCTTGTGTATCAACTCGTACTGTTACATAAACCATATCCGAAGCTTCTACGATATAGCCTTTGTTATTCATAACTGTATTACACATAGATTCATTTAAAGTGAAACTATTCGCATTTGCAATATCCAAGATATAAGGGGTATCGCGTGTAATACTGCCATTAATTGTGTTTCCTCCAATTTGTTTTATAGCTATAGTTACTGCAGTGGTACTTGGTGTAGACACATACATAACTTGTCTCCCTACAAGCATATCATTAGAACGGCACAAAGGCGGAATATAATGCGTTTTACTGAATTGAGAAAAACCACAAACAGAAAAAAGTAGTAATAGTATAAGTAATCTAAATTTCATAGCGGTAAAAGTACTGTTTTTGAATTTATCTTACCATTGCAAAGTGACCTTTAACAATTTTTTGAGAAGAAAATTCTATTGTAAACCAATAATCATCAGATGGTAATTGATTATTTTGATATAATCCGTTCCAACCAGCATCGGTTTCATTAAATTGATAAATTAATTTACCATATCTGTCAAATATAGAAACGGTAGTTTTTGGAAAATATTGTAAATTTTTTATGCGCCAAAAATCATTGTTTCCATCACCATTCGGAGTGAAAAATTTTGGATAATTCAACACATAAAATGTTTCCGAAATTGAAGGACAACTTCCAGATTTAATATAAATGGTGTATGCTTTTGGCTGTAAATTATAAAAAGTGGGGCTAGTCTGGTAATGAATATTATCTAAGGAATACAAAAAATTACCCGATGAATTTAGAAAAACTGTGGCAGAATTAGCATCCTGAAAATCATTTATTTCTATATTCTGAATAACAGGTGTTGTGGTGTTTTGTACAATAAAAGTTTTTGTTAAACTGCAACCATTTGATGATGTAACAGTTACAGTATAATTTCCGGCAATAGTTGTGGTAATGTTTTGACTTGTTGCGCCAGTATTCCAAAGATAGCTGTTTCCTAAAGGCGCTTGTAAAGTTGCCGTTTCATCAGGACAAATAGTAACAGTTTCAGTACTAAAATTTCCTGAGAAAGAATCAACAGTCAAAACAGCTGTTGTAATACTATAACAATCGGTATTATTTACAATTCTTGCATAAATAGTCTGCGAAAATGGTGTTGTATTTGTAAATAAATTAGGTAATTGATTTACAGCTATGATAGCATCGTTTTGTGTGGCATAATAGTGTATTTGTGCACCCGTTGGCAATCCTGAATATTGGGGTGTAACATCTGCATTCAAATCAAAAATTGTCTTACCATCTTGCGTTGTATCATCACATTTTAAAAGCGAAACGGGTGTTACATTATTATTTGAAACAGCCAAAGTTATTGTAGCAATAGCGAAACAACCATTGGCATTTTCAACGCGTGCATAAACAATATTTCCTGTTGTATTAGAAAAATTACTCGGATTTGAAATGGCGTTTGTTTTATTCTGAGCATCGGTATATGTTGTATAATAACCAATTACTTGCAAAGAGTTGTCGCCCAAAGTGATAGATGAAGCAGCGTTGGTTAAATTAAAAATACTAATTCCATCATTATTGTCATCGCAATTAACAAAATTATAATTAGCTATTGTTGGATTTTGCGCATATTCAATACGAACACTTCCTGTACTATAGCATGAGGAACCAACGGGCGTTACGTGCAACGAATAGGTTCCGGTTGAATTAATATTAATGGTATTCGAAGTTTCTCCAGTTAATGCCACATTGTCTTTATACCATTGATAGGTTTCGGTACTATTATAAGGCACAACAATAGAAATTACCTGACCTGGGCACAAAGCTGTGTTGTTTGCAATCAACATATCAGAACCTAAATTGATTGTTGTACCAATCGAAAAACTATTACTACCCAAAAAAATTGCAGAATCGTATTGCGGATTGGTTTCATCGGCAATAACTAATTTGATATGATAACTATGCCCAGCTACCACATTGGCTTGCGCAGTCATAACTACTGTTTCACCATTAAAATTGATTGGCGCATTGGTACCATTATACATACCAAAATAATTTGGGTTTTGCGCCGAGCATCCGCCTGGAATATCAGGATGAACCGAAGTTACTTTTACAGGTGTTGATGTACCGGGAATTATCGCTAAATTTTGATAAGGATTTGAAGTTCCGTTTTCTTTTAATAAAAAGGCAAATCCATCAGAATACCTGCAGGGAGAAGTACCGTGATATTCCTCGGAAGCAAATAAATAATCAAAACTTACAGAATTGCTATTGGGTACAAAATCAAATTCTAATACTGTGGCATTGTGTGTGTTGCTAATTCCTAAGGCTGCATTCAAATCGGAATCGCCGCCCCAACCCGAAGCCGTTTCACTTAAAAGTGACGCGTTTGGACCTTCGCAACTTTTGGCTCTACAAGTGCTTAATACGACACCGCTGGACAATGGAAATCCGCTACTACCAGCGTTAAAATAACCATAAGAAGCAGCGCCCGAACCAAAATTTCCGCCCGAAACCGAAAAATTAGAAACATTAGCGCAACCACTATTAAGTAATACATTTTGTACTAATTGTTGTGCTGTGTACGTGTCATCTACACTAATGTATTGTGCATTTGCAGTACATAATTCTAAAAGGAATAAGAAAAGAAAGTAATATTTTTTTGCCTTTTTCATTTCGTTGGCAAAGATACTACAAATCTCTACGTTTTATAATTCGATAAGAAAAATATAAGAATAAAAGTGCCCAAATAATAACCGTTATGACTGTAGTTGTATGTACACTATAATCTTTATCATAATTTATTCCGGCTTGATTTCCAATTGTGTGAATGGCAGAAAGTCGCGAATAAGGTTCTATCAATAAATTTGATGAAGCCGTAAGTGGCAAATATCCGCAAAAAGTATCAACCCATTCGGCTCTGTTAAAAATTTCAAACTTCATTACACCATACATAATGCGTTCTGCAATAAACCAAACTACAAAAAATCCCATGGCAAAAGCAGATCGTTTTAGCAAAGTTCCCAAAAAGAAACACAAACTAAAGAAAAAGAATATTTTTATGAAAAATGCTAAAATATATTCTAATCCCGAAAAAACAATGCTTGCTTCATTATAGGATGAAAAAATCAATCCTAAAATAAGTGTAACCAAAAAGATAAATACTGTAGCAGCTAATGAAAGTAAAGCAATTACAAGTGCTTTTGATTGAATAAATTCGGATTTAGACAAACCATCAATTAGGTTTTGTTTTAAGGTTCCGTACGTGTATTCGTTGGTAATCATCGAAATAATAATAACACCCAAAAAGAATGTAATAAAATCGGCGTTGTAAGTGGTAAAATGCCAAATGTATGGGAAATTGAAAATGCCCATATCGGCTAAACGAAAATGAAGCGAACCCAAATCAAATTCGATACTGGCAAAAAGGGATACAAAAGAAAGTAAAATAAAATACGCAATTATTAAAAATCGATTGGCTTTATTTTTCCAAATTTTATGAAATTCTATGCTGATTAATCTTATCATTGTCTGTTATTTAGCTGTTAATTCTAAAAATTGTTCTTCGAGCGAATTTTTTCTTTTTACCAAATGATTTACATAGATTTGGTTTTGTACCAAAAAGCGATTCAAATCAGAAGTTTCAATAGGAGTATTGGTTTGAGCTAATAGTTTTCCTTCTTCGATGGTAACTTTTTCAAATGGCATAAATTTTTCAACTACAGTTTTTAATTGTTGTAAATCAGTGCTTTGAAGTTCGATAATGTTTGTACCGCCACTTATGCCATGCACTGTACCATTGTAGAGCATTTTTCCATGACGCATTACCAGTACGTGCGAGCACACTTTTTCTACTTCATCTAATAAATGCGATGCCAAAAGAATGGTTGTGCCTTGCGAGGCAATTTTTCGAATCAAATCCCTAATTTGGTGTATTCCTTGCGGATCGAGTCCGTTGGTTGGTTCGTCAAGAATCAGGATTTCAGGATCGTTGAGTAGGGCAGAAGCAATGGCTAATCGTTGTTTCATTCCCAAAGAAAAAGTTCGGAATTTGCTATTTTTTCTATCTAATAAACCAACCAATTCTAATTTTTCATCGACTTTTGCATACGGAACTTCTTTGATTTTGCATACCAATTCTAAATTCTCTTGTGCTGTCATGAATGGATAAAAGTTCGGTCGCTCGATAATAGCTCCTACTTTTTTCAGAGCTTCATGCGTTTTTAGATTTCCATCGAACCATTTGTATTCGCCCGAAGTTTTATTAACCACCTCAAGTACAATACCTAAAGTGGTAGATTTTCCGGAGCCGTTAGGTCCTAAAATTCCGTACACATTTCCTTTTTGAATATGTAAAGACAAATTATTTACAGCATGAAGTTTTCCGTAAAATTTGTTGAGGTTTTGAATTGATAAGATGGTTTCCACAGAAATTTAGTTTTATAAAATTTAGACGAAAGAAACTACAATTTGTTACACACATTAATCAATAATCCAAAGAAGTACTGGTTTTTTGGTTTCTTTGAGTTTGGCATCTATTTTTTTCATAAAATCATTAGAAACAGCCGGGCAACCCCAACTCAGCGGACTCACATCGGGATACACTTCTTCGTTGGAAACAGCATTCCACGAATGCAAAACCACATACCGAGCTTCTGCATTTTTGTTGGATTTTTCCAACCCATGAAGCACATATTTTACATGAATTCCCCAACTGCTGTAGGCTCTTTGTCCAATTTTGTATTTTCCTTTCATACTGCAATGACTATCTACTCTGGAATCGAATTTTGCCTTTTCCCATTTGTCGTCATTGGTTTCAAATTGGTCGCAACTGCCATGTGTTACCAAATTTTTATCGGTAATTTTATTCGAATTAAAATCATACACAAAAAAGCGATTTTTACCTGGATGAATACTCAAATCCACAAGAAAATAATACGAAGTATTGTATTTTTTATTTTTACAAAACTCTAATGCTTCTTTATGATAATTGCTGTAATCTTTGGGTTTAGCTGTCTTAACAGTATTGTTGCAACAAATTAAGCTAAAGGCAACAATGAGCAATAGTTTTTTCATTTGTAATTTTAGATAGATAACTATTATTTGCTTGAAAAATTGTTTTGAGTTAAAAAAAATTATCTTTGCCGGCTTTTATTTAAGAAACAACGATGGGAAAAAATGAATTATTAAAAGGAGTTATATTGGTTGCATTGGGCGCAACGAGTTACGGAATGTTGGCAACGTTTGTGAAATTAGCCTACGGCGAAGGTTTTACAACAGCTGAGGTTACCTCTTCCCAATTTATTTATGGGATATTAGGAACATTCTTGATAACTCTTTTTAATAAAAAATCTAGTAAAGGAGTCGAAAAACCAAGCGAAAAGAATAAATTTCAATTAATGCTTGCCGGAACTTCGTTGGGTATGACCAGTGTTTTTTACTATTTGTGTGTAAAATATATCGATGTTTCTATAGCCATTGTTTTACTAATGCAAACCGTGTGGATGGGTGTTATTCTCGAATGGATTTTAGACAAACAAAGACCTTCAAACAAAAAAATAGTAGCTGTTTTGATTGTTTTGATAGGAACATTATTAGCAACAAATGTGCTTTTTAGTCCAACCGAAATTAATCCTTTGGGAATTTTTTGGGGAATGTTGGCAGCAGCTTCGTTTACAACAACCATGTTTACAGCCAACAAAATAGCTACGCATGTGCCATCGGCTACCCGTAGTTTATGGATGTTATTAGGCGGTGCTGTTATAGTTTTCGGTTTTTCATTAGCAACGCAAACACATGCTTTCAACTTTGAAATTTTTGCAAAATGGGGCATTTTTTTAGCCTTGTTTGGTACGATTATACCACCCATATTAATGAATTCCGGTTTTCCAAAAACTGGTATTGGATTAGGTAGTATTGTGTCTTCGCTCGAGTTGCCAGTATCGGTAACGATGGCATTTCTTATCTTAAACGAAAAAATTGTTTTTAAACAATGGATTGGAATTTTTCTTATAATTGTTGCGATAGTTGTAATGAATTTACCAAAAAAGCAATAAATCAGTCATAATAATACTACATTTCAAAAAAGTAATTATAAAATTGATTAGTTTAGTGAAAATTTAACCAAACTAATTATTTATGAAAAAATTATTTGCAGAGTTTTTCGGAACTTTTTGGCTTGTTTTTGGGGGTTGTGGTAGTGCAGTATTTGCCGCTGGTGTTCCCAATATAGGTATCGGACTACTTGGTGTGGCTTTAGCATTTGGGCTTACTGTTTTAACGATGGCGTATGCTGTAGGGCATATTTCTGGTGGACATTTTAATCCAGCGGTATCGTTTGGATTATGGGCTTCTGGTCGTTTTGAAATGAAAGATTTGTTTCCGTACATCATTGCACAATGCGTAGGAGCTACTGCAGCTGCTGGTGCTTTGTATGTTATTTTAAACGGAGCTGGAGCATTTTCTGCGGAAGGCGTTGGTGCTTTTGCAACCAATTTTTACGATCAGGCGGGTTACAACGGAAGAAGTTTTTCTATGGGAGCTGCTTTCCTTGCAGAGTTTTTATTAACGATGTTCTTTTTATTAGTAATTTTAGGTTCTACCGATAAATTTGCTAACGGAAAATTTGCTGGAATTGCTATTGGTTTAGCACTTACACTAATTCATTTAATATCAATTCCTATTACCAATACTTCAGTAAATCCTGCACGTTCATTGTCGCAAGCATTATTTGTACAAGGAACAGCATTATCACAACTTTGGTTGTTTTGGGTTGCCCCAATAGCTGGTGCATTGGCTGGTGGATTTATTTATAAAATGCTTTTACAAAAAGCAGATAACGAGTAGATTTGTAATTTATATATAAAGAAACACCCCAAAATTGTAATGATTTTGGGGTGTTTTGATTTTATAAACTTTTGGTGATTATGATAATTTTTTATCTAAACCATCTTTAATTGCTTGAAGAAAATCTTCGGTAGTTAAATAATCAGCTTCGGTTACACCATTTGGATTTACCAATACAGCAAGATCTTTCGTCATTTTTCCACTTTCTACAGTTTCGATACACACTGCTTCAAGATTATTACAAAAATCAATTAACGCTTGGTTTCCGTCAAGTTTACCTCTGTGTTCCAATCCACGTGTCCATGCAAATATCGATGCAATAGGATTTGTTGAGGTTTTCTTACCTTCTTGGTGCATACGGTAATGACGTGTTACCGTTCCGTGAGCAGCTTCGGCTTCTACTGTTTTTCCGTCTGGAGTTACCAGTACCGATGTCATTAATCCTAATGAACCAAAACCTTGCGCTACAGAATCTGATTGTACGTCGCCATCGTAGTTTTTACAAGCCCATACAAATTCGCCATGCCATTTTAAAGCAGAGGCAACCATGTCATCTATCAAACGATGTTCGTAAACAATTCCTGCAGCTTCAAATTTTGCTTTGAATTCATTATCATACATTTCTTGGAAAATATCTTTAAATCTTCCGTCGTATTTTTTTAGAATGGTATTTTTTGTTGATAAATACAACGGCCATTTTTTACTCAAAGCCATGTTGAAACACGATTGAGCAAAACCACGAATACTTTCGTCTACATTGTACATGCTTAGCGCTACACCTGGTCCTTTAAAATCGTAAACTTCGTTTTCGATTACAGTGCCATCTTCGCCAACAAACTTCATTGTTAATTTCCCTTTTCCTGGTACAACAATATCCGAAGCTCTGTATTGATCACCAAAAGCATGACGCCCAACAATAATAGGTGCTGTCCAAGTAGTAACCAATCTTGGTACATTGCTACATACAATAGGCTCACGGAAAACAGTTCCGTCAAGAATATTTCTGATGGTTCCGTTTGGTGATTTCCACATTTGTTTTAAATTAAACTCTTTTACACGAGCTTCATCTGGCGTGATGGTAGCACATTTGATACCCACATTATATTTTTTTATTGCTTCGGCAGCATCTACAGTAACTTGGTCGTTGGTAGCATCTCGATGCTCAATACCCAAATCGTAGTACTTAATATCTATATCAAGATAAGGAAGTATCAGTTGTTCTTTAATAAAATGCCAAATAATGCGTGTCATTTCATCGCCATCGAGTTCTACAACCGGATTGGCTACTTTAATTTTTGCCATAATGTATAAAAGTTTAGATGTTTTTGTAAAAAGTTCAGCAAATATAAAGAATTACTGTTTTTGTTTTAATATAATTATAAAGAAAACGTTGGTTTTGCGAATTTGATAATTAAAGTTGTGATTTTTGCGATTCTATCAATTTTGATAGATATTTTTTAAAATAAAAAAAACCATGTCATTGACATGGTTTTTGTATCTGTAAGAAATAAATAAATTATTTTCTTCTTCTTTCTTTAATTTTTGCTTTTTTACCAGTAAGTTCTCTAAAGTAGAAGATACGAGCTCTACGAACTTTACCGTATTGATTTACTTCAATTTTTTGTAAAGCTGGCATGTTGATAGGGAAGATACGCTCTACACCTACAGCACCACTCATTTTACGAATTGTAAAAGTTTCTGTTACACCAGCACCTTTGCGTTGGATAACTACACCTTTAAAAAACTGAGTTCTTGTTTTTTCACCCTCTTTAATTTCGTAATAAACAGTGATAGTATCACCTGCTCCAAAAGTAGGGAAGTCTTTTTTTGCTACGAATTCTTCTTGTACGAATTTTAATAAATCTGCCATGATTTACGATTTAAATTATTGAATGTCAGACCAACATGCACGTCTTTCGCCAGAGGTTAATCCAATTGAGGGTGCAAATTTAATAATTATTTTGAATTATAAATTATAAATTTTGAATTATTTTACTTTTTTGGACTTTCAAGATTTTCTCTTTCGACTTTCGACTTTTGACTTTTCAACTTTTGACTTTCTGACTATTCTAATAAATCGGGTCTTCGGTTTTGGGTATGTTCTAATGCTTTTTCTTCGCGCCATTTATCAATGTTGGCAGCATGACCGCTTAGTAGCACATCGGGAACTTTCCAACCATTATAATCTGCTGGTCTTGTATATATTGGTGGCGATAGTAAATTATCCTGAAAGCTATCGGTAAGTGCCGAAGTTTCATCGCTTAAAACACCCGGTATCAGTCTGATAATAGCATCGCAAAAAACAATGGCACCAATTTCGCCACCACTTAAAACATAATCACCAATCGAAATTTCTCTTGTAATAAAATGATCGCGCACCCGCTGATCTACACCTTTGTAATGTCCGCACAGAATAATAATATTTTCTTGTAAAGATATAGAATTCGCCATTTTTTGGTTGAGCGTTTCGCCATCGGGTGTCATGTAGATTATTTCGTCGTATTCTCGTTCCGATTTTAGTTTGGTAATGCATTTATCAATAGGCTCAATAAGCATCACCATACCAGCACCACCACCAAACTGATAATCATCTATACTTCGGCGTTTATCGGTTGTGTAATCTCGTAGATTATGAAAATGAATTTCTACCAGTCCTTTGTCTATAGCGCGTTTCATGATAGAAGCGTCAAACGGACTTTTTAATAATTCGGGTAAAACGGTGATAATGTCTATTCGCATTATATTTTTTTGCAAATGTAGTTTTATCTATGATAATACAGAAATTTTTAAAATTTTATATATTAGCTCCAAAAAAAAATGCTATGAATATTAAAGACAATGTTAAATTTGGAGAAGGTATCATTAGTGGATACATATCCATTTTTTTAGGAGTACTTACTTTCTTGGGAGTTTTATGTTTTAAATATCCCGAAGAACTTACAACACCTGCGTTTAGAGAAGTTTACACAGGAGAATCGATGCGAGTTTTACTTATGTCTTGCATTTTTGCGGCCTTGTTTTTTTCGATTTTGAGTTTTCTTTTTAGTAGAAAATTGAAGTTATCACTTATAGGAATGTTGTTTTGTGTGGCAACTATTGTGATGGGTGGTTTTGATGTAAATCCGCGCGGAGTAGACAAAGCAGCGTATCATTTGGGTGTAGATTGGCTTATTCTCGATTTGTTTTTGATGGCTATTATTTTTGTGCCTATAGAAATGGTATTTCCAAAAAGAAATAATCAGCCAACATTTCACGAAGAATGGCGCACCGATTTGATTTATTTCACTATAAGTCATTTATTTATACAGTTTTTTGGAACCATAACCCAACAACCGGCTAAGTTATTTTTTGGTGGATTAGGGTTAGACGGCGTGCATCATTTTATGCAATCATTACCTTTTGCAGTTGAGTTGTTTTTGGCGTTTTTTATAACCGATTTATTTCAATATTGGACACATCGAATTTTTCATACACACCATTTTTTATGGCGTTTTCACTCCATACACCATTCAACCGAAAATATGGATTGGTTAGCAGGTTCACGCACACATTTTATAGATATTTTCATAACCCGAACCATGGTTTTTATTCCGTTGTACATCTTGGGTTTTTCCACAATTACATTTAATGTATATGTGATTTTTATGGCAGTTCATGCAGTTTTGATACATGCCAATACAAGAATCAAATTCGGATTTTTAAAATACATAATTGCAACACCACAATACCATCATTGGCATCATTGTAAAGATCCAAAGCATTATGGTAAAAATTTTGCCACTATTTTTCCATTTATCGATAAAATTTTTGGGACCTATTATTTACCAAAAGACGAATGGCCAAAAGACACAGGATTGCTCGAGGCACATTTTCCAAAAGGCTATGTAAAACAAACAATTTATCCGTTTACCAAAAGTCCTTTCGATAAAGATTTGGATATGGAAGAATATTCAGAAAGGTAATTTTATTACTTTTTTCTGGCACGCAAAGCGTAAACCATCGGAATTTTGTTTCCTAATTTTTGAATTCGATATTTATTGGGTTCAAATTCTTCGGTATGGTTAAAACAGTTGTAGGGCGAATAATCGTATTCGTTAAAAACTTCAATTTCTAAGCCCGAATTTATCAAAGCATTGAGCACTTCGGTTAATGGATGATTCCAAGTAATTGAAGTGTTTTCGAGTTCCGATTGTCTGTCGGCATACGTACCAGATTCGTCTTCTACAATTTCTTCAACATTAAAATAACTATAAAAAACTTCATTAAAATCATTGTCAAACATCCAAACCATTGGGTGAAATTCAGCAAAAACAAATACACCATTTGGCTTCAAGGAATCGGCAATAACCTTTGCCCATTTATCCAAATCGGGTAGCCAACCAATTGTGCCATAACTACTAAAAACCATATCAAATAACTCTTGTGTATGTTCGCGAGTTTCGTACACATCACAACAAATAAAATTTGTATGTAAGTCTAACTGCTGATTGAGTTCGCGGGCAATTTCTATTGCTTTATCAGATAAATCAACACCTGTAGCCTTAGCGCCCATGCGTGCCAATGTCATTGTGTCTTGCCCAAAATGACATTGTAAATGCAAAACCGATTTCTCAGAAACATCGCCCAAAAGTTCCAGTTCAATAGTGTTTAAAGTCGATTTTCCATTGATAAAACTTTGGTTGTCGTAAAAGTCAGAATTCACATGTACTGCAGCTTTACTGTTCCATGTTTTTTTGTTTATTTCGAGATAATTTTCCATACTAATTTATACGCCAAATTGTTCCAAATGATGATTGGTGTGTTTCCACATCAAAGCGTCCCAATCTTCATACGATAATTTTCCCCAAAACGGATGATTCATTACTGTTATAGCCGATTTCCCTTCGTTGGCAATTTTGGTTAAATTAGCAATAAAACCATTTTTTGCTTCTTCAAAATCAAAAGTACTCGGAATGATAAATTCTTTTGCCGTTGGAGAATTCTTCTTTAAACCATCGCCATAAAAAACTTTCTTTTTCAGCATTTTACCCAAAAGTTTCATCAACGGATTTATTTTTAGTTTTTGTCCTCCAAAAGCAACATCACTGGCTAATTTGCAGTGTTGCAACATTTGTGCAGCATTCATTTTCCCCCATAAAGCTTTACTTTCAGGAGTTAATTTGTTGATGCGTGCAATCAATGCATCAATACTGTTTTTATCGTAAATTGAATTCATTTTTTTGATTCTTAAATTGATTTCAAAAATACAATTAGTTGCCAATAAAATTTTACATTTGCACCAAATTTTTAAAAATACACAAATGGAAAACGGAATATACGCTAAATTTAACACAAACAAAGGCGCAATTTTAGTGAAACTAACACCTGAATTAACTCCGGGAACTGTAGGGAATTTTGTAGGTTTGGCAGAAGGACAATTAGAAAATTCGGCAAAACCTATGGGCAAACCTTATTACGACGGATTGAAATTTCACCGTGTTATTCCCGATTTTATGATACAAGGCGGTTGTCCTCAAGGTCAAGGAACTGGCGGTCCGGGTTACAAATTTGACGATGAATTTGTAGCCGAATTAAAACATGACAAGCCAGGTGTTTTGTCTATGGCAAATGCTGGACCAGGCACCAATGGTTCGCAGTTTTTCATCACTCATGTTCCTACACCGTGGCTCGACGGAAAGCATACCGTTTTTGGTCATGTTGTTGAAGGACAAGAAATTGTTGATACAGTTGCCCAAAATGATGCATTAGAAAGCATTGAAATTATTAGAGTTGGTGATGAAGCTCAAAAATGGAATGCCATAGAAGCTTTTAGAACTTTTGAGGGTTCGAGAGTAAAAAGAATTGAAGAAGAAAAAAGAAAAGCAGAAGAAGCTGTAGAAAAATTATCGGCTGGATTTGACAAAACTGAAAGCGGTTTGCGTTACAAAATAATTCAAAAAGGAAATGGTAAAAAAGCCGAAAATGGTAGAACAGTTTCGGTTCATTATCAAGGTTCATTAGATAACGGAAAAGTTTTTGATTCATCGTATGCACGCAAAAAACCAATCGAATTTCCATTAGGAAAAGGTCATGTTATTGAAGGTTGGGACGAAGGAATTGCACTGCTTCAAGTAGGCGACAAAGCTCGTTTTGTTATTCCGTCGTATTTAGGATACGGAGCTCAAGGTGCCGGAGGTGTTATTCCGCCAAACGCTACTTTGGTTTTTGATGTAGAATTGATGGACGTGAAATAAGAGCAAACAAAAATTAAAAATATTAAATCCCGATAGAATTTCATATCGGGATTTTTTTATCTTTACCATTACTAAAAAATTAAATTGATGAAAAAACTACTAATGATTGTTTCTGGATTGTTACTTTTTTCTTGTGCAACTAAAAATAAAACTGTAACCGAAACACCACCCAAAATAGCAGAAATTGCAAGTGTAAAAGATTTTGACGCTGCTGTTGTGGCTAAAGGAAAAGTTATTTATACTACAAATTGTGCAAAATGTCATAAATTGTATGATGCCAAGGATTTTAAATTAGCCGATTGGAAACCTATTTTAGACGATATGGCACATAAAGCAAAATTGACCGATGAACAAAAAGGTCAAGTTTGGGAATATTTATCATCTGAAAACAATACGAAATAATGCAATCATTACAAGATTGGTTTGAAGCCTACGCCGAAAGTCATCAAAATGTGGTGAATAAACGAATACATTATATATGTGTTCCGGTTATTTATTTTTCGATAGTTGGCTTGTTGCTTTGTATTCCTAATGCATTTTTTATAAATAATTTTATGCATTTGCCCAGTTTTATTTCCAATTGGGCTTTTGTAGTGTTATTATTTGTTTTGTTTTTTTATATAAAACTTTCGGTGAAAATGGCATTCAAAATGATGGTGTTTTCGGTACTTTGTTTAGTAATAAATATTGAAATCGGTAAGCATATCAATTTGTTGTATTTTTCAGTAGCTTTATTTGTATTGGCTTGGATTGGTCAATTTTACGGGCATAAAATAGAAGGCAAAAAACCATCGTTTTTAAAAGATTTACAATTTTTACTTATTGGTCCAGCTTGGGTCATGCAAAATTTATTCTCTAAAAAATAAAAGTTGTAAGTTTTAATTATTCAAAAACGGATTAGACCATTTCTTATCAGTATAAACATTATTTCCAGATAGTGTTTTTAAGAAAGCCACTACAGCATTTACATCGGCACCTATTAAATTCAAGTGTTGCCCTACACCATGATTTACAAGTCTTGGGTCTAAATTGGTATTTCCTTGAGCCAAATTTATAGAGCCATAATGCCCAATGGCTGCTTGCAAAGTTGCAAGATTTCCTGTATGCATAAGCGGTCCATTCAAAGTGCCATCGGGTTTTGTTAAATCTCTTAGTGTAGGAACTTTTGTTACTGTAATATCTATTCCTGTGTTGTTTATTGTGCCTATAATGCCATTGTTTTTACTGTTAGAGTCAATATCAAATTCGGGAGCGTTATGGCAGGCAGCACAGCCAAAACCACCATCAACTCTATTTCCTGTATTATCAAAAATTGGAAGCATTAAAAATAAATCTTTTCCTTGATTTTCTTGCATCGTAAAATTAGGAAATGGCATACCATCATTGGCTACTTGTGCTCTTCCTATATCATATTTAGAATCGAAAGATTGTATGCTTCTTACAAATTGTGCTAAGGCTAATTGCATTTTTGTTTCTGTAATTTCTTCGCTTCCGTAAACAAATTTGAACAATTCTTTATAATAACCAATATTGCTTAACTTGGCAATTAAATCAGCAAAAGATTGGTCGCCATTGGCACCACTAAAACCCATTTCGGCGTGGTCTTTTATCGGCATTGTTGTTTGCATTTCTAATGTTGCAGCTCTTTCGTCCCAAAAATATTTTATTTCATTTGCAAATCGATTGTTTATTAGGCGCATACTATGACGAGCTGTTGTACCATTTACACCTGTACTGGCAATGTTTGTGTCGCTAAAACCATTGGTTTGTATATGACAACTGGCACAAGCAATCGTATTATCCGAAGATAAATTTTTGTCATAAAACAAAACTCTTCCCAAAGTAGCACCTTTGTTTGTGATTGGGTTTCCAGCAGTTGTATTATCTTTTGTGATATACGAAGGAATAGTTTGATTAGCATAATTTTCAAGATTATCTAAATCGATATTACTACCAAAAGCAGCTTCCACATTAGGATATTGATTAATTTCTTGGTAGTCATTGTTAGATTTACTACAAGAAGCTAAAATTATTAATAATGAAAAATATAACAGTTTTTTCATCAGATTCAGATTAAAATACGCATAGCAATATTAACTAATTAAAATTTATTTTGTTGTGCGAATGTAATAAATGTTTTCATTTGATTAATTTTTTAAAATAAATTAGAGATGTTAAAAATAAGGTAGTAACTTCGTAGTATGAAATTTTTACGGTTATTGTTACTTCCTTTTTCGTTGCTTTATGGCACCATTACAACCATAAGAAATTTTCTATTTGATATAAATATTTTAAAATCAACCCAATTCGAAATTCCTGTAATTGTAGTTGGTAATTTAAGCGTTGGCGGAACAGGCAAAACACCACAAACCGAATATCTTATCCGCTTATTGTCAGATTACAAAGTTGCGGTTTTGAGCCGTGGTTATAAGCGAAAATCAACAGGTTTTGTCTTAGCCAATAATAATAGCACAGCCGATTTGTTGGGTGATGAACCGTATCAAATTCATAAGAAATTCCCTAACATTCAAGTAGCCGTTGATGCCAATAGGGTAGCTGGTATCCAAAATTTGTTGCAACTACCAAATGCGCCACAAATTGTACTTTTGGACGATGCCTACCAACACCGAAAAATAAAAGCCGGATTTTATATTTTGCTTACAGCTTATAACGATTTGTATTGTGATGATTTTGTATTGCCAGCAGGAAATTTGCGCGAATGTAGAACTGGAGCAAAGCGAGCTAATTGTATTATCGTAACCAAATGCCCGAAGAATATTAGCGGAAACGAACAACAAAAAATTATTAATAAAATCAAATTAAATGTTCCGATATTTTTTTCGTGTATTGATTATGATGAATTTATCACCAATGATAATGTGTCGATGGCAGTAACCGAAATTAAGGAAACAGAAAAAGTGCTAATAGCCGGCATTGCCAAACCCAAACCTTTTTTTGATTATCTAAAAAATTCAACAGATGAAATTCTTGAATATGCAGATCATCATGATTTTTCTACTAATGAAGTAGAACTTCTAAAGGCTAAATCAATAACCAAACTCTTGGTTACAACCGAAAAAGATTTTGTTCGTTTGCAACCATTTGCTATCGAAAATTTATTTTATTTGCCTATAAAAAGCAAGATTTTAAACAAACAAGAAGATTTTAATACCTTAATTTTAAATTATGTGGGAAAAAGTACAAGAAACCGTTGAATATATCCAAAGGAAAATAGGAAAAACACCCGAATACGGAGTGGTTTTAGGCTCGGGATTAGGCGGATTTACCAACGATATCGAGATAGAATTTATATTGAATTACAGCGAAATACCAAACTTTCCGGTTTCTACTGTTGATGGTCATAAAGGCGCATTAGTATTCGGTAAAATTCACGGAAAACAAGTTGTTGCTATGCAAGGTAGATTTCATTATTACGAAGGCTATGACATGAAACAAGTTACGTTCCCTATTCGTGTTTTTAAAGAATTGGGCGTGTCAAAACTCATTGTTTCCAATGCTTCGGGCGGTGTAAATCCAAGATATAAAGTAGGTTCTATTGTTATCATAAAAGATCATATCAATATGATGCCCGAACATCCGTTGCGAGGAAAAAACGACGAACGTTTTGGACCACGATTTGTAAATATGAGCGAGCCTTACAGCCGTAAAATGATTGCTAAAGCTAAAGAATTAGCGCACGAACTTCAAATTACTGTAGATGAAGGCGTTTATTTAGGGTTGCAAGGACCAACTTTTGAAACGCTTTCAGAATACCGAATGGTTAAACTAATTGGCGCCGATTGTGTAGGAATGTCTACCGTTCCAGAAGTAATCGTAGCTCGACATATGGAACTCGAAACTTTTGGAGTATCAGTTATTACCGATATGGGCAACGAGGAAAGTATCGATACAATTTCGCACGAAGAAGTATTAGAAGCCGCCCGCGAAGCCGAACCACATGTTCGATTACTAATAAAAGAATTGATAGGAAATTATTAATAAAAACGCCACTTTTTAATTTAAAAGTGGCGTTTTTGTTTTTTATAAACTAAAAGCTGATTTTACTTTGTCTACATAATCGAGTTTTTCCCAAGTAAATAAATCAACGGTTAGTGTTTTTTCTTGACCATCTGGAGATTTAAAGGTTTTAGTAACCGTTTCAGGTGTTCTTCCCATATGTCCATAAGCAGCCGTTTCGCTATAGATAGGATTTCTCAATTTCAAACGTTGTTCGATGAAATATGGACGCATATCAAAAATATTCTCAACAACTTTAGATATTTCACCATCAGTCATATTCACTTTTGATGTACCATAAGTATTCACATTGATAGATGTTGGTTTGGCAACACCAATTGCATACGAAACTTGCACTAATACCTCATCACACAATCCTGCCGCAACCAAATTCTTAGCGATATGACGTGTAGCATACGCCGCACTTCTATCTACTTTTGACGGATCTTTTCCAGAGAATGCACCACCACCGTGTGCTCCTTTACCACCATAAGTATCTACGATAATTTTTCTACCTGTTAAACCAGTATCACCATGTGGACCACCAATTACAAATTTTCCGGTTGGATTAATATGATATGTAATTTCATCATTAAAAAAATGAGCGTACTGTGGATATTTGGCTTTAATTCTAGGTATTAATATCGTAATTAAATCAGATTTTATTTTTGCCAACATCGCTGCTTCTGAATCGAAATCATCGTGTTGTGTCGAAATCACAATCGCATCAATTCTTTGCGGTTTGTTATCATCAGAATACTCTAATGTTACTTGTGATTTTGCATCAGGACGTAAGTAAGTAATTTCTTTGTTTTCTCTTCTGATATTTGCCAATTCAATTAGTAATGCGTGAGCAATATCTAACGCCAATGGCATATAATTTTCGGTTTCATTAGTAGCATAGCCAAACATCATACCTTGGTCGCCAGCACCTTGTTCTTCTTTGCTAGTTCTATCAACACCTTGATTGATATCGGCACTTTGCTCATGTATAGCCGAAAGCACACCACAAGAATTTGCCTCAAACATATACTCGCTTTTGGTATAACCAATTTTTTTAATTACTTCTCTTGCAATGTTTTGCACGTCAAGATACGTATTTGATTTTACTTCCCCAGCAAGGATTACTTGCCCAGTAGTAACAAGCGTTTCGCAAGCCACTTTAGACTCAGGGTCAAAAGCTAAGAAATTATCAATTAATGCATCGCTAATTTGATCAGCTACTTTGTCAGGATGTCCTTCACTCACTGATTCTGACGTAAATAAATAAGCCATAATATAATTTGTTTTAAAAATTAATTTAGTGAAGAAAAAATAAAAACTGCAAGAAAATACTAAAGGAGAGTTTCTGCTTTAGCATTTTTTAACGAGGTTGCAATCAGTACAAATTTTTCCTCAGAATTTGGTGCAAATGTAAAAATAATTTTTCTTTTTAAGTATTTTATTTAAAAAATATTTATCTTAGCCAAAACTTTAAATTTAAAAAATATGAAAAAATTATTACTTTGTGGATTATTCGGATTTTTTGCAATGAATATGAATGCTCAAACTCAAGTTTTTTTTGATGATTTTGAAGATGAAGATATTAGCGACTGGATGCTATATGACGAAGATGGAGATGATAATTGGTGGGGAGATTTGTTTACTATAACCAACTCTGGTGGGACGGCAGTTACACCAGTTAGTATGATATCGAGGTCTTGGCAGGGTACCCCTTTATTCCCAGACAACTGGGCGGTTACTCCTATGATTGACCTTTCTGTATATCCTTCGGGGTCTACCGTTACATTAACATGGAAAGTAAAAGCGGCGGCAGCATCTTGGGATCAAGAACAATATTCAGTTTATGCTTCAACGGCAAATGACGTTGCAACTTTATTAGGTGCAACTGTAACGTTTAATGAAACATATGATGACATAGGAAATACGGGGCCTATATTAGATAGATCTTTAGATATGTCTTCATTAGCAGGTCAAGCAGTTTATGTTGCGTTCAGACATCATGATTGTTCAGATATGGATTATCTATGTATAGATGATGTAACTGTTACAGCTTCAGTTGCAAAAACAGACAACTTCTTCGCTTCAAATTTCTCTGTGAGTCCAAATCCTGCGTCTGATGTTATTACAATTGGAACCAAAAACAATATCACTGTAAACGCTGTACAATTAATTGACATGAATGGTAGAGTAGTAAAAGAAATTAATACTTCTTTTGATAACCAAGCTACTATGAACATTGCTGAAATTAATTCGGGTGTTTATTTTGTAAAAGTTAATGCTACAAATGGAGTAGGAACTTCTAAAATTATCAAAAAATAATTTTTACTTATACAATTTAAAAATAGCTGCTTTAAAAAAAGCAGCTATTTTTTTTGTATATAATCAAAAAGAGTGCTTTCTTTGCATCGTTCATAAAGATATTGTTTGTTATCACGAAAGCCGGAGGGAATAGACCCTATGAAAGCTTAGCAACCCTACACTGTAGAAGGTGCTACATTCTATCTCGATAATTTCGAGAAAAGATAACCCAAAGAAATTCTCTCTATTTCTGATAACACCACAATACTACAAATGTTATCAGATGTCAAAAATACAAGACGAACTTAAAAAAAGAATTCTCGTACTCGATGGTGCAATGGGAACCATGTTACAACGAAATAATTTCGAAGAAGAAGATTTTCGAGGCGACCGATTTAAAGATTTTCCACATCCGTTAAAAGGAAATAACGACTTATTATCTATCACACAACCAGAAGCTGTCAAACAAGTACATCGCTTATATTATCAGGCAGGTGCGGATATTGTAGAAACCAATACTTTCTCGGGAACAACCATTGGTATGGCAGATTATCACATGGAAGATTTAGTCTACGAATTAAACTTCCAATCGGCAAAAATTGCCCGAGAAGTAGCCAACGAATTTACCGACAAACCTCGTTTTGTGGCTGGTTCTATTGGCCCAACCAACAGAACAGCAAGTATGTCGCCCGATGTAAACGATCCAGGATTTCGCGCAGTAACTTTTGATGATTTACGAATTGCCTACAAACAACAAGTAGAAGCCTTGATTGATGGAGGTGTTGATGTGCTTTTAGTTGAAACAATCTTCGATACATTAAATGCCAAAGCAGCTTTGTTTGCCATTGAAGAAGTAAAAGAAGATAGAAATATCGATATTCCAGTAATGGTTTCGGGTACAATAACAGATGCTTCGGGCAGAACATTATCAGGGCAAACTGTTGAGGCTTTTTTAATTTCGATAGAGCACATACCACTTTTGAGTATAGGTTTTAACTGCGCTTTGGGAGCCGATCAATTAAAACCATATTTAAAAAGATTATCTCAAAATACCAGTTTAAATATTTCTGCGCATCCAAACGCTGGTTTACCTAATGCTTTTGGGCAGTATGACCAAACACCAAAAGAAATGCAAGCGTTAATTCGCGACTATCTTCAAGATAACTTAATAAATATTATTGGTGGTTGCTGCGGAACAACTCCAGAGCATATCCAATTAATTGCTGAAGTAGCAAAAGAGTTTGAACCAAGACAATTTTTAGAAACGATATAATGGCGCAAGAAAAATATTTAAAACTCTCAGGTCTCGAACCTTTAATCGTAACTCCTGAATCAAATTTCATAAATGTTGGTGAGCGTACCAATGTGACGGGTTCACGTAAATTTCTTCGTTTGATTAAAGAAGAAAAATACGATGAGGCATTAGATATTGCTCGTGCTCAAGTAGAAGGTGGAGCGCAAATCATCGATGTAAATATGGACGAAGGAATGCTAGACGGTGTATTTGCCATGACAAAATTCTTGAATTTAATTGCTGCCGAACCCGATATTGCCCGAGTTCCTGTAATGATTGATAGCTCGAAATGGGAAATTATTGAAGCGGGATTAAAGGTTATACAAGGAAAAGGAGTCGTAAATTCTATATCATTAAAAGAAGGCGAAGAAGCGTTTCTTCATCATGCCAAATTAATAAAACGCTATGGTGCAGCTGTCATTGTAATGGCTTTTGATGAAGTTGGTCAAGCCGATACTTACGAAAGACGTATTGAAATTTGCAAAAGAAGTTATGATATTTTAGTCAGCAAAATTGGTTTTCCGCCAGAAGACATCATTTTTGATCCTAATATTTTCCCGGTTGCAACAGGTATGGAAGAGCATCGTAAAAATGCTTTAGATTTCTTTTTGGCAACCAAATGGATTCGTGAAAATTTACCCTACGCCAATGTTTCTGGAGGTGTTAGTAATGTTTCGTTCTCGTTTCGAGGAAATGATAAAGTCCGCGAAGCAATGCATTCAGCATTCTTATATCATGCCATTAAACACGGCATGACGATGGGAATTGTAAATCCGGAAATGTTGGAAATTTATGATGAAATCGATCCAATATTATTAGAACATGTTGAAGATGTATTGTTGGATAGACGAGATGATGCAACAGAAAGATTATTAGATTTAGCCGAAAGTTTTAAAGGCGATGTAAAATCGAATGAAAAAGCAATTGCCGAATGGAGAAACGGAGACGTACAATCTCGATTAACGCATTCATTGGTTAAAGGAATAGACGAATTTATCGAAATAGATGTAGAAGAAGCTCGATTGTTGGTAGACAAACCTATTGAAGTTATCGAAAATCATTTGATGAACGGAATGAATGTTGTTGGCGATTTATTTGGTAGCGGAAAAATGTTCTTACCGCAAGTAGTGAAATCGGCTCGTGTAATGAAAAAAGCGGTGGCTTATTTATTACCTTTCATTGAAGCCAGCAAAGATGGTAAATCTTCAAGTGCAGGAAAAGTCTTGATGGCAACTGTAAAAGGCGATGTTCACGATATTGGCAAAAATATTGTATCGGTTGTTTTGGCTTGTAATAATTTCGAAATTATCGATTTAGGTGTAATGGTGCCACCCGAAAAAATCATCGAAACGGCTGTAAAAGAAAAAGTTGATATTATTGGTTTAAGTGGTTTGATTACACCATCGTTAGACGAAATGGTGTATTTAGCGAAGGAATTAGAAAAACTTAACATCAAAATTCCTGTGATGATTGGTGGTGCAACCACATCACGAGCACATACGGCTGTAAAAATTGCACCCGAATATCAAGCAACAGTAGTTCATGTAAACGACGCATCTAGAGCGGTAACTGTTGCAAGTAATTTACTTCAATTGGAAACCAACGAAAATTACTCGAAAGATATTAAAGAAGAATACACAAAACTTAGAGTACAATATTTAAACAGAAGTAAAGAAAAGAATTTTCTTACTATCGAGAAAGCCAGAGAAAACAAATTCAAAATAGATTGGAATGCTTATCAACCTACAAAACCAAATTTCATTGGAACCAAAAAAGTTGAGGTAGCATTATCCGAATTGGTTGATTATATAGACTGGACACCATTTTTTCAATCTTGGGAATTGCATGGAAAATATCCAGCAATTTTGAATGACGAAGTGGTAGGTGAGCAGGCAACACAATTATTTGAAGATGCACAGAAAATGTTGCAAAAAATTATTTCAGAAAAATGGTTTACTGCCAAAGGAATTCTTGGAATTTTTCCAGCAAATACAGTTAATGAAGATGATATTGAACTCATAACTTATAACTTAAAATTCTTAACCCTTCGACAACAATCCCAAAAAACAGCTGGTGCACCCAATATAGCTTTAGCCGATTTTATTGCCCCAAAAGAAACAGGAATACAGGATTACATAGGTTGTTTTTGTGTATCTACAGGATTTGGAGTTGATGAAAAAGCAGCAGAATTCGAAAAAGCTTTAGACGATTACAATGCCATTCTAATAAAAGCCTTAGGCGATAGATTAGCCGAAGCTTTTGCAGAATATTTACATGAAAAAGTTCGTAAAGAAATTTGGGGATATGCATCTGATGAAAATCTTTCAAACGAAGATTTAATCAAAGAAAATTACAAAGGAATTCGTCCTGCGCCGGGTTATCCTGCCTGTCCAGATCATTTAGAAAAGCCAACTATTTGGAAACTATTAAATGTAGAACAAGAAATTGGTGTAAAACTTACCGAGAGTATGGCTATGTGGCCAGCAGCTTCGGTTTCGGGCTATTATTTTGCCAATCCTCAAAGTAAATATTTTGGATTAGGAAAAATAAAACAAGACCAAGTAGCCGATTATGCCAACCGCAGAAATATTAGTATCGAACAAGCAGAAAAGTGGTTAGCCCCAAGTATAAGCCCCTCCTAACCTCCCCAATGGGGAGGAAACAAAACCTCAAAAAACAATTAATCCTATTGACCCCTGATAGGAATTCCCCACTTCGGGGGATAGGGGGCAGATAACATGAAAGTAACTCAACATATAGAAAACGCAAACGGAAAACCACTATTCTCATTCGAGATTTTGCCACCGTTAAAAGGTCAAAATATACAATCTATTTTTGATGGAATTGATCCATTAATGGAGTTTAAACCGCCATTTATAGATGTAACATACCATCGTGAAGAATACGAATTTAAGGAATTATCCAACGGATTATTGCAAAAGAAAATTGTAAAAAAACGTCCGGGAACGGTTGGTATTTGTGCGGGAATTCAAAACAAATACAATGTAGATGCCATTCCGCATATTTTGTGTGGGGGATTTACCAAAGAAGATACCGAGAATTTATTAATCGATTTGGATTTCCTTGGCATTGATAATGTGGTTGCACTTCGTGGCGATGCGCTAAAAACAGAAACCTATTTCAAACCCGAAAAAGAAGGAAACGAATATGCATCGGATTTGGTGTTGCAAATTGATAATTTGAATAAAGGAATTTATTTGGATGAAGATTTGCAAAATACAGCCAAAACCAATTTTTGCATTGGTGTAGCGGGTTATCCCGAAAAACATATGGAAGCGCCAAGCTTAGATAGCGACATTCATTTCTTAAAACAAAAAATAAAAAACGGTGCCGATTACATCATAACACAAATGTTTTTTGACAACAAAAGATTCTTTGATTTTGTAACTAAAGCAAGAGCTGCAGGCATCACAGTGCCAATTATTCCAGGATTAAAACCTATTGCAACCAAAAAACAACTCAACCTGATTCCGCATCGTTTTAGTGTAGAATTACCAGACGAACTCATCATGGCAGTTGTAAAAGCAAAAGACAACGACGAGGTAAAACAAGTTGGTATTGAGTGGTGTATTCAACAAAGCAAAGAATTGGTAAAAGCCGGAATTCCGGTGTTGCATTATTATTCGATGGGCAAAGCAGATAATATAAAAGCCATTGCTAAAGAAATTTTTTAAAGAGTTGAATTCAGAAAAGTAGTAAGCCAAAAATATTCTTATATATTTGCGTTTCAAATTTATACATGAAACGATTTGTTTATCTTTTTATTCTTGTAACCACTGTTGTTTTTTCGCAAGAAAATCCAAACACAACTACAATAGAAGCTTCTCTTTTCGGAGGAAATGTATTGCCACATCGTCCAGATTTGTATCATTTACAAGGACATGCACAGGCATTTTTAACTGCTTATAATGTAAAAACACACGGTAGAAAAGAATGGCAATCGGCATATAATTTTCCCGATTATGGCGGCTATTTTTTGTATCAAGATTTCGGAAATCCATTTCTAGGCGAAAATATTTCGGTTGGTGCACACATGAATTTTTATTTTTTAAAAAGAAATCTCCAATTTCATTTCGGCAACGGAATTGCGTATGCCAACAAACCCTACGACAAAGTAACCAACAGTAAAAACAAGGCTTTTGGTTCGCATTATTTAGCAAACATCAATTTAGGATTGTATTATCAAAAAGATTTTTTATTAGGGAAATTAGGGTTCAAAGCCGGATTATTGTTTATGCATTATTCTAACGGTAGAACCAAATCGCCCAATAGCGGCATTAATACTTATGGATTGAATGTTGGATTAAACTATAATTTTTCTGATAAAGTTGCCAATGTACAACAAGACACAACGGCTCAAAAAAAATATGCAGAAAAATTGCATTACAATCTTGTTTTTAGAACTGGTGTTAATGAAAGCCCGTTGATAAACAGCGGACAAAAACCATTTTATCATATTGGTGCATTTGTTGATAAACGCATTACTCGCAAAAGCAGTTTAGAGCTTGGTGCCGATTTTTTTTTAACGCAAAGCAACAAAGAATTTATTAAGTACAAAGCGATGGCATATCCAGAGTTACACCTAAACGGTAATGCCGATTATAAACGAATTGGTCTTTTTGTTGGCTATGAAATGCACATCACCAAACTTTCGTTTGAAGCGCAATTAGGGTATTATGTATATGATCAATTTAAAAATGATTTATCCTTATATGACCGTTTTGGATTAAAATATCATTTTACAAAAAACTTATACGCTACAGCACAAGTAAAAACGCATTTGTTTTCTGCCGAAGCAATAGAATACGGAATTGGCGCACGATTTTAAATTTAGAACAATGAAAATAGTATCAAAAATAAAAGCAATTTGCAAAATCACTTTAGGGTGTATATTACTTTTATGTGGTTTATTTTCGTGCGAAAAACCAAGCGATTGTTTTGATTCTACAGGAAACATCATAAAAAAAGATGTTGTAATTGAGCCTTTTACTCGACTGGAAGTGCATCGTGGTGTGGCAGTGGTTTTAAAACAAGATGCCAATTATAGTCTGCAAATAGAATCGGGTGAAAACCAAATTGGCAATATAAATATCTCTCAAAACGGAAACACCTTGAAGCTGGAAGACAACACTTCGTGCAATTGGCTTCGAGAATATGGCACTACAACCATTTATATTTCGGCACCTAATATTGAAGAAATTTATTCGAAAACCGATAGAAACATCTCCAGTAATGGGGTTTTAAATTATCCTAATTTTTGGATAAAATCTTTCGATAAAGAGGGCGATGGATTGGAAGGCGCTGGTACTGGCGATTTTATTTTGAATTTGAATTGCAATCAACTCAATGTGGATTGTAATTCATTGCCAAGATTTATGTTGTCGGGCAATGCTGTAAATGCCACATTTAATATTTGGGCAAACGATTGCCGCATTGAAGCGCAAGATTTAACCATTCAAAATTTTGCTTTTTACCATCGTGGTAGTAACGATATGATTGTAAAACCAATGGTTTCTATCACAGGAACATTGGTAAGCTCAGGAAACGTAATTAGTAAAAATCATCCGCCAACAGTTAATGTTCAAGAAAACTATACCGGACGATTGATTTTCGAATAAAAAAATCCCCAAAGTTTAATTCTTTGGGGATTTTTTATAGAAAATTTTATTGCTTATAAACTTTCAATGCGTCTTTTAAAATTTCGCACGAACGTTTTAAATCTTCTTTTTTTAGGACATAAGCAATACGAACTTCGCTAAGTCCCATGCCTGGTGTTGAATAAAAACCTGCAGCTGGAGCTACCATTACAGTTTCGCCATTATTGTCATAAGATTCTAACAACCATTGTGCAAAATCATCGGCATTGGCAACAGGTAGTTTGGCAACCAAATAAAATGCTCCTTTCGGTCGTGCAACGACAACGCCATCTATGGCTTCAAGACCTTCAATCAAGATATTTCTTCGCTCAATATATTCTTCAATAACTTCATCAAAATAACTTTGTGGTGTTTCTAATGCTGCTTCAGATGCAATTTGTTCTAATGTTGGCGGACTTAATCTTGCTTGTGCAAATTTCATGGCAGCGCCCATTAGTTCTTTGTTTTTCGAAACAATACAACCAATTCTTGCACCACACATACTGTATCTTTTAGAAACAGAATCTATCATAATTACATTCTGAGCTATGCTCTCGATGTGCATTACCGAATTGTGTTGCAAACCATCATATACAAATTCGCGATACACTTCATCAGCAATTAAAAATAAATCGTGTTTTTTTACGATTTCGGCAAGTTGCTGCAATTCTTCATTAGAATATAAATATCCGGTTGGATTTCCTGGATTGCATATCAAAATTGCTTTTGTTTTGTCATTAATCAATTTTTCAAAAGCAGCGATTGGTGGCAACGCAAAATTTTCTTCAATAGTAGAAATTACGGGCACCACTTTCACACCCATTTCGGTTGCAAAACCATTGTAGTTTGCGTAAAATGGTTCGGGAATTATGATTTCATCGCCAGCATCAAGCGCAGATCCAATAGCAAAAAGTAAAGCTTCCGAACCACCCGTTGTAATGATGATTTCGTTTTCGTTTACATTGATATTGTGCTTTTGATAATAACTTGCCAACTTGGTTCTGTAGCTTTCAAAACCAGCAGAATGACTGTATTCTAAGATTTCAATCGATGTGTTTTTTACAGCATCTATTGCAATTTTTGGAGTTTTAATATCAGGTTGTCCAATGTTTAAATGAAAAACTTTTGTTCCTCTTTTTTTTGCAGCTTCTGCATACGGAACCAATTTTCTTATTGGCGATTGTGGCATATTAGCGCCTTTGTTGGATATTTTTGGCATAGTTAGAATTTTTGTGTTGCAAATTTAAGCAATTTTTGAAAGCTATAAATTTGAAATGGAATAAACTATTCACAACTATTTATAAATAGTACGTTTTTTACTAACTTAAAATTTACACAAATGAAAATTAAAACTGCATTATTTACAATTGCTCTTGTTTTGGTAGCAAACATAGCAAATGCTTACACAATACGATACCAAAATGATGATTCTAAAGCCTGTAAAATAGAATAATTTTATCTAATGAAAAAACGCCAAGCAATTGCTTGGCGTTTCTACAAAACTAAATAATTATGAAAAACTTATTTTACTTTTGGTTTTGATTCCTGAAAACTAATTTTCCGTCAAAACTGTCGAGCAAAATAATACTGTCAGTAGTTACTTTTCCTGCTAAAATTTCTTTGGAGAGTTGGTTTAAAACATCTCGTTGTATAACTCTTTTTACAGGTCTTGCTCCAAATTCGGCGTCATATCCTTTTTCTGTAAGATAATCGATGGCTTCTGGAGTAGCATCCATAACTATATGTTGTTTTTCGAGCATTTTGATGATACTTTTAAGTTGCAAGCCTACAATTTCTCTAATATTACTATTGGATAATGGTGTAAACATTACAATCTCATCAATACGATTCAAAAACTCGGGTCTTACGGTGTGTTTTAATAAATTTAAAACTTCTGTCTTTGAAGCTTCAATAGCTGCTTCCACATTTCCTTTTAAATTTTCAAACTTCTCTTGTATAATGTGGCTTCCCATATTAGAAGTCATAATTATAATGGTGTTTTTAAAATCGGCTACACGTCCTTTATTATCAGTTAAGCGACCTTCGTCTAATACTTGCAATAATATATTAAACGTATCTGGATGCGCTTTTTCAATCTCGTCAAGAAGCACTACGCTGTAAGGTTTTCTACGAACAGCTTCGGTAAGTTGCCCACCTTCGTCATAGCCAACATAGCCCGGAGGCGCACCAACCAAGCGACTTACGCTGTGCTTTTCTTGATATTCACTCATATCGATACGCGTTATGGCATTTTCATCATCAAATAGATATTCTGCCAAAGCTTTTGCCAATTCGGTTTTACCAACGCCCGTTGTTCCTAAGAATAAGAACGAGCCAATAGGTTTTCTTGGGTCTTGCAATCCGGCACGACTACGGCGTACAGCATCGCTTATGGCAACAATAGCTTCTTCCTGTCCAACTACTCGTTTGTGCAACTCATCTTCCAATTTAAGAAGTTTTTCACGCTCGCTTTGAATCATTTTAGTTACCGGAATTCCTGTCCATTTGGCAACCACTTCGGCAATATCTTCGGCAGTTACTTCTTCTTTTATAAGCGAATTACCATTTTGGTTTTCGGTAAGTTGTTGTTGCAAAGCATCGAGTTTTTCTTGTGCTTCTTTTATTTTACCATAACGAATTTCGGCTACTTTACCATAATCGCCTTCACGCTCGGCACGTTCGGCTTCGAGTTTGAAATCTTCAATTTTTTGTTTTTCGTTTTGGATATTTTCCACCACTTCTTTTTCCGATTTCCATTTGGCAAAAATTTCGTTGCGTTCTTCTTTCAAATTAGCCAAATCAAGCCCTAATGATTTTAATTTTGTTTCATCATTTTCACGTTTTATAGCTTCGATTTCAATTTCGATTTGCATTATTTTTCTATCCAAAACATCGAGTTCTTCTGGCTTTGAATTGATTTCCATTCGTAATTTTGAAGCCGCTTCATCCATTAAATCGATAGCTTTATCGGGTAAAAAACGATTGGTAATATAGCGTTGCGAAAGTTCTACTGCCGCAATTATAGCATCGTCTTTAATGCGAACTTTATGATGCGTTTCGTACTTTTCTTTAATACCACGAAGAATTGAAATGGCGCTTTCGGTATCGGGTTCATCGATATTTACTTTTTGAAAACGACGTTCTAACGCTTTGTCTTTTTCAAAATATTTTTGATATTCATCAAGCGTTGTCGCACCAATAGCTCTTAGTTCGCCACGCGCCAATGCAGGTTTTAAAATATTGGCTGCATCCATAGCACCTTCGCCTCCGCCGGCACCAACCAACGTATGTATTTCATCAATAAAAAGAACAATATCGCCTTCGGCAGCTGTAACTTCTTTTACCACACTTTTTAGTCTTTCTTCAAACTCGCCTTTATATTTAGCACCTGCAATAAGCGCACCCATATCAAGCGAAAAAACAATTTTATCCTTTAAATTTTCGGGCACATCGCCATCTACAATACGGTGGGCAAGTCCTTCGGCTATGGCGGTTTTACCCACGCCGGGTTCGCCTATTAGCATCGGATTGTTTTTGGAACGACGGGTAAGGATTTGTAATACTCGGCGTATTTCTTCATCGCGACCAATAACAGGATCGAGTTTTCCCGAACGAGCTAATTCATTAAGATTTTTAGCATATTTGTTTAATGCGTTATAGGTTTCTTCGGCTGATGCTGATGTAACTTTTTCGCCTTTTCGGAGTTCAGCAATAGCAGCTTCAAGTCCTAAGAGTGTTACGCCTTTATCTTTCAAAACTTGTGCTATTTTGCTTTTCGATTTGAAAATAGCTAAGAATAAATGTTCGATAGACACATATTCATCGTTCATTTTTTTTGCGATAATGCTCGCTTCGTTTAACGTAGTTGATGTTTCTCTCGAAAGCATCAGTTCGTTTCCAGAAACTTTTGAAAAACTATTGATAATATTGTCTAAACTGGTTTTGAATTGGTTTACGTTTACATTGAGTTTTTTCAATAAAAACGGAACCACATTTTCATCTACTTCCAAAATGCCTTTTACAATATGCTCATTTTCGATTTGGGCGTTGCCATAAACTTGAGCAATTTGTTGCGCTTTTTGGATAGCTTCTTGAGATTTTATTGTAAAATTATTAAAATTCATATTGTATTTTTCTTTAATTATTAAGTTTAATAAACGTTTTGAAAACGTTGTAAATTAAATTTCAATTTGTATTCCAAAAAGATTTTTAAGACAAAATGACGTTTTTTGTTAATTTTTCATGGGTGAAGATGTCAAAATGGCTGTTTTTTACTGAATTTTTGTCTGCTTATTGTGAAAAGTAGTATTTTTACAAAATCAATATAAATGTAAAACAGATGGATTGGATAGAGCTAAAAAATATAGAGCAATTAGAAGAAATTAAAAAAAATTCGTTTGAACTTCCCGTTCTTATTTTTAAACACAGTACACGTTGTGGCGTGAGTAAAGCCTCGCTGCGAATGTTTGAAAACTCATGGAATTTTGAGAACAAAATAGAACCTTATTTTTTAGATTTATTGAATTATAGAGAAATATCCAATGCTATTGCCGAAACTTTTGGGGTTATACATCAATCGCCTCAAATTTTACTTATAAGAAATGGAGCATGTATTTATAATGCTTCGCACGAAAGTATTGATGCTTCAGACTTAACTGATTTTGTGAACAACGCATAAATCCGTTAGATTAAATAGATTAGGATTTTCGGAAAAATTATATAATTTTGTCTTAACGGATGATTTCTCTCCAAAATAAGAAGGAATTGCTATACTATAACTAAAATTTTAAATCATGTCAGTATTAGAAAAAGTAAGTTCTGCCGAAGCCATGGCGTTGGAAGATCAATATGGAGCGCATAATTATCATCCGTTACCGGTGGTGCTTAGCAAAGGAGATGGCGTATATGTTTGGGATGTTGAAGGCAAAAAATACTACGATTTTCTATCAGCTTATTCTGCTGTAAATCAAGGACATTGTCATCCAAAAATTGTAAATGCTTTAATTAATCAAGCTCAAAAACTAACACTTACTTCGCGTGCGTTTTATAACGATAAGCTTGGAGTTTACGAAGAATTTATCACGCAATATTTTGGTTTTGATAAAGTTTTACCAATGAATACTGGTGCCGAAGCTGTTGAAACTGCTTTAAAAATTTGCCGTAAATGGGCGTACGAAAGAAAAGGTATCAACGAAAATGAGGCTCAAATAGTAGTTTGCGAAAATAATTTTCACGGAAGAACCACGACGATTATTTCGTTTTCGAATGATGAAAATGCACGTAAAAATTTCGGACCTTATACCGCCGGATTTATCAAAATTCCATATAACGATGTTGCTGCGCTTGAGCAGGTTTTAGAAAACAATAAAAATATTGCTGGCTTTTTGGTAGAACCAATTCAGGGCGAAGCAGGAGTTTATGTTCCGTCTGATGGCTATTTGGCAGCTACGAAAGCTTTATGCGAAAAACACAATGTGCTATTTATTGCCGATGAAGTGCAAACGGGTATTGCACGTACTGGTAAATTATTAGCCGTAAATCATGAAAATGTTACGCCCGATATTTTAGTATTAGGAAAAGCCTTGTCGGGTGGAGTTTATCCGGTTTCGGCGGTCTTGGCGAATAATAACGTAATGGAAGTTATTAAACCAGGACAGCATGGTTCTACTTTTGGTGGAAATCCATTAGCTGCAGCTACAGCAATTGCTGCACTTGAAGTTGTAAAAGAAGATCATTTGGCAGATAATGCCGAATATTTAGGAAAAATATTTAGAGCTAAACTAAACGAATATATTCAAACTTCATCTATAGCCACACTTGTACGAGGAAAAGGTTTGCTGAATGCGATTGTAATTAATGATTCTGAAGAAAGCGATACTGCTTGGAATATTTGTGTGCGTATGGCTGAAAAAGGACTTTTAGCAAAACCAACACACGGAAATATCATTCGTTTTGCGCCGCCTTTGGTAATGACCGAAGAACAATTAATAGATTGCATTACAATTATAACATCAACCCTAAAACAATTTGAAAACTAAAATAAAGTAGATTTTTATATACAAAGCTGTTTGATTTCAAACAGCTTTTTTTATTATTCGCTAAAATCCAATTTCTTTTTACGCAATTCAAAGTTTTGCCCAAGATACACTTTACGAACCATTTCATCGCTTGCCAATTCCTCAGGAACACCAGCTTTTAAGATTCCACCTTCAAACATAAGATACGTTTTATCGGTAATTGCTAAAGTTTCTTGTACGTTATGATCGGTAATAAGAATACCAATATTTTTGTTTTTCAGTTTGGCTACAATACGCTGAATATCCTCAACCGCCACAGGGTCTACGCCTGCAAACGGCTCATCGAGTAATATAAATTTTGGGTCGGTAGCAAGCGCACGGGCAATTTCGGTACGACGTCTTTCGCCACCCGAAAGCAAATCGCCGCGGTTTTTACGAATATGTTGTAAACCAAACTCATCAAGCAAGGCTTCCATTTTGGCGTGTTGTTCTTCTTCCGAAAGTTCGGTAAGTTGCAAAACGCTCAAGATATTATCCTCTACACTCAGTTTTCTAAACACCGAAGCTTCTTGCGCCAAATAACCAATACCGTTTTGCGCCCGTTTGTACATCGGATAATCGGTAATGTTTAAATCATCAAGGTAAATGTTGCCCGAATTTGGTTTTACCAAACCCACAATCATGTAGAACGAAGTAGTTTTACCAGCACCATTCGGACCAAGTAATCCAACAATTTCTCCCTGATTTACTTCCACCGAAATACCTTTTACAACATTTCGTTTTTTATATGTTTTTACCAGATTATCTGCGCGTAGTTTCATTGTTTTTTTATTTTTAGAAGCGAATGGCTTGCGAATTTTTACAATCCATATTCCTGCTTTCGCCTTTAGTTTTTCGTTCCTCACAAGCTATCGGCTCTATCAGGGCTAATAAGCCAACCATTTACTTTACAAAAGTATTTTTATTTACGTTAAAATTCTATTAAAATTAAAACAAAATTCATTTTCTATTTTGCTTCCAATTTCTTTTGTTTTCTAACCACCATTGCCGAAATAAAAATACTAATTTCATAAACCAAAAGCATCGGAATCGTTACAGTAACTTGGCTTACAACATCGGGCGGCGTAACAATAGCAGCCACAATAAGCAATAAAACAATGGCATATTTTCGATATTTTCTCAAAAAATCTGGCGTTACAAGTCCAAGACTACTAAGGAAATATATGATTACCGGAAGTTCAAAAAACAAACCACTCGCAATCATCGATGTTTTTATCATACCAATATACGAATCGATATTAATATCATTTTTTACCACATCACTAATCTTAAAAGTTGCCAAGAAATTCACCGACATCGGCACAATCACAAAATAGCCAAAAAGAATACCAATAAAGAAAAGTAACGAAGAAACTATAATAAATTTTGCAGCACTACTTTGCTCGTGTTTGTGAAGTGCTGGGCTTATAAAACCCCAAAATTGATACAAGATATAAGGAAAAGCCAAGATAAATCCGGCAAGAATACACGTCCAAACAAAAATATTTACCTGTCCTTCCATTTCGGTATTTTGAATAGTGAATGGCAATTCTTCTATGCAAATACTATCTTTAAAACCTAAATATTGCGAGGCTTCACAAAAAAAGCGATAGGTATAAAAATCGGTTTTAGTTGGTCCAAAAATAACCGTATCAAAAATAAATTCATTGAAATTATAAGCTACGCAAGCCATTACAATAATGGCAATACAGCAACGTACGAGTACCGTACGCAACTCGCCTATATGATCCAAAAATGACATTTCTTTGGGTGTCTCTGTCATTATATAATCCCTTCTTTTAAAATATCATGTAAGTGAATAATGCCTGCAAAAGTATCTTGATTTACTACAATTAATTGAGTAATAGCGTAGGTTTCCATAATGTTTAAGGCTTCTTTTGCCATAGCGTTATATTGTATGATTTTTGGATTTTTGCTCATAATATCTTTGGCAAACAAACCATTAATTGTATCGGTAGTGTTTAGCATACGTCTTATATCGCCATCGGTAATAATTCCTATAACTTTTTCATTTTCAATAACAGCAGCCACGCCCAATCTTTTTTCCGAAATCTCAAAAATTACTTTTTTAACATCGGTTTCTGGCGAAACAATCGGTTTTTTATTAGTGTCTAAAATATCAGAAACTTTTAGTAATAATTGTTTTCCTAAAGCGCCGCCTGGGTGGAATTTTGCAAAATCTTCCGACGAAAAATCACGCAGTTCCATAAGGCTTACTGCCAAAGCATCGCCCATTACGAGTTGTGCCGTTGTACTATCAGTAGGAGCTAAGTTATTCGGACACGATTCGTTGTTTACATAAGTATTTAGCACAATATCAGACTCTTGAGCTAAAAACGATTGCATATTACCGGTTATAGCAATAATCGGATTTCCAAATCGTTTTAATAAAGGGATAAGTGCTTTTATTTCGGGGCTGTTACCACTTTTTGATATACAAATTACAGTATCATCTTCTTTTACCATGCCCAAATCGCCATGAATCGCTTCCGAAGCATGCATAAAAAGCGCTGGCGTACCAGTAGAATTGAAAGTCGCTACTATTTTTTGGGCAATAATCGCACTTTTTCCTATTCCACTAACTACAATCCTTCCTTTTGTTTGAAAGATTTTACGCACGGCATCAGGATAAGCATCGTCAAGGAAATCTATCAGTTTTGCTATTGAATTACTCTGAGAACTAATGGTTCTAACTGCAGATTCGAGTATATTTTTGTTAGATGTCAAAATAGAATTTTAGTAAATTTATTGTTTTGAATAAAAAATGTTGTACATTTATGGTTGCAAATTTAATTAAAAAAAAGCATTTAGGTAAGAATGAATTCTAACGAAATTGATTTACACAAAGAGTTAAAGAAATATTTTGGGTTCGACCAATTCAAAGGATTGCAAGAGCAAGTTATAAGCAGTATCGTAAATAACCGTAATACTTTTGTAATAATGCCAACCGGCGGTGGTAAATCATTGTGCTATCAGCTTCCGGCGCTCATTAAAGAAGGGACTGCTATTGTAGTATCTCCACTTATCGCTCTTATGAAAAATCAGGTAGATGCTGTTCGAGGTATATCTTCAGAATCGGGAGTGGCGCATGTATTAAATTCTTCATTAAATAAAACCGAAATAAATCAGGTTAAAAAAGATATTTTAGATGGTATTACCAAACTATTATATGTAGCGCCCGAATCACTTACAAAAGAAGAATATGTAGACTTTTTAAAAAGCGTACCCATTTCTTTTGTAGCAATCGATGAGGCACACTGTATCTCAGAATGGGGCCACGATTTTAGACCAGAATATCGAAACCTTCGCACAATAATTCAACAATTAGGAAAAAACATCACAGTAATTGGGCTTACAGCAACTGCAACGCCCAAAGTACAAGAAGATATTCTGAAAAATTTAGATATGACCGATGCCGACGTTTACAAAGCATCGTTTAACAGGCCAAATTTATTCTACGAAGTACGCACCAAAACCAAAAATGTTGAAGCCGATATTATCCGATTTATAAAACAAAACAAAGGAAAATCAGGTATTATCTATTGTTTAAGTCGAAAAAAAGTTGAAGAAATTGCCGAAGTTTTACAAGTAAACGGAATTTCTGCCGTGCCTTATCACGCAGGTTTAGATGCCAAAACCCGAGCCAAACATCAAGATATGTTTTTGATGGAAGACGTTGAGGTTGTGGTGGCTACTATTGCTTTTGGTATGGGAATCGATAAGCCCGATGTACGTTTTGTAATTCATCACGATATTCCAAAATCGTTAGAAAGTTATTACCAAGAAACGGGTAGGGCAGGTCGCGATGGAGGAGAAGGACATTGTTTGGCATATTATTCGTATAAAGATGTAGAAAAACTCGAAAAATTTATGGCAGGTAAACCTGTTGCCGAACAAGAAATTGGCTATGCTTTGCTACAAGAAGTGGTGGCGTATGCCGAAACATCAATGTCGCGTCGTAAATTTTTATTACATTATTTTGGTGAAGAATTTGATAGCGAAACAGGCGAAGGAGCTGATATGGATGATAATGTTCGCAATCCAAAATCCAAAGTAGAAGCCAAAGATAATGTTAAAAAACTTATCGAAATTGTTCGAGATACCAAGCAAATTTACCGTTCAAAAGAAATTATACTTACATTAATAGGACGCATTAATGCTACAATAAAAGCAAATAAAACCGACAATCAAGATTTCTTTGGAAGTGGCGATAATAAAGACGAAAAATATTGGATGGCACTTATTCGTCAGGTTTTGGTAGAAGGTTTATTAACCAAAGATATCGAAACATATGGCGTATTAAAAGTTTCTCCAGAAGGCGAAGCATTTATTAAAAACCCAACTTCTTTTATGATGTCTGAAGACCACGAATACAGCGAAGAAGAAGATGAAAATATTGTTTCTGCTCAGAAATCTTCGGGCGTTGCAGATGAGGCATTAATGGCAATGCTAAAAGACTTACGTAAAAAAGTTGCCAAAAAATTGGGCGTGCCACCCTTTGCTGTTTTCCAAGATCCATCGCTCGAGGACATGGCTTTGAAATATCCGGTAACGGTAGAAGAAATGGGTAACGTTCATGGCGTTGGAGAAGGAAAAGCTAAGAAATACGGAAAAGAATTTGTAGAACTTATCGCTCGCTATGTAGAAGAAAATGATATTGTTCGACCAGATGATTTAGTCGTAAAATCTACAGGTGCCAATTCATCGAATAAGCTGTACATCATTCAAAATATCGACAGAAAATTATCGCTTGACGATATAGCCAAAGCCAAAGGATTTACAATGGATACTTTGCTTAAAGAAATGGAACAAATTGTGTATTCGGGTACAAAATTGAATATTGGATATTGGATAGATGATATTCTTGACGAAGACCAGCAAGATGAAATTCATGACTACTTTATGGATAGCGAAACCGATAAAATTGAAGATGCACTCAAAGAGTTTGATGGCGATTACGATATAGAAGAACTTCGTTTAATGCGCATCAAATTCATAAGCGAAGTAGCCAATTAAAATAAAAAAATAACCGATTGAAAAAATAAAAATTAATTCAAAACACAGACCCTAAAACCCAAAATTATGACAGAAGAAAATCAAAATGTATGGAAACCAACAGAGGAAGCAAAAGGCAGAGCCACACAACTTCGACTTTTTGCAGTTTTGCTATGGGTTGGCGCCATTGTTGCTCAAGTAGCAGCTATTATCATTTTGCGCAAGCAAACCGAAAACTTTATGGCTTGGGTAATTGGTTTAATCGTTGTCGATTTAATTTTAGCTATCATTGGCTCAATGCTCTGGAAAAAATCTAATCGCTTAGATCCGGCTTCAGAAAAAAATGGTTTCTTGTTTTTTATGCAAAGTCAGTTGGGCGTTGTGGTTGCAGCGGTAGCCTTTTTACCTTTAATAATTTTTATTTTAACCAATAAAAATATCAGCGGAAAACAAAAAGCCATTTTAGGAAGTATTGCTGGTGTGGCTATGGTTATCGCCGGAATTAGCGGTGCTGATTTCAATCCGCCATCGGTAGAAAAATATACCGAAGAAACCAATATGGTAGAAGCCTTAACCGGTACAAATAATGTTTTTTGGACAACCGCGGGAGGAAAATATCATTTATATGAGGATTGCTATCATATAAAGAATAGAACCATCATGAACGGAACAGTAGCCAATGCCAAAGAAGCCCGTAATATTACCGATTTGTGCTTAACTTGTAAAGCTCGTAAAATGAAAGAAGACAATCTTAGCGAAGATGTTTTAGACCAAAAAATAAAAGAGTTAAACCCAAATAACGCTACAACGCCGAGTGCAACTCCTGCTGCTGAGCCAGAAGCCGAACCAGAGACAGAGGAAGCGCCACAAAAAGCAGCTTAATTTTATTATAGGTTTAGAACTGTAAACCGACAACTTAAACAAATATTAAAACAACTCCGCACGGTGCGGTTTTAGTTCATCACGAATTTTTAACAAATGCGCGTCAGTTACTACAAGGTAGGCAATGGCGTGCATTTCGTTTTTTATTTCAATATCAATATTAGTAATAGGCAGTTTTTCTAAGGCTACATATTCTTTTAAATGAATTACATGATGTTCGGCTGTTTTAGCCGAAACTTCGCCTCGAAAATCCCAAATTACTTTTATTTGTCTATGCATTTTAAATAAGTTTCAAATTTTCATTAGTAAAAAATCAATACAAAATTATACAAATTATTACTTTTGCAATGTTTTATTCTTTGAAACCTGTTTGGTTTTAATGTACACTTGAAACTTGAACACATCAAACCTTAAAGAAAAAGAGAATGCCAAGAGAATTACAATTTCAAGTTTCGCCTCAAGCTGCTTATTCCGAAGAATTGCTTACAGATGCAGTTGCTAAACTTTGCCAAGTTTCTGTAAAAGAAATTCAGAAAGTAATTGTGCTAAAACGTTCTATAGATGCACGTCAACGCACTATTAAATACAACATCAAAGCACAAGTTTTTTTTGTAGATGAACCATTTATTCAACAAAAAATAGAACTTCCAGACTATAAAGATGTTTCTAATTCGCAAGAAGTAATTGTAGTAGGAGCAGGGCCAGCCGGCCTTTTTGCCGCTTTGCAGCTTATAGAACTCGGTTTAAAACCAATAGTGATAGAACGAGGTAAAGACGTGCGCGGTCGCCGTAGAGATTTAAAAGCAATAAATGTAGATGGTATTGTAAATCCAGATTCAAATTATTGTTTTGGAGAAGGCGGTGCAGGTACTTATTCTGATGGAAAATTGTATACCCGTTCTAAAAAGCGAGGCGATATTGATAGAATTCTACGGCTGTTGGTTGGATTTGGTGCTTCGCCCGAAATTTTGGTCGATGCGCATCCACATATTGGTACTAATAAGTTACCACAAATCATTCAGGATATTCGCGAAAAAATTGTGGCTTGTGGCGGAAAAGTGTTGTTTGAAACTCGAGTTACCGATTTTATTGTAAAAGACAATGAAATACAAGGAGTTGTGCTCCAAAACAATGATACAATTCAAGCCAAAAAAGTTATTCTGGCTACAGGACATTCGGCACGAGATATTTTTGAATTATTAGACAGAAAAAAAATAATTATCGAAGCCAAACCTTTTGCATTAGGTGTTCGAGCCGAACATCCGCAACAGTTGATAGACAGCATACAATATTCGTGTGCCACACGAGGCGAGTATTTGCCACCTGCACCGTATGCTATTGTAAAGCAAGTAAACGGACGTGGCATGTATTCGTTTTGTATGTGTCCCGGTGGTGTTATTGCACCGTGTGCTACTGCCGAAGGCGAAGTAGTAACCAATGGTTGGTCGCCTTCCAAACGAGATCAGGCAACAGCCAATTCGGGTATTGTGGTTGAGCTAAAATTAGAAGATTTTAAGCCTTTTGCTAAGTTTGGCGCTTTGGCTGGCGTAGAATTTCAAAAAGCGATAGAACAAAAGGCTTGGCAATTAGCAGGCAACACACAAAAAGTTCCCGCTCAGCGTATGGTCGATTTTTCGCAAAAGAAAATATCGGCAACTATTCCCAAAACTTCGTATGTGCCGGGAACAACATCTGTAGAATTGGGAGCTGTTTTTCCTAATTTCCTAACACAAATTATGCGACAAGGATTTCAGGATTTTGGCAAGAGCATGAAGGGTTATTTTACCAACGAAGCTATCTTGCACGCTCCAGAAAGCCGTACTTCTTCGCCAGTGCGCATACCGAGAGATTATGAAACTTTAGAACATATTCAAATAAAAGGTTTGTATCCTTGTGGCGAAGGTGCAGGTTATGCAGGTGGAATTATTTCGGCTGCAATAGACGGAGAAAAATGTGCTTTAAAAATTGCAGAAAGTTTAAGCTAATATATTTGTTATAGCATCTATTCTTTTTGAAATTGTTTCCAATACATAATCGTTAAGAGCGAAAATATCAGTAGAAAATTAAATTCTACACCATTTGTTCCTCCGCCAACAACAAACCAACCTTCTTTGCCATGTATCATTATAATTCCCATTGTTAGGATACAAATTGTAATCCAACCAAAGAGTTTTACATATTTTTCGGTAAATAAACTAATAGCCATAGCAATATGCGAAAGTTTGATTGCCCAAGCCAAATACAATCCAAATGGAACAAAACCAACTTTGTTTAAATACGAATTTCCAAATGCTGTAATATCACCAGTAAACATACCAGCCAAACTATGAACCAATAATATCACACTTACCGCAAAACGTAATAAAAAAGTGCTATTCAATATTTTCATAAGTTATGGTCTTATTTAGAAGCAATAAATTTAATCAATAATAATTATAAATCTGTAACAATTTTAATGTATTTGCTACTTATCATTACAAAAAGTATCCAAAATGAAAAAATTAGCATTATCAATAGTAGCAGCTTCATTTTTAATAGGTTGTAAAACTACTTCGAGTACATCTTCTACTGCAAAGGTAAACCACGAAATCAATGTTTTTATAGATTTAGTAAATGTAAAAGACGATAAAGTTCAGGTTTCTATCGTTCCGAATGCTGTAACAACTTCCGAAATTACTTATCATCTTCCAAAAACCGTTCCTGGCACTTACAGCACCGATAACTACGGAAAATGGATAGAAGATTTACACGCATTAGACAAATCTGGAAAAGATTTACCAGTTACTAAAACCGATGATAATTCTTGGAAAATTCAAAATGCTCAAAGTTTAGCAAAAATAACCTATTGGGTAAATGATACTTACGATCAGGAAAAAAGTGCCAGTTTCGGAAACGAAACTTTTTCGCCAGCAGGCTCGAATATTTTGGCAGGAAAAAGTTTTGTAATTAATAATCATTGTTTTGTTGGCTTTTTCGATTACAAATTAGATTTGCCATACAATGTAAAAATAAATCACCCAGCCGATATGAAAGCCGCAACCTCATTGGTCGATTCAGATTCGGGTGCAGCAAGCGATTTGTTTATTACGCCACGCTATGCCGAGTTGGTAGATAACCCTATTATGTACAATACACCAAACGAATATCAGTTTACTGTAGATGGTATGGATATTTTATTCAGTGTTTATTCGCCAACTGGTAAACATAACGCAAAAACACTTGCTCCAGATTTAGAAAAAATGATGCGTGCCCAAAAAACATTTTTAGGTCCAATCAATAATAACAAAAAATACAGCGTATTGCTTTATCTTTCTACTATGAAAAATGATGCAAAAGGCATGGGAGCTTTAGAACACAACAGTAGCACAACAGTATGTTTCCCAGAAATGATGTCCTCGTCTATGCTCGGAAAACAGTTGATAGATGTGGTTTCGCACGAGTTTTTTCATATTGTAACACCATTGGGTGTACATGCCGATCAGATTCATTACTTTGATTATACCAACCCTAAAATGTCTAAACATTTATGGATGTATGAAGGTGTAACCGAATATTTTGCCAATTTATTTCAAGTAAATCAAGGGTTGATATCCGATGCTGAATTTTATGACAGAATGGTTGGTAAAATACGAAATGCCAAGCGTTTAAACGACACGATGTCTTTTACGGTAATGAGCGAAAATGTTTTGCAAAATCCTTATAAAGATCAATACTTAAATGTGTACGAAAAAGGCGCTTTGATAGGTATGTGTATAGATATTATTATCCGTGAAAAAAGCAACGGACAAAAAGGCATTCGTAATATGATGCAAGATTTAACCAATATTTATGGCCCAGCAAGACCCTTTAAAGACGATGAACTTTTTGCTAAAATAACTGAAATAACTTATCCAGAAGTTGGTGATTTTTTAAACAAATATGTAGCAGGTACAACACCTATTAACTACGACGAATATTTTGCTAAAGTGGGAATTGCTAAAGTGAAATCTAAAAAATCTGTGAATCCTTTCTTAAATGGTACAACTTCTTGTATTACATCTAATGCCGAAAAACAAATTGTAATTCGCGATACCGAACTTACCGAAAGTTTGAAAAGCTTAAACCTAAAAGCTGGCGATATTATTACCGAAATTGATGGAAAAAAATACGATTTTTCAGCTATAGCAGAGTTATTAGATTCGGTTGAAAAATGGAACGAACAAACACCAGTTGCAATGAAAGTAATTCGCGATGGAAAAGAAATTGCACTTGCCGGAACACCAAAACTTACTTATACAGAAGTTGAAGGTTACAAACTAAATGACGAAAGCAAAAAAGCTTTGAACGAAAGCTGGTTACGCAAGTAATAGTATCAAAATATAAAACTTGCCATTCTTTATCTAAAAATTGGATTTGGAATGGCAAGTTTGTTTTTATTAATTTGCCAAAAATTTAATCCCATGAAAAAAATACTAGCCTTTACACTTCTCATCGCTTTTATTTCTTGTCAAAAAGAAAAACCAGCCAAAGAAATGCTAATGCTATCCGGAAATATCGATGGCTTAAAAAGCGGAACCTTGTATGTGCAAAAAATTCAGGATACAGTCCTTGTACCTATTGATACTATTGTGTTTAAAGGAAAATCTACTTTTGAAACTCAAATAAAACTTAATGCTCCAGAAATGTTGTACCTTTATTTAGATAGAGGCGTAACCAATTCTATTGACAATAATTTACAATTTTTTGCCGAACCTGGAACTATAGTCATCAATTCCTCTTTAGAACATTTTAATTCAGATGCAAAGATTACTGGTTCAAAAAATCAAGAGTTATTAGAAGAATACAAAAAAGGAACTTCGCAATATATAAATGGTAATTTAGATTTAATTAAAAAACAATTTGATGCATTAAAGAAAAATCCAAGCGCCGATATTTCTAAAATTGAAAAAGAACAGCAAGAATTAGTAGTAAGTAAATACTTGTATGCTGTAAATTTTGCCGTAAATCATAAAGATTACGAGATAGCGCCTTATATTGCTGTTTTTGAAATTCCGGATATCAACACCAAATATTTGGATACCATAGCCAGTAGTATCCCAAAAAATATTGCTAATTCTTTATATGGAAAAAAGCTAAACAATCTGCTTAAAGAAAGAAAACTGATGGAAAAATAAAAAAAAGCTCCAAATTTGGAGCTTTTAGTTTTATTCTTCTGGTGTTTCTGGTGTTTCTGTTTCTGGTGTTTCGACAGCTTTTACAGGTTCTTCTTTTTTGCCATGATTTTTAAGCTGTTTTAGCTTTTCTTTCCAAAGTTGTAAATCTTCTTTGTGGCGTTCGATATTCTTTTGAACTTCTTTTACCATCGGATTATCGGAACTGGCATTGCCAAAAAACTGTATGTTGTTTTCCAACTGAAAGATTTCGTGTTGTACTTCGTCTATTTTACGTGTAATAAAAACTCTTTCGTTGTCTAATTTACGACCATCGGCATTGTCCAATCGGTTGGCAAATCGCATAATTTCGCCTTCTTTTTTGCTCGATGATAATTTTTCGAACAATACATCAAGAATTTTATTGAATTTACTTTCGATATGACGCTTGTTTGCCGGCACTTTTCCTAAACCTTTCCAGTGTTCGATATGTGCTTTTATGGCGTCTAAATCTTCTTTATGTTTTCCTTCTAATTCAAATGAACGCAAGGTTTCGAGATAATTTTTCTTGTTTTCGTATGCTGCCAATTCGTCGGCATCAACTTCTTTACGGCTATCTTTTAATCTTTCGAAATAATGGTTGCACGCAGCTCTAAATTCCGTCCAAAGTGCATCTGAGAATTTCTTAGGAATATGTCCTACGGTTTTCCATTCTTCTTGAATTTGCTTCATAAGTGGCGTTGTGCTGGCAAAATCTTCGCTGTCTTTAAGCGAATTGGCTTTGTCTACCAAGGCTTGTTTTTTAGAAAGATTATCGTTTTGCTCTTTTTTGATGTCTTTATAAAACGAATTTTTTAGCACATTAAAATCACGAACGGCATTTTTGAATGAAGTCCAAGTTTCTTCGTTTACTTCGTTTGGCACTTTTCCTGTGGAAAAAAAACTATTTCGTAAAGCTTCTACTTTTTCTATTTGTTTTTGCCATGCGCTATGCGAGTTTACTTTTTCTTTTGCCAATTCTTCAATTTGTGCAATAAGACCTTTTTTATTTTCTAAATTTTCGGTTTCAACAGCTCTAAAACCTTCAAAGAAGGCTTCACGTTTGTCGTGCATTTTTTTGGTAAGTTCGCTAAATTTTTCCCAAAGAGTTTCACGATCTTCGCGCGATACAGGACCAATATCTTCTTTCCAAATACGGTGTAAATCTTGTAATTCTCTAAACGATTTTACCGAATCTTCTTCGTTTAACAACTCTTCTACACGAGCAATAATTTTTTGTTTTTGCTCTAAATTATTTTTGAATTCGTTGTTTCTTGCTTCGCGATCTAAATCGAGAATATCGTAAAATTGCTCTAAGTAAAAATTGTAGGTATTCCAAACGGTATTGTACTTGTCTTTTGGAATTGGACCAGCATTTTTCCAACGTTCGCGTATTTCGGCAATTTGTTTTAACGATTGTGCTATGTTTCCATTTTGACTGTGGATAACAGCTTTTAATTCATCAATCAAAACATGACGGGTTTGCAAATTGTCTTGTAATGCTTTTTCGATTGATTTAAAATGTGCATTTCTTTTTTCTTGATATTTAGAATAAAGTGCATCAAATTTATGTTTTAACGGAAAATCGTAATGAAAACTCTCGGTAGTTTCCGGGTTTTGCGCTTTCCATTCGTCTCTTTTTTCGTCTAATAAATGTTTGAATTTTGATACAAAAACACGTTTTATTTCTTCAACATGTTCTCGTACCGACATGATTTTGTCTGAACCAATAAGCAATTCCATTTCGGTTACCAGTTTATCCATTGGCAAAGCTTCGTAGTCTTGCAACGGAATATCGTGGCGCGCCTTGATGCTTTCGTCTTCATTTTCTTCGGCATTGGCATGGTTTATAGTTTCTACAGCAACGCTATTTTCATCAGCAAGTTCTATACTATCATCGGCTACTTGCTCGTCTGTGAGCTCCACAATATTGTCGGGTTCGGCAACGGCTTCTTCCACAACTGGCGTAGTAATAACTTCTACAATTTCTTCGTTTTCAACAACTTGAGTTTCTTGTTCTGGAGTTTCAGCAACAAAATTTTCTTGCATTTCTGGGTTTGGGTTTCCATCTGCTTGTGGCAGGTTATCATTCAATTCTTCAGACATTTTGTTAAATGTTTATGTTATACAATTATTGGCGAAAGATACTAAAACACTTGTATTATCCCAAAATATTTTATGTTAAATGAAATTTGAATCCGATACCATGTAAATTTTCGATTTTCACATCGGTTTCTTCACTAAAAATTTTGCGCAAACGCGATATAAAAACGTCAAGACTTCGCCCTAAAAAATAATCATCGTTGCCCCAAATGGCTTTAAGGATTTCTTCTCGTTTTAGTACTTTATTTTTATTCTTAATGAAAAAATCGAGCAACTCGGCTTCACGTTGTGTAAGCGTTATTTTTTTATCTTGATTTTCTAAACTAAAATCTTGAAAATTAAACGTAAATTTTCCAACGGTTCGGTTTTTGTTTTCTTGCACAACGATTGATTTGTGTGCTCTTTTTAGAAAAATTTCGATTTTTAAAATGAGTTCTTCAATACTAAATGGTTTTACCAAATAATCATCGGCGCCAAGTTTTAATCCTTTGATACGGTCTTCTTTTAATGTTTTGGCAGATAAGAAAATAATGGGCACATCACTGTTTAACGAGCGAATGGCTTCGGCAAGTTCAAATCCGTCCATTTTGGGCATCATAATATCGAGAATACAAATATCAAAATGAGCACTTTTAAATTGTTCCAAAGCCGATAATCCATCGGTACAATGGGTTACTTCGTAATGGTTTTGTTCCAAATTATCTTGGGTTAAAAACGCCAAGGTTTCGTCGTCTTCTACATAAAGGATTTTGTACTTTATCATTTTTTGATTGGAATTTCAATAGTTATTATCAATCCGTTTGGTGTATTGTTTTTGGCAAAAATTTTCCAATGATGTTGGTCGCATATTTTTTTCACGTAATACAATCCCAATCCAAAACCGTTTACTTCGTTGCTTTTGGAGTTGGTAATTCGGAAAAAACGATCGAAAATTAAATTCAAATTTTTGGATGCTACACCAATGCCATTATCTTTAAATTCTAATATTGTTTTGTCTTTATTTTTTGTGATAACTACTTCAATTCGTGGTGATTCGTTACAATATTTAATAGAATTATCAAATAAATTGTATACTAAATTATTGAAATGAAACGCATCGGCATTAATGCAGCAAGTAGTATTTTGGTCGAATACAACTTGCAAATCTTCGTGCTTGAGTTGCATATTTTCGGAAACATCGTTTAAAGTTGCCATGACATCAACACTTTTTAATTCTAAGCTCAACGGTTGACTGTCTGATTTGGCTACATGCAAAATCTTCTCGATATGATTATTGAGTTTTTTGGTTTGATTGATTATGATTTGCGTGTATTTTTCTTGTTTTTTATCCGATTTGATATTTTCTTGTGTATTCAAATAATTAGACGCCAATAAGATGGAAGAAAGCGGCGTTTTGAATTCGTGCGTCATATTATTTATGAAATCGCGCTGTAATTCCGAATATTTTTTCTGTTGAATTATCGTGTAAATTGAATAAACATAAATAATTAAAACCAGAATTAAGGCAAATGATAGAAAAAACCAAAAGCGTAACGAATTAAATAAAAACGAAGTTTCGTTCGGGAAACGAATCGCAAAATAATAGACTAAATTTTTATGCTTCGGGAAATATACTGAGCGTTTTTCTTCTGGATTATTAGTCATCGAAATGTAATTTCCATACACCATTTCATCGCTTTGGCAGTTGTACATGGCGTACTCAAAATCGGTAGTGATGTTGAGTTTTGCAAATTCGGTTTTTAGATAATGCTCTAATACTTCGGGCTCAAAATCGTTTTCAACATTAGCAATGTAGTAATCGTTGGCAATTTTTTTAATCGGATTTTGTGCAGGCAATTCGCTGTTAGTTCCTTCGTAAAGTTTTTTAACTACTTCAAGCAAAGCAATATGCACTCGTTGAGAAAATTTCTTTTCCTCAAGATTAAAGGCTTCTTTGGTCCACAAAAGTTGCGCAATAAGAATCCCAACCGTAGCAACCAAGCCTAAAACTATAATAATATTTAGATTTTTAGTTTTCAATAAAGTTATTTTTGAAGTGTAATATTACTAAAAAATCTATGAAAAATTATAGCTTAACAAGTTATTAACATGGTTTGATTTTAAAACAAATGTTACTTTTTACTTCCTGTTTTTTTTGTTTTATGAAAAACTCTTTGCTTTATACCAAAATTGAGTAGTATGTTTTGTGTGTTAAAATTTCTTTTAATTAAAAAACCATCACTTCCCCCTTTATATCCTCCAAAAAAGTAGCCTTCTGCATTACTATAAAGTATGCTTTTTTTGTTTAGAGCATAACAAAGACCTAATCCTATATTAAAACTCACATAAGATTTCGGATAATCGTTTGAATAGGTATAATAACTTCTTGTTTCGTAATTCCATGCTAATCCAGCTTTTATTGTAGGATAAAATTTTTCGCCAATATTGTAATTTGCATTTGCGTTTATTGGAATAGAAATAACGTTACCATCAAAATGTCCTATACGTGGTTCATATCCTTTGTCGAAAGAAACTCCTGTTTTGAAATATTTAATTCGTGCTGATAAACTAAACATTTCATCAAAAAAATATTCTGCTAGAAATCCAGCTTGAAGCGAGTTTTTAGGTTCATTTAATTTAAAACTAATAATGGTGTTGTTACCTATTTCTGCACCAAAAAACCAATCTTTTTCTTGCTGAGCATTTAAGTTAGTTACAAAGAATAGTATTATACTAAGTATCGAATATTTTTTCATATAATCAATTTTTAAGTTTATGTAAAGTTATTAAAAAAACCATTTCATAAAGTTTTTTCGTACAATTTGTTTCAAAATTATATATAAATTATAAACCATTAACATAATGATTTGTAATAACTTTTTGATAACAAGTCTTAAAAATTGATTAACAGCTTACTGATTTTAACGGCTATACATTTGCAGCAATCACCGGTGAAAATATGTTTAACACAAAAAATCAATTAAAATGAAAACACTAAAAATTGTAATGGCTGTAGTAGCCTTAAGTCTAATGTCGTTCCAAGATTTCGGAGCAAAAGTTCAATCATTAACAGAAGTTGTAGCTGGTATTGTTTGGAAAAATAATACCATTGAAGTTGGCGAAATTCCGCAAGGAAAACCCAAAGAAATTTTGTTTGAATTTACAAATACGGGTAGTAAACCAATTATGATTCAGGAAGTAGTTCCGGCTTGCGGTTGCACAACTACAGATTATACCAAAACGGCTATAGAATCTGGAAATTCGGGTTATGTAAAAGCAGTTTTTAATGCTGCCAATGTAGGTGCTTTTTCTAAAACAGTAAAAGTAAAAATGACCAACGATGAAACACCAATATTACTTACTTTTAAGGGTAATGTGGTTGCAAAATAGTAGAAAAACCACAGATTCGTAAGTAAAATCGAATCTGTGGTCTATTTTATGGTTTTAGTGTAGCCAAATACAAGTCTTCGTCTATTCTTTTATAAATTTTTGGATTATGTTTTTTAATTTGAATTTTAACATATTTTGAAGCTGGCATATTACTACCGCCCACCACGTTATTGATAGAAACTAAAACATTGGTTTCAGGAAAATAGGTCATAGTATTTTTCCTAGGAATAGGATAGGGGATAACCTTGAAAAGTGGTGCAATTCGCTCGATACCATTATCATAATTAAACAAATCTACCAATTCGTATTCTTTAAATCCAGCTGCTTCAATATCGCTTACATTCATCATAATTACTCTACGCTCGTTATATATGCCTCTGTAACGATCGTCTAATCCATAAATAGTTGTATTAAACTGGTCGTGGGTTCGGGTAGTTGCCATAAGAAATTCGCCTTCATTAAGTGTATTATTGGGTACTTTTGTAAGTGTAAATGGCGCACGGCTACCAAACTCTTTTGTAGTAAAAATTCCGTCACGAGCGGCATTTGGCAAATAAAAGCCTCCTTTTTGTTGTACACGCACATTGTAATTTTCGAATCCTGGAATTACTTTTTCTATAGCATCACGAACGGCATCATACGAATCGTGAAATTGTTGCCAATTTACCACCGATTTATTTCCGAGAGTAGCCATTGCCATTCGGCAAGCTATTTGCATTTCATTGACTAAATTATTTGATACAGGTTTGAGAACTCCTTTGGACCATTCAACAACTCCCATCGAGTTTTCGGTACTCACAAATTGTTTTACACCTTTTATTTCGTCAATATCACTTCGGGAATGTGTTGGTAAAATCAAAGATTCTTTGCCGTGAATTAAATGTCCTCTGTTTAATTTTGTTGATACCGAAACAGTTAAGTTTAATTTGCGCATGGCAATCGCGGTATAAGTAGTGTCTGGCGTTGCCGACAAGAAATTGCCACCCATCGCAAAAAATACTTTTACTTTTCCTTCATGCATAGCTTTAATAGCATCTACCACATCATAACCAATTTTTCTTGGTGGTTCAAATCCAAAAACTTCTTTCAATGTATCTAATTGTGCTTCTGTTGGATGATTATTTATCAACATCGTGCGATTGCCTTGTACATTGCTATGCCCACGCACAGGGCAAGCGCCACCACCAGGAATTCCGATACTTCCTTTCAACAAAAGCAAATTGATAATTTCTTTGAGTATATCAGCACCGTCGGGCTGTTGCGTAAGCCCCATGCCCCAGCAAATGATGATTTTTTTCTTAAAAGCAAGCACTTCGGCTACTTTATAGATTTGCTCTTTGGAGATATTGCAGGCACGAGCCAAATCATCAATAGAATCTTGTTTTAAATGAGCCACCAAGTTATCAAACCCTACGGTTTTGTTTTTGATAAATTCATGATCTAAAACTTTTCCTGGATTTTGTGATTCTATTTCTAAAAGATTTTTTAATAAAGCTTTAAAAAATGCCATATCACCATTAATACAAACAGGAAGATACATATCTGCCAAATCTACTTTTTTGCCAATAATTCCTTTTATTTCCTGCGGATTTTTAAAACCCATTAATCCTGCTTCGGGTAATGGATTTACGGCAATTATGGTTGCACCATTTTTTTTTCCTTTTTCTAATGCGCTTAGCATTCGAGGTGCATTTGTTCCCGGATTTTGTCCAACAATCATAATAACTTCTGCTTCATAAAAGTCGTGCAATTTTACGGTTCCTTTGCCAACACCAAGTGTAGAGTTTAGTGCATATCCCGATGTTTCGTGGCACATATTAGAACAATCGGGAAAATTATTGGTGCCAAATTCTCGAACAAAAAGTTGGTACACGAAAGATGCCTCATTGCTCAATCTACCAGAGGTATAAAAAGCCGCTTCATCGGGTGAGTCTAAAGAATTTAGGTGATTGGCAATTTTTTGAAAAGCAGCTTCCCAAGTTATGGGTTCGTAGTGTGTACCACCTTCGGGCAAATACATCGGATCGGTTAATCGTCCTAAATGACCAATGGCATAATCATTTAATTGCGATAAATCATAAACCGAATTTTGTTTGAAAAACTCGGTACCAATTTTTTTGGTGGTAGCTTCTTCGGCAAGTGCTTTTGCTCCGTTTTCGCAGTATTCGGCTATGGGCGATCGGTCGTCATCTGGATCGGGCCAAGCACAACTCGGACAGTCGAATCCATCGAATTGATTCATTTTAAACAATGCTTTGCCACCACGCAAAAGTGTTTTTTCTTGTATTAAATTTTTCACAGATTGTACTACAGCCGGAATTCCAGCCGCCCAATCTTTTACAGGTTTTTGAACCAAATCTAATAATTCGAAAGGTGGTTCGGCAGACGGAAGTTTTTTTGAAATTTCCTCTTCGTTTGAATTAAGATTTTCTTGATTATTTTCCATTGCTCCGTTTTTTTATAATTGAATTAAAACTAACAAGAAGAATTCGGATTATGATACATATCCGATTGGTCTTCGTGTGTAGGATCAAGGCATTGCAAGTCTTTTTCTACCAAAATAAACAATTTGTTTTCTTCGCTGTTTTCTTGCCAACCTTTTACTGTAATTTCGTCGGTTTCGGTTAAGATAGTTGCTTGATGCAAAGGAATATAAACAGTAATAGTAGCCATATCAAAACTTGCCGAAAAAATTTCGGAACTGTTATCTACTTTTAATTTATATCGGAAAACATTGTTTGCTGTTATCACTGTTTGGCATTCAACCAAACCAATTTTTTTTAAATTGGCGACATCGGTTTTGGTTAGTCGAAGTCTTATGCTATTGTCTTTAATTCTAATTTTCATAAATTTCTTTAATGCGTTCTTTCCCAGAATAAATATTAAAACTATTATTTTTTAAAAAGCCAATCAATGTCATATCAAAACGTTGTGCGGTTTCTATAGCCAAACTACTGGGCGCACCAATAGCACATACAACAGGAATTCCTGGCATAGCTGCTTTTTGAATGAGTTCAAAACTGGCTCTACCACTCAAAAGTAATATTTTATCTTTAAAATAATCTAATGATTGTTGATTTAATAATACAGTACCTATCAATTTGTCTAAAGCGTTGTGTCTGCCAACATCTTCTCGAAACAAAATTAACTCGCCTTCAAAATCGAACAATGCTGCCGCATGAATGCCACCGGTTTCTATGAATGTTTTTTGAATGTGCGCTAATTTATTGGGTAATGAGCCAAACAAATGAGCATCAAGTTGTACATTTTTTATTGAATTTAAAACTTTTTTTTTTGTAAAAATTGCCTGAATACTTTCTTTACCACAAACACCACAACTACTTGTGGTATAAAAATTACGTTTTATTTTTTCTAATTCCGGATTGAAATTTTCTGCTAAACGTATTATTATTTTATTGTTTTCTACTGATTTGCTTACAGGTTGCGCCAAATTTGAAAGAGTAGTTATGATTCCTTCGGTAAATAAAAACCCGATAGCGAGTTCTTCATCATTTTCGGGTGTGCGCATAGTTACAGATAATGATTGCGTTTTTCGGTTGTTTGTTTTCCCAAATTCTAATTGAATTTCCAATGGTTCTTCGACAGCCACAACATCTTCAAAAGCTATGATTTCTTGATTTTTATATTTTGCTATTGTTGTTTTTTGTATCATTTTTTTGGAGCATTTTGTATTGAAAGAGCAATTTCTGCTGTGTTTGCATTTAGCAGAAAATAGGTAGATTCTGGTAGTATTTTTTTAGTGTTTCTTGTTTCCAAAAATTTTCGTAACGAATCATTTTCTTCGTAAAAATAAGATGTTACAGCAGCAACCGTTTGTTTTTCTAAAACGGCAATCAAAGGCTCAATATAGCCGTTTTTTTCAAAGCAAATAGCATCTGAAGTATCTCTATTTTTTAGAAGACAAAACAAATGTTCTAATCTCAAATTAGGATAATCACAACCTGTAATTAATATCGGATTTGTATCTAAACAACGAGTAGCCGATAATAAACCTGTCATTGGACCATGATTTAGAAATTCTTCACAATCTTTAATGTAATTAATTTCTTGTGGTAAGTTCCAAGTTTTAATTTGATTTTCGTTTAGCGATAAATAAACTTCGTCGCAAAGCGAACTCAAAAGTGTATATAAATAGCGCCATTGTGGTATTGCGTGATACGAGACCAAAGCCTTGTCGGTATTCATTCTTTGGCTTTTGCCACCACATAAAATGAGTCCGATAAGAGTTTCGTTTTTTATCCAATTAGTTTTACTTTTTATTTTGATATTCTTAAACGGATATTTAGTGATAAAATCTTGTAAGCAAGAATCACGAATGACTAAAATAATCGATTTATCACTTTGATTTTCAGCGGCTACTATTTTTTGTAATAGCTTGTGAAAGCCTTGATTTTTTTTTATTTCTAATGGTCCGATTTCGTCGATGACCAATGTTTTTATTTCATTATTATTAAAAAAATCCCAAAGCAAATTTTCTGTTTTTTGAAATGCTTTGTTATCAAATTGATATTTCCCAATTTCTAAAGTTCCAACTTCAGATTCCATAGGAAAAAGTTTGCCTGAAGGAAAAATTTCAAAATATCGTTTTCCGTTAATTTTCGGTGATAACACACCAGCAATCTTGGTTTGAGATTTTATCCAAGACTTTAAAAAAGTAGTTTTTCCGCTACCAACCGTATCTGATAATATGGTTATTTGTACACTCATTTAGATTCAAAATAAACCGAAATAGCAATCCAATTTAGTAAAAATTCTTTAATTCTGTATATCGGATTTCTTTTTTTTGAGGTAAAAGAATAAGCTATAGTTGCATTTTGTTGTATTTGTGGAATTAGAGTTAAAATTTCGGCAATTTGGTTTTGATATTTTTTTTCATTTTTTTTCATCCAACGGTTTAAAATCCATTTAAAAAACGGATTAATCACATACAAAAAGAAAAGAATAACAGCTATTGAACGAATAAGAATATGTAAAATAGTTTTTTTGTCATAACTAAAAAAATACATCAAAAGAACACAAATTACAAAAACAAAAAGTATAAAAAGTTTCTTTTTTTTAGATTTTGAGATAATTGGTTTTTCGATTGTTTTTTCCCATTGTTTTTCTTTAAGTAATTGCGCTTGATTTTTTAGGTTTTCAGGTAAATTGAATGCGAAAAATCCTATCAAAATTCCAACCAAACCATACACAACAATATAAGAAATAATGAATGCTTTTGGAATTGTTTCAAAAAAAGAAACATGTAATTCGAGTGCTAAATCTCTAAAAAACTGAGTGATTGCTTCCCAAGCTTGTACACCAAAAAGTAGAATAAGCGTAGCTATTTTCTGAAAGGCACTTTCTAATAGTGAAAGCAATCCAAAGGTAACAACAACTATTTTTCGAAACCCAAAAAAATGAAATAATGCTGCGCCCAAAAATGCTTGAAAAGCCAAAGCAAAGTAAGCCATAATAGGCGAGTGTGGGCTGATAGTAAATTTAAGAAATAAGACTATTACAAATGATTGTAAAATTGTTTTCCATTTGTTTTGACTATTGAATGCTAAAAATGATATTAAAATTACAGAAATACTGCCTAAAAAAATACCACTAAACGGAAGTTTTATAGCATGTAAAATACCGCCCAAACCACTTTCGCTAAATGCCCAAAGTGCTGTAACTTTTGGAATGATTTTTTGTGTTGCAGTGTTATAATTTGGTTTTAGCATTTGAATTTTAAGGAAATATTACAATCAAATTTTTTAGAAAATGATTTATTCAAATGTAAAACAATTTTATTTGAGTTTGAAATTTTTATTGCGCTCCCGTTTTTCGAGTTTCGATATAAGCTTTGTATTTTTCTTTTTGATCTTTGTTAAGATAGGTAAGAATATTACGGTCTGTTTTCTCGGTGATGGCTTCAACTTCTTTGCGTTTGTCTTCGGCACTGCCATCGCGTTCTAGCAATTTATCTATTGCCAAACTGTTGGTTTCATATTCTTTTTTAATGATATATTCTTGGAGTTCATCAAGTTTTAAATCGGTTTTAAGTTTGTCCATTATCGCATTGATGCGTTCCGATTTTTCTTTATCAGACATTCCTTTTTTAGAGCCAGAAGATGGCATTGAATTCATTTGTGTCATAGCGTTTGAACCCATACCATAACCACGAGAACTGTTGCCATACATGCCACTTGGATATTGTGCCCAACTTATTGTTGTGATAAAAAAACAGAAAAGAATTGCTTTTTTCATAACTTTAATTTTTTGTAAAATTAATTAAAAAAATGTTTGAAAGTTTTAGGATTTAGTTAAAATTTCGGGTTCGGCGTAAAGGTCAAATTCGGCTGCATCTATGATTTTTACTGTTGTAAAATCGCCTGTTTTCAAGTAAAATTTGGTAGCATCAATCAAAACTTCGTTATCTACATCTGGGCTATCAAATTCGGTTCTGCCAACAAAGTAATTTCCTTCTTTTCTATCGATAACACATTTGAATGTTTTGCCAATTTTTTCTTGATTTAAATCCCATGAAATTTGCGATTGGATATCCATAATTTCCTGAACACGAACTTGTTTTATTTCTTCTGGCACGTCGTCTTCTAAAACAAAAGCGGTAGTGTTTTCTTCATGCGAATAGGTGAAACAACCCAAGCGGTCGAATTTCATTTCTTGTACCCAATTTTTTAGAATAGTAAAATCTTCTTCGGTTTCGCCTGGATAACCCACAATTAAGGTTGTGCGAATGGCAATTCCGGGAACGGTTTTTCTAAAATCATGAATGAGTTGCGTTGTTTTTTCGTACGTTGTTCCGCGCTTCATCGATTTTAAAATTTTATCAGAAATATGCTGTAACGGAATATCAATATAATTACAAATTTTTGGTTCGCGTTTCATTAAATCCAAAACATCCATCGGGAAACCAGTAGGGAAGGCGTAATGCAAACGAATCCACTCGATACCTTCAACTTTTACTAAATTTTCAAGCAATTCGGCAAGATTTCTTTTTTTGTATAAATCTAAACCATAATAAGTTAAATCTTGAGCGATAAGAATCAATTCTTTAACGCCGTCTTTGGCTAAGTTTTGTGCTTCTTTCACCAACTTTTCGATAGGTTGCGAAACGTGTTTGCCACGCATAAGCGGGATAGCGCAAAAGCTACACGGACGATCACAGCCTTCGGCAATTTTTAGATACGCATAATTTTTTGGCGTAGTAGTAAGGCGTTCGCCAAGTAATTCGTGTTTGTAATCGGCACCAAGTGCTTTGAGTAATAATGACAATTCGGTGGTGCCAAAATATTGATCTACATTGGGTATTTCTTTTTCTAAATCGGGTTTATATCTTTCTGATAAACAGCCTGTAACAAAAATTTTATCAACCTCGCCTTGTTCTTTCTTTTCTACATATTCTAAAATGGTGTTTACCGATTCGGCTTTGGCGTTGTCTATAAATCCGCAAGTATTGATAACCACAATATTACCTTCTTGCTCGTGAGCAACTTCTTTACCATTGGCTTTGAGTTGCCCCATTAATACTTCGCTATCGTAAGTATTTTTGGAGCAGCCTAATGTGATAACGTTGATTTTATTTTTCTTAACCGATTTGGTTCTCATAATTTAAATTTTGGTTTGCAAAAATAGTTAAAATCATTTGTATAAAAAAAGCTGCCTTTCTAAGACAGCTTTTTCTAAACAAAACCTAATGAAACAAGCCTATAACTCAAACAATGCTGTAAGAGTAAAGTTATTTATTTTTTGTTTAATGCTTGCAGGATCTGTTAATCCAACATCAAAAAAACGTTGGTTGTATTTTCTTTGCGAATGTGAGTAGGCAATATCTATTTTGGTGGCACCAAAGTTGTAACCCAATCCAGTTGAAAACCCAGTTAAATCGTCAATTTCTTTTGTTCCATTAAATGATTTGTATGGGCTTTGCTCATATCTAAAACCGCCACGAATACTCAATTTTTTGATTTTTCCTTCGGCACCAATGCGCAATTCACTGGCATTGATAAGCACATTTTTCATATAATTGTTATCTGTGGTATAGTCAATACCATTTGCTTTTAGTTTTAGATTTTTATAATTTTTGTTTGTATAATCAATGCTTATAAATCCGTATTTATCAAAAATATAAGCAAAACTTCCTGTTATTTTACCAGCCGAATTTAAGCGGTATGGCTCGTATTCCATTACAGTATTTGGGTCTACGTAGGTAGAGTAGCCTACGCCACTTACCGTGTAATAGGAAGATGCCCATTGCGAAAAGCTGTCTTTGAATCGATACCAAGTTGGTGTTTCGTAGGCCAAGCCAAGACGAACATTTTGTATAGGTTTGTAGATAGCTCCAACATTCATAGAAAAACCGGTGCCTAAAGTCGCTAAATCATTATTGAAATGAATGTTTTGTAAGCCATCGGTTGGATTGTTGTTATTGCTTTCGTAGAAATAAGTTGTTTGACGAAAATCGGAAAAATGTGCGTTTAAGTTTATCCCTAAATGCAATTTGTCGGCATATTCAGTTGAAAAGTTAAAGACTAATTTTCCGTTATAACCTGTTGATTTTCTTTGGTAATTATGATTAAAACTTCCAGCAAATACATTTCCTCCATAAGCAGTTTGGGTAGGGTCTGTGTCATCTACAGGGTTGATGGCATACGTTTGATAACCAAAATAGGCTTGTTGTTCGTTATAATACATATTTCCGAAAGAATAATCATTACCAGAAACAGTGCTTAAAGGTAAGCCATTTGCATAATAAAGAAAATAATCTACAACAGAAGAGTTGGTTAAATAAGGATTAGTGCCAGATGCCACTACATTATTTCTGAAATTTTGCTGGTTTTCGTAATCAACACTGATTGCAAATTTCTTCCATTTCGATTTTTTATCATGATTTTTAAAAACTAAAACGCCACCTATTTGATTTAAATCGAATTGCGACCTTCCGGAATTGTTTTTTGTATCAAAATAATTACTTGTGTTACTAATGTCGTTTACGCAAAAAGTGCCTCCAATTTGATTATTGGTAAAAACTGTAGAACCCGCCGGATTGATAGTAACTGCAGAAAAATCGCCACCTAAAGCACCCATGGCACCGCTTAATGATTTGAAACGCGAGGTTCCGTTCATATCGGTAATAGAATACCGCAAGGCATCGTTTATGTTTTGAGCATTGCTGCACAAGGCAACAAGCAGCATAGGTATTGTATAAAATAACTTTTTCATGAGATAATTTTATTTTTTTTGAATTTGATTTAAGGCTTATAATTTGATGTGATTAGCGTCTTCCGCCTCCGCCACCACCGCCGAATCCGCCTCCGCCTGAGCTTCTACCTCCGCCTCCGCCACCAAATCCGCCACCACTATTACTTGGAGTATAGTTTCTTGATGGAGCGTCATAGCTTCTTGGAGTAGAATTACTGCGAGGTGTATCGTTGTAAGTTCGTGGATTACTATTTGAGGTTACATTTCCAGAATTTGAATATCCTCTTGGGTTGCTGTTTACATTTCCAGAGTTAGAATAATTTCTTGGATTGTTGTTTGTGTAGTTTCTTGGTGTTCCTACACCATTATTGCTATAACTTCTTGGTTGTGAAGTAATGTTTCTCGGGTTGCCTAAAGTAGTGTTTCTGTTACCATAAGTAGCGGCACTTCTACCTCCATTGTACATGTTTCTGTTTCCAGCAATGTTGTTTCGTCCATCATATCTCGGATTATCACCTCTGCGGCCATATGCATAAGCGTGGTTATAACCATAATATCCGTTGTAATATGGGTAATAGCCTCCATAGTAGTAAGGGTATCCCCAGCCACCATAGTAGCCGCCCCAACCTAAACCATAGTAACCACCCCAGCCATAGCCGAATCCGCCGCCCCAACCATAATAGTTGTTCCAGTAAGGAGAAAAACCACCATACCAACCTGTGTACCAAGGATAATACCCAGCACCATAAAACATACCAAAACCATTACCCCAATAGCCGCTATTGTTGTAATAGTTTACCGTTGTAGTTGTGGCATTGCTTCCCCAACCGCCATAGTCATTATTGTTGTTATTTGTGTAGTTATTGTTATTGTCCTTAGAAATTACCTGTGTAGAATCTACACTTGAATAACTATCTACATCAGTAAAAATACCTTTATTGGCATTATCTTTCAAATCGCTAAAATAGTTTTTATAATACTGACCGTTAGTTGAAGTTTCTTGTGGTGTGTTTCTGTTTGGTGTATTCGAACCATAAATTCCATCATTATCATAATAGGAAGAATTTTGATACGACCCGCATGAAAACACAAGCATAGAAACAATTCCAAGAGCTAAAAATCTTGAAACTACTCGAAAATTATTTGTACTTGTTTTCATAACTTGTTTTTTTTATTGTTGTACATTACAAAATTAGTTAGTTTTGTCGAACATTTATGTTAAAATTATAGTAAACAATTTTTGTGCCAAATATTTTATGAGCAAGAACTTAACAAAAAGAGCCGAGGATTATTCGAAATGGTATAACGAGTTGGTTGTGAAGGCCGATTTAGCCGAGAATTCGGGAGTAAGAGGTTGTATGGTTATCAAACCCTACGGATACGCAATCTGGGAAAAAATGCAGCAACAACTGGATAAAATGTTTAAAGATACAGGTCATAGCAATGCCTATTTTCCGCTTTTTGTACCCAAAAGTATGTTTGAAGCCGAAGAAACCAATGCCGAAGGTTTTGCTAAAGAATGTGCCATAGTTACACATTATCGTTTAAAAACCGATGAAAATAACAAAGGAAAACTCATTGTAGATCCAAATGCAAAATTAGAAGAAGAGCTTATTGTTCGTCCTACCAGTGAAGCAATTATTTGGAGCACCTATAAATCGTGGGTACAATCTTATAGAGATTTACCATTACTTATAAACCAATGGGCCAATGTGGTGCGTTGGGAAATGCGTACGCGATTGTTTTTGCGTACCGCAGAATTTTTATGGCAAGAAGGACACACAGCACACGCAACTCGCCAAGAAGCCATAGAAGAAACCGAAAAAATGATGAATGTGTATGCCGAATTTGTCGAAAATTTTATGGCAATTCCAGTTATTAAAGGAATAAAAACTGCCAACGAACGCTTTGCCGGTGCAGATGAAACCTATTGTATCGAAGCTTTAATGCAAGACGGAAAAGCCTTGCAAGCAGGAACTTCGCATTTTTTAGGACAAAATTTTGCAAAAGCATTTGATGTAAAATTTGCCAATCAAGAAGGAAAACAAGAACACGTTTGGGGAACATCGTGGGGAGTTTCTACTCGATTAATGGGTGCTTTGGTAATGACACATTCTGATGATAACGGTTTGGTATTACCACCAAATTTAGCACCAATACAAGTAGTTATAGTTCCAATTTTCAAATCAGATGAAGAGTTGGCAGCTATATCAGACGTTGTAAATAAATTAGCAGATGAATTAAAATCGTTAGGTATTTCAATAAAATTTGATAATAGAACCACGCAAAAACCTGGCTTTAAATTTGCCGAATGGGAACTAAAAGGTGTTCCTGTACGTGTGGCTATTGGTCCAAAAGATTTAGAAAACAAAACTTTTGAAATTGCTCGTCGCGATACTTTAACCAAAGAAATTGTAGCACAAGACGGAATTGTTCATTATATCACCAATTTGCTAAAAACCATTCAAGCAAGTTTATTTGACAAAGCTAAATTCTATAGAGATAATCATATTACCAATGTAGAATCGTTTGAAGAATTCAAAGAAGTGTTGGAAACCAAAGGCGGATTCTTAGCAGCACACTGGGACGGAACACCCGAAACCGAAGAAAAAATAAAAGAATTAACAAAAGCAACCATAAGATGTATTCCTTTAGATGGAGTAGAAGAGCTGGGAAGCTGTATGCTTACAGGAAATAAATCTACAAAAAGAGTGCTTTTTGCTAAGGCATATTAAAAAAATGATATAAAAACCAATGCGGCAAAGAGTACTCTTTGCCGCATTGGTTAAAAACAAAATCAAATAAATTTAATTCCAACCACCACCAAGCGCTTTATACAAATTTACTGTAGCGATAAATTGATCTTTTTTCATTTCAATCAAATCTTTTTTGGCATCCAAAACATCGCGTTGTGTAAGCAAAACTTCCATATAATCGGCTCTTGCATATTGAAATAATTGTTTGGCAATATCTACCGATTCATTGAGTGTAACCACTTGTTTGTTTTTATAGTCAAAACTATTTTTATAATTTTCTATAGCAGTCATTTGCGTAACAACTTCCGAATAGGCTTTTAGCAAAGCAGCTTCATATTCATACACCGATTGGATTTGTTTGGCACTCGCATTTTTATATTGTGCTTTTATAGCATTTCTGTTGAGTAATGGCATAAAAGCATCGCCAGCAAGTGAATATAGCAATGACGAAGGTGTAGTGAGTAAAAATTTCGGGTTAAAAGCTTCGTAACCGATACCAGCTTTTAAACCCAATGATGGATAAAAATTGGCTTTGGCAGATTTTAGATTCAATTTGGCCGCTTCTATTTCTAATTCTGCTTGTCTTATATCTGGGCGGTTTTGTAATAATTGCGATGGTAAACCGGTTTGCAAAAACTGTGGTTGTGTTTGGATAAAACTGGCAGCATTGCGTTGTACAGGTTGTGGCAATCTACCAACCAAAAAATTAATGCGATTTTCTACATTAACAATTTCTTGTTTGATGAGGTAAGCTTCGCTTTGATTTTTTTGAACCTCGGCTTCGTATCGTTTTACTGCCAATAAAGTAGTGCGAGCCGATTCTTTAAGCAGCTTTACAGTTTCTAAAACATTTTGTTGCAAAACTATATTAGAATTCAAATTTTCTAATTGATTATCTAAAGCTAACAATTCGTAATAAGAATTGGCAACTTCGGCTACCAAATTGGTTTTTAGTAAATTCATTCCTTCTTGCGAAGCCAAGTATTCCATTACGGCTGCTTTTTTGGCATTGCGCAATTTTTTCCAAACATCTACTTCCCAAGTGCTGTAAAGCCCAAGCCCATAATTGGTTAAAGGATCTGGAAATTTTTTGTCTTCTTTAATATCCAAATTTTCTTCAACAGCTCCATTGCGAGTATATTTTCCAACTTTATCAATTTCGGCACCAGCACCAAAATTCAAATTAGGTAAATATTCACCTTTTCGTGCTTGAATTTCATTTTGAGCCATAGTTACCTTTTGCATCAAAATATTTAACTCTCGATTATTGGTTAATGTCTCATCTATAAGTTGATTCAAATTGGGGTCATTAAAGAATTTTTTCCAATTTGTTGTAGCGCTACTAATGGTGTCGGTAGTGCCATTAGGGAATTTATTATTGTACTTTACCGAATTTTCTTGGGTGGCTATTTTGGGAATTCCGCAAGAGTTAAATAACAATATTCCTGTTAGAATCAGTAGTATATGTTTAGTCTTCATCTTTATCATTATCTTTATTTTTTTTGTTAGTACCACCATAATGAACATCTTCTGTTAAAGGTTTGAAATCTTCATTTTTAATTAGTTTACGACCTTCTGCCATTTTACCAAAAATGTAATACAATCCTGGAATAATGACAACACCAATTACAGTTCCAAAAAGCATTCCTCCTAATGCAGCCGTACCAATGGTTCTGTTACCAATAGCTCCTGCTCCGGTTGCTCTTACCAATGGAATTAATCCTGCGATAAATGCAAATGATGTCATTAAAATAGGACGGAAACGTACTTTGGCACCTTCTATGGCGGCATCGCGTATAGACATGCCTTGCTGATTTTTCTGGACGGCAAATTCTACTATCAATACGGCATTTTTACCCAATAATCCAACAAGCATAACCAATCCAACCTGTGCATAAATATCATTTGCCAAGCCGAATATTTTAAGCAATAAGAAGGTTCCAAAAATACCAACCGGAAGTGATAAAACAACTGATAGTGGAAGTATAAAACTTTCGTATTGTGCAGCTAAAACAAAGTAAACAAAGATTAACACAATTATAAAAATTACAATAGCCTCGTTGCCACGTCTGGCTTCGTCAAAAGTTAAGCCTTCCCAGCCTACATCGTAGCCGTGAGGTAACTCTTTAGCAACTTCTTGTACCGCTTTTATGGCCTCACCTGTGGTATAGCCTTTTGCCGGAACTGCTCTAATTGCTGCCGAATTGTATAAATTGTATCGGGTAATTTCATTTGGTCCTTCGCGTTTTTTTAATTGCATAAATGCCGAGTATGGAACCATTTCGCCTTTATCATTTTTTACATAATAATTTAATAAATCGCTTTCAAAACGGCGGTATTTTGGATCGGCTTGTACATACAATTTAAAGAAATTATTAAAACGAATAAAACCTTGTTCATACGTACTACCAATTAAAATATTAAGATTATCCATTGCTTTGCCAATAGAAACTCCTTTTTGCATAGCAGCAGCATTATCAATTACAATTTCTAATTGCGGATAGTTGGCAGCATAAAAAGTAAACAAACCAGTGAGTTCTTTACGTTTTGCCAAACCAGCCATAAATTCTTTATTGATGCGGTCAAATTCGTGATAATCTTCGCCACCAGTTTTGTCAAGTAAACGAAGTGATAAACCGCCTGCAGCACCATAACCAGGAACAGCTGGTGGCTCGAAATACTCGATAACAGCACCAAAATCTTTTGACTTTTCTTCTAATTCTTTAATGATTTCGGTAACCGAATGATGACGGTCTCCCCAAGGTTTTAAATTTATCAAACATGTACCAGCATTAGAACCACGACCTTCGGTTAAAACTTCATAACCAGCCAATGATGAAACCGATTCTACACCATCTACTTTTTCGGCAATGCCTTGTAATTTTCGGGCAACAGCATTGGTAGTTTCAAGCGTAGAACCTGGAGGTGTTTGTATAATAGCATAAATCATTCCTTGATCTTCACTTGGAATAAAACCTGCCGGAAGTGTATTGTTTACTAAAAAAATCCCTATGGCAGAACCAATAATAATCAAGAAAGTTACCAATCGTTTGGTTACAATTTTGTTTAATATAGTAAGGTATCTTCCTGTAAGTCTTTCAAACCAACGGTTGAATGCATCAATAAACCTATCTATAATTGACTTTTTTCTTTCGCCGTGATTATGTTTTAAAATCATAGCACACAAAACTGGAGTTAAGGTAAGTGCTACAATACCCGAAATAACGATTGATGATGCCATAGTGATGGAAAATTGACGGTAGAAAATACCCACAGGTCCTGACATGAACGCTACTGGAATGAATACCGATGTCATCAATAAGGTAATTGCTACAATAGCTCCACCAATTTCGCCCAATACTTTTTGAACAGCCTTGTAAGGACCAATATGTTCTTCTTCCATCTTGGCGTGTACCGCCTCCACGACGACTATGGCATCATCTACCACAATACCTATGGCTAATACAAGTGCAAAAAGTGTGATTAAATTGATGGTTAGTCCAAACATTTTCATTACCATAAATGCACCAATCAAAGAAATTGGTACGGCTATAGTTGGGATAAGTGTAGAACGCCAATCGCCTAAGAAAATAAACACTACGATAGCAACTAAAACGAATGCTTCAATTAGAGTATGGATTACTTTTTCTATAGAAGCATCAAGGAAACTCGACACGTCGTAGCTTACTTCGTATTTCATTCCTGGTGGAAATGACGGTTTTAGCTCTTCGAGTTTGGCTTTTACATGTTCTATAACTTCGCTGGCATTACTACCATAAACTTGTTTTAATTGGATAGCTGCCGACGGATGCCCATCTTTATTAGAGTAAATATCAAAGAATTCGCTACCAAATTCTACTTTTCCAATATCTTTTAGTTTAATAATTTCTCCATCAGAATTGGCTCGTATAATTACATTTTCATACTGTTCGGGTTTGTTGTAGCGCCCTTCATAAACCAAAACGTATTCTAAAGATTGCGCCTGAATACCGGTGGCTTGTCCTAACCGCCCAGGCCTACCAATAATACTTTGTTCGGCGAAGGCCTCCATAACTTCATCGGTAGAAACTTTGTAAGCACGCATTCTGTCTGGGTTGAGCCAAACACGCATTGCATAATTTCTATTTCCTAAAATTTGTGCTTGCGAGATACCGTTGATACGTTGAATTTCGGGGATAATATTTACGTTGGCGTAGTTGTATAAGAATTTTTCTTCGGCACCTTTTTCGGTACTGTACAAGTTGATGTACATGAGCATACTGGGTTGTACTACATTAACAATAACTCCTTCGAGCTGAACCAGATGTGGCAAATTGTTAATTACTTTATCTACCCGGTTTTTTACGTTTACTACGGCTTGGTTTGGGTCGGTTCCTAATTCAAATATAACCTGAATAGTTGCTTCACCGGCGCTGGTAGCGTCAGAAACAATATATTTCATTCCTGGTACACCGTTTATAGAACGTTCTAACGGAATTATGGCTGATTTTATCAATACATCGGCGCTAGCCCCTGGATAGGCTAAAGTTACAATTACGCGCGGTGGAGCAATTTCTGGGAATTGTGAAACAGGCAGGGTTTCTATAGATAACATCCCTAAAAAAACTATAAGGAGCGATACTACTATTGCGAGTACCGGTCTTTTTATGAAATTTTTAAACATAAATTTTTTTGATTTGAGATGATTATTCTGCTTCTAATTCTAAGTTTGAAAGCACTTTTGATGGTTCTTGATAGTTTACATCTATTTTTTCACCGTCTTTTACTTTTCGTAATCCGTCAAGAAGAATTCGATCGTTTTTAGATAAACCTTTGGTTACAATAAAAAGGTAAGGTATCTCGTCTTCAGAAACTTCAATACGCTTTTGATGTACTATATTTTTGTCATCAACTACAAATACATATTTTCGGGCAAGTACTTCAAATGCTGCTTTTTGCGGAATTAAGATTGCATTTTTTACTTCGGTGTTTAGTACCACGTTTCCAGTTTGACCATGACGTAAGATTTTTTCTGGATTTTGAAATGTTGCTCTAAATTCGATATTTCCTGTTTCGTTGTTGAATTCTCCTTCGATGGTTTCAATTTTTCCTAATTGATTGAACATTTCACCATTTGCCAAACGAAGTTTTATATTTTGGTCTTTTCCTTTTTTCTTGGTCATATAGTCAAGATATAAAGCTTCGGGAACGTTAAAATAAACCCACATTTTACTGGTGTTTGATAATGTAGTAAGCAAATCGCCTTCTTCGAGTAGGCTTCCTTTTCGGGCTTCCAATTTGTTCATAATACCGTCAAAAGGAGCATTAATATTGGTAAAACCCAAGTGTGTATTTGCCATTTGTAGCTCGGCTTTGGCTTTGTCTAATTTGGCTTTTGCTAATGCTAATTCGTTTTTGGAAACAATATTTTTATCAGACAATAATTTGGTGTTATTATATTCTATTTGAGCCAAATTCACTTCGGCTTTCATTTTTTTTGTATCGGCTTCATATACATTTGGCATTACTTTAAACATTGGTTGTCCTTGTTTTACATATTGTCCTTCATCTACATAAATGTCCTTTAGGTAACCTTGTTCTAAAGCACGAAGCTCTATGTGCTGAAAGGCACGAATTTGACAAACATAATCTTTTGAAACAACCGTGTCTTTTTGAATAGGTCTTGATACCAAGTATTTTGCAGGAGCTTCTTTTTCTTCGGGTTTGGATTGGCAGTTTGTTACTAATAATGATGTACCAACAAAACTAAAAATCCACAATAGTTTTTTAGCCATAGCTTTAATAATAAGTTATTTTGAAATAAGTTTAGAGAAATACAGAAAACAATAGTTTTCTTAATTTTGTGTTTACGAGTAGTAAAAGAATTGTATCAAATTCTATAAACACAAAAAATATCGTAAAGAGGAATTCTCGAAAAACAGAAATTAAATCTGTTTTTAATGATATTTCGTTTGCTTTTTTCGGCTAAAAACTGATGTTTTTGAGTAGGTAAGTTGAAATTGTTTAATAGAGAAAAGTGTTCAGAGTCGTTATCTTCATCATTTTCTGCAATAGAAAATTTAGTATCATCATCAGTCGTATTTATCTCACAAAAAAAAGTATTATTCTTTTGATTTGAAGAAAAAGTTGATGTTATATGAACACTGTTTTGTTTTGTAATGAAGTTAAACTCAATATCGTTTATAGTCTTAGAATAAGCATTCCACACAAAAAGTGTACTCCACAAAGAGAGTAGTGTTGTTAAGGATAAAAGGAATGATGCTTTTCTATTATTCATATTGGGTACAAAAGTAATCAAACTGTTAAAAAAAGGGAAAGAAGTAGTATTAAAATGATGTTAAATTTTTTTCTTTGTAAAAAATATAATGATAAGCAGTTAAATAGATGTGTTTGTTGCAAAGCTATTTAACTGATACTTATATGGTTTTGGGTTAAATTTTAAAAAAATAAAAAAAATATTTTCAACTGTTGCAAAAATCAAAATAAGTTGTATTTTTGCAACCGCATTACAAAAAAATGTAATGGCCCGTTCGTCTATCGGTTAGGACTCAAGATTTTCATTCTTGCAAGAGGGGTTCGATTCCCCTACGGGCTACAAAGTTTTTATATGGGTTAATGGCCCGTTCGTCTATCGGTTAGGACGCCAGGTTTTCATCCTGGTAAGAGGGGTTCGATTCCCCTACGGGCTACAAAATTAGTTGTAAAATTGTTTTATAAAACAAAAGGTAGTGTCTCATCTTTTGTTTTATTAGTTAAAACTGAAGTGATTGAATGTATCAATTGTGGGAGGTTTTTCATATTTTTTCTAATTAATTAAATAAGTATTTACATTAAAAAGAAAATCTAAAATGGCAAATCACAAATCGGCTTTAAAAAGAATAAGAAGCAACGAGAAAAAAAGAGTATTAAACAGATATCAGCACAAAACAACTCGTAACGCTGTAAAAGCAATACGTATGGCTACTGCAAAATCAGAAGCTGCTGATAAATTGGCTGGTGTAATCTCTATGATTGACAAGTTGGCTAAGAAAAACATTATCCACAAAAATAAAGCAGCTAACTTAAAATCAAAACTTACTAAACATGTGGCTAAATTAGCATAATCATAATATAAGTTTTAAAGTTAATATCATTAAAAGTTCCAAGAAATTGGGACTTTTTTTGGTTTTATCGGGTAAAAACCCAATTATTACCTTTGCTAAGATTTGCATCAAATTGATAACCTTCCTTATTAAAATTTTTGATGTCTTCTACATTTTCGATGTTGTTTTCTACAATATAACGAGCCATCATGCCACGGGCTTTTTTAGCAAAAAAACTAATCATTTTTAGCTGTCCGTCTTTGTAATCTTTAAATTCCGGTGTGATGATGGTTGCTTTTAGTTCTTTTTTATCAACTGCCGAAAAATATTCGTTACTGGCAAGATTGATAAGAAAATCGGTTTTCCCTAATTCTGAATTGAGTTGTTTGGTAATTTTCTTTTTCCAAAATTCATATAAATTTTTGTGTGTACCTACAACCAATGGTTTTCCCATTTCCATTCGGTAAGGTTGTATCAAATCAAGTGGTTTTAAAAGGCCATACAATCCAGATAATATTCTAATATTGTCTTGCATTATTTCTATTGCATTTTCGGGTAGGGTATAGGCGTCAAATCCATCATACACATCACCATCAAACATATAAATGGCTTGCTTTGCATTTTCAGGCGTTATGTTTTTTAAATCACGCTCTTGGTTGCGCTGCCAGTTAAGTTCTGCTAATTTATCCGAAATTTCCATGAGCTCCATAAGCTGTTTAGGTTTCAGTTTTTTGAGTTTGACATCAATTTGTAAGGCTTCTTTTTGAAAAATAAATTGCGAAAATGGCTGATGTGCAACATCTAATGCGGTGTTGAGTGATTTTGCTGGAGATAAAACTATTTTCATCATTTTTTTGAAAAAATTACCTCCAAAAGTAATCATTTAAAATAAAAAATAAGCAAATAAATACTACCTTTGACGGTCTAAAAAAATAACATAAAATGGTATATAAATTTAGGGCAATATTAGATGCTGAAGAAGATATTTTCAGAGATATAGCCATCTTAGATTCAGCTACTTTAGAAGATTTGCACAATGCTTTGGTTAATGCTTTTGGGTTCGACGGTACCGAAGTAGCTTCGTTTTACACTTGCGATGAAACTTGGAATCAAGAAGACGAAATTCCGATGTTTGACAGTGGCGATGTTCCGGGACAAATGAAAGTAATGAGCGATTTTGAACTTCACGAATTGCTTGATGAAGACCGAACCAAGATTATTTATGTGTATGATTTTATCAATATGTGGACATTTTTGGTAGAATTAGCCGCTGTCGAAGACGAACAACCTGGCGCTACGTATCCAGATTTGTTGTTTACACATGGTATCATGCCTGCCGAAGCTACCGATAAACAATTTGAAAGCGACGGCGACAACGATTTTTATTCGGATTATGAAGATGATTATGACGAAGACGATTTTGATGCTTTTGGCGATGAAGACGATTCTTTTGAAGACTTCGGATTTGAAGAAAACTGGAATTAATTTTAAGTCAAAAGACGAAAGTCAAAAAAAATCAAATATTCTAACCATTTAAGAATCTAATTCTCTAACTATCTAAAGTAAATGATCAATCTATTTAATACCCATATCGAAAGCCTTTCAATTCACAGAGTTGGAAATAAAAGTCGTAACGAAGCCATTTTTCTTTCAGACAACGCATACATGCTCAATGACGAAATTATGCCGTTGCTCAAGGAGTTTTTCTTCAAAAGTTTTCGAGAAAAAGAGGAGAACTACTATCAGTTTGCTCACGAAGTAGATTTGGAATACAACGAAATGTATAACTTGGCAACCGAAGTTTTTCTTAATCCGAGTAATGCGCACGAAGTTTCTAAAAAAATCACACAACAGTTGTATGAGCAATCCAATCATCCGCATATAAAACCGGGTGAAGTGTATGTTGCATATCTTTCGAATGTATCGATAGACAATAATGTGGTTGATGCAATAGGAATTTTTAAAAGCGAATTGCAAACCGATTTTTTGCAGTTTGAAGAAAAAGGAAGCAACCTCGATATGATTTTGCAGCAAGGAATTAATCTTAATAAATTAGATAAAGGTTGTCTCATTTTTAATTATAAAAAAGAAGAAGGTTACAAAATTCTTACGGTAGATAGTAATCGATACGATGCACGCTATTGGTTGGAGCATTTCCTTTCGGTTGATGCGTTTATCGACGAAAATTTTATGACCAAAAAATATTTACAATTTTGTAAAGATTTTGCCAAAGATGTTGTATTACCAGCCGAAGACAAAAAAGAAGAAGTGTTGTTTATGAATCGTGCAGTAAATCATTTTGCTAAAAACGATGAATTTGAAGAAACAAAATTCCTAAACGATGTAATTGATAATCCGGATTTGATTCCCGAATTTAAAAACTACAAAGTAGATAAAGGCGAAAAATACAGTATCGAAGATGTTACTAGTTTTCCAATTGCGAATGCTGCCGTAACCGATGTTCGTAAAAAGCTGAAAAACACCATCAATTTAGATACTAATATTCAAATAAAACTCGACTTCATAAATCCAGAAAGTGCCGAGAAATTTGTAGAAAAAGGCTGGGACGAAGAACGCCAAATGTATTATTACTTGGTGTATTTTAATAAAGAACAAAAGAGTTAATCAGTTTTTGTTAGGAGCAGTTCTAATCTACACATTCCATTAGTAGTAAATCGCCGGTGTTGTAAGTTATTTTTACAATACCATCTTCCGCTACATGATTGCTACTTCCAGTTCGATAGCCTAATTGTAAGGTATCATTTTTCAAAGGATAAAATAAGTTCTGAGAGCTAATTTCTGTAACTGTACCAATGGGTATCAATGATATAATTGTATTTGCAGGATACCATTTTTCATAACTTTTTGGCAACAAAAAAACTTTGGAATAATCATCAAAAAGTACAATTTTTAGTTTTCTTTTATAGGAAACCATTTGCGTTAAATTGGTTATTGTATGATCCATACGTTTGCCCGTTGCCCAAATTACATTAGCAGCTGTATGTCCTTTAGAAATAAGAAAATCAAATGCTTTCTCTAAGTCGGTTTTGTCTTGGTTGGGTGTGTGAACTATTTCTAGAGGAAATTGCTTTTCGAGAAAAATTTCTGGGTTGAAATCTCGGTCAAAATCGCCCAATAAAGCATCTACTTTTATACCCAATTCTAACACGCGATGTATTGCTGCATCAAGCACAACCACATAAGGCGACCATTCCAAAAGCTGATGCATTAGCGTAACAGAACAAGCCTCGCCATTAGCAATAATAAGCGCTGGCTCTTGATTGTCTTTAACTATATGGTGTGATGACATTTTTTACTAAAATTGATAGATTTTATTTCCCAAAAATACTATATATTTTTAGTACATTTGCACCCGTAAAAATAATATTCATGTTACTTGGAGTTTTTTGTTTATTTATACTGATAGTACTCGTTCAGTTTTGTTACTATATTCCTATTTTTGGAAAGTTTTCTTTTGCAAAACCACAGGAATCAGTTCAAAAGCGCACGCCTATTTCGGTAATTGTTTGTGCTAAAAATGAAGAAGAAAATGTAAAAAACTTTATTCCTTTATTGGCACAACAAGATTATTCCAACTACGAAATTGTTTTGATAGACGATGCTTCGAGCGATGAAACTTTAGAAGTTTTTGAAGCTTTCGAAAAGGAATATCCAAATATTAAATTGGTAAAAGTAGAAAACAACGAAGCCTTTTGGGGTAATAAAAAATTTGCTTTAACCTTAGGAATTAAAGCTGCTACCCACGAATATTTATTGTTTACCGATGCCGATTGTTATCCAAAAACCAACCAATGGATTACCGAAATGAGTAGTCATTTTACTATGAAAAAAACCATTGTTTTAGGGTATGGCGCTTACGAAAAAATAAAAGGTTCATTCCTTAATCGATTAATTCGTTTCGAAACATTACTTGCTGCTACTCAAATGTTTGCTTGGGCAAAATTAGGAAAACCCTATATGGGCGTTGGTAGAAATATGGCATACAAACGCGAAGAGTTTTTTAAAGTTCGCGGTTTTATGGATCACATGAAAATTCGTTCGGGCGACGACGATTTGTTTATCAATCAAGCGGCTCATAAAGACAATACCGATATTTGTTACTCGCCTAATAGTTTTACATTTTCAAAACCCAAAACTACATTCAAAGAATGGTTTAAACAAAAACGACGACACACACTTACAGCTACACATTATAAAGGTGCTGATAAAATGCAATTAGGCTTGTTTTATATCTCGCAATTACTCTTTTTACTATTGCCGATAGTATTGTTAGTGTTTCAATATCAATGGATTGCTGTTTTAGGATTGATTGTTGTTCGTTATAGTTTTGCTTGGATTTCTATTGGATATGCCGCAAAGAAATTAGACGAGAAAGACACGGTGTATTGGTATCCAATTATTGAAATTGTTTTGATTTTCATGCAATTAAATGTTTATTTTGCTAATAAATTTTCAAAACCAGTTCAGTGGAAATAGAAAAATATATTGATAAAGCAAAAGTTGGCGATCAAGTAGCTTTTACTTATCTATTAGATCATTACTGGAATGAGGTGTACGGTTTTATGCTAAAACGCACCGAAAATGAAACCGATGCCGAGGATATTACCATAGAAACTTTCTCTAAAGCTTTTGATAAAATAGCTTCATACAATCCTGAATATCAGTTTAATACTTGGTTGATAGCTATCGCAAAAAACGTGCATATCGATTTACTTCGAAAAAAGAAAACATCTCTTTTTGTAGAAATTACCGATGAAGAAGACCAACAAGCCTACAATGTTGCCGATACATCACCAACTGCCGAAGACGAATTGATTACCGAACAAAATTTGTCGCAATTATTGCGCTATATCAAAGAGTTAAAACCGCATTATCAAGAAGTTATTCATCTTCGCTATTTTCAAGAATTGAGCTATCAAGAAATGGCAGAACAACTCAACGAACCACTAAATAATATTAAGATTAAGCTGCTTAGAGCCAAAAAACTGCTGGCGGAAATAATCAAAGAAAGTATTTAATTCATTACGAAATAAAATCGGCTAACAATTTCATTTTAAAAAACAAATTAGAAAATTGCAGCGAAATATTCGAGTTTTCTAATTGGTTTAAAGAGTTGTTATATTGTTTTTGAATTCGTAAATCTTCAATTTTTTCATCGATATTTTTAAAAAGCCAATCGCAATCTTTGTCAATATAACGAAGGTTTCGGCTATCGCGAATATCTTGTTGTTTGATACTTTGTGCTTTGATACTATTAAAGGTAAATCTCGATTTCCTCGCAGTTTTTATGGCATCGTTTTGAAGTAAATCAATTAATTTGTCGTAATCGATTTTTTTGTTTTTAAAAGCTGTGTTGAAAGCTTTGATGTTAAGACGCAATTCCCGAATCAAAGCATCTTTGGTTGCTCGATTGTATTTTACTAATCCACCTAAATTTCCTACTAAATCTGGAATTATTTTTATTACAGATATCCAATCGAATGCCATTTTTTTTGTATTTTTAACAAAAATAAACAAATTTTAATAGTATGGAAACTTCTAACTTACCAAATAATTCACATATTATATCGTATAATTTGTTGCGAAAACTTATCGGGTTTATTGGCATATTTTTACCAGTTGTGCTGATTATTGGTTCGTTTTTGTCTGGTAAATATGATTCTGTGCAACCTTCAATAAGTGATTATTATTTCACTACAATGGGAGATGTTTTTGTGGGAAGTTTGTGTGCGGTTTCCTTGTTTTTGTTTTGTTATAAAGGGTATGATTATCGCGATAATATTACGGCAAATCTTGCTGCATTTTTTGCGGTATGTATTGCTTTTTTTCCAACCAGTACCGATTTGCCAAGAACACATTTGGGTTTATTAGAAAACGAAAGCGTGGCATCTACATTGCATTTTACTTCGGCGGCTTTGTTTTTTTGCTGTTTAGCATTTTTTTGTTTGTATCTTTTTAAATTATCCAAAGGATATGTTTCTAAGAAAAAGCAACTTCGTAACAGAGTGTACACCACTTGTGGCATTATCATTTTATCGAGTGTTTTGATATTGGCTGCAAATGCTTTTATAGTGCCAATACAGGAATTTTTAAAACCTTATAAACCTGTCATTGTTTTTGAAACGATTGCATTATGGGCTTTCGGGATTTCTTGGATTACCAAGGCCCAAACCATTCTTGCTGATAGCAATGAAGAAAAGTAAAAGTTATTCGTTTTCTTCTATTAAATCTTTAAGATGAACTCGAAGTGCTTTTACAGAAATACTGATTTCCCAAAACGAAATTCCTAAAGAAACCAACAAACAGAAAAGGCTTCCGCCAAAAATGTATACGCCTAATATTTCTTGTTTTAGATACAAAACCAGCATGGCAAATACCGAAAGGAACAAACTTAAAACGCCCGAAAGTTGCATGTATCTAATGAGCGATAATCGCAAATTAAGATTTTTAATTTCTATTAAAATATCCTTGGTTTTATTGGCTTCATAACTCTTTTTTAAGCTTCTAATTATTTGAGCAATAGTAAGAAAACGATTGGTATATGCCAATAATATAAGTGATGTTGCCGAAAAGAGTAATGCTGGAGTTTCTATAGATAAATTCATGGTTTATAAAATTTAAAGTCTTTTTGCTAAAGCAATAATGTGTCCGTCATCTTCAGCAAAATTACATAAAAAACCTGTATGAAATAGAATATCATACAGGTTTAAAATCTAAAAAAATGAATTACTGTAATTGTTGAAAACTTCGTTTTACAAAAGCTGTTAGTTCTTCGCCTTTGAGTAATCCTTGCGAAATTTTTGCCAAATCAAGCGCTTGTTTCACTAAGTTTTCTTTGGCATTTTCATCGGCATTAAGAATTGCGCCAGCAAGTTCCGAATTGGTGTTTACAACCAAATTGTACATTTCTGGAAAATTGCCCATTCCAAACATTCCGCCGCCAGTTTGACTCATTTCTTTCATACGACGCATAAATTCGGGTTGGGTAATAATGAATGGCGCAGCGCTACTATCAATAGCTTCGAGTTGCACACTGTATTTTTCTTTTGGTACAAATGTTTCTACGGCAACTTTAAGTTTTTCTTTTTCTTCATCAGAAAGTTTTGAAATCTGCTCGTCATCTTTCTGAATTAATTTATCGATATGATCAGAATCTACACGCACAAAGGTTAGATTTTCATTATCGCCTTCTAATTTTTGAATTAAATGCGACACGATTGGCGAATCTAACAACAATACTTGATACCCTTTTTCTTTTGCAGTTTCGATATATCCGTGTTGCGTTTCTTTGTTCGATGCATAAAGCACAACCAATTTTCCGTTTTTGTCGGTTTGTGTGGTTTTTAAATTTTCTTTTAATTCTGATAAGGTGTAATACTTATCATCGGTTGTTGGATACAACACAAAATCGCCTGCTTTTTCGTAGAACTTTGGTTCCGAAAGCATTCCGTATTCTAAAACGATTTTGATATCGTTCCATTTTTGTTCGAAATCTTCACGGTTTTCGTTGAATAACGATTTTAATTTATCCGAAACTTTTCGAGTAATGTAATTCGAAATTTTCTTAACATTTCCATCAGCTTGCAAATACGAACGCGAAACATTTAGCGGAATATCTGGCGAATCGATTACACCTTTTAGCATTGTTAAAAATTCGGGAACAATACCTTCTACATTGTCTGTTACAAAAACCTGATTTTGATAGAGTTGTATTTTATCTTTTTGCACTTGTAGATTGTCGCTCATTTTTGGGAAATACAAAATTCCGGTTAAATTAAACGGATAATCTACATTAAGATGAATATTGAAAAGCGGTTCTTCGAATTGCATTGGATACAATTCGTGATAAAAGTTTTTATAATCTTCATCTGTCAAATCGACAGGTTGCTTTGTCCATGCCGGATTTGGATTGTTGATGATGTTATCAACTTCTATATATTCAGTTGTGTAATCTTCTGGTGCGTTTTCTGGCTTTGGAAGTGCTTCTTGCTTTGTTCCAAATTTAATTGGAATAGGCATAAATTTGTTATACTTCGTCAATAATTCGCGAATGCGATATTCTTCTAAAAACTCTAACGAATCTTCGGCAATGTGAAGAATAATTTCGGAACCCCGCTCGGTTTTATCGCTTGCAACCAAAGTAAATTCTGGGCTTCCGTCGCAAGTCCAATGAGCTGCAGGTTCGTCTTTATACGATTTGGTAATGATTTCTACCTTTTCGGCAACCATGAAAGCCGAGTAAAAACCAAGTCCAAAATGCCCGATAATTCCTTCTTTAGAAGCGTCTTTGTATTTTTCTACAAATTCTTCTGCACCCGAAAAAGCCACTTGGTTGATGTATTTTTCTACTTCTTCGGCAGTCATACCAATTCCTTGATCAATGATGTGAAGTTTTTTATTGTCTTTGTCAATTTTTACTTCAATTATAGGATTGCCATAGTCGACTTTGGCTTCGCCAATATTGGTTAGGTGTTTTAGCTTTAGTGTAGCGTCTGTGGCATTTGAAACCAATTCTCTCAAAAAGATTTCATGGTCGCTGTACAAAAACTTTTTAATAAGTGGAAAGATGTTTTCTACTGATACATTAATTTTTCCGTTCATATTTTTTTATTTTTTAATAAATTGATTCTTCTAATTTTGTTGCAAATTCAATAGTCAAAATGAATACCAATCTACCTATATATGACAAATTGACGTAGTTCAATTTCTATATTTTAATTTAAGTAAGTTAAAAAATATTATAAATAATAGTTTACTTTTGCAAATAAGTAATTAAAAGTTTAAACGTATGAAAAAAATTATGTTTTTGATGGTATCTGTTTTAGTATTAGCGAGCTGTAAATCAAAGTCTGTTACAGAAACTAAATTAGATAGATCATCGCAAGTTGACATTAAAGGAAACTGGACAATAACTTCGGTTACCTATCCTGGTTCAGATTACATTAGTGTAACATCATTTGACTTGGCAGATTCAAAATGTTTTGTAGGCAGTACTTGGAAGTTTGTTTCTAACAACAATTCGGGAATTATGGCTCTTACAAAATCGGGCTGTACTGCGTATGAATCAAACATCACTTGGTTTATAAACCGTGAAGGACAATTTGTACTAAAGTATTTAAATGTTACAAAAGCAAAAAAAATGGTTGATGGTTACATTCTTACCGTTAGAAACCAAACCGAAACATCATTTGAATTGGTAGACAAAGTAAATGTTGGCGGAAAATTGGTTGATGTAGTTTACCAATTTAACAAAGTTTAATTATTAATAAATTTAAAGATATTGAAAATGAAAAAAATTACTTCATTGGTTGTAGTCGTTTCTATAATGGCTGGAACAGTTTTTACTAGTTGCGATTCTGTAAAAAATGCCAATAACACTCAAAAAGGAGCTGGAATTGGTGTTGCAGCCGGAGCCGTATTGGGTGGTGTTTTAGGAAATAATTTAGGAAAAGGTGGCAATGGTGCATTGGGTGCTGTTTTAGGCGGTGTAATTGGTGGTGTTGCTGGTGGTGTTATTGGCCGTAAAATGGACAAACAAGCACGCGAAATCCAAAATGCTTTACCTGGTGCACAAGTAGAACGTGTGGGCGAAGGTATCAAACTGACTTTGGGTGAAAACTCGGTTCGTTTTGATTTTAATAAAGCAACGCTTACACCAACAGCAAAAGCTAATTTAGATAAATTAGTTCCTGTGTTTAAAGATTATGCAGAAACTGATATTAAAATATTTGGATACACCGATAGCAAAGGCGCCGATGAGTATAACCTAAACTTATCGCAACAAAGAGCGCAAGCCGTAAAAGATTATTTTGCTACAAAAGGATTGAATGTAACCCGTTTTCAAATGGTGGGAATGGGCGAAGCAGATCCTATTGGAGATAACGAAACAGATGCTGGTAGAGCTTTAAACCGTCGTGTAGAGTTTTCTATTGTTGCTAATGACAATATGGTAGAACAAGCCAAAAAAGAGGCTGGACAATAAGATTTCAAATTGCATTTCTCACAAAAAAAGGTTGTTTCTTTCGAAACAACCTTTTTTTGTGAGAAATGCAATTTTATATCAATTTCAAAGCCTTTAGAAACTGAATTTTAGTAATTTTTTGTTTTCCTTTATTTTTATAGTTTAAACGGAGTACTTTAATTATTTTTTGGAAGAAATGTGTATAACGAAAAAGTATTAGCGAAGGCGGGTGAAAAGTGAACTGAAAGTTCAATTTCGGGCCAAACTGAGCCAATGCTTTTTCAATGAAGTGAAATTACAAAAAAATAACGAAACCGAAAAGCAGTGGCAGCGAAGAATATTCAAATTTTCAATTTGAGTATTCAAGTCCGCTTTTGCTAATACACTGTGCTTGTTGCACAACTCAAATATACAAAACTTTGGAAATAAATTTGATTTTTTTAAATTTACTCATGCAAGGAAAAAAGACTTTTACACCCCAGTTATTTGTTTCGGTAAATTTGTTGGATTTG
>Ga0209792_1000142_pt1 | contig 94810 bp, 99 predicted proteins | sample EBPBio142005_DNA_FD_185860 | JGI IMG/M metagenome (GOLD analysis project Ga0209792, IMG submission 185860) | Wastewater treatment Type I Accumulibacter community from EBPR Bioreactor in Madison, WI, USA - Reactor 1_6/14/2005_ DNA (SPAdes)... | ecosystem: Engineered > Bioreactor > EBPR >...
CAGTTGAAGAAGGGCGGAAATGCCCAAAGCTGCGACTACAACGTGACAAAGGCCGGCCAGATGCAGCCCGAGGGCGGAGTACCAGCCGGCGCGTCGTCCAAGCGTCATCGTTTGTGCAGCAGCATATAGCATGCCGGCCCCGGGAACGCTGGCGAGCAGCGCGGACGCCAAGAAAAAGGAAATCATGTGTTCAATAGGAGGCATTGCCCCACCGCAACAAGATATTGGGCAATCCTGACATAAATCGACCCAGCCGCGAGGGCGGCATTTAGTCACCCGCATGTGTTTGTGATGGTTAAATCCGGCTGTGCCGGCTTCGCAAAAATCCCTATTCTGCGACTGTCGTGGGTTTTGGGATTTTCACGACAAATCATCGTTTTCTCGCCGCGTGTCGTTTAGGTTCGGTGCAATACAAAATTCAGAGGAGGGAGCGTCTTGGCGCGTGAGGTTGTTGTTGGCGCGGGGATCGTGGGGGTTTCAGTAGCGCACGAGCTTGCCAAGCGTTCAGGCTTTCGGGTGACGGTGCTTGACCGTGACGGAGAGAAGCCACGAGGGTCCACGGCCTTCGCCCCCGGCTTTGTCGGCCTCTACAATGATGCGCCGATCCTCATGGAACTCGCGCGGGCGTCTTCATCCATCTATCGGGAGGCTGGCGGTGGATTCAAAGAGGCCGGCGGTCTGGAACTGGCAACCTCGGAAGTGGGTGCGGAGGAAATCGAGCGGCGCAGTCGCGCAGCGCGCGCCGCAGGATTGAATTCCACGATGCTCCGGCCGGGCGGGCTTCCCGAAGCCGTCGCTGCCTTTGTCGATGCCAAGCAGATTGTTGCAGCGGCACATTGCTCCAACGATGCGGTCGTCGAACCCTCTACCATGACGGCCACGCTTCGCGCCGGGGCCGAGGCTCGTGGCACGCAGTTCGCTCCCGGCAAGGTTGTTGCCATTGATGCCGTGGGCAGCAGGGTCGCCGTTACGGTTTCGACCGGGGAACGCTTCATCGCGGATGACTTGGTTCTGGCCGGAGGCGTATGGGGGACTTTCTTGGCCGATCTGGTCGGATTGTCATTGCCGTTGATCCCGGTAGCTCATCCTTATGTCTATGCGGCCGTGGATGCGAAGCTGGCAACGGGATCGTTCGTTCGCTGGCCGGAGCATCACGTTTATGCTCGCGTGCATGGCGACCGTCTGGGCATCGGCTCCTACGATCATCGACCCGTTCCTGTAGGGCTGGACGATCTTGAAGACGGCGCGGGCTTAGTATGGGATGCGGCCTTTGATCCTGTCATCGCCTCGGCGCAGCGACTTCTACGGCCCGACGCCCGCTTTGAGCCAGAGCAGCGCATCAACGGTGTGTTCGCGATGACGCCGGACAATCTGCCCTTCCTCGGCCGGCATCCGGCCATGCCCGGTATGTGGGTGGCGCAGGCCATTTGGGTCACGCACGGCGCTGGCGCTGCCGCAAAATTGGTGGACGCGATGACCGGCGACAGCGAGTTACCGGATGAACTGGCCGTGGACCGCTTCGCCGGTCGGCCTGTAAACGTTCTTCGGGAGGCCGCCTTGCGTCTCTATCGGGACATTTATGCCAACGAGAGCGCAGCCTGATATGGGTTTGTCGCGTAAATCCTGACTTTCGCGACAAAATCGCCGCCGCTGATTTTGCAGGGAAAATCTGTCGCAAAAGTCGATCGCAAAAGTCGGATTTTCGCGACAGATATTTGCGACACTTTTCGCGGCCGGCCCGGCAGGATAGGAAGCCCTTTCCGAAGCGCTTGGGTTTTGATATAAACGGGCAATGCCGACAGTCTTCCGCTTCGATGGCCTGCGCGTTGTCATTTATCCGAACGACCATCGACCCGCGCATGTTCATGTCAAAGGGGCGGCCGGCGAGGCGGTGTTTATCCTGCATTGCCCCGATGGACCGCCGGCGCTGCGGGAAAGCTTCGGCTTCAACGGCCCGGAGCTGAATAAGATCGAAGTCGAGCTAGGCGGCGTGCTGGTAACCTTATGTGCGGAATGGAGAACGATTCATGGCCGTTACTGAACAGGACGTTCAACAGGCCGAAAAGCGGATGGCGGCCCTGCGGGAGAACGGCTTTGCCGTATCCGCGCGCTACGATCGCCGCACGGCTCGCATCGTCGTCAACCTGCACACGGGCGTGCAGGTCGCGTTCCCGCCGCGCCTGGCCGAAGGTCTCGCCGACGCGAGCCCGGCCGATCTTGCCGACATCGAGATCAGCCCGGCCGGCCTCGGTCTGCATTGGCCGAAACTCGATGCCGATGTGTATGTGCCGTCGCTCCTGCAAGGCGTGTTCGGCTCTAAGCGTTGGATGGCCTCGCAGCTCGGCGCAGCCGGCGGTCAGGCTCGATCGCGGGCGAAGGTCGCGGCAGCACGGGAGAACGGTCGCAAAGGCGGAAGGCCGCGCAAGGTAGCTGGCGGCCTGTAGTGAGGCAGGATGCAGAGATGCTGAAAACCGATACCCGCCAAGCGAATTGGCGTCGAGCCAATCCGGGCAAATATGATGCTCACCTTGCTGTGCAACGCGCCGTGAAGGCCGGCGAGCTGGAAAAGCTAACGTGTGAGGTCTGCGGGGACGAAGCGGTCGATGCCCACCACGATCAATACGACGAACCCTTACGGGTGCGCTGGTTATGCAGACGGCATCACACGAGGCTGCATAACTACGGCGAGGACCTGTTTCCGATCAGGAGTGAACCTTAGCCCGTCCGGCTCTGCCACCTGGCCGATAAGCGTGTCGGCCAGGAATATGTCCTTCGGTTCTGTCATCCGCAGACTGACAGGATACTGCGTTATGGCTTGGGACCGCTGAGGTGTTCTGCGGCAACGCATCTGAAGACAACGCCGGCCCGGGTTGAGGAGTGCACTACCAAACACTGCAGTCAGTACTACATCTCGCGCATGTTGCCAGCCCCATTCGTCGTCTCCGCAAGGAAGCCCCCCGGCTTCAAAACGAAATACATGTCCGCAATCCCCTTCGACAGGTTTGGCCGGCCCCCGGAATTGCGCGACAAGAGCAGTTGTTCATACTTCGAAGGTCGCAAGAATAGGGCAGGGTCCGGACGCCCCTTCGGCACACTCCTTGGTCAATCTCCGCAAGGTTTCTCGCGCTCGGTGAAGTTCTGTGATCTGTACATCGAGCTTTTCAATCCTGATCGCCGCTAGTTCGTGCACCCGATGATGATCCTGACCCGCATCTAGGTCGATCAGTTCCTTGATCTCTTCCAGTGTGAAACCGGCCTTCTGTGCCTTTCGGATGAAACGGAGCTGGCGGACATCCTCGTTCCCGTATCGCCGGATACCGCCGTCACGCGTCGGCGTCCCAAGCAGTCCCTTGCGCTGATAGAAGCGGACGGTCTCGACACCGACACCGCCGTCCTCGGCAAGTTTTCCGATGGTCCGCATCATTTTCCCTCTTGATCCCGTACTATGGTACGGAAGTTATATACGTAGTGCTGACGGTTGAAACAGGAGTATTGCAACTCCCATCAACGCACGAGAAAGCGTTGTTTTGACCACTGGCGCGGCGCTCCACCCATCGCGTCAGAAGGCCCTGCTTCTGGAAGACAAGAGAAGCGGAATTGCAGGCGCGAGTTTGGTAGGTGAAGAAGAAATGGCCGAATCTAGAGAAGTGACACAGCCGATGCATACGGAATCCGACGGTCATGACCACGGGACGACGGTGACGGCCGACAACGAGCGGCGTATTCGATGGGTTTTCATCTTTACCGCGGGTTACGCAGCGGTCCAGGCCGTAGGAGGCTGGCTTTCCGGTTCCCTGGCGCTGATCGCGGATTCCGGACATATGGTGTCCGACGCGGCCGCATTGCTCCTGGCGCTGATCGCCTATCGCGTGGCGCGCCGGCCGGTGGACGGCAAGCGAACCTACGGCTTCCATCGTGTCCGGGTCCTCGCGGCTCTCGCCAACGGGGCGACGCTTCTTCTTCTCGTGGCCTGGATCACCTGGGAGGCGATCAATCGTATCAACCAACCTGTGGAAGTACTCGCTGGGCCCATGCTCATCGTCGCCGTGGTGGGTCTGCTCGTGAATCTGGCGGGAGCCTGGATTCTTATGCGAGGGACAAAAGGCGACAGCAATCTGCGCGGCGCGTTCCTGCATGTCGTCGGGGACCTCCTCGGCTCGGTGGGAGCCATCGCGGCTGCGATCGGTATCATGCTGACCGGCTGGACGATGCTCGATCCCATTCTGTCAGTTCTTGTGGCGCTGCTGGTCGTGCGGTCAGCCTGGACGCTGGTGAGCGAGTCTGTGCGCGTCTTACTGCAGGCGGTGCCCCGGGGACTTGACGCTCGCCAGGCGGAGGTGGAACTTGCCGGGCTTCCTGAAATCGCCGAGGCGGGACATTTTCATGCCTGGACGCTGACCGACGATACCGTGGTGGCTACTCTCCACGTGACGCCCGCTCAAGGGACGGACCCGCTGACATTGCCTGGACTCGTGGCGAACTGGCTGAAGGAACGCTACGCCATCGATCACGTCACAGTCCAGGTGGACCGGCCGGGGGAACTCCGCTCAGCCGCCGCGATCTGAGAGGCTGACGATCGGCGTACTGCAACTCGGGGCCGACGGCATGTCTGCCGGGCGCAGCACTACGTTGGTCAGTAGAGGTTCTTGCAACCTGAGGTGACAACCAGCGACCCAGCCCGCATCCTATCGGGTACATTTTGCCGCAGGTGAACAGATCCTGTGTTTGTTGCTGCGCAAAGAGCGTCTCGCAGCCGCCGTCCAATGATCCGGCCGTAAGTTGCCGGAAAACAATGGATGCGCCTCCTTCGAGTTCTGTTTCTTGTCTGCACGCTCCTTAGCCTGGCGCCCGGCGCCCGCGCGGCTTCCGTCTTGCAGGAATACCTGCCTGCCGAGGCGGCGGCGGACCTTGTCCCGGGCGCCGACGGCTTCGGGCCGATCCGCGGCGATCTCGCCGTGGCGCCGGTCCTGAAGGGCGGCGAGACGGTCGCCTGGGCGTTTATAACCTCCGATTTCGTCGGGACGACGGGCTATTCCGGCAAGCCGATCCATTCTCTCGTGACCGTCGACAAGAACGCCAGGATCGTCGGCGTACGGCTGGTGAAACATTCCGAGCCGATCGTGCTGATCGGCATCCCGGAGGCCAAGGTCAAGGCGCTCGTCGAAGGCTATTCAGGCCTCGACCTCATCGCTGAGGCGAAATCCGGCGGCACCGCCCACGAGGTGGACATCATCTCGGGTGCGACCGTGACGGTGATGGTGATCGACGATTCGATCATCAGGTCGGGTCTCAAGGTCGCCCGTGCGCTCGGTCTGGGCGGACTGTCGGCCGAGCAGGCCGATGCCGGACCGCAATTCGAGATCGATCCCGCTGCGGCAGCGCCAGCGGACTGGCTCGAGGCCGAAGGCGACGGCACGGTGAGAAGGCTGTCCCTGGACGTCGGGCAGGTCAATGCCGCGTTCGCGGCCAATGCGGATGCCAGGGCGCGCGAGCGTGCTATGACAGAGCCGCCGGGGACCGTTTTCATCGACTTGCAGGCGGCGCTCGTTTCCGCGCCGCCGGTGGCTGAGGGGCTGCTCGGTCCCGCCGAGGCGGCGAACCTGAAGACCTGGCTGAAGGAAGGCGAGAACGCCGTCGCGCTGATGGGGCGCGGCCTCTATTCCTTCAAGGGTTCCGGCTACGTGCGCGGCGGCATCTTCGACCGCATCGTGCTGATCCAGGACGACGTCTCGGTGCGCTTCCGCGACCGCGACCATCGCCGACTGTCGGCCGTAACCGCGGCGGGCGCGCCCGACTTCCCCGAAAAGGACCTGTTCCGCATCCCGGCCGGCGTCGGCTTCGACCCGACCAAGCCATTCCGCATCCAGCTCCTCGTGCAGCGCGAGGTCGGGCCAATCGAGAAGGTCTTTCATACTTTCGACCTCGGCTACCAGCTTCCGCAGAAATACCTGCGCGCCGTCGCGCGCCCTTCCGCCGTCCCGCCGCCATCGGAGGCGGAGACCGTTGCCGACCGCAGCGAAGGCGCGGCGCAGGCGGAGCTGTGGAAACGGATCTGGATGGATTCAAAGCTGAAGATCGCCGTGCTCGGCGCCATGCTCGTGGTGCTGACGGGCGTGTTCTTCTTCCAGACCTTCGCCGTCAGGAACGAGCGCCTGTTCTACGCCTTCCGCATCGGCTTCCTGACAGTGACGCTGTTGTTCCTCGGCTGGTACGCCAATGCGCAGCTCTCGGTCGTCAACCTCATGGCGCTGTTCGGCAGCCTCGTGAACGGCTTCAGCTGGCAGGCCTTCCTGCTCGATCCGCTGACCTTCATCCTGTGGTTCTCGCTCGCCGCGGCCCTCCTGTTCTGGGGACGCGGCGCCTATTGCGGCTGGCTGTGCCCGTTCGGCGCCCTGCAGGAACTGACCAACCAGGTCGCCCGCAAGCTGAAAGTGCCCCAATGGACCCTGCCCTGGGGGCTGCACGAGCGGCTCTGGCCGGTCAAATACATGATTTTCCTCGGCCTGTTCGGCGTCTCGCTGATGAGCGTCGAGCAGGCCGAGCAACTGGCGGAAGTGGAGCCGTTCAAGACCGCCATCATCCTGAAATTCGTCAGGGCCTGGCCTTTCGTGGCCTATGCCGCGGCGGTGCTGATCGCCGGCCTCTTCGTGGAGCGCTTCTACTGCCGCTATTTGTGCCCGCTCGGTGCGGCTCTGGCGATCCCGGCGCGGCTCAGGATGTTCGACTGGCTCAAACGCTATCACGAGTGCGGCAACCCCTGCCAGACCTGTTCCAACCAGTGTCCTGTCCAGGCGATCCACCGGACCGGTGAGATCAACCCCAACGAGTGCATCAACTGCCTGCATTGTCAGGTGCTCTACCAGTCGGAAACCACCTGCCCCGTCGTGATTAAGAAGATGAAATCACGCGCAAGGCTGGCGGCCAGCGAGCCCACGGCCGCAGCCATGTCCCGCATTACCACTCAAGCCAATCAACCCACGACTTGATCGAAAGGAGATCAGCCATGGAATCAGACAAGAAAAAAAGCGCACTCAACCGCCGGACGCTGCTCGGCGCAACGGCGGGAGGCGCGGTGGTCGCCGGCGCCTTCGGAGGACGGGCCGTCATGGCTCCGGCCGCGGTCGGGCTCGGAGCGGCCGGGCTCACTGCCGCTGGCGCAAGCGTCGCCCATGCTGCGAACGGCGACGGGTCGGTCGCTCCGGGGCAGCTCGACGACTATTACGGCTTCTGGTCCTCGGGCCAGACCGGCGAGATGCGCATCCTCGGCATTCCCTCGATGCGCGAACTGATGCGCGTCCCGGTCTTCAACCGCTGCTCGGCGACCGGCTGGGGCCAGACGAACGAATCGATCCGCGTCCACCAGCGGACGATGACCGAGAAGACGAAGAAGCAGCTCGCCGCCAACGGCAAGAAGATCCACGACAATGGCGACCTACATCACGTCCACATGTCCTTTACCGACGGCAAGTATGACGGCCGCTATCTGTTCATGAACGAGAAGGCCAACAGCCGCGTGGCGCGGGTGCGCTGCGACGTCATGAAGACGGACGCGATCCTCGAAATCCCGAATGCCAAGGGCATCCACGGCATGCGTCCGCAGAAGTGGCCGCGCACCAACTACATCTTCTGCAACGGCGAGGATGAAGCCCCGATCAACAATGACGGCTCGACCATGACGGACGTGTCGACCTATGTGAACGTCTTCACCGCCGTCGACGCCGACAAGTTCGAGGTGGCCTGGCAGGTGATGGTCTCCGGCAACCTCGACAATTGCGACGCAGACTACGAGGGCAAGTGGGCCTTCTCGACCAGCTACAACTCCGAAATGGGCATGACGCTGGAGGAGATGACCAAGGCCGAGATGGACCATGTGGTGATCTTCAACATCGCCGAGATCGAGAAGGCTATCGCCGCCGGCCAGTTCGAGGAGATCAACGGCTGCAAGGTGCTGGACGGGCGCAAGGAAGCCAAGTCGCAGTTCACCCGCTACGTCCCGATCGCCAACAACCCGCATGGCTGCAATATGGCGCCGGACAAGAAGCACCTGTGCATCGCCGGCAAGCTGTCGCCGACCGTCACCGTGCTGGACGTGACCAGGTTCGACGCGCTGTTCAATGACAATGCCGAGCCGCGCTCCTGCGTGGTGGCGGAGCCGCAACTGGGCCTCGGCCCGTTACACACCGCCTTCGACGGGCGCGGCAATGCCTACACATCGCTCTTCCTCGACAGCCAGGTCGTCAAATGGAACATCGAGGACGCGGTCAAGGCCTATGCTGGTGAGAAGATCGATCCAATCAAGGACAAGCTGGATGTCCACTACCAACCCGGCCACCTGAAGACGGTGATGGGCGAGACGCTCGACGCCGCAAACGACTGGCTTGTGTGCCTGTGCAAGTTCTCCAAGGACCGCTTCCTGAACGTCGGTCCGCTGAAGCCGGAGAACGACCAACTGATCGACATTTCCGGCGACAAGATGGTGCTGGTGCATGACGGCCCGAACTTCGCCGAGCCGCATGATGCGATCGCGGTGCATCCCTCGATCCTGCCCAACATCAAGTCTGTCTGGGACCGCAACGATCCGATGTGGGCCGAGACGCGCAAGCAGGCCGAGGCCGATGGCGTCAACATCGACGAATGGACCGACCAGGTGGTGCGCGACGGGGACAGGGTCCGCGTCTACATGACCTCGGTCGCGCCGGCCTTCAGCGTCGAGAGCTTCACCGTGAAGGAGGGCGACGAGGTGACGGTGATCGTCACCAACCTCGACGAGATCGACGACCTGACGCACGGCTTCACCATGGGCAACCATGGCGTGGCGATGGAAATCGGGCCGCAGCAGACCGCCTCCGTGACGTTCGTCGCGGCGAACCCCGGCGTCTACTGGTTCTACTGCCAGTGGTTCTGTCATGCGCTCCATATGGAAATGCGCGGCCGCATGTTCGTCGAGCCGAAGGCCGCCTGACCATGCGCCTGGCTGTCCTACTTCTCTGCCTTCTCTTCGCCGCGCCGCTCGCCGCGGCAGAGCGGAGCGTCGCGCCGGGGAAGGGCAGCCTTGCGCAGGCCGTCGCCGGGGCCGCTCCCGGCGACGTGCTCAAGCTGGTCGACGGAGTCTATCGCGGCTCCGTCGCCATCGACCGCCCCCTGACCATCACCGGCCCACGCAATGCCGTGGTGGACGGCGGCGGCAAGGGCACGGTCATCACACTAACGGCGCCGGACGTCACACTTTCCGGCTTCTCCGTGACCGGATCGGGACAGGTGAACCAGGATCTCGACGCCGGCGTTAAGATCGAGAAGGGCGCGGATCGCGCCCGGCTGGAAGGGCTGCTGGTCACCGGCAACATGCACGGGATCGATGTGCATGGCGGGCGTGACGCCCAGGTCGTGGGCAACGAGATCGTCGGCACGCAACAGCCGCGCATGAACGAGCGGGGCAACGGCATCTATGTCTGGAACAGCCCGGGGACACTGCTCGAGGGGAACTCGATCCGCTACGGCCGGGACGGCATCTTCTCCAATGCCAGCTCCAGCAGCATCTATCGCGGCAACATGATGCGCGACCTGCGCTTTGCCGTGCACTTCATGTACACCCGCAACACCGAGGTGTCACAGAACATATCGATCGGCAACCATCTCGGCTTCGCCATCATGTTCTCCGACCGCGCGAAGATCCTGAACAACCTCAGCCTCGGCGACCGCGAGCACGGGCTGATGCTGAATTACGCCAACAACGCGGATGTGACGGGGAATCTGGTGCGTGGCGGCACGAAGAAGTGCCTCTTCATCTACAACGCGCACAAGAACCTGATCTGGGAAAACCGCTTCGAGACCTGCGATATCGGCGTCCACTTCACCGCAGGTTCCGAGCGCAACGTGCTGACCGGCAACGCCTTTCTCGGCAATCGCGAGCAGGTGAAATATGTCGGCACGCGCCATATGGAGTGGAGCCACGAAGGGCGCGGCAATTTCTGGTCGGACCACCCGGCCTACGATCTCAACGGCGACGGCCTCGCCGACAGTTTCTACCGTCCCAACGACCTGATGGATCAGATTCTCTGGTCGCAGCCCGCGGCGGCGCTCCTGACCGGCTCGCCGGCGGTGCAGCTGATCCGCTGGAGCCAGCAGAGCTTCCCGGCCACGCTGCCGGGCGGGGTGCGCGATTCCGCGCCGCTGATGCGCCCCCTGACGATCCCGGTCGGGGAGGCAACGCGAGCCTTCGAGGCCGAAGCCGCCGGCAGGTGGTCCCAAGGAAATATCGATGACCTCGACCCTGCAAATCTCACAGCTCACTAAGAGCTTCCAGTCGGTCGAGGCGCTGAAGGATGTCTCGCTGACGCTGGGACTCGGCAAGCGTGTCGCGCTGCTGGGCCATAACGGCGCGGGCAAGTCGACGATGATGAAGATCATCCTCGGCCTGATTCCCTTCGACAGTGGTTCGGTCGCCGTCTGCGGCGCGGCGCCGGGCTCCGCCGGGGCGCGCATGCAGGTCGCCTACCTGCCGGAGAACGGCTCGTTCCATCCGGCGCTGACCGGGGAGGAGCAGATCCGCTACTACCTGTCGCTGCGCGGAGAGAGCCCGAAGCTGGCCATGGGCCTGCTGGAGAGGGTGGGCCTCGCCCATGCAGCCCGACGGCGGATCGGCGGCTATTCCAAGGGCATGCGCCAGCGCGTCGGCCTCGCCCAGACGCTGATCGGCAAGCCGCGCCTTCTGGTGCTGGACGAGCCGACATCGGGCCTCGACCCGGTGTCGCGCCGCGACTTCTACGACCTGCTGGACGGGCTGGCCGCCGACGGCGCCGCCATATTGCTGTCGTCGCATGTGCTCACCGAGGTCGAGGCGCGGACCGACCGGATCGTGATCCTCTCGCAGGGACGGCTGGCGGCGGAAGGGACGCTCGCCGAATTGCGGGCGCGGGCGGCGCTGCCGGTCGTTCTGGTGGTCACGCCCGCCGCCGGCCACGAGGCGGCGCTGGCCGCCGCCTTTCCCGAAGCCGCGGGCGGCGAGGACGGGCGGCTGAGGCTGTCGTGCGAGCAGGCTGAGAAGCTGCCGCTGCTGTCGCGCATCACCGCTCAGGGCGGCAAGGTCGCCGACCTCGACGTGATCCCGCCGAGCCTGGAGGACATCTATTCCCATTTCAGCCGGAGGGACGGGCAATGAGCCGCATTCTCGCCACCGCCGTCTCGGAGTTCCGCATCGCCTTCCGGAACCGCTGGGTCGCCATCGCCACGGCGATGATGGCGCTGTTCGCGCTGGTGCTGGCGGCGGCCGGCGCGGCGCCGACCGGTGATATCGGGGCCGACCGGCTTTCCGTCATCGTCGCCTCGCTGACCTCGCTGTCGGTCTATCTCGTGCCGCTGCTCGCGCTGCTGATGAGCTTCGACGCGGTGGCCGGCGAGGTCGAGCGCGGCACTCTGCCGCTGCTGCTCACCTATCCGGTGTCGCGTCTGCAAATCCTGCTCGGCAAGCTGCTTGCTCATGTGACGATCCTCGGCCTCGCGACCGGGCTCGGCTACGGGCTGGCCGCCGTAGCGGCGATCTTCAGCGACCCGAAGGCGCTGGCCGGGCTGCCCTCGCTTTGGCGGCTGGTCTGGTCGTCGGTGCTGCTCGGCGCGACCTTCCTCGGCGCGGGCTATGCGCTCTCGGCACTGACCCGGCGCACTTCGAGCGCCGCCGGGCTCGCCATCGGCCTGTGGCTGGCGGTGGTCGTGCTCTACGATCTCGCCCTGCTGGCCTTGATCGTCTCGGATGCAGGCGGCCCGCTGACCACCCGGGTGCTGCCCGTGGCGCTGCTGTCCAACCCCGCCGACGCCTTCCGCATCTTCAACCTCTCCGCGGCGCAAGCGGTTTCGGCGGCCGGCGGCATCGGCGGCGCCGCCGATGCGATACCGCTGTGGCAATCCGCCGCCTCGATCATGCTCTGGCCGGCCGCCGCGATGGCGCTGGCCTGGGCGGCGTTCAGAAAGGCAACCCCATGACCAAGTCTCTGAATATCGGACCGATCAAATTCCTGGCTCTGGCCCTCCTGCTGGCGCTGGGGGCCTGCAAGGAGGAGGTCACGCAAGACGTCGCGCCTCAGGAGATGACGGCTGAGACGCTCGGCCATTACTGCCAGATGAACCTGCTCGAACATCCCGGCCCGAAGGCGCAGGTCCACCTGAAAGGCATGCCGGCGCCGCTCTTCTTCAGCCAGGTGCGCGACGCCATCGCCTATTCGCGTGCGCCGGAGCAGGTCGCGCCGATCCTCGCGATCTACGTCAACGACATGGGGCGCGCCGGCGCGTCCTGGGAGAAGCCGGGCGACGGCAACTGGATCGACGCCAAGACGGCGTTCTTCGTCGTCGGCTCCGGTCGCGAAGGCGGCATGGGCGCACCGGAGGCCGTGCCCTTCGCCTCTCAGGCCGCTGCCGAGGCTTTCGCCCGGACCGAGGGCGGTCAGGTGCTGGAACTGTCGGCCATCAGCGACGACATGGTGCTTTCGCCGGTCGATCAGGCGCCCGCAACCGAAATGCAAGACGACGATTTGCAGAACCGCCTTCGCGCGCTGCCAAATTCCGTTGGAGGCTGACCATGCTGACCCGTCGCCGCTTTGTCGCCATATCCGCCGCCATGGCCGCGTCATCCTGGGCCGGTAGCGCGCAGGCGCGCTCCACGGCCCGGCTGTGGACCGGCCAGGCTCTGGGCGCCCGCGCCTCCATCCGCCTCGACCACCCGCAAGCGGAGACGATCGCCGCCCGCGTGCTTGCCGAGATCGACCGGCTGGAGAACATCCTCAGCCTCTACCGGCCGGACAGCGCGCTTGCCCGGCTGAACCGCGACGGCCGGTTGGACGCCCCGCCCTTCGAGCTGCTCGAATGCCTGTCGGTCGCCGGCGCCGTCCATGACGCCAGCGGCGGCCGCTTCGAACCGACGGTGCAGCCGCTCTGGACACTTTGGGCGGAAGCGGCGGCGGCGGGACGCCGGCCGAACGACGGCGCCATCGCAGATGCGCGCCGGCGGGTCGGCTGGGAGAAGGTCGCGCTGGATAGCGCGGCCATCGCGCTCGAGCCAGGCATGGCGCTGACGCTCAACGGCGTCGGCCAGGGCTATGTCGCCGACCGGATCGCGGCGCTGCTCGCGGCGGAGGGGCTCAGCGACATACTAATCGATGCGGGCGAATTCCGTGCGCTGGGCGGGCGGCCCGAAGGCGGCGGCTGGCCGATACTGCTGGAGACGGGCGCGCGCCTCGCGCTGCGCGAACGGGCGCTTGCGACCTCCGCCCCGCTCGGCACGACCTTCGACGAGGCGGGCCAGGACGGTCACATCCTCGACCCCGCGACCGGCCTGCCGGCGCGCTCCGCCTGGCGCTCGGTGTCGATTTCCGCGCCTTCAGCGGCGGTCGCCGACGCCTTGTCAACCGCCGCATGCCTGATGCCCGACCAGGCGTCGGTCGTCGAAATGACAAAGCAATTCTCCAACGCCCGGTGTGAAGCGGCGTTTCCCTGAAGAAGACGAATGTGCTGCCGTATCGAACTGATGCTGCCTGGGTTGTTTGCCGCTGCGGAGCGAGTTCTTCTGGCGATTTCATCCATGGTTCTCGTCTTTTAGAACGGAGACTGGACGATGACCGAACCTTGCCTCGAATCCATGACAATGGACGAGATCATGCGTCGCTGGCCTGCAACGATCCGGATCGTGCTGCGCCACCACCTTCATAGTGTCGGTTGTCCAATCGCTCAGTTTCACACGTTGGACGACGCGATTCGAGAGCACGGGATCGATGGTGCGCCACTCCTTCGCGACATGCACGATTTGATCAGACCGAGCGGCTAATCAAACCAGGTCATGCGCCGCCTTAGCTAGGATTCCGGAACACTGGGAGGATCATCGTCGGTCGCCAGCAGCGCCTTAGCATGGGCCGCCCTTGACCCTTTCCAGCAATAGCCCTGAGTCCTTCAGGCTGCATTGTGTGTCAGTGGCGACGCCACAGATCGGATGCCGCTACAGTCCAACCGCTGCGAGCGGATCGGCTAGGAAGACGAACCAGGCAAATTGATGGACATGCTTCGCCAAGTTGTTTGCGCCTACGCAAAGAAGACGTCGATGCGGATGCTAAATCTCAAACCGTCATCAGGACTGGAGAATTTTTCATGTTTTCACGACGAGAGGTGCTTCTGGGCGCAGCCGGCGCCGTTGCCTTGGCTGCGCTGCCTGCTCGGGCAGCCGGCGCCGACCATCAGGTCATGATGCTCAACAAGGGCAAGAAAGGCGTGATGGTCTACGAGCCGGATTTCATCGTCGCCGCTCCCGGGGACACGGTCACCTTCGTTCCGACCGACAAGTCGCACAATGCCGAAAGCATCAAGGGGATGATCCCCGACGGCGCTGCCGCTTTCAAGGGCAAGATGAACGAGCAGATCACCGTCACGGTGGACCAGGAAGGCGTCTACGGCGTCAAGTGCACCCCGCACTACGGCATGGGCATGGTGGCGCTGATCGTGGTCGGCAAGCCGGTCAACCTGGAGCAGGCCAAGGCGGTCAAGCAGACCGGCAAGGCGAAGAAGGTGTTCGCAGAACTGCTCGCGCAGGTCCCGACCGCTTGAACCATTGGCAGCAGCGTCTGTCATACCGCCGCTCTCACCTCCTGCAAATGGAGGTCGCGCCACTGTCGCGAGAAAGTGGTGGGGCCGCTCGCGCGTGAGCGGCGGCAGTCAATCGACGAGTTCAAGGAAATCACGAAATATCTCTGATGTTGGCGATCCTGAAGAACCGCGCCTATCGCCATCTCTTCCCTGCACAGGTGATCGCACTGATCGGGACAGGCATGGCCACCGTTGCGCTTGGCATGCTCGCCTTCGAACTGGCTGGGGCCGATGCGGGTGCGGTGCTGGGGACGGCGCTCGCCATCAAGATGGAAGACCTTGTCCCGCAGGGCTTCCTTATAATCCCGCGAAACGATGGCGCCATCAATCCGTTGAATCAGACACCTAGCAAACCTGGGAGCCGTCGCGAAAAATCGCGAAACCTGCGACACGATCACGATGTTGCTCGATGCAGAATCCCCCGTTTGTCGCTGGATCAAGTCCAATGAATGGCTTGGGAAACGTCAACGACTACCGCCGTTTTCCTGTCTCAGCCTGCGATCCGATCAAGAAGAAGTAGGGCTGCAGCGCAGAATCGGCGGTTCGTTATGCGGCCTGCAATTGGCACAAATCATCCCGATATCGCCAAGAGCCTAGTCGGGTTTTCGGTCTTCAGGTGGGCGCGAGCCCTTTGCGGGCAATATCTTGGAACATGCGGTCGACCTCTCCAGCGGAAATGCCCCGGCCTTCGGACAGCCACCAGCCCAGCACAGCGACAAAGGCGCCGGCGACGAATTGGACGACGAACTCGGTCGGGATGGCCGCCGCATGCCCCTCTCTCCCGGAGAGTTCATCCCTGATCGAGCGCCTGATCCGTTCGCGAACCTCATTGTGCATGACATCGCTGCTATCGGCGACGAGCGCGGCGTGGAGAGCCCGGGCTGCGTGGGCATGTTCGAACATGGGAAGGCTGAACGCGAAGAGCCGGTCCTGCGGAACATTGTCTGACGGCGTTTCATTGGGTCGGGTCAAGGCGTGCAGATGTGCCTCGATCGTTGCGGCGCGCAGCGCTTCCTTCTCCGGATAGTGTGCATAGAAGGTGGAACGGCCGATGTTCGCCCTAGCGCAGATGTCCTCGACGGTGATCGCCGCGTAACCTCGTTCAGGGATCAGCGCGATAAGCGCGTCCTGCAGAGACGCGCGTGTGCGCGCCACCCGGCGGTCTATTCGGCGGCCCTCTGTCTTCCGGTCGATTTTCATGGGCAAACGCCTCTCGTCTGTTCGATTCAGGACAGGCGATGAGCGAATGTCCGGAAACCACGTTTCCGAACATTCTGTCCTGAATGCTACGGCATGTCCATGAAGCAAGGAACCAAGCCATGAGCGTGTTGGGCCGCCATCTGCATGGTATGACGGGACGTTCAGTCCCGAGGCGCATCGGCGTCGTGATCGCGATCAAGCTCCTGATGGTCGGCGTGGTTCTAACTCTTTTGAAGCTCGGATCGGGCTATCTTGGTGCGGGCCTGGGAGTATTCCTCGCGCATGTCGTCGTGCTGGCTGCCGTTGCCGCCTTTCTGTTCCGAGGCGGTCTGAGGAACAGGGTGCTGCTCGGCAGTCCGGAGCATCGCGCGGGCGATCATTCCAGAGGCATCGTCCTGCACGACGCCACGCGATACGATTTCCTTGCCCGCATCCTGACCTTTGGCCGTGAGAAGCGGTTCCGAGACCTCATGCTGTGCCCGGCAAGGCTTCAGGCAGGCGAAGACATGCTGGACGTGGCCTGCGGCACGGGAACGATTGCGATCGCGGCAGCCCGCAAAGTCGCGCCGACAGGCTCCGTCACAGGCGTCGATGCGTCGCAGGATATGATCGACCGCGCACGATCCAAGGCCCGACAGTCAGGGCTGGATCTCAACTTCGTTCAGGGAACTGCCCAGGAACTGCCTTTCGAGGACGGTCGTTTCGACGTGGTGATAGGCACGCTCATGCTTCACCATCTGTCGAAGCCGATACGGGTGGCTTTCGCCCGGGAGGTGCATCGGGTTCTCAAATCGAGCGGAAGGCTGGTTCTGGTGGATTTCGGCAGGTCCGTTCGACGCTCCCGACTGCCGCGCCTCCATCGTCACGGGCACGTCGACATGGAAGCGATCGCATCGATGCTGAGAGACAACGGATTCGCCGACGTCGAGACAGGCGAAGTCGGAACCAAGAACCTCCGCTATGCGATCGCAAGACCAAAGCCGGCAACGTAGTGGCTTGTCGTATCCTCCCAGGGAGGATAGAGATCCCATCCTCCCAAGGAGGATGTGCCTATGGATCAAGTTACAGACCGCCACAGCTCGCACCCGGCGATCGCCAAGCGACTGAAGCGCGCCAACGGTCACTTGCGAAGCGTGATCGAGATGATCGAGACCGGTCGGCCCTGCCTCGACATCGCCCAGCAGCTCCAGGCCGTCGAGAAGGCGATCGCCCAAGCCAAGAAGACCTTGATCCACGACCATCTGGACCATTGCCTGGACGAAGCCGCGTTGCCCGCCGCATCCGGGGCCCGGAAGTCGATCGGCGAGTTCAAGGAAATCGCGAAGTACCTCTGATGCTGGCCATCCTGAAAAACCGCGCCTATCGGCATCTTTTCCTTGCGCAGGTGATCGCGCTGGTCGGAACAGGCCTGGCCACCGTTGCGCTTGGCCTGCTCGCCTTCGATCTGGCTGGGGCCGATGCGGGTGCGGTGCTGGGGACGGCGCTCGCGATCAAGATGATCGCCTATGTCAGCGTCGCGCCGATCGCCTCGGCCTTCGCCGAGCGCGTCCCGCGCCGCGCGATGCTGGTCGCGCTCGATCTGGTGCGCGCCGCAGTGGCCGCATTCCTGCCCTTCGTCACCGAGATCTGGCAGGTTTATGTCCTGATCTTCGTGCTGCAATCGGCCTCGGCCGCCTTCACGCCGACCTTCCAGGCGACCATTCCCGACATCCTGCCGGACGAGAAGGAATACACGCGCGCATTGTCGCTGTCGCGGCTGGCCTATGATCTGGAAAGCGTTGTCAGTCCGATGCTCGCGGCCGCGCTGCTTGCCTTCATCTCCTTCCACGACCTGTTTGCCGGTACGGTGATCGGATTCCTCGTCTCGGCAGTGCTCGTAGGGTCGGTCATGCTGCCGAGCCCGAAGCCGTCCAAGCCGCGTGGCATATACGACCGCGCCACACGCGGCATTCGCATCTATCTCGCCACGCCGCGGCTGCGCGGGCTGTTGTCTATCAATCTTGCAGTGGCCTCGGCAGGCGCGCTCGTGATCGTCAACACCGTGGTCTATGTGCAGGCCGCGTTCGGTCTCGACAACCAGGCGACCGCATTGGCGCTGGCAGCCTTTGGCGGCGGCTCAATGATTGCGGCGCTGGCTTTGCCGAAGCTCCTGGAAACTGTTTCCGATCGCACCGCGATGTTGGCGGGCGCTTCGCTGCTGGCGGTGGGAACCCTGACGGCGACGGCGCTGCCCGGCTATCACTGGATGCTGCCGCTCTGGTTCATGCTCGGCATCTCCTATTCGACGGCGCAGACGCCTTCGGGCAGGCTGCTCAGGCGTTCGGCCAATCCCGAGGATCGTCCGGCGCTGTTCGCCGCGCAGTTCGCGCTTTCGCACGCGTGCTGGCTGATCGCCTATCCGCTCGCCGGTTGGACGGGCGCGGCGCTGGGTTTGCCTGCCACGGCGATCATCCTTGCTGCTTTGGCCGCCATGGCGATCGGCATCGGTTTCGCAGTTTGGCCGGCGGACGACCCGGAGGTTGTGGAGCATAGCCATGACGACCTTCCGGCTGACCATCCGCACCTTGCCGAAACCGGTGACGCGCATCGCCATGCACATGCCTATGTGATCGACGATATGCATCCTGCATGGCCGCGCGGACGCTGATCGGCGCGTGGAAGACCTCCTTTCTCTCGCCGGGCTGTTCGCTGTCGCCTTCGTCGCGGCGACGATCCTTCCCGCCCAATCGGAGGCCGCGCTGGTCACGCTGCTGGTCCTTGGCGAGCAATCGCCCGTCCTACTGGTGATCGTGGCGACGATCGGGAATGCGCTCGGCTCCGTCGTCAACTGGCTGCTCGGCCGCTGGATAGAGTACTACCGCGACAGGAGATGGTTCCCGGTCAGCGAACAGACGCTCGACCGCGCGACAGGATGGTATCGGCGGTGGGGTCGCTGGAGCCTGCTCCTGAGTTGGGCACCGATCGGTGGCGATGCGCTGACAGTGGCTGCCGGCGTTCTGAAGGAGCCCTTCTGGAGCTTCCTGCTGCTGGTCACGATCGCCAAGGCCGGGCGCTACATCGTCCTGGCCGCCGTCACGATGGGGTTCCTCTGACCTGTCTGCGTCACGCAGGCCAGTGCGTTTCTCATTGGTCCTCAGATCTTCACGAGCATCGCCGTGACGTACATAAAGCCGACTCCTGCCGCCAATCCCGCCATGGCGGCCGGCGCGAGCAACGCCCGTGTCCCATCACCCCGCTGGCGAAGCTGCATCGAGACGACCTCGACGATCACCTGAAGGATGGCACCGGCCCCGATCGCGAGGGCAAGCGCCGACCATTGCGGCGCATAGGCGAGACTGCCGATCCACAGGCCTATGACGGCGGGGCCGCCGGCGAGCAGCGTCAGCGCCACGAAGCTCCACAGCGGCGGGCGCTGTTTGAGGATCGGGGCTGCGATGCCGATACCCTCGGTGATGTTGTGCAGCGTGAACCCGAGAACGAGGAATGTGCCGAGCCCGGCCGCGCCGGAGGCGAAAGCGGCTCCGATCGCCAATCCTTCTCCGAGATTGTGGAGGCCGATGCCGAGAGCGATGAACGACGCAAGCGCCAGTCCGGTCGGCACACCGTGCCTTCGGCCAGCAGCCATAAGCAGGAGAAAGCTGGAGACCGCCGCAAGCACAACCATGGTGGGACCCTGGAAAAGAGCCGCTGCCTGTGCGCTGAGCTCAAGCGCTTCCGCAAAGGCGTCCACCAGGAGAAATGCCAGCAATCCCACGGTCAGCGACAGGAGGAAATCCATCCCGTTGCGGCCAACACCGCGCAGGGCCGGATAGAACATCAGCCCGATCGCCACAGGGAGGAGACCGACAAAGGCGCCGAGGATCGCCTGGGAGGTGAGTCTCATCGTGTCGCGGGTAGGCGTAGGGACGGCCACCTCTATGAGGTGGTCGAACGTCATACCGGTGTTTGTGATGATCCGGATGGTATGGGCTTCGCCAAGCACCCACGGATACGCCAGCGAAATCCATGCGGTATCGCCACGAGCAATTGTGCCTGACGGTTCCTGCCTGAACTGCCAATAGGCGTCATCGACCTGAACCTGGGCGATCGTCATCGGCTCGGAGCCACCTGCTCGCACCAAGGTCCGGATGCCATCGGGGCCAAGGATCGTGCGCTCGAATGTCAGATTTTCGACTGGCGGGGCGCCGTTTCGGAAACTCGACAACGGATCCGTGGAGATGAGCCACGCGATCGCCAGTCCCAGGATCGCAAATGGGACGACAACCCATATGGCGCGCAGCCAGCCGGATCTCGAAGCGGGCTCTTCTGTCGGGATGGGGCTGACGTCACTCATGACACGGCCTCCACGACATCGAACATTCCGACCCAGCCAAGTTCCGTGAACTCCGACTGGTGCGCATGAAACATGTAAAGTCCGGCTTCATGCTCCCTGAAGTGGAATTCGAGGATCCCGCGCTCCGCCTGGCATTGCATGATCAGGTCAACCGTCCTGAAAGTGGGCGTCAGCGTGGTGCCCTGATTGTAGTAGTCGAAGAAGTTGGCATGGAGATGGAAGGAGTTGATCGGGTCGAACTCCGTCACATTGACGAGGTAGATACGGACCGGCTTATCTTTGACGATGCGGATCGGCCTCTTCGCATAGGCATGAGCGACCGTATTCACGGCATAGACTTCGTTCTCGTTGTCGAAATTGGTGTCGAAGGCGTTCATCACCATGACCAGCTCCTGCCAGCTGGCGTTTTCCGGCGTCCCGAGAAGCCGCGAACGGGCGAATGCATCGAATTCCGGATGCAGGGCAGGGTCGGGATCGATGACGAAGGCGCCGTACATGCCCTTGTGAATGTGCCGCTTCAACGGCAGCGCGTGGCAATGATAGAGATGGCAGCCGAACGGCTTCGCGTCGAACTCGTAGACGAACTCCTCGCCCGGGCCGATCAGGCCGGCTCCCGGCACACCGTCCATGCGCCACGAATGAATTCCATGGAAGTGCATCGAGTGCGGATGTGAGCCGTAGTTCCTGAAAACGATCCTCAGGCTCTCGCCCTCCTTCGCGCGCAGCGAAGGACCGGGCACTCGGCCGTTGTAGGTCCAGGCCGGAAAGAACACGCCCGGCGCGATCTCGATTTCCTTGTCCTCGGCCGTGACCTCGAAGGTGCGCAGGGTGCTTCCATCCGGCAGTTGCGATACGGTTCCCGTGTCCCAATCCGTCAGGATCGCCGTGGGGTCGAATCCGTTCCGCCCGTCATCCACCTCACCCACCGTGATCATATCGCCATGGGCGGCTAGGTGCGCCGGCGGCTCTTCGTCAACCGTCGTAGACGCGACCACTCCATGTCCGGCATGGCTCGATTGCCCGCTGGCGCTGCTTGCCGCCACGACCGTTCCGCCCGCCGCCGCCAATCCGCCAGCGAGAAGCAGCCTGCGATCGAGCTTTTGCTTCAGCCAAAGCTTCGTCTCGCTCATTGCGAGATCCTTTATGCAACTGCGAATTATTTGCAATTATAGCACAGACGATGGAAGCTTGCCACAGTTTTGTTTGGAGTCCTGCACTCGGCATGGAGACGGACGGCAGCGCAGCTTTCAAACGATTGTCATGACCTTGTCACGACAGCGCAAAAGCCCGAGCGAAAGCGCTGCTCGTTGGGGCAGAGGCGTGCGGCTGGGGCCGTGACTGCAGAGGGTGCAGCCGCCCATTGGCTGGCGGATCACTACGCCATTTATCACGTCACAGTCCAAGTGGACCGATCAGGCAAACTCCGGGCAGCCGACGCAATCTGAGAGGCTGACGACCGCTGCCCTGCAGTGCGGTAGGCCTGCATCGTCGTGTTGCGTGACCCAAAACCTCACAGGCAAGGGCGGTCTGCCCAAATTGGTTTCTGATCCCGTCCGACGCCCTTGTACGAAGATGATTCCAGGATGGCAAGAAACGTGTCGTCAAGGGACGGAAGCAGTCGATGAAACGTCTGCATTGACGATCGAAACCCAACGGCCACTGTCCTGACTCGATTGGATTTTCAGATAAGTGTAATCGGTCTTGTGCCACTCAACGACCTTGTCGTTGAGATTGTCGAGGACATAGTCGCCCTTGTCAGTCCTGACGGTGAGAACCGCATGGCCTTCGCCGTTAGATCGTCGCAATACGGTGATCAGCAGATTGGACACCGCAAGTCCCGCATTGCGTAGCTCACGCTGCTTCTCCAGAACATATTCTTCGCAGTCGCCAGCGCCGTTCACGGGCAAAGTCCAGAATTCCTCGACGCCATAGAGGTCGATATCAGACACTGGCTTGACGGTGTTGTTGACCGACGTGTTGACCGAAACAATCTTACGCCAGAGCGCGTCTGTCATCGTTTCCGGCATTGGGTTACGCGTGCGGATGGAGCACTCGCCCGGGTTCGATTTGCAGAATTCGTAGTGGCCAATCGGCTGAGTTGTCCGCTTGCCGATTTCCATCGGAGAATTGGCGCGAGCGGAGACAGTGGAAAAAATCATCGCAAGCGCGAACGAAAGCAATGCGAATCCTAACCCTTCCACGATTCTGCGCTGCATCGCCGGCCCCCGTTCGTGATTAACAAAGAGTTAACGGCGATTGGGCTCCTCCGTCAATTCACACGATAGTCAGAATGTGAGCGTGGTTAATCCAAGAATTAGAGACCAAGTCTGCGACAATTCGACGAAAATTGGTCGTTGACCCTCAACCGACTAGAGGTCGTAGAGACAACCTGATCGTCGGAGGCTGGAACGCTGGAATGAGGTCAAATGCGAGATTTGCTCTGCATTGGTCAAGGCCATGGTGCCAACACCCTTGTCAGCTAATACCCACGTCGACTTTTACGCCCAGAAGCCCCGAAAAGGAGAACTGATTATGGCCCTTCTAGACGATGCAAAAGCAAAGACGCCTGGTTTGCTTTGTCCATCATGCAGAGTCGACCTGGTGATGACCGAACGTCAAGGGATTGAGATTGACTATTGCCCAAAATGCCGCGGTGTCTGGCTGGATCGCGGCGAACTCGATAAAATCGTGGAGCGTAGTTCTGAACGTGCGGAGCGCCCCGTGGGTCGAGATCGGCCGGACCGCGACCATGACAGATACGAACAACGCGGCTCGGATCACCGAAACCACGGCCACGAGTCAAGACATTCCCATCGCCGGCGGTCGTGGCTGAGCGACTTGTTCGACTGACGGTTGCCAAGAAGCAGTGACGGTGCACCGGTTGTTGAGAGCGACGTTGCAAGCATAGACTGTTCGATCTCGACGATATTCCTCGCACTGATGATAAGTGTCATGTCGACAGAGGAACACGAGGATGAAATGTCTGTGTCGACCAAGGCGTGCTAGCTACTTTCCGCACACTCGCAACGCCTGACCGAAGACGATCCGAGTACCCTGGGCAACAAGGAGCATGCCACCTGCAACGGCGATAACACCGCATAAGCAGCGCGTTTCAGGGATCGAAGGCTCCAAGGATATCCTTCTGACAAATCGATATCGGCGACGGCGACGGAGCCCATCCCCATCACGGTGGGAGATCGAAGCGCTCGGTGATGACCGTTCTTTCCATATAAACGATCTCGCCGACTCCGGTGCGCTCGCGCTGATACAGCGCCATCATGATCGCCGATCTGACTGATGACGACGTCGAAACCCTCGCAAAATGCGATCCATTCGAGTTCTGGTCGGCTCAATGAGCCAGCCTTTTCCTTCCGGGGGTGCCGCTTGCGAGCTGCGGCCGCAAGGGAGGCTTCGCCGCGGCCGGCATGGCTCTGCTGGCGCGAGCTGATGATTCCTCAGCTTGTGCCGGCCGCGCCCTTGCCCCCTTTGCTCTTCGCGGCGTCCGGAAGGGGCTCCGCGAGGTGCGGGGAAAGGAAAAGAAGGAAAGGCGGACGCGACGGTGTGCCGGATCGGAAATGGAACGGAACGAACTCGAAGAACTGAGAGGTCTTGTGCAATGCGGTGCCGTGCTGGATCAGGCCGGATTTGCCATCGACCAGAAGGAGAGTACTCGTAGGGCGATCAAATATCGGAGCGGCGACGCGATCGTCATCGTCATCCATGCCGGCAAAGGCTGGTTCGATCCGCTGTCGGAGGCGAAGGGAGACGTATTCGGGCTCGTCGAGTACCTGCACCGCGTCGGTTTCTCCAAGAGTATTGAACGGGTGGCCGACCTTGTCGGTTTCGTCCCGACGCAACCCGTGTGGCGTAGACCCGCGCGCAGCTCCAACAACGGCATCGCCGTCGCCGAACGCTGGCGCCAGCGCCGCAAACCATGGTCCGGTTCAGCAACCTGGGGATACCTACGTGACGAACGTTGGCTCTCCGAGGCCGTGATCCGCACGGCCATCCGGAGCGGCTGGCTGCGCGAGGGTCCGCACGGCAGCATGTGGGCCGCGCATGTCGATGACGCCGGGATCGTTACGGGATGGGAGGAGCGCGGACCGGAATGGCGCGGCTTCGCTTCCGGCGGTGCGAAGGTGCTGTTCCGGTTCGGGGCGCTCGACGCCCGGCGCTTCTGTGTCACGGAGGCTGCGATCGACGCCATGAGCCTCGCTGAGCTCGAGGGCCTCCGCGATGACAGCCTCTATCTCAGTACCGGCGGCGGATGGGCGCCGGCAAGTGCGACGGCGATCAGGGACCTCGCGACGCGGGAACCAGCCCTGCTCGTCGCAGCTACCGACAACAATGCCCAGGGCGAGGTGTATGCGGAGCGCCTTCAGGCGATCGCTGATGATGCTGGCTGCGGTTTCGATCGGCTTCGCCCGACTAAAGAAGATTGGAACAAGGATCTGCAGGTCGAGAAGGAAAGGGATCTGCGAACAGGATTTGAAGGGACGGCCCGGCTGCCGCATGCCCGCCGGCCGCGTCAAGGGTAAAGCTGCGCCCGCTGCGCGGCCCTTGACCCGGCCAGACGGAGAGGCGGCCGCCCTTGGGTGTTTTCAACACCCAAGGGAAGGAAAGGCCGATGCCTACCCGGAGCAGATCCCATCTCGTTGCGATCCGATTGCGGGTCGACAAGCCGATCACCGCCGCCCAGGCACGCACCGCCGTTTGGAATGCGATCCATGACCTCGACATCTACGGTGCCGAGAACTTGATGGAGCCGTGGGGAGCAGGCAGGATTCGCGTGCCCCGCCGCCCACCGACCAGTCCCCGACAATCCGCGAAATATGAGGATCGGCAATGACCTTTCGCTGCAGCCGCTGCGGCGAGGAGTGGCCCGATCATCCCGTCACGCGCGTCCCGTGTCCGACCTGCCGCGCTCGGGCCGGGGCCTGGTGCCGCCGGCCATCCGGCCATCGAGCACACGAGCTTCATGTCGATCGTGAGCACGCCGCGCTGGCAGCCGGTGTCTTGCAGAAATGCACCGCCACGAACCCCGATCGCAGGGCGCGCACGGACAGTCAATTGAGACTCGACCTTTGACCCTTTGTCACGCCGGTCGCTTGCATCGGCTCACCCATGGAGAAACGAGAAATGACCAGGACAGCCCCCCATTTTGCCGTTGGAGACCGCATTGCCTATTCGGCGGCATTCCTCCGATCAACCGGCCAGCATTCGGGCTGGGCGCCTTTCATGCGCGCGACCGTGACAAGTGTCGGCTCTCCGGTGTCGCGAAGTGCCGGTGCGATCATCCAGTTCCGGACCGATGACGGCGTCGAGAGCGGAGGTCTCGCGTGCAATTTTACGCTGGTCTCGCGCATTGCCGCTGACGCTGCACTGAACAGCTGATCCCGCCGGGCTTGCCGCGGATCATGCGTCGTGATGAACGCCCACGAGGAACCAGAACAATGACGAACCCCATGGAAACCGTCGAGTGGCTCGCAGTCCGATTTCGGGATGATGCGGATACGTCACCCGGCGAAGCACACCTCGAGAGCGATGCGATTGAGGTGGAAGCTGTTCGAGACACCTTCAAAGACTTGCTTGCGGCGCTCCAGATGCTCGAGGCGGAAGTGCAACGCCTCAAGGCTTTGTATCCGCAGGTGGCCGAAAATGTCGATCGCTCGGTGATAGACCGCGCCCGCGCGGCAATCGCCAACGCGGGGCACTCTTAGCGATCCCCCAACATTCCCGCGCCTTGCGGCGTCAGCCCGCGCGGCGTCCCGTCCATGACTGGAGAAGCAGGGCCGAAAGGATGGAACGATAGGGAAGAGAAAGGGGAAGGCCGGCTGCCGCATGCGCGCCGGCCGCGATCAAGGGTAAAGCTGCGCCCGCTGCGCGGCCCTTGACCCGGCCGGACGGCGAGGCGGCCGCCCGAGGGTGTTTTCAACACCCAGGGAAAGGTCAATCCCATGAATCCGACAACTCTTCCAGACCGGGCGGTCGCGCTACTGCGCGCCCTCGACATCGAAGAAATCGAATATTCTCTCAGCGGTGGAGGCGACTCCGGCGAGGCGGAGCTCATACACGTTCGCCGCAGGGACGGAGCCATGGCTTACGCCTTGCCCGATCTCCCCGTGATCATCGACGACTTCGGCCATGTAGCCACCTTGTTGTTTGTACTCGATCGAGTGGTCGCCGATGCTCCGGACGGCGATTGGGTCAACAACGAAGGCGGCCACGGTAAGGTCTGGGTCAGGCCGTTCGCCGACGAGACAAACGATGAAGAGGTCATCGAATGCGATATGACCTACGGCGTCGAGGACGACTACGACGACGATGACGACGAGTTCGACGACGATGATCTCGATGGCGAGCCGGACGACGACCCCGACGATGATCCCCCGGCGCCGGCCTCTCCATCCGCTCAAGCTGGGGAGGTCGACCAATGAACGCCTCCTCATGGCTCGAGCTCAAGACCGAGGCCCATCGCCAACTTGTCGAAGCCTGTCCGCTTCTTGTCGATATTCCGCTGAAGCGCATCGCAGCACTGCTCACCATAATCGCACTGTCGGGTGTCCGACTGAGCGCGCGCACAATCGCAGGCCGCCTGGAGCCTGACCTTTCCACCAGGCCCTCGCTACACGCCGACAAGTTGGCGCAGTATCTCCTGCAGGGCATTGTGGATGCTCTGACCGACTATGTCAGCCATGCCCGGCATAACGTCGAAGTCAATCACGGCTCATGGCTCGACAGCCACGGCTTCACCGAATTGATCGCAGACCTCCTCGTACGCGGGGCCGCGCACGACCAGCTCTCGGCACTTGCCAATGTCGTGGCGCGCGCAGTCGAAAAACTGAGGGTGCGGATCGATGCGCTTTGCGACACCCATCTGGAGGACATACTTGCACGGGATCTGCCGCACGCATCGTCCCTGCCGAAAACGCTCACGCAGAACGCCGAATGGATGCTGGCGCCGGAGACGTCGGGCGATCCTCGACGGGTGATGGTGTTGGTGAGGCGGCTCCAGGCAATGCAAATGTATGGTGCCCTCGCCTCGACGCTACGCGATCCTGACATCACGCAGGCCGTCGACGATGGCGAGCCCTTGGCCCCACTGCTGATGGCTAAGCACGGACTGACCAACGCAGAATTGCGCGCCGTCAGGGAAGCTCGGCGCCTGCACCGTGTGATCGTACAGCCCACCGATTTCGCGATCGCGGTCGAGGAACTGAAGGCTCATGAGGTGCCGCTGACCGAGTGGCCCGGCAACGGCCAGCCTGGTCAGCCCGAAGCTTGGGGGGGCTCCGTCTGGCTGAAGATGCCGCGAAACCATCTCATCCGGCCCGACTATGTCGGTGACCAGGCGGATGGCGTGAAAGACGCGATGAACGCGCTGCGCGACGACCTGCTCCGTCCGCTCGTCGCCGAACGACTTCGGCTTGGAGCTTTTGAGCGTATACGCCCGTTGGAAACCTTCGCCAGGAGTGTCGAGCTTGGTGGTTCTGGCGGTGGCGGCATCGCGCGCCGGAAGCTGCTGGCCGCCATCCGGTCGGCGGTAGTCGGTCCCCGACGCGCAAAGGCGTTCCGTGAAGCGGTTGCTCGGTGGCACCGCCGCGTGGCGTCGCTGTCAGCGCTTCGGCACGAGCGTCGTGCCCGGCGCCCCGGCTGGCCGGAGCTCTGCGCGCCATGGCGATCGGAGTGTGGCCACTTCGAGATCGTCGCGCTGTCGTCGGCCACGGATCTCGTGGAAGAGGGTCGGCTGCTGGAACACTGCGTCGGCGGCTACTACGACATCTGTCGCCGAGGCGACACGCAGATACTGTCGCTGCGCGAGGACGGCAGGCGCGTCGCCACGGTCGAGATCAAGCTCGGCAGCGAAATTGACGCGCCGACGCTTTACGTCGGCCAATTCCAGGCTCGGCGCAACACACCACCGGCCCGGCATCTGCATGAACCGCTCCGGGATTTTCTGAGCGCGTTGCGTTCCGGTACGCACGCGATGAACGCCATGAAGATCAAGCGGTACCGCAAGCGCATGCAAGACAGATGGGACGGCTCATGGAGCGTCGACGCCCTGCCACTCGCTTATGCGCGGGAGGTGTTCCCGTTCTACCTTCCGCTCTTGCCTCGGGGAACGCCAGATACGTTCGACGCCTGGTGCGCGCAGTCGGGTCTCGCCGGAGCAATCGACGAGGTGCTGACGTATCTGGCCACGACGTCAGTCGACCGAAGCAACGGCCTCATTCCCTACTAGATCCCACAAGGAGAACGCACATGCATCCCTACGATCACGCGCGCTCGTCCGCGCGCACCCATGGCGGCGTCTGGCAGGACTATCTTGCCCTGCACTCGTGGTTCGATGCCACGAAGTCGCTTCTGTTCCGCTTTACGCACCGGGCGCTGCGCCACCACATCGAAGGCGTCGCCGAGACCATGGCGATATTCGGCCCTGCGATCCGCAACAGCGTCGGGACGTCCGTCCCGACCGAGGTGCTTGGCATGCAGCATCTCGAGGAGGATTGCCGGTATCTTCCGGAAGCCTCGGAATGGCTGGTCGAATTCGACAGGCCGGACTGGATGCCGACGCAACTGCCATCGGACGACGAACTGGCAAAGGAGAGCGCCGCGCGCTTCGGCGGCGCGCCGAGCTTATATCTGCCGCTTCATCGATGGTTCCTCGCAACGGCCGACTGGTGTGTCGGGGCGGAACACCTCGTTTTCCGCCACCATGCCTTCGGCGTCTTCGAGGCTGAAGCCCGCTTCGGCCCGGTGATCGACTTGGGCGAGGGCCGCGCCGCGCCCACGCGTGTCGTCGCCGAGCGCCATGTCCAGACGGTGCTCGGCCGCGTGCCGCCCGCAACCGAGTTCCTGCGGAGGATCCGGGGCGAGCGATGGATGCTGCAGGCGACCTCGCCGCAGAAACTCGACCTCGACGAACCGGCGCGTGGCATCGTGCAGGGAGCAGGCCGATGAGCACCCCCGAAATCCATCGCTTCGTGGTTATCTCCACCGGTCACCTAACCGAGGGGACCGCCCGGTTTCTCGACACGACACCGGCGAAGAACTGGCCATACGCCGGCGGGCCTTACGCCGACTACGGCTGGTTCTTTTATGCCCATGACGAAAACCTCAACACAGGGTCCGGCGCGATCCCCGACGACCTGTTCGCCGTCATGACCTGGGCGCGCAAGCAGGGGTGCCACTACCTGCTTCTCGATTGCGACGGCGACGCCGTCGACGACCTCCCCCAGTTCGACTGGTAGCTGGCGGACCTCACGCATCCCCCAACCAGCCTTTTGCGCCGCCGCGGCCCGCCCCGGCGGACGCCGAAGGCATGCCCGAAAAGGAGCTTCATCATGCCGGGCCATCCGACTTTCCGAAAGGTCTTCGACCGCGTCGCGACACGCGAAGAGATGTTTGCGCTGTTCGACCGGCATCGCGGCGATGTGGGCGTCGACCCGCTCTCCGGCCAACCCTATGCCGGCGAGTGGTTCGAGATCGACGTCGCCGAATATAGCTTCATGCAGTCGCTGCTGCCGCCGTTGTTCAAGCGTATCGGCATGTTCGGCATCTCGGAGTTCCGGTCCGGTCATGTCACCAGCGTTTTCTTCGCAATCCGCATTCGCGGCCGCGTGCGGTGGTTTCACGGCTTCTGCGACCTGACCGACAAGAGCAGTCCCGACGCGATGCGGGCGGCGATCATCGCCCATGAGACCGCGGCGGTCGATGGCATGACCCGTGACGAGAAGCTCGAGGCGATCTGGGCCGCCACGCCCGAGGACTACCGGGGCATCGCCGGCGCCTTGAATCCAGGAGCCTGGCCGCCGGACCAGCGCGGCAAGCGGACCATCCTCGTCCACGCCGGCGGCCCGGGTACGATCCTGAAGCTTCTCGAAGATCTCAGCGACAGCGAGATCGACGAACGGCTGTCGAATGCCCTGGAGATCGGCCGGCGCCGAAAACGCACGATGCCCGATCCGCCGTGAGTGGGCGCGCAGCGACCGCTGCGGCCAGCCCGACTTTTCCCATCGCGGAGCGATCTCCGCGCCATCCTTAGACTATCAGGAGGATCCCATGATCGATCGCATCATGCGCGAGGTGCGCAGGAACATCGAGGGGAGCGGCCAGCACGTTTTCATCATATTCCCGGAGAGCGTTCGCGAACCCGGCTTTGCCTACACGATCGGCAATGCCGGCCGCGGCCTGCCGGAGCTTCTCCTGATCGGCAGCTTTCCGCCGGCGCTCGCCGGCCGGATTCTCAACGAGCTCGGCGCGAAGATGCGGGAAGACGGCCGGCCGCTCCCGGAAGGTCTGGTCGATATCGGCTGGACCTTCCCGTTCAAGATCAGGAAGGCGGGTCCGGCGGCGCGGCTCAGATTCACGATCCAGGTTGGACGCTATCTCGGCCACGAGCGCTACGACGTGTTGCAGGTGATGATCTGCGACGCCGGCGGCCGATATCCCGGCGAGAAGGGGTGCGACCCGGACTTCGACGTCGAGCAGCCGTAGGGTCGCCCGACCATGGATCGAAGGAAGAGAGGAGGGGAAGGAAAGGAAAGGAAAGGGAGGCCCGCCTGCCGCATTCCCGCCGGCCGCGTCAAGGGTAAAGCTTCGCCCGCGTTCCGCGGCCCTTGACCCGGCCGGGCGGAGAGGCGGCCGCGGGAAGGGGTCTCGGGAAGGGCTGGAGATGATGGCGACATCGCGAGGATGAGCCGCGCTCCGCGCCCGACGAGGCTGAAGGACGCCACGATGACCCTCACTCCCCTCCGCAAAGTCTATCAGGGAATCGCCGATCGCCGGCAGATGTTCCGGATGTTCGACCGCCATGCCCAGCGCCCGAACCGCTGGGAGCATGACGACAGCGCATTCTACGCCGGCGAATGGTTCGAAATCTCCCGGGACCTCTACGACCACATGTTCGAAATGCGGCCTCCGCTCTGGATGCGCTACGACATGTTCATCATGCGCGAGTATCTGACCGGCTCGATCACAAGCGCCTTCTACTCGCTCAGCATCGACGGCACGGCCAGACACTTTCATGGCTATTGCGACTTGTCCGAGGTCGGTTCGCCGGATCGCATGAAGGCCGCCATCATCGAGCGCGAGTCCCGCCCCGTGAAGGCGATGACGCGCCAGGAGCGCCTGGAGCATATCTGGAGCGCCACCGAGGACAAGTATCGCGGCTACGCTGGTGCGGACTGGCCGCAAGCGATGCGCGACAGGCGCATCGTCCTGTTCTACGGCGGCGCGAAGGATCCCATACTTCGACCGCTGGACGAACTCACCGATATCGAGATCGCGGCGAAGCTGCCGGTGCATCTGCGCCACCTTCCCGACGCCATCGCGGCATGAGGCGACCACGATGCAAGCGATCTACGATCGCCTCCACATGCATGTGTCGGCTCCGTGGCGCGACGTCGTTCGCGCCGCGCGCGGGCGCATTGCCGCAAATCACCGCCGGCCGCCGGCGATGAAGGAAACGCGCAAACGCTTCTACCGCGAGATGCTCGCCTGCCACGCCAGGCACCAGCATCTCTTCCAGACCTTCAGGCTCTGACCGCCAGAGCCGATCCCCCGAAAACCACGCGCATCGCCAACTGCTCCGACACGCCGGCGCGGGGCGATGCCGCGCGCCCAACGACAGGAGCCCACCGATGTCAGAAAACGACCCCTTCACGCTCGACCTATTCGGCAACACCGCGCTCAGCTCGGGGCTCAGTCTCGGCATCACGGCGTTTCCGGCCGAGCCGGACGTTGGTCCCGACGATGACGACAGGCCGTCGCCGACGATGCCGGCGATTGCGAACCCGTCGCCCGGGCCCAGCCACACCGCCAAGTCGCCGCCGCGCCCGCTCGGCGACAATTTCTATCTCGCCGGCGATCGCGGTCTCGCCAGAGGCTGGAAGGACCGCGCCCGTCAGAACCTCGAGGCCATTGGTCTCGCCGCCGAGATCGAGGCGCAAGAGCGCGCTGCCAAGCGGGAAGAGCAGGAGAGGCTCATCCGGTTCACCGGCTTCGGCGCCGGCGACCTCACCAACAATGTGTTCCGCCGCCCGGGCGAGACAGCGTTTCGCAAGGGCTGGCAGAACATAGGTGAGGAGCTGCAGGACCTCGTTGCCGCGGCCGACTACGCCTCGCTTGCACGCTGCACGCAGTACGCGCATTTCACGCCCGAATACATCGTCCGCGCGATCTGGGCCGGACTGTCGCGCATGGGCTGGCGCGGCGGCCGCGTGCTGGAGCCTGGCATCGGCACGGGGCTGTTTCCCGCGCTGATGCCGGAGCCGCTGCGCGCCATTGCGCACGTCACCGGCGTCGAGCTCGATCCCGTGACGTCGCGTATCGCGCGGCTGTTGCAGCCGCGGGCCCGGATCGTCACCGGCGATTTTGCCCGCACTGAGTTGCCGGCGAGCTTCGATCTTGCGATCGGCAACCCTCCCTTTTCCGATCGCATCGTCCGCTCGGACAGAGCCTACAGGTCGCTCGGTCTGCGGCTGCACGATTATTTCATCGCGCGGTCGATCGATCTCCTGAAGCCGGGCGCCTTGGCCGCCTTCGTCACCAGTGCCGGCACGCTGGACAAGGCCGATAGCTCCACCCGCGCCCACATCGCGAAATCGGCCGACCTGATCGCGGCCATCCGCCTGCCCGAGGGCAGTTTCCGTGCCGATGCCGGCACCGATGTCGTGGTCGACATCCTCTTCTTTCGCAAGCGCAAGGTTGCGGAGCGAGAGGGGGACCTGTCCTGGCTCGATCTCGAGGAGATCGAACCTGCGACCGCCGACCATGAGGCGATCCGCGTCAACCGATGGTTCGCGCACAATCCGGACTTCGTGCTCGGCGCGCACGCGCTGACCTCAGGACCCTTCGGTGAGACCTATACATGCCTTCGCCGCGACGGCGAGGATCTCGACGCGGCCCTCGCCACCGCCGTCGGCCGCCTTCCTGAGTCCCGCTACGACGGCGAGCCCACCGAGATCGATCCCGAGCTCGACCTTGCCGGCGATCGCGTCGTGGTCGACCTGCCCGAAGAGCGGCATGTGCGCGAGGGCAGCTACTTCTTCGATACCCGTCAGGGCCTCATGCAGGTGATCGAAGGTGAGCCGGTTGCTGTGAAGATGCGCAAGGGCCGCAGCGCCGACGGGATTCCGGAAAAGCATGTCCGCATCATTCGCAAGTTGATCCCGATCCGCGATGCGGTGCGCGCGGTACTCCACGCGCAGCAGCACGATCAGCCGTGGAAGGACGTGCAGGTCAGGCTGCGCATCGCCTGGTCGAGCTTCGTGCGCGACTTCGGCCCGATCAATCACACGACGGTCTCGATCGCGGAGGACCCGGAGACCGGCGAGGTGCGCGAAACGCATCGCCACCCGAACCTTGCCCCATTCCTCGACGACCCCGATTGCTGGCTGGTCGCGTCGATCGAGGACTACGACCTCGAAAACGACACGGCCAGACCTGGGCCGATCGTCACGCAGCGGGTGATTTCCCCGCCTGCGCCTCCGGCAATCGTCAGCGCCGCCGATGCGCTCGCCGTCGTACTCAACGAGCGCGGTTTCGTCGACATCGACCATATCGCCGAGCTGCTGCACCGCGATGTCGGTGACGTCGTCGTGGAGCTTAGCGACACGATCTTCCGCGATCCGGCTGACGGCTCCTGGCAGACGGCCGACGCTTATCTGTCCGGCTATGTCCGCGACAAGCTGAAGGCCGCCGAGGCTGCCGCCGATCTGGACCCTGCCCTCGAGCGCAATGTCCGGGCGCTGCGCGCCGTCCAGCCGGCCGATCTGCGACCGTCCGACATCACGGCACGGCTCGGCGCGCCCTGGATCCCCGCCGCCGACATCGTCGCCTTCGTCCAGGAGACGATGGGGGTGGAGATCAAGATCCACCACATGCCGGAACTGGCGTCGTGGACGGTCGAGCCCGGACAGCTCGCCTATCTGGCCGTAGGCACTTCGGACTGGGGCACGAAACGCCGCCATGCCGGCCAGCTCCTGTCAGATACGCTCAATTCCACGATTCCGCAGATCATCGACACGGTCATAGAGGGAACCACGGAGCGGCGCGTCCTCAACGTCGTCGACACCGAAGCGACGCGGGAGAAGCTGCAGAAGATCAAGGACACCTTCCAACGGTGGATCTGGACAGATCCCGAGCGCACCGACCGGCTCGCGCGCGACTACAATGACCGATTCAACAATATCGCGCCTCGATCCTTCGACGGCAGCCATCTGACGCTCCCCAGCGCTTCGGGCGAATTCTCGCTCTACGACCACCAGAAGCGCGCCATCTGGCGGATCATTTCCTCAGGCTCGACCTATCTCGCCCATGCGGTCGGTGCGGGGAAGACGTTGACCAAGGTCGCCGCGGTCATGGAGCAGCGCCGGCTTGGACTGGTCGCGAAGGCGATGATCACCGTTCCCGGTCATTGCCTTGCCCAGTTCGCCCGCGAGTTCCTCGCGCTCTATCCGAATGCCAACATCCTCGTCGCCGACGAGACAAACTTCACCAAGGACAAGCGGGCCAGGTTCCTGTCGCGGGCCGCCACGGCGAGCTGGGACGCCATCATCATCACACATTCCGCATTCCGGTTCATCGGTGTGCCGTTCGCCTTCGAGCAGCGGATGATCCAGGACGAACTGGAGCTCTATGAAGAACTGCTGACCGAGGTCGACGGCGAGGACCGCGTCTCACGCCGGCGCCTCGAGCGCCTCAAGGAGGGCTTACAGGAACGGTTGATCGCGCTGTCGACCCGACAGGACGATCTTCTCACGATCGCCGAGATCGGCATCGACCAGATCCTGGTCGACGAGGCACAGGAGTTTCGCAAGCTCAGCTTCGCCACCAATATGTCGACGCTGAAGGGCGTCGACCCGAACGGGTCTCAGCGCGCCTGGGATCTCTACGTCAAGTCGCGCTACGTCGAGACGAAGAACCCCGGCCGTTCGCTCGTACTCGCGTCGGGTACACCGATCACCAACACTCTGGGCGAACTCTACACCGTTCAACGGCTGATGGATCCCGAGGCGCTCAGGGTGCGCGGCCTGCACGAATTTGACGCCTGGGGGTCGACCTTCGGCGAAACCACCACGCAGCTGGAGCTTCAGCCATCCGGCAAATACAAGCCCGTCAGCCGTTTCGCGACCTTCGTGAATGTCGCGGACCTGATCGCCATGTTCCGGCACTTCGCGGACGTGGTGATGCCGGACGAACTGCGCCGGTATGTGAAGGTGCCGTCGATCTCGACGGGCAGGCGCCAGATTCTCACGGCGAAGCCCTCTGCGGCCTTCAGGCGCTACCAGACGGTGCTGGCCGCGCGCATCAAGGCGATCGAACAGCGCAACACCGTGCCACAGCTTGGCGACGATATCCTGCTGTCGGTCATCACCGATGGCCGTCACGCGGCGATCGACCTGCGTCTCGTCGATCCCGACAACGATAACGAGCCGGACAACAAGCTCAACCTGCTGATCGCGAACGCGTTGCGCATCTGGAAGGAGACCTCGGAAAACATCTATCTCCGGCCCGACGGCAGGCCGTTCGAGATCACCGGCGCCGCGCAAATGATCTTCTCCGATCTCGGTACGATCAACGTCGAGAAGACAAGGGGCTTCTCGGCCTACCGCTGGATTCGCGACGAACTGATCCGGCTGGGCGTCCCAGCGTCACAGATCGCATTCATACAGGACTACAAGAAGTCGGCAGCCAAGCAGCGTCTGTTCGGCGATGTGCGCGCCGGCAAGGTCCGCTTCCTGATCGGCTCGTCGGACACGATGGGAACCGGCGTCAATGTCCAGCTCAGGCTGATAGCCGAACATCATCTTGACGTCCCTTGGCTCCCATCGCAGATCGAACAGCGCGAGGGTCGCATCGTTCGCCAGGGCAACCAGAACGACGTCGTCGACATCTACGCGTACGCCACAGAAGGCTCTGTGGATGCCACCATGTGGCAGAACAATGAGAGGAAAGCCCGCTTCATCGCAGCGGCGCTTTCGGGTGACCGGTCGATCCGCCGGCTCGACGACCTCGGCGAGGGGCAGGCGAACCAGTTCGCGATGGCGAAGGCGATCGCATCCGGCGATCCGCGTCTCATGCAGAAGGCAGGCCTCGAATCCGACATCGCACGTCTGGAGCGGCTGCGCGCCGCCCATATAGACGACCAGCATGCAGTCAGGTGGCAGGTCCGCGATGCGGAGCGCGACATCGAGCGCTGTACCCGCCGCATTGCCGAGGTTGGAAAGGACATCGAGCGTCTCCAGCCTACCGCCGGCGATGCATTCACAATGATCGTGATAGGCAAGCCATATCGGGAGCGCAAGGAGGCGGGCAGGGCGCTGATGAAGGAAATCCTGACGCTCGTGCAGCTCCAGAAGGAGGGTGAGACCGTCATCGCTTCCATAGGCGGCTTCGATCTCGAATTTGCCGGAGAGCGCCAGCCCCGTGGCGGCCACCGCTACTCAACCGCATTGATGCGCTCGGGTGGCGCGGAAGATATCGACCTGCCCGTCACCGTCACGCCGCTCGGTGCCGTCTCTCGGCTCGAGCACGCCCTCGACGGCTTCGACCATGAACGCGAGCGCTACCGGCAGCGTCTCGCTGACGCGCATCGCAGGCTCGTCTCCTATCAGTCCCGCGAGATTCGCGAGTTCGCGTTCGCCGGCGAACTGGCCGAGAAGCGCCGGCAACTGGCGGAAATCGAGAAATCGCTCGCCGCGGACGTCGACGGCGCTCCCCCAGCAATCGCCGCCTGATCTCGTCCTTCCTGTTCGTTGTTGTCCGAACATTGGGCCGCCGGGAACCCCGGCTGCCCCGAAGGAAAGAGGGGAGGCGGGAGAGGAGGCTGCCGTCGCAGATCGCCCGAACCGGCAACGGCTTGCCTCAACCGCGCCGATCGCGATCCCGGCCCGTCGTCCCGCGCAGGGCTGGAAGCCCTGCTTGTCCTGACGGGCAGGGATGCTCCGCCGCAGTTGTGCCGGCCCGTCCGCTCCGCGGGCCGGTGGGGGTCTCCGGAAGGAGACGGACAAGGACCCGCGATCGGCGGTGTCTTCAACTCGAAAAGGAGCATTCCATGTATATCCTGAAAATCGATCCACGCGCGCTGAAGGAAAACCCCGACCGCTCGCGGCAGACCAAGTCGACGCCCCAGGCCGACGCACTGCTGCTTGCCTCCATCAAGGCCGTCGGCGTCGTTCAGCCGCCCGTCGTGTCGCAGGAGACCGATGGCGGCAACGGCTTCATCATCGACGCCGGACATCGCCGCACGAGGCTGGCGATCAAGGCCGGGCTCGAGGAGATCGCGGTGGTCGTCGACGAAGCCGCCAGCGGCAACGGCGCGATGCGGTCGCTGGCGGAGAACATCGGCCACGAGCCGCTGAACCCCGTCGATCTCTGGCGGGCAATCGAGCGCCTCGCCGGGCTCGATTGGTCCGACGAGGCGATCGCCGTTGCGCTGGCGCTCCCGAGCCGCCGCATCAAGCAGCTCCGCCTGCTCGCCACCGTGCTGCCTGCCATGCTCGATCACATGGCCAAGGGGGACTTGCCGAACGAGCAGCAGCTACGCACCATCGCGGCCGCCGCCATCGATGAGCAGAAGGAAGTCTGGAAGCGGTACAAGCCGTCGAAGGAGTCCCCTCGTGTCGACTGGTGGCGCGTCGCCCAGGCCCTGACCAAGACGCGCATGTATGCCAGGGACGCGAGCTTCGGCGATGACCTCGCCCAGGCTTACGGCATCGAATGGGCTACGGACCTCTTCGCGCCGGAGAACGAGGATAGCCGTTACACCACGAATGTGGAGGCATTCCTCGGAGCCCAGCAGGAATGGATGACGAACAATCTGCCGAAGAAGGGCGTCATTGCCGAAGTCAACGACTACGGCCAGATCAAGCTTCCGCCGAAGGCCGAGCGTGTCCACGGTAAGCAGGCGAAATCCGACATCACCGCGCTTTACCTCGACCGCAACGGCAAGGTGCAGAGTGTCGTCTACCGCTTGCCAGACCCGAAGAAGGCCAAGGGAAAGAACGGCTCGGACGGTTCTGACGTGGCCACAAGGCCGCGTCCGGACGTGACGCGCAAGGGCAGCGACATGATCGGCGATTTCCGCACCGACGCGCTTCACGAAGCGTTGGCTCGCTCACCGATCGAAGACGACACGCTGATGGCGCTGCTCGTGCTTGCCTTTGCCGGCCGCAACATCACGGTCGTGTCCGGCTCGGGTGACGACACCTACGGCTTCGCCAGGATGGACCGTCACGCTGTCCGACTGATCGGCGAGGACGGCAAGCTGGGCTTTGACCGTGAGACGCTGCAGCAGGCGGCGCGCGCCGTGTTGGTCGATGTGCTCTCGTGCCGGGAAAGCCGGTCTCAGTCCGGCATCGTCGCACGGATCGCCGGCGAGGCGATCGGTGCCGACGCCTTCCTGCCCAATATGGGCACGGAGGAGTTCTTGTCATGCCTGTCTCGTCCGGCGCTCGAAGGTTCGTGCAAGGACACGTCCGTTCTGCCGCGCCAGCGCGTCAAGGACACGAGGGCGGCGCTCGTCGAGCACTTCAAGGAAGGCCGCTTCGTGCACACGTCGGCGCTGTTTGCGCCCGAGACGTCGGAAGTTACCAACTGGCTCGCACGGTATGAAGCCGACACCGACGAGGACCTGGACGACGATGTCGAGGCCCCGATCGACGAACCCGCCGATTCGGATGGCGATTCCCCGTCGCACGAGGGCGAGTTCCGCGAAGCGGCCGAGTAGGGCCAGCCACATTCCGAACAGCATCCCCGCCGCCGGCTTGTTCGGCGGCGGCCTTGCTCATTCACCATCCAGGAGGGTCTCATGAACGCGCATATGGTTTTCGACGTCGTGCCGCTCGGCACGATCATTAGCTACACGGACGGGAGGTCGCGTCCGCCCAAGCGTCAGGCCGGGGAACTCGCCACATGGATGGCCGGCAACAATATCGGTAGGCTGAGCCGCAAGCAGGCCGCGAGGTGGGACGGTAACAGGTTCCATCCTGCCGACATTACGATTCACTGGTGCGAGTACAGCAACGGCCTCGTCACCATGCGGCCCTTCACCGTAAGCTTCGCGGTGGACGATCCCCACGAATTCAAGTTGATCGAGCGGCCTAAGGTCGGTTCGATTCTGGTGCTGGCGCGGTCAGACGACAATACCGAACTTGCTCATGTCGCGGACACTCGAAATGACGCCGCTCAATGGTTGGAGCGCCATCCCATTCACTATCGGCAGGTCATCCTGCACGAGGTCTCGGCAGACGACGTCGCTGCCGACATCGTCGAAGGGAGGGTTGAGAAATGACCGAGCTCGCCCCTCAGATATCCAACGACCCGCACCGGAGATTTCCCGAGGTTTCGTTCGGCCGAAGCGCCGACGGGATGATCGTCGCGCTGGTCGGCGAGCATGCCTACGCCATGGCACCGGCCCGTGACGGCGGACACCAACTTGTCAGCGGATGGCGGATTCGCCGCCCGATGCACGAATGGACCCGCGACGACTTCTACGGCTATTCCGGTGAACTCGCCGACGAAGCTGCGTTTCGGGCCCGGGTCGCCGAAAGCGCCCAACACCAGCGCGAGAAGCACGCGCTCGGCCGCCACGATGTCCGCTCGTCAGCCAACACGCCCTGGGGCGTCTCGCAGGGCGCGACCCTCTATGCCGAGGATGTCGTCTTCCACTCGACGGCCGGTCACGGCGGCTTCCATCTGTCAGCCACGCGCAACCGCATGGTCCATCCCATGCTGCGCGCCGAAGGCGGCTGGTACGAGGAGGACGCGGCGTGGGCTATCGTAGCGATCACGTTCCCGCACCTGTTCACGACCTATGAGTGCCGGTGCGCCGACCGCACCCTGCGCGGTTCCTGGCCGGACGCGTGGGAGGCGATCTTCGGCCGAAGCCTAACGCCCGGTGAATCCTGGACGAAGGATCGCCGGGCCTTCGAGGAAAAGCATGCCGGCGACTGGATCGTGGTCTCTGCGATCACGTCCGAGAACCAGAAGGGCTTTGTCGAGGTCGTCGCCACCCCCGGCGGCCGGCGCGGCGCCGGCACCGAGGAGCGCCGTTTCCTCGTCCCCGCCGATGAATACGAAATCGGCCGCTTCGGCTTCGTCATCGATCCCGATCGCCATCAGATCTATGGCGGGCCGTCGAGTTTCATCGGCTGGCAGGGGAGGAAGTCGCCGTGACCCCATCCTCCGAGCTCGACCGGCGGCTCTCACGCATGGAGGACGCCCGACGGCAGACCCAGCACCAGATCGACATGATCGAACGCCAAATCATTCGGCGCATGACCGCCGTGATCCCACTGCTCGGCCGCAAACATTCCGGCTACAGGCGCGGCAAGGCCCCGGAGCCCGTCGCGTTCCTCGAGCGCTATCGCTCGAACCTTACCGCAATCACCGCGGAGCGGCAGCCAGAGATCGACGCCCTGTCGCGCAAGCTTGCCCGACAGGATGCCGCGATCGAGATGCTCAGGACCAAATGCCGGCGCAACGATGCCGCCGCTGCCTGACCTGATCGTCGCTTACCCCAGTCTCATGAAGAGGAGACCGCCATGCCGCTTTTCACGGTAGAAACCACCTATCGCTTGCCCGCCTTTCGTCACAGGACCTATCGTGCAGATTCCGTCGAGGCCGCATGCCGGCTTGCCGTCGAGGACGACGACTGGTCGGACGAGAGTCACGATGTCGAGACCGCCGGCCCCAACTATGTTACCGGGGTCTGGAGAGGCCGTGACGCCGCCTATCGGGGCACGGCGATCCCGGTGCCGGACGGGTTCGACGATGTCGCCCATCGCAAGGCGCGCGTGTTCATGCGGTTGCTCATAATCCTGCGCGTGCCGGCACAGCCGATGGGCATCTCGCAACACGATTTCGATCGTTGGCTACCACGCGCGCAGAAAGCGATCGCGGCGGCCGACGCCATCATTGCCGACGAGGAAAGTGCGACGCCGCGCTGAGCGTCGCCGACCTCAATGCCAGGGTCGGAACAGCCCGTGCCTGGATGAGTGGCTGCACGAGCGTGCCGCAGCTTGCCAATTTCGACGCTCTTGCGGAGCAGCTCGACCGCCAGGTCGCCCTGGACGCTAGCGTTCTCGAAAGTATGGCGTAAGGGCGAGAAGACGCTCGACGGCCAAGATCACGATAGCGGTAACCGCCACGACAAGCACGGCTGGGCCGAAGTCGTTTACGATGATGGCGAACGCCGTCACGACGCCGATCATCACGGCAACGCCAACAATTGCGGATACCCAAAGGCGGGAATCGATCGGCGACCTGTTGGCGATGACGATGTAGAGGCCGACCAGGACGACGCCAAAACCGAGCAGCGTCATAGCGTTCGGCAGGTATGGCCCCAGGATAACCGCAAAGAGGGCCGCCGCGAGAACGGCCACGATCCTGGCAATCCACTCCCGCCCGCGATCCGACGAACCTGTCATTGCATCTCGCTCCATAACATTAGGCAGCGGATTTGAAACTAGCGATCCCGGCTTGTTTGTTCAATGGCGACGTCTTCGCGCAACGAACGATAGTGGCCAAGGACGAGGTGCGTCGGACACCGCATTGGGCTATTCTGTCACCGACACCGGGAGCCGGACCATGGACGAAACCACGCGTGCCGCATTCGAGCGGCTTTTGAACATCGCCAGGAGCGATACCGGTCAGTCACAGCGGGTCGCAGATTTCGTCCTCGCCTGGTGGAATGCGACCGATCTCGGCGGTTTCGACATCGCAGATCTCTTCGCGGTGGACACCGCCATCGCCGCCGACATGGCGCGGGTGTTCACCTGGATTGCCGGCAGGTCGGACGCAGAATACCCCACACCCTATCGCGCCGAGATCGAGGATATCATCGGGCAGTGGCGGCCAGACGTCTTGCGGCGGTCGACCGAGACCGCGTGACGGTCCTCGCCGACAGGCGACTGACAGCCATCGGCTTCTCCTGCGGCGGATGAATCGCCCCCGCCAATCTCTTTCCAGCGAAGGCGCTTCGACCAGGATCATGGGTTCCGTGCGTATCCCGGCGCAGCTGGCGATTGCTGTAGTCGCGCAATAAAGCTGATCTCGGCGTTGGGGGTCTCGGTGCCGGGATTTCATGGGCGGCGTGCGGCTGGACGATCCGGGCGGGGGCACCGGTGAAGCGGCGGGTCATGCGAGACCTTTCCTTGGGTTCCCATGTCGGCAAGCCGACCCGTGCCGGCCCTCCCTTCGGTCTTTGCTGCGGTCGTAAACCGTCGGCCGGCCGCTTCAAGGCCGCTTCGCGCCGCGGGGCGGCCGGAACCGCCGATCTCGACAACGCCGGGCCGCGGCCCGCGCATGGGCTAAAAGCCCTGCTTGGCCGCAACCCGACGTCGCTCGCTCTGGCGGCCCCGGACCCTGAAGCGTCCGGCTGTCGCCGGTTTTTTCCGACCGCGCCCGAAGGGAGGGCCGGCACGGGTCGGCCTGAGCCTTCGGGAGAAAGGCAAGGAAAGGAAAATCCCATGACCAAGTCCACTCGCGCTCCCCGCAAGTCCGCCAAGGTCGTCCAGCTCCGCAAGGCCACCACCGTCGAAATGGTCCGGCTCTGCTGCCCCGACGCCAGCCAGGTCACCCTCATCGCCGAGAGCTACGGCCTCGCTATCCTCGACAGCGACGGCATCCGCGACCTCCACCAGCGCATGATCGTCGAAACCGCCGATGCTCTCGGCGAAGGCCTCGGCGAGCGGGCGATGCAGATCCATCTGCAACGGATCGTCGGCGCCTATGTCGGATCCGCCCACGGCGCCGGTCAGTTCTACAGCCGGGCGGTTACGGAGGCCCGCGACGCCACCGCCAAGGCGGCCAACGACGTCCGCGACGAGGACCTCGACGGTCCTGCCGGCTTCGACAGCGCGGCACAGCGCAAGCGCGAGTTCGCCGCCGACATGGCGCTGCAGTCCCATGCGCTCCGCATGGCGGCCGAGGGCGCGGTCGCGGCCTATGAGCATGTCGTCGGTGAGCGTTGGAAGCCCTTCGAGCGTCCGGTCGAGAATCCCGGCCAGACCGTCAGCCGCAAGTCGGCCGAGCTCCAACTGGCGGCCTTCGGCTGAGACGCCTCGGGCGAGGCTTCGGCCTCGTCCCTTCTTATCAGCATCGATCGGCCGGTCCCTCACGGGGCCGGCCTTTCTTCATGTCGCTATCGCCCACCGCCGGCGCGCGGACTCAGCGGGAATTTTGTCGCATCGTCATTCCACGGATCGAACACGAACGCGCCCGACCGACGCGTGTCCTTCACGTTGCGGGTGACGAGATAGAGGTCATGCTCCATCGCCGTCGCGGCAAGCAGCGTGTCGATCACCGGCGGGGCGTGGCCGCCGCTGTCCCTCTTGACCTCCCCGGAAATTCGCCCCCAACGCCGAACGATATCATCGTCGAGCGACAGAACGCGCCGGCCGAAGCGCTCGGCGAGCGCATCGCGCGCCGCGATGTAGCGCGGCCGCTCCGCATGGTCGTCGGGAAGGTTGTGGATCCCCTTGTCGTATTCGGCCAGCGTCATCACGCTGATATGGAAGGTGTCCTCATCCTGTCCAGCGGCCCATGTCTTCACCGACGGCGCGCCCTGCGGATTGATCAGCGCGGCCACGACATTGGTGTCGAGCAACCAGCCCTTCAAAGCTCGACGTCCCGGCCGCGATCCATCTCGCGCTCGAGATGGAGCCCGCCGAGATGCAGACTCTCCATGAACGCGACGAACGGTGCGCGGGGTTTTTCCGGGGCGAGGCGCTCGAATTCCTCGACGCTCATGACGACCACCGCGTCCTCACCGCGCACGCTCACGCGCTGCGGCCCGTCCTCGCGGGCATGCCGCACCACCTCGCTGAATCGCGCTTTCGCGTCCTCGAGCTTCCACCGTCCGGTGGCAGCTCGGGTCGCAGCCTTCTTCGCCTTTGTCAGTTCCGCCTGCCTGCCCATCGATCCTCACCTAGTCAGCTAGTCAGATAGATAGCACGAGCGGGACCGAAATTCCAGATCGCAGTGCAGGAATGGGGGCAGAAGGGAAGGGAGGCGCCCGCACGGCCCGTCCCGGCTGTCGGTCCTGCCGGGGCCGGCGGCCGGCGCAGCGGCTTCGCCGCCCTCCTCCTTGTTCCGGCCCTTCGGGTGCGCCGGCCCCCTGATCTCCCCGGCCTTGGACCCCGTGACGGGCCGCGACGGGCGCGGCCCTCGAATGGAGGTTCAGGACATGAGAAGGAAAGAAGAAAAGTCGCGTGTCGACATCTATGCGCGGATCACCGACCAGATCGTCGCCGAGCTGGAGAAGGGCGTCCGCCCATGGGTGCGACCCTGGAGTGCGGCGAACACGACGGGCCGGATCACGCGACCGCTGCGCCACAACGGCGAACCCTACACCGGCATGAACGTGCTGCTGCTCTGGTCCGAGGCGATGGCGCGCGGATTCGCCTCGCCGATCTGGATGACCTTTCGCCAGGCCAGCGAACTCGGCGCCCATGTCCGCAAGGGCGAATCCGGCTCCACAGTGATCTATGCCAGCCGCTTCACCAGGACCGAGACCGACGCCCGCGGCGACGAGGTCGAGAAGGACATCCCCTTCCTGAAGGCCTATTCGGTCTTCAACGTCGAGCAGATCGACGGTCTGCCGGAGCACTATCACCAAAAGCCGCTGCCCGTTCTCGATCCGATCGAGCGCATCGAACACGCGGACCGCTTTTACTCCAACACCGGCGCCATGATCCGACACGGCGGCTCGAAGGCGTTCTACTCGCCATCGACCGACCACATCCAGATGCCGCCATTCGAGACGTTCCGCGACGCCGCGTCCTATGTCGCGGTGCTCAGCCACGAAAGCGTGCACTGGACGGCGGATGCCCGCCGCGTCGGCCGCGATCTGAGCCGCTACGCCAGAGACCGCAGCGAACGTGCGCGCGAGGAGCTCGTCGCCGAAATCGGCTCGGCGCTGCTCTGCGCCGATCTCGGCATCGTGCCCGAGCTCGAACCCCGGCCCGATCATGCCGCCTATGTCGGAAGCTGGCTGAAGGTGCTGGCCGACGATAAGCGGGCGATCTTCCAGGCCGCTGCTCACGCGCAGCGTGCCGTTGCCTATCTGCACGGGCTGCAGCCGCAAGCCGAGACGGCGCGGGAGGCCGCGTGATGGTCCTCTCCGCTCACCATCGCCGCCTGTTGCGCGGCGCACTCGGCGGCCGCCTGCTGGCGGCATGCTTCGGCGCCGGCGTAGACTCCACCGCCATGCTCGTCGCGCTGATGCTGGCGGACCTGCGTCCCGACGTCGTCACCTTCGCCAACCTCAATGCGGAAAGGCAGGAGACGCTCGATCATCTCGATCGGATGAACGATGTCGTGGTCGAGTGGGGTTGGGAGTCCATCATCGTCTGCCGAAAGGAGACGCTGCCCGGCACCGGCTATTCCGATCTCTACGGCAACTGCATGGCCAACGAGACGCTTCCGAGCCTGGCATTCGGGCTGAAATCCTGCTCGATCAAGTGGAAACAGCAGCCCCAGGAACAGCTCATCAAGGGCGTGAAATCGGGTCCGAACGCCTGCGATCCGCATCCGATCTGGATCGAGGCGCAGCGGCGGGGCGAGCGCATCGTCAAGCTGATCGGCTACGATTGCAGTCGCGCCGACATGCGACGCTCCCGCAATCTGCCGGGGGCCGACGCGGATTTCGATTTCAGCTATCCGCTCCAGATTCTCGGATGGGATCGCGCCGTGTGCGTCGACGTCATCACCGAAGTGCTTGGCGCGCACATGGTGCCGATCAAGTCGGCCTGCTTCTTCTGCCCGGCATCGAAGATCTGGGAACTCTATTGGCTGGCCGCCCACCATCCCGACCAGTTCGAGCGTGCGCTCGTCCTGGAGCGCAATGCGCTGACCGGGCGGCACAGCCGCTTCGACACGATCCAGTTCGGAGCCTCCTGGGACGAACTCGTTCGCACGGCCGACCGATTCCCAAGCACGTCCACCACCGTCGGTCTCGGCCGGAGTTTTTCGTGGAACCAGTGGGCGCGGGTCAACGGCGTGGTCGACGAGAACTTCCGCGTCAGACGCGGCGGCGCCGATCGCGCCCGCTTTCTCGCGCTGGCTGACCAGCTTCGTCACAACGACAATGCATTCGACCGGCGGGCCGCCGCGTAGGCGGCGGAACGCGACCTCGCACTCGCGGCAATCGCCGCCCCGACACTTCCAGAAGAGGATATTCCCGTGACCCGAACAGCTCCGTCCCACCGGGCGGGCGCGATCCCGCGCGCGCTCGACCCCGAGATAGTCGACGATCCCTCCCGCGGAAACGATCCGCACCGAGCTCCTATTCCTGGCCGGTCCTTGCGCGCGGAGGTGCGCAATCCTCTCCTTGGACTCCGCGCGGCCAGACAGATCATGGCGCTGCCGCCGGACGTTCGGCGCTCGCTTGCCGCCCTGCTTCATGACCTGTCGCTCGACGCGCGTGAGCGCGCCCAACAGAGTTGGGCCCGGAACAAGGCGCCGATGGCGGTCTATTGGAAGGTCGTCAGCGTCTATGCCGGACACCTCTATCGGCTCATACGCCCGACGAAGGCGGAGATGGCGATACTGCCCTTGGAGCCGTCGCCCGCTCCCGAGTGCGCGCGCGTCGTCGTAGAGGAGGGCGCGTGATGCTACTCGCGATCGAACCCCATATCAGATCCATGATCGCCGGCGGCGCGCCCGTCGCGATCGGCGTCTCCGGCGGAAAGGACAGCCAGGCGGCCGCCCTTTCCGTCTTCGAGCATCTCGACCGGGCGGGCCATACCGGGCCGCGCATCCTGGTCCATGCCGACCTCGGCACGGTCGAATGGCGGGCATCGCTTCCGGTCTGCCAGGAGCTTGCCGATTATCTGGGAAGCGAGTTGGTCGTCCTGCGGCGCCGGCGTGGCGATCTCATGGACAGGTGGGAAAGCCGCTGGCAATCCAGCGTGACGCGCTATCAGGACCTCAGCACGGTGACGCTGGTGCCATGCTGGAGTACACCGTCCATGCGTTTCTGTACCTCGGAAATGAAGACTCATCCGATCGAGGCGATGCTGAAGCGCCGCTTCCCGGGCCGCACGATCATCAACGTCACCGGTGTGCGCCGCGCCGAAAGCCGCCGGCGGGCCCGGTTGCCGATCGCCGACAGGAGTTCCGATGGTCGCATCCGGACATGGCGGCCGATCCTTGACTGGAGCGAGGACGACGTATTCGCTTGCATCGCGCGGCATGGTCTCGAGCCTCATCCAGCCTATCGTCAGTTCGGCATGAGTCGTGTGTCCTGCCGCTTCTGCATCATGTCCAGCCTGCCGGACCTGATCGCTGCGACGCGGCAGGATGAAGCGCATGCGATCTATCGCGACCTGGTGTCGCTCGAGATCCGTAGCAGCTTCGCGTTCCAGGGGGCGCGATGGCTGGGCGATATCGCTCCCCACCTTCTCGGTCGACGCGACCGCGAGCGATTGGCGACCGCAAAAGCCCGCGCCGGGCGCAGGGTCGAACTGGAGCGTCGGATCACGCCGGCGATGCTCTACACCCGTGGCTGGCCAACCCGCATGCTCACCGACAGCGAAGCCGACCTCCTCGCCACCGTCCGTCGCGAAGTGACGGACCTGTTCGGCTTCCGCTCCCACTGCCTCGATCGTGAAACGATCCACGCACGATACGCCGGTCTTCTCGACGAAAAAGCTCGTCGCGATGAACACCGCCCCTCTCCGTCGCGATGAACGACATGCAACGGAGAACCATCAAGTGTATGCCACGCTCATCGATCAACCCGAAAGCTGGCGAAGAAAGAGGAGTCTCTACCATGATTGAATTCGACAATTCCCAGGCTGAGCGCGAAGGATGGGCGATCTTCTCCGTCAATACCGACGACGAGACCGACGACGAGTGGCAACTTCAACGAGACGATGAGACCGAGCGATTTCCAGACGACGAAAGTGCCTGGCGCTTCGTGCGAGAGAAGGCCGCCGCTGGATCGCCTTATCACGAGTATGCACTGAAATGGCTCAAGGACCATGCGCCGGGCGAATACAAGCAGATCATGAAAATATAGACGGCCGGCATGGGCTCCGAGATGACAGCTCCACTGCAGTCTTTGCCTGCTGATCTCGATTCTCTCGCCTTCGCCGCGCGATCCGCTCTCTCGATTTCTCCTGAGCAGCAATCGTGCCTTCGAGCTTCCGGGCATCTGCCTCGAAGCGAGGCGTTGACATCCACCGGTGGGCCGAACCGCCTCCGTCGATATCATCCCCATACCCACGTGGACACGGCGCCTGGTCGGCACCGTTGTGTGCCTTGCCGAATTTTGCCGCGAGCTGCTGAAGTTTCCGCCAAACTCGGCTCCCCCATGCGTTGCACAGCGGCGCACGGCCAGTCAGGCGAAGGCCTGACGCTCCCGCTTCCTGCGGCGCGCCCGGCGCGTCGCGCCAGAAGCCCCACCTCACGGCAAAACTCCTTGGTTGCGGGCGATGGCGCTCGGAATCATCGGCTCCGTAGGCAGTGAATCCCCGCTTCCCGCCGGCCGATGGCCGAACTGGGTCGGCGCAGCACGCGGCGATCGCTTGGCCGAGAATCTCGCCATGTGTTGGAGTGGGCATCCTTGCAGCAGCGTCCCCGGACCTTCGCAATCGGCATGATGCGACGGGGGTATCGGCGAGAGATGCCGAGCGAATGGCTCGACGGGCAGAGAGCTGACAGGCGCTGGTGGAGGCTGTGGCGATGGTGAGGCCGCCGCTGCTGTGGATCCCGAAGCCACCGACAACAGCAGCCATGTCGTGTTCCATCCGGCTTGGTTTTCGGCGCACCCACACAGACCTCGATCGGGCTGGTGTGACCGAGGGACGCCTGCGTCTCGATCGCCTTCCCGCAACGGCCGGTCCCGGCTTTTTTCCGCCGGCGGGCAAGCCCGCCTTTGCATCGCGAGTCAAAAAAGCCGCGCCCGGCCGCCCTCCACATGTTCCGGCCCTTCGGGTGCGGGGTCGATCGCCCCCGGTCATTTCACCGCCATCGAGGTCGCGGTGGGCGCGGCCCGATGAACCGGAAAGGAACAAGATCATGGCTATCATCGGCGAATTCGCAACCAACGGCAACAACACCATCGTCGGCACCGTCCGCACCCTTCAAGTCAGCTTCAAGGCCCGGCTGAACCCGATCGAGCGCGTCTCGCGCGACGCCCCGGACTTCCGCATCATGGCGGGCAACGGCGTCGAGGTCGGTGCAGGCTGGAAGGCAACCTCGGACGACGGCGAGGAATACATCTCGGTCAAGATGGACGATCCGAGCTTCAACGCCCCGATTTCGGCCGCTCTGTGGCCTAGCGAGACGGAGGGCGAATACGCGCTCATCTGGAACCGCCCGAAGAAGCGCGAGACCTGAACCCGCCAAGCAGAAGCCCCGCCGAGAGGCGGGGCTTCTCGCCCGCGCATGATGGAAGCCGGAACCGGGCGTCGAGCCCGGCCCCGGCTTGCCGGGCGCTCAACCGGAGACGGGGGTCTGCTCAGATCGTCCCATTGTGCCGTGGCGATCCGAAGGCCTCAAGGACATCGCGGTCCCCCCCATTTTCAGCCGCCGCCCGAACAGGGCGTCGTCAGAAAATCGGCTCCCCCGCTCGCCGCCGCTGGCGGTCGCTACGCGATCCTTGACCCCTCCGGCCCGCCACGGCCGCCGGCGTCGTCCTTCACAAACATCAAGGAGATGACGATGTCGATCGATCAACACATTGAAGAGCTGCGTGCGGAACTTAGGAACGCCGTCTATCCCGACGAGCGGCGCTGGATCGAGGAGGAGCTGGTGATGGCGCTGGCCGATCGCGAGGCGATCTGGGCTGAGCAGGAAGGCCTCGCCAGCAGCGAGCCGCCCTTCTAGGGCGGCATCGCGCCTCGGACGCGCTCGGCGGCTTCAGCCGTTGAGCGCGTCCTTGACGGCCTTCGCCGGCGCGAAGGCCAGCTTCTTCGACGCCGCGATCGTGATCGTTCCCCCAGTGGCCGGATTGCGTCCCTCGCGCGCCGGCGTCGCCTTCACCTTGAACTTCCCGAAGCCGGGGATGTTCGTCTCGTCGCCGCTCGCCGCCGCCACGGCGATTTCCTTGAACACGCTGTCGACGATGGTCTTAGCCTGCGCCTTGGTCAGGTTCTGCGTTGCCGCGATCTTGTCGGCGATGTCGGTCGCTGTCGTCATGTCGGGTGGTCTCCTCTCAAGTGGATCAATCCCTTGGCTATGCCAGCGAATTCGCCTCGACGGTAGGGATGGCGCGCGGACGAGGGCGCGCTTCCACTGAAAAGCGCCGATTTCGCGATGTTTCCCGGCGTAGAGCCGAGGTCAGCCAGGTCCGCTCTCGCGATAACCCTTGCGGCGCTTGGCGCGTTCGAGGCGCATCGAGGCGGTAGCCGCCTCCCGGCCAACCAGTCACGGACTTTAGGACCAGAGGGGGGCGAGCGGCCCCTCTCGATGCTCTCCCCATGAGGTGGCAGGGCAAGCCCCGCCCCCTCAAACTCCCCCACCCATGGAAGGGGGTGGACCACTCCCTTCCAAACCATCCCCGTTCCGATGCGGGCGCGGCCCTGGTCGGGCCGCGGGCTCTTCTCTCTCTGACTGCCCATCGTAGCACCGCCTCTCCGGCGTCAAGGACTTCGCGGTTCCCCCAATTTTGCCGCCGGCCACCTCAGCGTCCGGCGACAAAATCGGCTCCCCCGCTCGCCGGCGCCGCTGGTCGCTGCGCGATCCTTGACCCTTCAATGCGGCAGTGCGGGCTCCTCCCGTCAGAACGACGAAAGGAGACTTCCATGACACACCGCAACATCATCAGCGTCGACGGCGGCAGCGCCGAATACTGGCGTCAGCGCAAGGTCGCCTTCCGCCTCATTCGCGAGGCGGAGTGGGCCGCCGAACGTCTGGAAAGGGAGCCGTTGTATATCGCCGGGAGATGGGACGACGAATACGGCGACTATGAACCCGTCGAGAACCTTGGACCGCATGATGACATGGAGGACGCGATCCGGGCGGTCGAGGCCGACGCGACCGCTATCAGCATCCTCGTTGCCAATCGTCGGACGCGCATCGGCGGCTACGAGATCAAGGCCGTCGTCAAGGTCTTGGTGCAAGAGGAGGAGGACCAGTGGCGGGATCGATACTGGGGTCTTGATGCTGATTGAGATCAGGCGAGAGGCGGCGCACGCCGCCTCTCGCCTTTGCATTGGCGCAGGGAGCCACGCCGCCTCTCGCCTTTGCATTGGCGCAGGGAGCCACGCCAGCCGGATCGACCGGCCGTCATGGCTTATGAAAGGGGGGCAAGCCGCCCCTCTCAAACTCTCCCCTATGAGGGAAGGGCAAGCCCCTCCCTCAAACACCCTCCCATGGGAAGGGGCGACGGTTCCCTCGCCCCCTTCCCAAACCCATCCCCTCTCCCGGAAGCGGCCTGCGGCCGCACGTCAGGAGGGGAAATCGGGCATCGGTCCTTTGGCGATCTCCCACACCCATGCCGGCATGCTGCTCTCGCCGATCAGCTCTGCGAGCTTCTCGCGGTACGCAGAATCGGCATTGTCCGGGATGAGATAGAGCGCGGTCGACTCGCCGCCCGCGCGCGTCAGCACCAGGCTTGCCATCGGCTGGCCGGGCGGAAGATTGTAGCGCAACGACTTGACGAAACCCGCGCCGGTTTTCGTCAGCCGCTCGACCAGTATCGCCTCGTAGCCGGTGTCGACCGGAATCCAGTTCTCATTGACCGCCATCAGCGCGATCGCCTCGACGGTCGCGATGCCGGCCGGGCCGATGCCGAAGGTGGCGACGGCCACCAGATGCGATTCCGCATTGGCGTCCCATAGCGCCAGCTCGTTGGCGAAGGTCTTCTTCAAGCGGCGCTCGACATCCTCGGCCAGCATGAACGGAAATCGTGGTGCGTGCTTCACCACCAGCCTCGCGCCGATGCGCGACGGCGCGATCCCCTTCACCTCGCCGATCAGGATCGCCAGCGAACGGCGATTGCCGTTCGACTGGATCGCGCGGCTCAGGAGCTCGGCGCGCCGGCGCGCGATAGCGTCCTCGCGCTTCGCGTCGAACATCTCCGGGATGTAGAGCGAATGCGCCAGCGGCTTGCCCTTCGCCGTCGACGCCTCCGCGGCCTCGAGAAGGAACTTGCGCAGGACGGCCCAGTTGCGGCGTCCGGCCATTGCCGGCCGCCAGCGATTGAAGCCGGCGCGGTCCCACAGGAAATGCAGCATCGCCTTCAACGACAGCCGCGCGCCCTCGGCTCTCGCTTCGCTCGCCTCGGTGCTTTCGCCTGCCGCCGGCGCTACGCGCCCGGCGACCTTCGACAGGCTGAAGCCGAGCTTGAGTGCCGTCGTGCCGTCCTCGATATTCTCGACGATCGCCTGGCCTTCGACGGCCGCCAATCCGGACAAGCCGGATGGCGGCTCGTAGGAATCGCAATCGACGTCATGCTGGGGGCCGGTTCCCGGCATCCGCTTCAGAATGTGCCGGTCCCCGAAGCGGGCGATATACATCGCCACGCCTTCGGGACAGCACAGACAAAGCGGACGCTTTTTGCGCGCATAGTCGTCCGCGAGCGCCACGTGAAACGCCGGCCCATCGTCGGCATAGATTTCGCCACCAATCCTGAATCGCCGCATCACCAACATCGCTCCAGGTCACCGCCGCATCCCTGTCAGGCGATTGACTCACGACTTTGCCCCGGGGTGGAACTCGCCATGTTCACTACCGCAACTCACGGCAGCGCGAATCAGACAAGGCCGCGGCGGGTTTGCTGGTCGATTACCTGTCCGTCCTCTGACAGGGCCGCGAACTTCAGTCCTTGCGCACCTTGTCCCCACGCCGCGGTGGCGCCTTCGCGTTTGTCTCCGGCGCCAGCTCTTCGATCATCCCGAGGAGATGCTCGGCGGTGGACGCCGGCAAGTCGAGCATCCGCATGATCAGCTTCATCTTGACCTCAGCCTCTTGCTCGGTCTCGCCGAAATGCTGCGGCGCGGTTGCGAACAGCGCCTCGATCGGTGAGAAATCGAGGAGCTCGGCAAGATGAAGCAGGCGCGTCACCCTCAGCTTGGCTCCGGCCCGTTCATGTCGCGCATAGATCTCCTGATGAAGCCCGACCATCATGCCGACTTGCTCGCGATTGAGATTTTGGGCGTCGCGCCGTTCCCGCAGAAACCGGCTCAGCTCCTCCTCCATTTCCAGAAGGCTGCGTATACCGTTGAATGCCGGCTTCCGATAAATCTGCTTGTCGACCTCAGAGTCGTCCGTTTCGACAAGGCCGTGCCTGTCGATGTATGTCTGTACATCTTTGATGGCCATTCGATTGGCTCAGCTGCTATCCGTTGCCCCACCCCCGTCAAAAAGACGAGGAAACACCCCAATTTGGCTCGAGCCCCCAAAAAACGGAGCCAAAACGATAGTGTTCCTAGCAGGGAATCGGACATGACTTCAACTCAACTCTTGGCCCAGCTCCAAGTACACGGCGTCTCCGATCAGAAACCGTTCGTGTCCAGATACTGACGGATGGCCTTCTCCATGAGAGCCTGCATGGATGTCTCCATGTTGAAGGAGGCGAGCTTCAGTCGCCGCTTCGTATCCCGATCCAGATTGACATTTACGAAGTGGCTTGCGCCTTTCATGCGGGCCCGCTTCATCTGGCGCAGCGCCTTGCTCCCCTCGGTTACGGTCTCACCAATTTCCCGCGGACCAGCGGGTGAAGGGACACCGACCCCAGTCGAGGTGCCGGGATGGTCCGAGCCGTTATGTGCCGGTGCCAAGGTTGCCGACAGGCGCTGCCGGCGCGGCGCCGTGGCGAATTCATCAAGCGACAGATTTTCCTTCACGCTCACGCTGCCCACTCCGAGACTGCTTCGCCCGCGAGCAACCCATCAACCTCATCCACCAACGCTTGCGTTTCCCGCCGCGCTTTGACGATCGCCTCGGTCAGGTCCTGCATTTGAAGCGTACCGATTCCGTTGTGGATGTCCTTGTAAACATTGCGCTCGAACACCTCGGTGCGGAACAGATAGGTCCCGACCTTTTCCTCGATGATTGGCCTGATCTTGCGATAGAGTTCCGTGTGCCGGACGGTTACCGTGATGCGGGTCCGCACCACACCATGGCGGCAACTCCGGCCAAGCGCCGCGTTGACCCGCACGACATGCTCGAAACTGTCGATGGCCCCGAGTACCTCGCGCTTCGACGGCTGGATCGGCGAGAGTACAAGATCGGCTGCGCCAATCACGGGATCGACGATCGCCGTGTCTTCGCCCGGCGTGTCGATCAGCACGTAGTCGAACGCCCCGGCGCTTTCCTCCATCCATCGCTCCAGTCCTCTCGCCGTCTTGTGGCTGTAGACCTCGATGCCCTCCGCCTGCGCATCCTTCTCCTGACAATCCGTCCACCACTTCATGAGATTGTTGCGTGCGTCCATATCGATCATGGCGACGTGCTTGGTGCGCAGCGCATATTCGCCGGCGATGTTCATCAGGGCGGTCGTCTTGCCAGCGCCCCCCTTGCCGTTGATGGCGGCGATCACGACGGTCATCGGCTCTTCTCCCATGACGATGTGTTTTTACTCACCCACGAATCCATTTTCGTGTGGACGTGGATTCACATCGATATAGAAGCACACGAACATAGAGAAACACAATCATATTGATATGGAAAACATGAGAAATATCGAGTATTCGGCGAAAGCACCTGTTATTTTGGTTGGCAGGATACGGAAAAATGTGATACATTTTTCCTGACGATCGAGGGACAGGCCCTCGATCCGCGGCCTGCGGCCGCAACCACCAAGATCAAGGGTACGCTTGTCGATGTCTCGCAGCGTTTCAGGATCGTCGAAGCGGAAGGACAGGGTGGCGCATATCCGCTTCTCGCCAGCCGAATTCGATGCGCTGGAGGCCGCCGCGAGCGCAGCCGGCATGACGATTTCCGCCTTCGTGCGGTCGTTGTCGATGGAAGGCGCCGGCATGCAGCCGTTTCTCGGCGAGAGTGATCGCGCGGTCCTGGGTCTGCTCGCCGAGGGTTTGCGTGCGGTCGGCGGCAATCTCAACCAGCTGGCGCGTGCCATCCATGCAGGGAAGGTGCCAGTCAACGGCAACGTCTCGGGCAGCATCAGGGACGCGCATAGCGTTGCGACCGCCCTCGCTTCCGAATTGACCGAGATGACACGGCGCGCGGCGGCCATCCGACGTGGCGAGGGCGCCTGATGGAGTTCTTCCCTGGTGCCTTCGAACGAGAGTGGGAGCGCCGGCGCGCCATGCTGATGCATGAGATGCAGATCGGCCGGTCTACCAAAAGCGACTGGGATGAGCCCCGAAGGGGAGGGGCGGCGCGGATTGGTGAGGAGGGGCAGGGCGGCTTCGGCGGGGCAGCACGTCGGCATAGTGGACCTGGAGCCCGGTGGACGCATGGAAGCACGGGTGCGGCGGGTCGCTCGATGCGGACACGTTTCGCGGCGCTCGCACGGGGGAGCCAGCCGGCTGTCGTTAAGCTAGCTTCCTATGGCGGCGGCGCGCGCGCGGCCGCGATGATGAACTACACGTCGCGGGGAGGGGATCTGGCCGTCGAAAACGAGCGCGGTGAGCGCGTGCTTGGCCGCGACGCGCTCACCGAACAGCGGGCGGAGTGGAAGCATCTTTTCGACAATCGCGCCGCTAGCCGGGATCTCGGCATCTTTCATATCTCGATAGACGCGGCGTCGTTTTCATCCTCCGGCGACCAGGACGATCAGCTACGCGAGATTCTGCGATCGGGTTTTGGCGATCGTCGGTTCGTCTATGCGTTCCGCGAGCGATCCGACGGGGAACTCTATGTGAGCGGCGTCGTCGTCCTGCGCGACGGGACTGGAGAGCGGCTGACAGGTGATCGGAAAGCCGCGGAGATCGTGCAGCAGCGCTACAAAGACACGGAGGCCGGCCGGGAGGTCGAGGCACGGTTCCGCTTTCATGGTTACGGCAACGGCGTGGAATGGGGCACCGCACGGGTTCGGGAACTGGTCGCGTCAGGCGACGGGGATGTCCGCGACGATGCTGGCCGGCTGATCGAGAATGCGACGCAGGCCGGCGACCTCGTGCAGAGGGAATGGCGCAAGGAGCTGCACAGCCGCAAGGGCAGGGATGTCATGCACCTGATCATCTCGGCCCGGGCCGGCACCGATGCATCCGCGTTTGAGGGAGCGGTGCGCGAATTCTTGGGCGAGCAGTTTGCCGGACACCGTTATGTCTTCGCGGTCCACGATCCGGAGCTCGATCCGAAAGGAATGGCGGAAGGCGGTAAGCGCCCGCACATCCACGCGCACGCGATCGTCACGACCCGGTCCGAGACGGGAGAACGGATTGTGACCAGTCCGCAGTTATTCCGGGAATGGCGCTCCCTGATGGCCGAGAAGGCACGCGAGCAGGGGATCGATATGGAGCTGACCGATCGGCGGGAGTTCGCAAGCCCGCCGTCCTACACCCGCAACCAGGTGAGGCCCGTCAGCTATCGCGGTCGAACCGAGCATGAGGGCACGAGCGCCGCGGCGGATGTTCGATACCAGGCGAAACGCTCGAATGCGGTGAACCTGGCAGCCTCCAAACGCAGCAGGCAGTACGCGGCGACGGCGGCGCAGGCTTGGAGCGATCTGGCGCGCGAGAATCCGGGGGCTATAGAAGGCAGGTTTGCAATGGCTCAAGAAGTCCGCCTCGAAGGCGCTGCCGATATCAATCAAACTAACATTGTTTTTGTAGGTGTAGGCCAAAAGACTATCAAAAATACATCTATTATGATAGATTTGATCGAGAACGGTAGCGGTGAGGATGGACAGATGCAGGAGATGACACGTCCTGAATTCGAAGCCTACGAACAGCGCGTCGAGGCCGTGCTTTCCAGTGTCGAGCGCGCGGTTGATGAAGCTGATCGCGCGAGCTTCGAGGAGATCGCTTCGGCAGCACGCACGGTCATAGGCATCCGACGTGAATATCTGGAGGCGTCAGAACGGCAGGTTGGGCTGGGCGACGCGCCGTACGAACGTCAGATCTTGCAAGATAGCGGTGTGGGCGAGGGAAGCATAACTGCGGAAGTTGAAGCGACCGAGGCCCAGCAAGGCATCCGCGCGACCCATGTGGGCGAAAACCGCGTCCAATCCGTCAAGGAAGTCGGCCCGGCGATGGCGGTGCTGCACCAGCGCTATTTCAACGAGAATCTCGACAATGCCGCTCGTGACAGGACAGGGGCGGAGCAGCTTATGGACCATGTGGTTGAGAGCTATCCGAAGGACCAGCTCAGGCAAGATACCAAGCTTGGGGAAGTCGCCGACCATTATGTTCGTGAACACTTCCCCAACGAGACTCCAGCGCGTCAGAACGAGATTGCTGCCCGGATCGAAGAAGCCAATGACATTCGGCAGGGATACTACTCGACATGGCGCGAACTGGAGGCTGAGGGTGCCGCGGGCGATCCAGATGCGCTCGGCTGGCGGGCCGAAGCCGCTTTCGAGCGCCAGCAGCACGAGGAACGCGACGCCGCATACAATGAAGGGTTTGAGGGCAGGGCCATTCCGGATATCGCGAAGAGCAATCCGGGACTTCTCGCGAATTACGAGGAGGGGTTGAGGGCGCTCGAAATGGAGATCGCCGTCACCGATGCGGAGAACGGGATTGGGTCCGTGGGCTGGAGTCGCGTCGACGGCTCATGGACCAGGAAAGATTCGGAAGCCGCATGGGAGAACTTCAACCGGAGAAGCGGCGAGCTTCAGGCGTTTCAGGTCGAACACAGGCTTGCGGCGCAGATGCGTGAAGGTCCGGCGACTGCCGCGGAGGCGGCAAACGACGAGCGAGTACCGTCGCGCGGCCATGATGACCACGCGTTGCCGCCCGCCCCCGACGAGGTCGCGCGCGAAGGCGACGGCGATCTTTCAGGTCCGGGGAGGCAGCATGTGCCGCCGATGGTCGTTCGGGAGGGTGCTGAGCGGGTGACCGACGCCGCGCGGTCCGATCCTCCGCAGCAGCACGTTCCGCGTCTGCAGGAGCTGGAGCGCGAGATCGAGGAGCGGCGCGAACGCGATCGCGACGATCGGGAGCGCTAGGAGCAGCCTATGAAGCGCCAATGGGATATCAATCCGCTTCCGCCGCCAGATGGCTCGGACGACAAAGGGCCCGACCCTATTTCGGCCTATCTGCTGCTTGCGTTCTTCATCGTCGGTCCACTGATCTATTTCGGGCCACAGCTACGCACGATCGAAGCCTGGGTTGTGAAGGCCTACAGCACCGTCGAAGGCTGGTTCGTTCCGATCAGGGACTGGCTCGTAGGGCTTGTGGGGTAACTCGCGTCGAGATCTTGGATGCTGCCTATGCGACAGATGACACGGCCTGAATTCGACGCATATGAAAAGCGGGTCGAGTCCACACTGGCCAGCATGGAGCAGTCGCTCGACGAATCCGAACGGTTGAACTTCGAGGAGATCGCGGCCGCCGCGCGCGAGGTGATTGGCATTCGTCGTGAGCATGTCGAGCTGTCGGAGCGCCAGCAGTTGGACGAGGCGGAGAAGCGTGGCATCACGCCGGACTACGTCTTCGTTGACGACGAGGAGGCAGCCAGGTTCGGCATACAGGATGCTGCTATCGCTCATGGCGCCTTCACCCTGTTAATGGGTATTTCGCAGGAACTCGAGTTTGCCCGACGCGAAGATCGGGACACAGCCGAGCTTGAACGGGAAATGTCCGACGCCATCAGGATCGCCGGCGAGCTTGGAGCTTCCGGAAACCAATCGCTACGCGCCGACTCTGATCGTTGGCCGCAGCTTCGTGACGCGATCCGTGCGGCCGAGGCGAGGCAGGTCATCGACGAACTCGCGACGGCGCGCCAAATGGTCGATGATGCCAGGCGGGAAATGATCGACACCGACCTCGCTGACGAACGTCTGGAGACGGCTCTGAGCAAAGGCATGGAGCTCGCGCTGAACGGCAACCAGCACATCCGTGACTATGCCGAACGGGATCCGCAACTGAAGAACTGGATCGATCGAGGACAGAAAGAGGCGACTGACCACGTGTCGGCGCTTTCCTTTGATGCAGACCGCCCACGTGGTGAGCCGGAGGCCGCGCAAAACGAACATCGTGGGACGGATACACCAGGATCAGGAGGCCATGCACGCCAGGAAGCAGAGCAAGTCCTTGCCGTGATCACCGAGGCTCGCAACCAGCTCGGCGCCAAACCTGAGGGAGAACTTTCCGGGCCGGAGTCAATTGCGAAGCAGATCGAGCTAGAGGGGCATGAGCTTCGGCTGGACAGCGCTCTTTGGAAGGCAGCCGGGTTGGTGGTGAACGACGGAAACCAATTTCTTCGCGACGTCGCGGCGAATGATCAGGTTCTTCATGACCGCATCGCCTATCTCGAGAGGGGGGATGTATCCCTCCGGGCCGGCAGGGACGGCATGCCTATGCCGGACGTCGCGAAGGGCGATCCAGAGATGCTGGACGTCTATGAACTCGGCCTAGCGACGTTCAGATCGGATCTCGCAAAGGAAAGCTCGCGCGATGTTGCGTACGGTCATGTCGTCGAGCCGCCCGCAAAGGCCTGGGCCGAACTCGGTCAGTTGGAACGGGCACTTCAAGCGGAACGCGAGCAACTGGCTGGGGGGAGCCGGAACGGCAATACGCAGCAAACGGGTATGGGTCTTGGCTACGTAAGTCTAGGAGCCACCGATGGCGACGATCGGTTCAACGAAGTCGTCTTGCGCCATGGCGAGCAGGTCGTGCGAGACGGCAACAGGATTTTGGCGGACCTGGATGTTGCCGATGCATCGTATTCCTATGCCTCCCATCAGATCAGTCGAGCAGGGTGGGGCTTCGTTCGAGAGCGGACCACCGATGAATATCGCGATGTCGTCGCAACCTTGTATCGGAATACGTTGGAGCAATTTGAAGGTGCGATTGCGCGCTATGCGCGGGCGGCCCTCGATGGAAACACCTACCTCTACGACATCTCGAAGCGCGATGAGAGTTTGTATCGAGCCATCGATGAGGAAGTTGGTCGCCGTGAGTTTCGGTACCCCCATTTGCGCTTTGGTGACGATCATCCTTCCGCGCGCCATGGCGACGACGCCGTCCGCTCGGCGAGGGACCTATTTGCGGAGATCGACGCCGCCTCAAGCGCAGTCCGCAGTCTTTCCGAAGTTAGAGAAGGACGGGATTCGGGCCCATACGACGGTGGCAGAAGCCAGCCGGAGCAGGGTGCGCGGACCGTGAGCCTGGAGGAAGCTGAAAGCAGTCACGCAGCATTGCTACGGCACGCCGCCAGGGACGCTCTGGACGGCAATTCCTATCTCCTCGAAATGCGGAAAATCAGGCACGACCTGAACAACGAGATCCATCTGGAGAGCCGGCGCCGTGACGAAGCGGGAATGGAGCGGATCGCCGGTGACCAAGGTCTGTCGCTGCATTCCGGCCAGACCGACCAGTCTAAGAAGTCGATCGACGAATATCGCGCGGATCCGCCCCCACAGCAGCCTCTCCTCCGCCAGATCGAGCTGGCGCTTAAGGAACGGCAAGATCGAGAACACGATTCTCGCGATCGATAGGTGTCGCCTGCAGCGTTGCCGGAGATTGCCAAAGCCCCTTCATCCCTAGCGGAGCTTTGGCGAGTAGCTTTTCGCTAGCGGGATTGTCGTTCTGTGGACAGCGCCCGGACCAGCGTCCTGATCGCGGCACGAACCTTCTGGTCCTCGATTCCAGCAACCGCCACCGCCACGTTGGCATCCCTTCCGTGCATCACTAGCCGCTCGGGTTCCTGTCGCTCGGGCCCAATGCCTTCTAGGAAGAAGGACAGCGGAGCGTCGAGAACCGAGGCCGCGCGCACGAGCGTTGTGACCGCGATACGGTTCCTGCCACGCTCATATTTCTGAACCTGCTGAAAGGAGACGCCAAGCATCTCGGCGAGCCTCCTCTGGCTGATACCGAGAGATTGGCGGCGCGTCCGGAGTCGGTATCCGACGACAATGTCGACAGGATCACGACCGTCTTCGTTTCCGTGCGGGTGCGTCCGGGATCGGTGGCGGTGGGTCGATGAAGAAGTCGGTCGGGGCAATTTCGAGGATCTCAGCCAACTTCTCCAGCATGTCGACGGTCGGAGAATGAACTTCACGCTCCAGGCGGCCGACATAGGTGCGATACAGGCCCGCTTGCGCGGCCAACTCCTCCTGCGACATCCCCTTGGAATGGCGCATCCGCCGCAGATTCTGCGCCACCACCGTCCTCAGCTTCATACCCGAAGACGGAGCAGAATGCGCAGTAAACAGCGACGCAGTATAATGCGTGTCTAGGGAAATTCCAGAGATCGTCGCTTGATTGTAGCGGTGTCCTTCAATGCCCGACCTGGCGCGCCCAATGTGAGCTGAATCCTGGACCGACACCGATCACGATAACAAAAGCCCGCTGCCGGGAGGAGATCGTCCCTGCCCTGGGTGAAAGATGGGGCAAGCGCAGACGCGGAGGGATTCCTGGCATGCACTCGCAGTTGGCTCGGCGGCAGCGGCCGCCGAGCCGGTACCAGGAGGGTTGGGGAGTCCGATCCTCTCCAAATCGCCTTAACTACCGCTGGCGGAACCTGCCGCGCACTGCCCCTTCGACAATTACAAAGTGATGCCCCGTCGCTCCAGCGATGAAGCTGCCATGCGAGGATATTCGCCTCCGGTTCCACGCCGGCGATTCTCCTGGCGAGGCGCGATCCCACGCGGCGACCGTTCCGAAGTTGGTTCTTCGGCAGCGCTGAGCTTGGCGAGACATTTTCCCATGCGGTTGTTCCTGGCGCTGCGGGCCCGGCGTGACGTTGGGTATGTCGTGTGAGAATAAATTCCTCTTGCCAGCCTGTTCCGGTTCTGTTCTCTTTCGCGCTTCGCCCAGGATGACGACATGCGCAGGCCGGAGACGCCAGAAACGATTTACTTGGACTTTGACGGCTTCTTCGCGAGCGTCGAGCAGCAGGCGCGGCCGCGCTTGCGCGGCCGGCCGGTCGGCGTGATCCCGTTCGAGGGAACGGACAGGACCTGCGTCATCGCGGTGTCGCGCGAGGCCAAGGCCGCCGGCGTCCGCAGCGTGATGAACGTCTCGGAGGCGCGGAGCCTGTGTCCGGACATCGTGCTGGTGCCGCAGTCGCCTGATCTTTATCGGCGCGCGCACAACGCGCTGATGGCCGAGATTGAGTCGGTCATCCCGATCGACGCCGTGAAGAGCATCGATGAACTGGCCTGCACGTTAGACCCCGCGGGGCGCAGGGATCCGCTCTCTGTGGTGCGGCGACTGAAGGTGGGGCTGGCGCAGAATATCGGTCCCTACATCACTTGCTCTGTCGGGATCGCGGCGAACCGGCAGCTCGCCAAGATCGCCGGCGAAGTTGAAAAGCCGGATGGCTCGACGCTGTGGCGGCCGGAAGACTTGCCCGGTCCGCTATTCCGGATTCCGTTGAACGACATTCCGGGAATCGGGGAACGGATGGCGAAGCGGCTGGAGCTCGCCGGCATATCCACCACCGAAGATCTGTATCGGGCAGCACCGAAGCGCCTGCGGGCCATATGGGGCTCCGTGACGGGCGAGCGCCTGTGGTATGCGCTGCACGGCTATGACGTCCATGCGCCGGAATCGCAGCGGGGCATGTTTGGCCACGGGCGGGTCCTGCCGCCGGAAAGCCGCAGCCTCGACGGCGCTTTTGTGATTTGCCGGCTGCTGCTGATCAAGGCGGCGCGGCGGCTGCGCCGGGGAGACTTCTACTGCAGCGGGCTATGGTTGTGGCTGTCCGTGCGCGGCGGCGAATGGTCGGGCCGGCGCAGCCTGCCGATCGTCCATGACGACCAGGCGATGCTTGCGGGACTGGATACGCTGTGGCGCAAGGTCGAGCAGGCCTATCCGAAAGGCGTGACCGTGTTTCGCGTCGGCGTGACGCTGTTCGACCTGACGCCGGCCGGAGAGCGACAGCTTGATTTCCTGTTGAACGACGACGCTGGCCGGCAGCGCTGGGAGCGGGTGTCGGGCGCGATCGACGGGCTGAACGCCCGTTATGGAAGGACCGTCGTCAGCCTCGGAGAATGGTCCCCGCCAGCCGGCGGCCATGTCGGCGGCAAGATCGCTTACACAAGAATTCCCACCTCGGAAGATTTTTGGTGATGAACTGGAAAAGGAACCTACAGGTCGGCGATCTCGAGGCCGGCCAGCGGCTGGAAATGACCTGCATAAGCTGCGGCCATGTCCACTATCTGACCCCGGAGATCGTGAAGGCCTCGCCGGAGCGGGTGTTCCTCTATCTGGACGAATTGGAGGCCGAGACGGTTTGCCGCGCGCGAGGATGTCGGGGAAGGGTCCGGCTGGCGCTCTTGCGCAAGGGCGACACCAGTGGCTTTGTCGGCGGCCTCGCCTGATGCCGGTAAGGCGACGATGCCGGCAAGGTCGGCAGGGGATCGCCGATGGGCTTCTCCATCTATGCCGACCGAGTTTGGCGTTCGCGCAACCTCCCACAGCACAGGGAAATCGGGCAACGGTCGGAGCCAGCGAATTCTCGGTGCTGTCGATGCTGGCGCTGCTGCAGGGACATGTAGCGTCGGAGCGGGAGCGGCAAAAGACTTGAATTGCGCAAGCTTTGAGCAAATATTGAGCAGAGGACGTATAAAATGGGCTGTAAGGATGAGCCTGCAAAATCTCAATATGACGGCCGCACGGTTTGGAGAGACGACGTCGCCTTTCCTGTCGGCGCGGCGGGTCGGCGAGCAGCTCGGCGTTACCCTGTCGGAGCTGGCCAAGCTGATCGGCGTGGCGCGCAACACGCTGACAGCGCGCTCGGGCGCCCGCAAGGTCGACCAGGCATTAAGTCCGGTGGTGCGCATCCTGGCCATGGCCGCGGAAATGGCCGGCGACGAGAGCCGCGCCGCCATTTGGTTCAAGCACCAGCCGATCCCCGGCTGGGCCGGCAAGACGGCATTCGACTTGGTAGGCGAGGGCAAGGCCGACAAAGTGCTAGCTTATCTAGAAGCTGTGCGCTCTGGTGTTTATGCCTGAGAGACGTGCATGCTTGTTGCCTGATCGGACCGCGCGATACGCCGCCATGTGAACTCCGCGTTCGAGACCTCCTCGATTAGCCGCCTCCCGTGCCAGCAATCTCCATCTCGTCAGGAACGGTTTCTTCGAAGATTCGGGACCAGTCGATGCCTTGCTTGCTGCTTGCTGCGTCCTTGGCACGTGCGCGAACGAGCACCTTCAGTCTTTCCGCTGCCGGGCCGAACCGCGCCTCTATCGCGTCAACCGAAGGATTCGCCGCCGCCGGCGGAAGCCGTGGAGCGGTCACGCGACGATGCCCGGATGTCCGCGTAGACGGGACCGATCCCGGCGGCATAGTGATCGTCGACGAGGAACCCGCAGGGTGTCTCAACACATCCTTGGGTTCCTGTTTATGGCCCTGCTGGCCCTCGGACCGGCCACCGCCGTAGCGCAAGGTCGTCGCGGGTACCGCTCGTTGCGGCAGGAACTCCGTGGCCGGCACGTCCGGTAGGTTCGCCCGCGAGAACATCTCCATAGCCCTGAAGGGTGCCGTCCGGAAAAACCGCAGCTTGTCGGCGAAGATCGGGTTCCTGCCCTCGGCCAAGATGATCATCTTGTCGCCCGGCATTTGCCGAACCTCCTGCGGCATCATCAGGTCCCGCTCGCGCAACTGCTCGACCTTGGTGCGGCGATGCAGGCCCATCAGTTCGATGGTGCGAGATTCGGTCTTGTAGCGGACAGTCCGCTTTCCCAGGCCCTTCGAAATGGCTTCGGCGGTCACCTGATCGTTGGCTCCGAACACGAGCTGGTAGCCACAGTTCCCCATGAGCGAATGGCGCGAGGTCTCGCCATAGATCTCGTCGAGGTTCTTCAGGTCCTGAATGACGAACGCCATCTTGACGTTGTAGCCGGCCACATAGGGCAGCTTGGTTGTGATCTCGGTCATCTTCTTCAACTGCCGGAACTCGTCGAGCAGGAAATAGACCGGGACCGAGCGTTCGGTGTGCGCCAACATCAGCGTATCGAGCGTCTGCTGCACGAAGAGTGCGAGCAGCGGTCGTAGCAGCGTGATGTCGGTGACATTGGGAGCGAGGTAGATCGAGATCGGCCGGTGCTTCAGGGCACGCAGGTCCATGTCGGTCACCGACGTCGCAGCGAGGATGCGCTCATTGCGGAACGGCCGAAGCGCCTTCTGGATGTCGAGCAGCGCGGATGCGGCCGCGCGCTCGGACAGCGCGATGTAGGCGTTGAAGCTGTCGACGGTGAAGCGTGAAAGATAGGGCTCACGCTCCTTTATGAGCGTCATCAGCGCCTGGAGATTGGCGCCGCTGTTAAAGAATGCGGTGACCTCACCGAGATTGCGATGACCCTCATAGTAGACGCTCTCGTTGATGTAGCTGACCGCACCGGCCATGACCTGCTGAGCGGTTGCCTGCCAGATTGCATTCTCTGACTCGGTCACTTCGGGGACTAGGATAGCCGCCATGTTCTGGATGTCTGTGGTGCGATCGCCCCGATCCGGGCGGATGAAGTCGAGCGGGTTATAACGGTGCGTCCGGTCCGAGCCCGGCGCGAACAGAAAGACCTGATTGCCCCTGGATTTGCGGTAACCGGCTGTGCTTCGAAAAATCTCGCCCTTGAGGTCGGTGACGATCATCGAACCTTCGTGAGCGAGTGCGTTCGGTATCACGTAGCAGGCCCCCTTCCCTGATCGGGTCGGTCCGATGATCAGGTGATGACGATCGTCGTCGACTCGAAGGATTTGCCGTCCGAACCGGCCGAGGATTTTACCCTTCCTCCTGAACCATCCGTCGCGCCTTAGCGACATCAGCGTCTGGAAACGTGCGTCGCCGAGCGGGCTCGAGTTCGCACGAAGGCCGACAAGGGCGACGATGCCAGCGACCAGGGTAGCAGGCAGGAGTGCGCCGATTGCAACAATACGCAGGACGCCGCTGTCGCTATACGCGACTAGTTGCTGGAAGGGCGCAAAGGGGTTCGTGGTGATGGTTGCATGCAAAATCCGGCCATCGCCATAGAGTAGCTGCAACGCAAGACCGTAGGCCAACAGCCAGGCCGCGAAGGCGATGGTCAGGCAGAAGCCGATGTAGAAGACGCGGAGAGAGCCTGTCATGGCGTGTTCATCCGCTGGCGTGCGAAGAAAATTTCTGAGACACCGCGGCGTCCCCCTTCCCTGCGCAACTGGACTACGATCGGAATGACGCTCTGGATGTAGGAGATCAGGTCAGCCTTCGGGTAAGCGGCCGACAGCCCCGACTGCATGACCATCATGGCGAGCTGCTCGTAGGCTCCGAGAGGTGTGTCAGCATGGATGCTCGTCATCGACCCGGGGTGGCCGGTGTTGATGGCGCGAAGGAAGGCGAAAGCTTCCGTTCCCCTCACCTCACCGACGAAGAGGCGATCCGGCCGCATACGCAATGACGCTTCCAACAGCGATTGGATGCTTACATTGGCCGTTCCCTGATCGCCACGGGATGCGAGCAGATGCACGGCGTTCCTTTGCGGCGGGAACAGTTCACGCGTGTCCTCCAGCGTGATGATGCGCTCATTCGGGTCGACCGATTTCAGGCAGGCGTTGAGCAGGGTGGTTTTACCGCTCGATGTGCCGCCGCTGATTAAGATCGAAACCCGATTGGCTATCGCCGTGCGAATAAAACCATAAATATCCTTCGCCGACAGCTGCTCGATCAGTGACTGGTCGGTTTCGTTAAGGCCGCCGACGGCGACAGTTACATGGTCGAGCGATCCCCTGTCGCGATAGTCCTCGAGCGTGAGATCGCTGATGACCTGTTTTCGGATCGAAAGCGTTCCGCCGTCCGCAGCAGCCGGCGGCAGGACGATCTGGATGCGCTCGCCGGTCGGGAGTGCGGCGCTGAGCATCGGATTGGCGGGGCTGACGAATTGGGCAGTACTGGCCGCTACGCGCTCGCCGATATTGACGATCTCGGCCGTGGTGAGCTCCGCGATTTCGTGGAACTCCATGTGATCGGCGCCGAGGCGCTCGACATAGACCTCTCCAGGCCGATTGACGGAAATCTCGACGACATTGGGATCATCAAGAAACGCCTTCAGCGGCGCGAGCGCGCGGTAAAGGAAGTAGTGCCGGTTATCCAGCAAGCGTTCAGTGGAGACCGCGTTCACGGCGGATCTCCCTCAGTGCTTCGGTGACGGGATCCTCGTACATGGCGGAGAAGTCGAGGTCCTGGCGAACAAAGACGAAGATACGCTCGCCCTGGCTCACGCTGATAGTGGGCGGAATGCGCAATGAATCTCCCAGCGCCTGGTTGGCCATGTCGGAGAAGGTTTGCGCAAGTGTCTCGCGGGCGAGTTCCTCAGCGCGCTGGGCGTCTTCGCTGTCACCGGTTGCTGTCCGGCTACCATAGCCGGTCAGGTAGCTGGCGCCGGCGCCTACGACCGACAGCAGAATTGCGGCGCCGAAACGCTCGCGGAACTTTTTATCGACCCGTCCGGTCAGCCCGGCGCGACCGAGGCTGTCAGCTCCGATCGAATTCAGCCTGACAGATACCCCGTCATCTCGTAGCATCCGTGTCCAGACGACGAAGATTCTCGTCTGGCCGCGCGTGACCTCGGATTGGTATTCGCCGATGAGCCGTGTGCCGGTGGGGATCAGGACGCGTCGGCCATCGAACGAATAGACATCCTGCGAGACGATCGCCCTCACCTGTCCTGGGAGGTCGCTGACGATGGCCGTCTCGAGAATCCCAGGGATTAGTGTTCCCTCCGGAACGAGGGCATCGATCCGTTCGATCTTCCGGGCCTTGGCGCTGCGGTCGCCAATGCTGGCCGCCGCGGCCAGAAACTTGCTGCTCCGATCCTCGCCGGCGACTGTGAGCCCCTCCCCTTCGCCGCCGGTCAGGCTGCCGGCTGTGCCGGACGCGGCATTGTCGATGACAACCAGCTTCGATCGAAAGCGCTCGGGGAACTCGTCCGCAGGCGGTTCGGCCGCTTCTTGCGGCGGCGGTGGCGCTCCCGGCACAGGTGGGGGCGGCACCTCGAACTCGGTCGTATCGACCTCCTCGGCTGGAGGCGGGGGTGGCGGGGGCGGGATCTCTACGACCTCCGGCGCGGGCGGCTCGGGTTCCGGCTCGCCTTCGCGCACGAAAGATGGTGGTCGGAATGTCGTTGTGGTGAACTCCTCATCACCGTCCAGCATGTCGCGCACGGGGGGCTCCCTTCCGGCGAGTACCACATAGCCAGCAACAAGTCCGAGCAGGATCAAAAGGGTGCCGCCGGCGAGCTGCTTTCGGCGGACAGACCTATCGGCGACGATCGGATCGTCATTGCGGCCGAGCGCTTCAAGTTCAGGAGCGCGCTGCATCAGTTGCCGCTCCGCCGCCGCCGTGCGGCTTGGTCATCCTCGACAGGCCCGAGAATGGCGGGGTCGGGCGCACCGAAATCCGGCTTCCGGAGATTGAAGATGCAGATCCACTGATCGCCATCCCGCAACGTGAACTGGGTCGCCGTCCCGTCAACCACGATGTACTCCCCTTCCCTCCGGAAGTTCCGGAGCGTTTCCGAGAAGTCCGAATTGACGGCGAAGAGCGCCGGGACGCGCCGATCGAATTTGAAGAAGGTCTTGTTGCCGTCGTCGAACACCATGAGCGGCTTCAGGCGGGCGTCACCCGAGAAGGAGTAGTCGATGTTGACGTTGGCCTTGTCGATACCGGAGATGTTCGGCCATGCCGCGCGTTGCTCGGCTTCCTTCCGCAGCGCGGCGTTGAGGTTCTTCTCTGGATAATGGAAGCGAATACCAAAGACCTTGCGGCCAGCCTCGGGTGCAAAATCATGCAGTTCGAGATAGTAGATGCGCTTGTCGGTGACGACGTTCATATTCGTCACGACGTCCTTGGCGATCGGCTTCACGAACAGGATGTTGCCTTTTTCGGCCGGCACGACCTGCCAGCTCTCCGTGTCGCCGAGCGAGATCGTCTCGAACTTCTCGTCCTCGTCGAAGATGATCATGGTCGAGATGCCGTAGGTCGCGAAGACCTGCACGACATTGTTTTCCTGATAGGTCACGCTGGTAACCCGCGCATCGAGCGTGCCACCCTTTGGTGTCTGTGCCGCCAAGGCCGGCCCAAGCGAGCCCAACAACAAGATTACGGCCATGAATGAGCGCTGCCTCATCGCGTGTCCCCCGGGGTGACCGTTTCCTGGTCGCGCCGGTAGGAGTAGACTTGGAAGCCGAGAGGGTTCTCGAAGCGCCACTCGTTGCGCATCGGCGTGTCGGTGTAGCGGAACCGGACAACCGAGATCCAATGACGGACGATCGATTCCGTGTCGCTGCGTTCGTTGGTCGAGAACCGGACGATCGCGGTACTCGTGTTGGGGAAGGTTACCGATTTGATCTCGACGAGGACCCGTTTTAGGCGGCCATAGACCTTTGCGGGGTTCCGGGCATTGGCCGCGCTGTAGAGCGCTTGCAGTTCGCGGGCGGCCTCGTCCGTGGACAGAAGCGCGGCGAGCCCGAAATTCTCCTCTATGGCATAAGGATCGTAGCCTTCCCGGGCACGGATGTAGCGAACTACATTGGCCTGGGTGACCGCCTGTTGCTCGGTGAGGTTTGCGGGCCGTGTGAGCCCAGACTTCACCTCGATGTAGCCCGTGGTCTGGTCGACGGTGACGAGATAGGGCTCGAAGCTCTTCAAGGGCAACATCAACACCACCGCGAGCAAGCTGAGCAGGGCAATACCTGCGAAGACGATCGAGAAGAACCAGGCAACGCGGGCCGAACGCTTGGCTCGCTTGAATATCTCCTGTTCCCAGATGTCGCCTTGCTGGAAGTAGGACCGCAGTGCGGTTTCGGACTTGTCGGCCATCCCTGCCCTTTTCCTGTCGTTCGAGATCCAACATCAGCGTGTCGGTCATGGCTGCCGTGGCGTTCCGTTGGATGTGATCGCCCGTTGCATGGAGGTGCCCGCGCCACCTTGTCGTGGAGAATGTAGCCTTCCCTGGACCCGATGGACCGCGGCCCGTGTCTGCCGGGCCGATTGGCCTATCGCCAAGCGGCCCCAGAAGATCCCACGCGAGGTCAGCTGTCGCGAGCGCGATCCAATCGGCGTGGCCAGTCCGCCGGCGATCCCCTGGGCAAGCGACTGGACCTGAATCAGGACGAAGCTGCCGGCCAGGCAGAGCATGATGAAGGCAGCGAAATCGCTCAGCTTCAGTTCCCGGTCGCCGGAGATCTGATCGATCTTCGTCAGTTCGGGCTCCATCGCGGCAATCAGGAAAGCCGCGATCACGTAAACGAACAGTGGAATGAGCGCGTAGAGCAGCGACTGATTTGCCCATCCCATCGCATAGCTGCGGGTGGTGTCGAAGAAAAAGCAGGAAATGAAGATCGGAGCCGTGCCGAGGAGGACCCAAAGTACGACTTTGGCTAACACAAGGATGCCGAGTGCGACGGCGACGAAGAGCCCCGCGAAGACCATGATGATCAGCCCGATCAAGGCGGGTAGGACCGACAAATACCCGGCCTGCTCGGAGAAGGCGGCGGCCGCGACATTGGCGGTTTTCCAGATTTGCGACAGGCCGTTGGTGGGTTCGGTAACACCGGTCGCCGAGGCTGCGAGTATGGCGCGGCCGGCGTCCTCGGGGACCTCGGTGATCCACTCATAGACGAGCGTATTGAAGTTGGACCAGGACGTGACGATGATGAAGATGATCAGGACGCGTACCAGCCTCCCGATGACCTCGGCGACGCTGAGACGCGATGTTCCCAGAAACAGCTGCACGCCATAGAACAGAACGGCAAGAATGAAGAGTACGCGGAGAAGCGGCTCTATATCCTGGCCAAGCGCTTCGTATGCGCGCTGCGAGAAGTTCTGACCAGACGAGTCGATCCGATCCAGCAGTTCTCCGATGAAGTCGTCCACCGCCCTTCCCTATTCCTCGTCACCGGACGCCAGGTCCTGGATTGCCGCCAACGCCGCGGCCCGATCCGCATTGAGCGGTCGCATCGGCCCGCACTCGTCTCCCATGCTGGCGTAGCTGGAGAGATTGGTCGGCCGCTTGCACGGCGCCGTCTTCTCACGCGGGGTCGCGCATCCGCTGGCGAGAACGGCGAATGCGACCGCGAGCACAATCAGGATCCGCCCCCTCATTCGTACCGTAGGGCTTTTTTGGTGTTCGACATGTCGGTCAACTTGCGTTGGTTCTCCGCGTGCAAGGACTGAACGCCGCCATTCAGAACGCCGATCATTTCGTTCAGCGTGAGACCCGTCTGGACCTGAAGCTGCGTGTTCTGGTCGATCGAGCCTTTGATATCGGTACTTGTGCCTATTTCTCCACCGGCACTTTCGAGCGCGGAGCGACGCGATTCGACCGCCTGCTGCGACCCGGTGATCAACGCCGAGACGCCCATCACCGTCTTCATCAGTTCCTCGTAGGATTTGTCGCTGGAGAGCGAGCTGCCCTCTTTTCCGGATAGCGATTTGACGAGCTGCAACCCGTTGATGAAGAACGTGGCGGCCTTAATGACCTTCGAGTCGAGCGAGCCGAAATCGGCCACGCCACCTTTGAGGAGTTGGTCGAAGGCGGGCATCGACGAGACGCTGAAGCCGTTGCCGATCGCCAGGTCCTTCAAAGACCCGGCTTCGCTGCCGCGATCGCCGGTGACGGCTTTCAGGGTCTCCTCGACCGTCGTGAGGATCTCCTTGTTGGTGTCGAGGATCTTGCCAGTCTTTTCCGCCGTGTCGCGCGCGACGGCATAGTTGGTCTTGTCTATGACTGGAATGTCGGCCGCGGCCGGTGCGATACCGGCTGCAAGCGCCAGCGCCAGTGAAATGGAACGCATCATCATGACCTCCATAATCATTGTGTCTCGAGTTGAAGTTCAGCGTTTGCATCGATGCGCAGGACGCAGGCCTTGGCCTCGGCATTCCAGACCAGGCCTTCCCGCGCGTCACAGAATCCGGCGACCGGCCGGTCGTCGTCGTTCCCGTCGTACCTCGTGGAGCGGTTCGCACCGGAGATCTCGCCAAGCGTGATCGCGTTGCTTGAATTGGTCAGGTCGGCGAATGCGGTGCCGAGCAGGATCAGCCGATTGATGAGCTCGATATTCGCGTTGCGAGCTCCCGAATTGTGATCCCAACTACCTTGGATCGTACCGGCCGCCAGTCCGCCGAACTGCTGAAGCCAGGACACGACATCGCCGGACCCCTCCCCCAGCGCGGCGGTTAGACCCATCGCATTCATCGTGCTGGTTCGCGCGCTCTCAAAGGCGCCGCCACCGCCGTAGTTTAGCGGCATGCCGGACTTGTCGGAGCCGCCGAAGGCCGGGAGCCATTTCCGGGTTATGTTGGCAACATAGCCCTGGGTCTCTCGGAAAGGCGGGATGCCGCCATATTTGTTCACATTGCCAGCGCCTGCGTTGTAGGCCGCAAGCGCCAGCGAGACGTTGCCGTTGTATTTCTTGAGCTGCTGCTTGTAGTAGCGAGCACCGCCGCGAAGGTTCTGCTCGATGTTGTACGGGTTCACTCCGAGGTCGCCCGCCGTTCCGGGCATCAGTTGCGCCAGGCCGATCGCACCCGCCGGCGACTTGGCGCAGGGATTGAATCGGCTCTCCTGATAGACGAGGGCGAGGAACTGGTTTTCGTCGACGCCTTCTTCGCGGGCGATACGCCGAACCATACCGGCGATTGCCGGATTGGCTTTTGCCGCGTCGACCGGATCATCCTTCCGACCCGGCCGGTACATTGAGCAAGTCACGCTCTGATGGTTGACGTATCGCTCCTGGTCGACCTTCTCGATCTCAGTGGTCTTCTTCTCACGATCCTCGCGCTCATCGAGCACGGTGCGATCTATGGTCGGAATGTCCGCCAAGGCCGGCGCGGCGGTGAGGGATAGGACGATGGACAGCCGGCGGATCATGATGCTCGCTCCCAGCCACAGAATTCGGGCAACCAATTCGCCGGATCGTCGCCGAGCCGCGCACGAAGTGCCGCGCATTGCTCGATGGTCTCCTTGCGGCCGGACATGACGCGTACGAGGTCTGGCACCGATGACAGATCGAGCTTGGCGACGACGGAGTCGTTACCGTGTTTGACAAGGAAGGTCCGCCGTTCGGGCGGCGTGTTGCGGATGAAGGAATATTCCTTGGCGGTCAGGCCGAAGCGCCGAATGTAGCTTTCCTCGTCCGCACGTGGGTTGGGGAAATGCAGGTTGGTCGCGGATTGTTCGATCAGTGTGTGCGACTGCGGGGCGCGTGCAATGTCGGCCGCCGACTGGGTGCCGAACCCGACGATCCCGTTGAGCTTCCGGATCGTCTTCATCTTGTCGACGATGTAGTTGGAAAAGACCGGGTCCTGCAGAAGCTTCCAGCCTTCATCCATGAAGATGAGCACCGGCTCGCCGGTGAGGAGTTCATCCAGACGATGATACAGGTACATCAGCGCTGGCGTGCGCACGTCGCTGTTGTCCAGGATGTGCGTCATGTCGAAGCCGAAGATCCGCCGGCCTGAGAAGGACAGCACATCTTGCGGCGCGTTGAAGAGCCACGCCTTCTCACCCTCGAACCATGGGCGCAGCCGCGACTGCAGATCGTTGGCATCGGAGCGTGCCCTGCCCATCAGAAGGCCGGACAGATTGGCGAGCGTGCGCTGCTCGACTGGCTCTTGGCAGATGCGCCCGATTGCCCGTTCGAGTGTGTCTTCCTCTTCCTGCGAAAACCCATTCCCATCGGCAGGATCGAGCATTGCCTTGAGGAGCCGATGCAGGAACTCTCGGTTTGTCGCGGTGTTCTCCATCTGCAGGGGGTTGAAACCGGTCGCGACGCCCGGCTCGAGCACTTCGTAGTCACCACCGACGGCGCGGATAAAGATTTCGGCGCCTCGGTCCTTGTCGAAGAAGACGGCGCGCGGTTCCGGCGATATACGGAATGCTTGTGCGAGCAGGAACGTCAGCGCTACGGTCTTGCCGGAACCGGTCGGACCGGTCACCAGAAAATGGCCGATGTCGCGTTGATGGAAGTTGAACCAGTAGGGCGTTTGCGATGTCGTCTCTAGGATGGAGATCGGCAAACCCCAATGCACTCCCCTCGCCTGCCCCGTTGCGAAATTGTGCAGCGACGAGAAACCGGAGAAGTTTGCGCTCGACAGCATGCAGGAGCGCGCGATGTAGTTGTGGTTGCCCGGCAGCTGCGCCCAGAACGAGGCCTCCATGTTGAGGTCTTCGCGCAGCCAGTTGATGTTCATATCGGTGAGGCAGGAACCGAGCTCGGAGATTGCTTTGTCCAGACCGACGAGATCGCGCGACAGGCACAACAGGCTGAAATGGTGATAACCGAAGACGGCCTCTTGGTTGAGCAGGCTGTCCAGCGCGAAGTCGATATCGGTCTCGACGGTGCTGCCGGCCTCATCCGATGAGTGGATCTGTCGCTGCAGCCGTGAGATACGTTCCTGGGCAATCGGCTTGTCGGCGAGGGTAAAAGACTGCGTGCAGATGAACTCGTGATTCATCTGCAGAAGACCATCGAGCATCCCGGGCCCGGAGAAGGGCGGATATTCCTTGATCGAGAGCATCGCGCCGAAGCGGTCCTCGACCTCGGTCGGCCCTTGCGCCTGCATCGTGCGCTTGGAGAAATGGAGCCGAGACGTCCCGACATAGTTGCCGATACCCATCCTCGGCAGCCGCATGTCGCGCGAGACGCCGCAGGTCAGGATCGTGTTGAAAAACGCGCAGGGTTCTGAATAGGGATGGCAGTCGCGATACACGATCCCCAGCGGTCGGGCGCCATACTTCTGCAACTCGCGCGTGATGTTGCCGACGATCTCTTCCAGCTCGTTGATGCGCTCGTGCAGTCGTTGCTGCCGGACCTCGGCGCCGGACGATCGGTCGAGAATGCTCGAAAAGGTCTCGGCTGCGCCGAGCGCGCCCCGCATCCCGGAGCGGACGATCGTCAGATAGAGTTCGTTGGTGAACATGCGCTTTTCGCGCAGCGAGTCCATGTACCGGGTGTTCAGGAGATCGCAGAACGGGTCCGAGAAGCTGCCCCCGATCGATGGTTTGACCTCTTTCCGGATCACCGTGGACCAGAGGGAGTATCGGCTCGACCCCAGCGCCCGGATCATCGTGTTCTGGACGGTCGCGCGCATGTTGAGTTCGGCCTGGTCCTCGGTCTGATGGAACAGACCATCCAGTTTGATGACCGACAGGATTGCACCGCTCTCCAGACCTATCACCGTGTCGGCAACGTGCCTGAGGTATGGAATGTGGGCCGACATCGGCCGTTCGCGCCGCTGCTCGCGACCAAACCCCAGTTCGTCGGCAACAACCTTTAGCATGGTCATGGCCCATAGGAGTTGGTGCGCCAGAACAACCGGTTCGGCGTGCGCGGCGTTCGCCGGCCGACGACCTGCGCCAGATCGAGGATTCGAATGTCACGGCTGCACAGGGCGAAGAGCGCCAGATAGGTCAGCGGCGCGATGAGCGCCGACCAGAAGCTCCCGCTCACCAGAAATGCGATCAGCGTCACGCCGACGATGATGTAGAAGGCGTTAAGTGGAATGCCCCACATCATCGGCGGTCGTGTGAGGCCAATGACCAGCGGCGTGAGGTGAGGCTTTTCGTCGGCGGCTTCAACCATGGCTCAGTTCCCCACAGCTGCGATCATCTCGTCGACGATTGCCGGCGCGCCGAACACCAGACCAATGCCGAGCACCACGGCCCCCGCCGTGAACCAGGAAAGGCGGCCGGCGAATGCGAGAAAGCCGAGGGCGATCACCGCGATAATCGCCAACAGTCTCCCGAACGGGCCGGTAATAAAGTCGACGATCATTTGAACCGCGGTCTCGAGCGGCGCGAACGCGCCGGAGGACTGCGCCAAGGCCGGCTCGGTCAGCGCGAGGCAGCCCAACATGATCATGGTGAATGCAACTGGCCGCATCCGGAGGCCTGCAGCTTGGTTATAAGGAGCGTCGTTCATGGTGGCCTCCAGCTAGAAATGCATGACACCGCCGACCCACTGGCGGCGTTCGCGTGACGTGATGACTCCGGACATATCGGACGGTTGCGATTGCCCGTCGGTGGCTTGGGTTTGATCCGCCATGTGCGGCCCGGTTCCCTCAAGGCCCATCTGGATGTTGAGAACTTCCGCGACGTAGCCGAGGGTCTCTTTGAATGGCGGTAGGCCGCCGTGCTGGCGCACACGCCCCTCGCCCGCATTGTAGGCGGCGGCAACGAGAAGCGGATTGCGGAACTCGCTCCCCAACTCCCGCAGGTAGCGCACACCCGCGTCGATGTTCTCTCCGGGATCGCAGATGTCGGTCACGCCAAACCGCTCGGCCGTCTCCGGCATGAGCTGCATCGGCCCGCGCGCACCTTTTGGAGAGTTGCGCAGGCGATCGAGTCGACTCTCCGCCGTTACCACCGCAATAGCAAATCCGACATCGACGTTATGTCGCTGGGCGGCCTCGACAACGAGACGTCTGATTTCCGCAGGTGTCGCCGGTGAAGGTCCGCATTTCGACGCATTCCGCCGAAGATCACTATCAAATTGACTGCGTTCAATGCTCGGCCCGCTGGCGCTTGTTGCAATAGGTCCGATAATCTCCGGGGCAGCCTCTCGCGGGGTGATCGTCCCACCCGCGTTCAATACGAACTCTTCAGGTGACCTTGCCCAACGTGCCTCGGCGACCGCGTCAGCCGACAGCGGAACGTCACCCTCCGGGCGGATTTCCGCCACACTGAGTGGCTGGGGAGCCGGTTGCGCTGGCATTTCAGAGGCGGTCGTCCCTCCCACATGCATGACACACATACTCGTGAGAATTGTCACCGCGATGAACGGTGCTATCGAGGGGGATGATGTTTGTCTTGCCATGGTGCGGCATCCAAGGCCTTGCAACGTCAGATATCGGAACGGATATGCGAGACAAAAAACAAAGTCAATTTGATTGTGATTTTTCTTGCAAGGCAGAAGGAAGCAGGGCAATGTCGAGCAAGATGACAACCTGGAGGCGACTGACGATGAGACGAGCAGCCGGGTGCCTGATGGCGCTCAGCACATGTTTGCCGGCATATGCGGCTGGGCCAGTCGACGAGGCCTATGTCCGTTCGCTGGCGGCTCCCGGAAAGATCGTCCTCGTGATGGAATACTATGACGGGCAGGGAAAGGTATCGGAGCGCAAGGGCTATGCCTCCGCATCGGGATTCCCTGCAATCTCAGCCACCGACTTTCGTGTCGACGCCGATCTGACGGTTCACCTTTACGGGATCGAGCCTTGCCAGGGCGACGTGATCAACGTCAAAGAGGATTTTGCCGGGTCCTGTGACGAACTCGCCAAGCAGGGTCTAACGACGCTGCTCCAGTCCCCGAGAGTGATCTACTGCAGGGCTTTCGTCAGCGAAACGGGCGCCAAGGCTCAGGACGCGACCTGCTACGGCTACTACAATTATCCGGGGGCCCTCGACACGGTCGACATGTTCGAGGAGCAGCTGGTTTCGCTCGGCAGCCACCGTGTTGCAAAGCGGCCGGATGGATCGCCGGCGCGGGCCGACCTCAAGGAAGCCGAGGCAATCGGCCGCCGCGGCTACGGCATGTGGGCCGATCCGAGGATCGTGGGTCAATGAAACCCCCTCCCCTTCTGCTGGCACTCGCATGCTGTTCGACGCCGGCGATCGCCGCGCCTCCGGAAGGTTATTTCGAACTGAGGCCCGGCATGACTCTCGACAGCGGCGACAGTTGGCAGGACGGCGGCCGGCATTTCCGGCTCTTCGGCGTGCAGACCTGCTTGCGCGGTACGTTCTACACTGACAAGTCAGGCACGCGACGCGATTGTGGCGAAGCGTCCCTGGCTGTGTTCGCCGCCTACATTGCGGACACGAAACCCCTCTGCGCGCAGGTCGGGAGATCGGCCGGAACGGTCTTCGTGTCCTGCTATGCGACGATCGGCGTGGATCGACTGGACCTTGCCAATCTGATGATTTCCTCGGGCTTTGCCTTCGCCTCCCTCGATGGACACGGCCTGCCCCACCACGCGCCTTATGCTGTGGTGGAGCAGGCCGCGCGGGAAAAAGGCGTCGGCCTTTGGCAGTTCGATGATGTCCAGCATCCGGCCATTTTGCTCGGCCAGGCTGCGGGCCGTGAACGGGTCTCGCCATGAACCCGGCGGTCATCGGCTCGAGCATGGCAGCTCTATTGCTGGCCGCCCTGCCCTACCCCGCCCACGGCGCAGATGCACCGCGTGGCCAGAAACGCGCCCCCGCCGCTGAAACCGAGTCGCATTCCTATCCGGCTCATGGAGTACGGGTGTCTGGACGGGCATCCGTCATTGATGGTCGAACGCTCTGGTTTCCGAAGGGTGGTCACAGGGTTCGGCTCGCCTCGATCGATGCCTGCGAACTCCCTCAGTGGGCCTACGATCCACGTCAGCACGGCGAACGCCTGGTTCCGAAACCCGTGCCGTGCGGCCCTTTGGCACAGGCGTGGTTGAAGCGCACGGTTGGCAATGCCCCGGTCACATGCACTGTGCAGACCTACGACGGCGATGGTGCCCTGGTCGGCCGCTGCACTGTGCGCGGCCGCGACCTGGCGCTGGAGATGCTGCGCGTAGGCTGGGCCAAGGTGAGCGCGACGGCTCCAGCTAAATATCTGGCCTGGCAGAACCACGCCATGTCCGCCCGGTACGGCATGTGGTCGACCTATGTGCTCGACATGCCGGAATGGCGTGCCAAAGCCGTGGACCGGACGCTGTCGCGTCGACCGACCGCTGATTTCAACCTGCTCGCGGAGCGGGAGAGCGAGATTTCGCCGCCGTTCGACGATGCACGCCGGCGACCCGGACGGACAGATCGATAAGCCGATCGTAGGAGACGTGCCATGAACCTCGTCAGACTGACCTCGATTGCGACAATGCTCTCCGCCGCGACCTTGGTTTCGCTACCCGATCGTTCGGAGGCAAGCCAGTGGGGATGCGAAGTGCTCTTGTGCGCATCGTCCTCCAATCCGTCATGGCGTGGCGTACCAGCCTGTCACCCGCCGATGTACCGACTGATTTCCGCCATGAAGCGCTGGGGTTTCTCCTGGCCGACTTGCCCCGAGGCCGGAACCGGTAAGCCAGGCTATGAGGCCTATGACGAATGTCCCGCTGGTTGGACTGTCGGCTACAGTAATCAGGATCGCGGCGGTGGGCATCCCGATCTCTGTGTCCAGGCCCGAAACGAATGTCGGTCTCGCCCCGGCGGTCAAGACGGTTGCGATGAACACGTCACAATGCCCCGCCCGCTGCGTCACGACCCGTATTATTTTGACATCACGGCGGGCGACGGAGCGGTGACACGCCACTGGTTCAATCTGCGCAAATAGCAGCTTCTCGTTCTCGGGAAGCATTTTGTTCTCGACTGCCGCCACGCCAGGAGCCGACAATTCGGTAGGGCGAGACACTGCGGAGACTCATTGAGACGGCTTTCTCGATTTACTCAGGCAGTCAGCTAGTGGTCCTTCAAAGGGTTTGAGCGTTTTGATCGCGTCTGCGACGCAAACTGCATCCGACGTTTCCGGGTCAGCCACGATTGCGGCCATGAGATAGACGAGTTTCTGGCGGGCTTCATCGGCGTTTGCCGGCGCTATCGCAATCAGATTGGAAAGAGCAAGCTTCTCGCACCAGCGAAAAAAGGTCAGTGCCGGATAGAGCACGAGTCTCCGTGCCGATGAAGACGTTCCATCAGTCGCAAGCCTGACCTGATGAACACGCTTGTGGCACGCTATGCTCGATGAAATCGACCCTCGATGTGGGAAAAGACATCCAAACATCTTCGTCTTCTTCAGGAAGATACCGGAACCCGGTTCTAAGCAGAGGCCTCAAACGGCGCCGCATCGCTACCTGACATCCTCGGCAGGTTTGGTTTGCCGATCTCGGTTGAGGAAACCCAAGGACACCCCGGGGGCGACCGATTGGGAACCTGCGCTAGCTCTCTGGCTGCAAATTTATGGCCAGGTCGACGCAACCGTCCCAGGGCTGAACTCTCTGACAAAAACCGATCTCATCCGTTGCGACCATAATCGTCATCCCTTCGACCATGTTTCCTATCGGACGTGTCCCGGCGCGAAACTATGATAGGTGTCGTAGTGTGGTTCCGCTTTCTCATGTACCCTGCGCATTTCGGCGAGGATTTTCACATTTTAGCTGGGGCATGGATTTGCCGTGGCTTTGCGACACACCGGCTAGGCCGACCGACCGTCGGCGTGGCGCCTGAGAGAGTTGCCAACATGCATCACCAGGTTGGAAGCGACTAGGATACGTCGAGCTCATAAAAGTATTGATAAAGGAGAAGCGCACGATACGATACGAAATCGGGCGAAACGGGGCGAAAACAAGGCCTGTAAGTCGTTGTTTAAGAACGGAAAGTTGTTTCTCGCTCCACCTAAAGACGGGAGTGATTTTAAAGAACTGTTCAAACGATTGACGGCCGCGGGTGCAGGTCGGCCGTCCGGCAAGGACGGGTTTCCTGCCGGCCCGTGGACGCCCGAGCTTCTCGCAGAGGCGATTTCGAAGATTGATTCCAACCCGGCCGGTGTTGATCTACGCACCGTACAGCTTTGGTTTCAAGACAATGAGAAGGGAGTTAGCAGCGCCAACATTCGTTGGCTCGCAAGGGTTTTTGGTTGCGACGATCCGGTCGCAACGAGCGAATGGCAGATCGAGCTTAGCGCGGCGCAATCCAGGTTGGCAGCTAAGAGGCGAGAATCGCGGCGAACCGATAAAGGCGTCGCTCCGGTGGTCCAGGATATGCCACAGACCATGCGCGCCGACGGCAATTCGGAACACCCGCCAGCAGATCTAGCTCAAGACGCTCACCGCAATAAATCGCGGCAACGGCCTACTCTGGCTAGGAGGTCGGAGGCGCTGTTTAGTCACGGATCGCCCCTCAATTTACCAGCGTCGGTTTTCGCGGGTTTCACCGCTCTTGGGCTTCTGTCGTATATTTTTGGGATCCACAATGTGACGTACGGTCGGGAAGATGGCGTCGTCAAGCAGGTTGGATTTCTTTGGACGGCAAACTGGACATCAGTCTTCATGGTGTTTTTGCCGTTGTTCCTGACGTGCGTCGGCGAGCTAGTGACCTTCTGGAAGTATGAGGGCCGCCGAAATCTCGTGGCGCTTACTACTGATCGGGAGCAAAGCGACGATGCATGGACGGGTAAAGTCGAGTCTAACTCGTACTCATACTGGGCAATTCTCTCGATTTGTGTGCTGTTCGCCGGGCTTTTTCAATGGATCGGCGTGTCGCTAATCCCATTGATGAATGGGAGCGGTGACTACGCCACAGACTGGGGCTCTCTAGCGATTGTCCGCCCAGAGGTCATATCGGTTCCCCAGGCGGTTGTTTTCACAGCACTCGCTTACCTATATATGAGCATGTGCTTTTACTTATTCTTCGCTGGGTTAGTTCTGCTTTACACGATGATTTATGATCTTCGGAACATTGGAGGGTCATTGCTTCAGTCTCCAAACGTAGACTATCAATGCAGCCTCAACGAGATCAGTTTCAGGATCATGAATGGGGTATTTCGGTGTACGGTTTTGGGGGTTCTGATCGCAATAGCGATGAAGGTCCAGAGCGCTTACCTGACATCGCGTGGAGAAGATGTCGTGGCGTGGTTGGTTGGCGATATGTTGTCAGCCTTCAATGGGCGCAATGACGCTGGCGCCGGGAGCAGCTATCGTCGACCGACGCACTACACCAGCCTTCTAGTCGCTATTTCGACTTGTTTTATCTTTCTCTATGCCGCAATCCGCATCGCTTTCGAACGCCGCTTCTTCAAGCCGTTGTGGAGGATGGCATGTGTCGTTGCGACACTCGTCGCTTGCTACTTGCTGATCGATACATTTGCCGGCTTCTCGATCCTCCTGGCCATTGGAGTGCTACTAGGGATTCTCGCCCTGTTTGATCAGGCGCATAGCCGATGGCGAGCCGAGACAATAGGATAACGATCAGAGTGTTTTATAGCTGGCTCGATCGTTGGGATGAACAGAAGGCGCGACGTGGCGAAGAACGGAAGTGTGCTGCGAGCTTCGCCCTTGACGCGGAACGGGCCTTTCAAGGCGCGGGTCAGGTAACACGCATCGAGGAATTCTGCGCCCTCGCAGACCAGGCATTGGCGGACCCTTGTTTTTTCGATGAGCCGCCTGAAAGCAATCAGAATTTTGAATGGAAAGACGGTTTGCTCCGATTTCCATCGGACATCTCGACGGATATCGAGCAAAACAATCTCGTCTCCGCGAAGATCACAGAAAGCGGGTCGTTCAGTCAGGCGCTGGTGATTTTCCACCATTGGAATGCAACTACTTGGAACCGCCAGATCGCCAAATATTTTTCGCGGCGCGGAGTAACGGTTGCCGAGATTGCACTGCCCTACCACTTCGAGCGGAGCCGTCCAGGCTCCGTTCATGCCGATTATATGCTGAGCCCGAATCTCGGCCGAACGATCCAATCAGTAAGGCAAGCAGTCTTAGATGGGCGAAAACTCGTACAGTGGTTGAGACGACAAGGCTATGGCGAGGTCGCGGTTCTCGGCATGAGCCTTGGCTCCTGGGTTGCAGGATTGATGGCAGCGCACGAGATGGCTGTGACAAAGGCTTCTCTGTTTCTAACTGCAGGGAGTCTCGCAGATATGGTGTGGACGGGCCGCGCGACGCAATCGATACGCAATAGCTTCGAGGCTGCCGTCGCCCTGCCCGACGTTAGAAGGGCCTGGGGTCCACTTGACCTGGAGAATTATGCGCGTGATCTGGCGCGGCCAGGCCTTAGGCTACACATCGTGTTGGCTGAACGAGATAAGGTGGTTTTGGCTGAACTATCGCAAAGGCTCATGCGGAGGCTGAAAGACGCCGGCGCTCGGCCAAATGTGTTGGAGTTGAACTGTGGTCACTATTCGCTTGCCATGCCACCGTTCATTTTTCTGGCTGGTTTGAGCTTGAAACGGTTTCTGTCGGATGCGTCTGGCCGCGGGAGCTGAAGGTCGGCCGAGAGGCGATAGGACGAAGCACTTACGAGAGACGCCGGCCTAACGATCGGCGATATCGCCCGTCAAATAGGATGTTCGTTGCCAAATCCTAATTGGAGTCGCTGCTACCCCCGCCACCGGCGCGCACGAACTAGCAATGGGTTTCGAGTCATTTCGGTCAGTCGAAACGAAACCACCAAGTAGCCGTGCCTCTTTTCATTTTTCTCTAGAGGCTTGGCATAAAGGAGTTCCCAGTTGGGAACTTTGCTATCAGCTCCGGGCAAACTAACTCGTGTCAACTGTTAATACACATTGTGCATCCGCCCGAGGCGGTGGGCCCTAGTCAGGTGGACGAGCCTCTTGCGTTCAGACAATTATTGCACCCCAGCCGACTGGGTTCCCAGCTGGGAACATTTAGCTGCTTTCGACCCAAACGTGCAGTATGGCCTGGATCAGGGTGACGAGTCGGCCTCCTCCATCAGGCTTTCGTTGAAGATTCTTCGCGACAAGCTTGGAGCTGATAGGAGGGGATGTCTGGATTGAGGGGTTCCCAACTGGGAACTCGAAGTAGACCGGATCCGGTGTACGAATATGTTCCCGCCATGAGTCCCGACTCGCAATCGCAATAGGGCGCCTCGCTCGACACTGATCGTACTAGGATGCCACGTGCCTACTTCAAACTACAAACCCTAGACGAGCAGCCTTCAACAAAAATGGAGCGTTTCGTAGCGCTCCTCTCAGCCTGGCCTCCTTCGGTCTGCAGCCAATGACGTTGTAGCGACCGTGGTTCATCATCCTATAAAACCAATCGAACGTCGAAATTCTAGCGAAACCCTGGCGGAGCCAAGCCCGGACCCGTCGATTTGCGCACACCGGCCGAATCGGAATAAATCTGCTACGGGAAATCATCGAAATGCGAGAAATTTCCGTAGGTTCGAGTGCGTTAACTTCCCGTTAACCATGTCAGGGACACTGTGCAAGCGCGCTAGGCACGGAGAATCGAGTGACGCGTCACCTCAGAAGCCTTGAATTCATGAACACCTTTTCGACCAAACTCGAGAAGGCGCTTCGGAATTTGTCTGTTGCTCAATTCCCGCCAGATGCGGTTCGCGCCATGCGGAAATTCTCCTCCACCGAGGTTGCGGGCCTCCTTGGTGTTACCGAGGCGTATATTCGTCAGGTGTCTTTGAGAGGGCAGGGACCTGAACCAGAAACCACCACTGCAGGAAAGCGACTATATACGCTTGAGCAGGTTCTTGATCTGCGTCTGACTCTTGCAGAAAAGGCTCGCAAAAAGTGGATCAACCCTCGCCGAACTAACAGCGAGCAATGCCAGATTATTGCGATCACTAACTTCAAGGGTGGGAGCAGCAAGACATCAAGCACGATCCACCTAGGGCACTGGTTGGCGCTACGTGGCTATCGTGTGCTGGCCGTCGACTTGGACCCGCAGGCGTCGTTGACGGGATTGCACGGCGCATTGCCGGGCTTCGACCACCGTAATGACGATACCTTCTATTCGGCGATTCGATTCGACGAGCCAATTCCCACTCGTGAGGTAGTCCACAAGACCCATATAGTCGGCTTCGATGTCATTTGCGCTGGGCTGGATCTTACCGAGTTTGAAACGGCCGTTGCTCTCGAGATGCGCAAGCCGACAGGGACAAATTTCCTGTTGCGCGTTCCCTATGCGCTAGAGCAGGTTGCCGACGACTACGATGTCATCCTGATGGATAGCGCGCCATCGCTCAATTTCCTTACACTTTCGTCACTGACCGCGGCCACTGGCGTCCTGATACCTGTGCCTGCGCAGATGCTTGACGTGGACTCGACAGGGAAGTTCCTGGAGTTGGCCGCTTCATATCTTCATGTCCTGAATGAACATGGAGCAGGGGCGGATTGGGATTTTGCAAAGTTCCTCATTACGAAGTTCGAAGCCAATGATCACCCGCAAGCCCATATGCAAGCCCTCATGCGGCAGGTGTTTGGTGAGGACCTGCTGCTCAACGCTGTGGCAAAGTCGACCGCTATCTCCGACGCATTGACCTGGAAGCAGAGCCTTTATGAAGTTCAAAGATCACGCTTCTCCGCTCCAAAGACTTACGATCGCGCCATCGAGTCCCTGAATGCGGTGAATGCGGAGATTGAAGGCCTCATCACGAGAGTTTGGGGGCGCGAGACATGAGCCGCAAGGGTTCCAAGGAAATGTTCGCCGCGGTTCTGAACCAGCTGAGCGAGACCAACGAAGACGCCGTTCCTGCAGTGCGGTCATCATCTCCGCACCTGCTCAAAGTTGCGGCCGGTGTTCGGCAAATTCAAGAGCGCAGTGAAGCCGTTGAGAGGTTGCTGCGGACCGGGGAGCAGATCGTTGAGCTAGACCCTCTTCTCATTCTCCCTTCACGCATTCAGGATAGATACGACGAGGCGTATGAGGCGGGGGCTGTCGCCGAGATGGTCGCCTCCATGCGTCAGCGTGGCCAAATTCTTCCCGGCCTTGTGCGCCCGGTCAAAGACGAGCAGGGCGCAGATGCATTAGAGATTGTCTTCGGCCGTCGGCGGCAAGCGGCAGCGAAACTGCTGGGAGTCAAGTTTAGGGCCATCATTCGCGAGCTCACGGATGAGGAAGCCGTCATCCTGCAGGGTGAGGAGAATACGCAGCGCGAAGACCTATCCTTCATTGAGAAGTGCGTGTTTGCGTTGGCTCAAGAGGAGGCGCGCTTCAAGCGGGACACAATCTGCGCGTCACTGTCCACGGGCAAATCGCATATTAGCGAGATGATCTCCATAGCCGTGGAAATTCCCAAGGAACTTCTTCGTTCGATTGGCAAGGCGCCGGGGGTTGGACGACCACGGTGGGCTGCGCTGGCGAAGAAGCTCTCATCTCAAGGGGAGGGCGCCTGGAGACCCGTCATCTCCTCGCCCGATTTCAAATCTCAGGCAAGCGACGAACGTTTCGAAGCAGTTTTCAAGGCTCTGTCGACCAATGTCGCTGAGCGCGATGACGCGAAGCCCCATTCATGGGTGTCGGGAGACAAAACTGTCAGCGTTCTGGTTAAATCAACGCCTAAACGGGCTGTCGTAACCTACGAAGCGAAGAACGGCCCCGGCTTCGCCCAATACATAGCAGGTCGTTTGGAAGCCCTCTACGAGGATTTCCTCAAAGCGAACAAGGCACTAACAGGAGACTGAACCGCAAAAGAAAAAGGCCCCCGAACGTCGCCGCGCGGAAGCCCTTCTCAAGTCTGTGACAAGGTTGAGAATCGCAAATCCGCGAATCACTGTCAAGAGTCCTAAGCGTCGAATCGGCGAGCAGGTTTCTTTTGCCTAGCGATAGGTAGATGGAAAATGGAGACGCATGCCCTAACGACGCCATTTCGGCGGCGAACAGGATCGGCTGGCCACCAGTTTATCGATCCGGATGCAAATGCGGTTGATCAGATCAGCCCGTTGCCCCGTGGTACTACTACGAGGGAGATGGCACTATGGCTGTAACCTCCCCCTCTGGCCTCAGGCGCGTGTCGGCGGAGTCGATTGCCGCGACGAATTTCGCGCGCCAGTATGGCAATCCCTCCACGAAACAGGTTTCGCGATCCGCGGCCCTCAAGGTCGCGAAGCTCGCCGCGGCAGCGTTGGGGCTGAAGGCTGCGAAGCTGGCCTTGATTGACCAGCTCTTCGCATTCTCGAAACCCGCGGACTGGACCATACCGGGCGTGGCGCCGGTCGTGTGGCCGTCGAATGAAAGCCTTGCACGCCGTCTCGGTATCGTGGTCTCGACGATGAAGCACCATCTCAACGGCCTCGTGCGTGCCGGCCTGATCTCGTACAGCGATAGTCCGACCTATCAGCGTCGCGGTCGCCGTAACGAGGAAGGCGGCATCGTGGAGGGCTACGGGATAGATCTCTCGCCGATCGCGGTCCGGTACGACGAACTCAACGAGCTGGTGGAGCGGGCAGAGCACACGGCGCGCGAGACCAAGCGGCTCACATACCGGCGCACGGTGCTACGCAAGGATGTCCAGGCGCTGATCTGCGCGGCCAAAGGCGAGGGGCTTGTCGGTTCATGGGATCACGCTCAGGCCCGCCTGGACGTCATCCGTGAGCAGAGGGCGTCGGATATTGAAGTGCTGGAGGAGCAGATCGTTGCGCTTGAGCGGTTGCAAGCCGAGCTCGAGGAAGCCTTCGATGCAGCGATTCTGGATAGAAATTTCAATACCGCGCTATCGAAATTTCGGCCCATACAAACTACAGCCGAATCCCCCATTTCTGAATCAAGTAGTCAATCACGGCCTCGGGCAAATGCCCGAGACTCCATTTCACAGGCCGCCTACGGCGACATGGCTTTTGAAAAAAAGCCTGAGGCAGTTCCAACGGTAGAGCAAGACCGCAAACGACGCCAGAGTGTTCTGGATGAGGAGGTGCAGATGATCTCGCTCCCTCTGGTGCGCGATGCCTGTCCGACGGTGGCCGGTTATGTTCCCGCCGCGCTCGATAGTTGGTCAACACTGCGCGATAGCGGCCGCGAGATTGCAGTGGCGGCAGGGATCAATCCGCACGTCTGGCAAGAGGCCCAGTCGATCCTCGGTCCGGACATAGCCGTTGCGGCTCTCGCCGTTACCGTCCAGAAGACCGAGATGGGTCTCGTCGCCAAACCCGGCGCCTATATGCGGCGGCTCTCGCAGCTCGGCCGCGACGGCGAACTGCATATCAGCCGGTCGCTGTTCGGACTGGCACAGGCCTCCGGCGGCGGGGCAGGGGAGCGCGACGGTGGTGCGTCTGTCGCCATAGAGCCGCGCAGGCCGAGCCGAGCCTTCCCAGCCGATGGAAGCATCTCCTTCACCGCCTGGGAAGACGTCATCCGGACGCATGCGCCCAGGCCGACGCCCGATCTGAACATGGTTGCCTCAGCCTTCCGGCGCTGGGCTGACGAGCGCGACATCGACCTGACCTCGCCCAACATCGAGAAGATCCTGGCGGCGTTCTGCCGGAAATGGAAAGTGTAAGTGGCCACGAGGATGATGAAGCTTGAACGGCGTATCAGATGAGACTATATTATGCCTCAAGTGAAATGGAGGTTCCGATGCTCGCACTCACATCCGTAGCGGACGTTCTTGGCCTGCCGGGGAAGGCAGCGCCGGTCTCCCCGATCGGACTGGTTGCACGGATCGAGGATGGCTTGCCGATTGTCACGCTTGATCGTGTGGCGGCCCTCTTCGCGCCGAACGACAGTCAGTTCAAGTACCGGCTGGTTCCGAAGGCGACCTATGAGCGGCGGAAGGGCAAGAATGTCCTGTCAGCGGAGGAGGGCACGCGCGTCGCGCGTCTGGCGCGCGTGTGGGGCCTCGCCGTCGAGGTGTGGGGCGACGAGACGGAGGCGAGGGAATTCCTGTTCAGGCCCCACGCCATGCTCGAGGACCGGCGGCCGGTCGACGTGGTCATCCAGAACGAGATCGGCGCCGAGCTGGTGCTCGACATTCTCCAGGGCCTCAAATACGGCAGCGCTGCGTGACGGCGCAGATCCTCGACCGCACATTGTCGGCCTATCGCATCGGGGATCCGGCTGGCGCCTGGCCGATCTTCGATGCGACCGGCTCGACGATCGCGCCGGGACGGTGGAATACCCCTGGAAGCCCGCTCATCTATGCCGCGCAGCACTATTCTACAGCGCTGCTGGAAAAGCTGGTCCACGGCAGCGGCAGGCTGCCGCCCAACCAGCACTATGTCGAGATCACCATCCCGCGCGGGCTAAGCTATGAAACTTTCTCGCCGCCCGCATTGCCGGGCTGGGACACGATGCCGGCGACCGTGAGCAAGAAGTTCGGCGAGGCCTGGTGCATCGAGCGCCGCAGCGTCATCCTGATCGTTCCGAGCGTCGTTGCCCGGCTCGACAGCAATGTGCTGATCAACCCGGCGCATCCGGAGTTCGGCGGGATCACCGCCAGCCTGCACCGGCCCGTCTATTGGGACCGGCGTCTGTTCGGCGCTTGAGCCGGGTTGACGCGCGCATGGGCTATACGATCAGCCGCGCGGCCCGGCCGAGCTGCCGCTCCGCATCGTTATAGTAGCGCGAGGCCTGGGCGATCGACTTGTGCTGAGATTGCTGCATCGCTTCGGGCAGCGGAATGCCGCGCCGCGCGGTCTCGGTGAGGTAGCCCGAGCGCAATCCATGCGCGGAAAAAAGCGCCGGATCGAGCCCCGCCTGGACGGCCCGTCGCTTCAGGATCAGATTGACGGCCTGCGGCGTCAGCGCCTTGCGCTCGAGATGGCCCCAGCGATCGATGCCGCGGAACACGGCTCCTTCGTTGATGTTGGCCCGTTCCAGCCATTCGGTCAGCGCCGTCACCGGCCGGCCGATCAGCAGCACAGTCGCATCGTCGTCGCTGTCGGTGGTCTTGGTGCGGGCGAGATTGATGCTGAGGCAGGGCAGACGCGGCGCGCCCGGGTCCTTCGGATTGGCGGAGACCGGGTCTTGCTCGACCAACTGCTCGAAGCGTAGCGAGGCGACCTCGCTGCGACGTCGGCCGCCGGATCCAAAGGCGACCAGCAGTAGCGCTCGGTCACGAATGTCGACAAGGCGTTCGCCGGCACAGGCCTGCAGCAGGGTGTCGAGTACGTCCGCCGTCACCGCCTTGGCGCTCTTGCGCTTGCGCGGCCGCGGACTGGCGCGCACGGCCAGCTTCAGGGCCGATCGCAGGCCCGGCGCGTTGAACTTGCCTTTAAGGCCGCGCCATCCGGTCAGGGTCGCCCAGCTCGACAATCGGCGGCGCACCGTCGATGGCGCGTGCGGTCCGTCGGCGCGCAGCAGCCCGGCATCTCTCAAGACCGTCGCAACGTCGTCGGGCATGCCATGGGCCCGATCGGTCTCGTGCTTGGCCGGGTCCCAAAGATGATGGGCCACGAACTTCAGGAGCAGGGGCTCCGCCGCCGGCCAGGGCAAGGGATTTCCGGTGGCGGCCAGGCACCAGGCTTCGAGATAGCCGAGGTCTGAGGTGAGCGCGCGCAACGAGTTCTCGCCGATGCCCTCATTGGCGAGGTGGCGCAAGGTCTCGACGTCGTCGTCGCTCAGGATCCCGGCCAGGAAATCCCGCCGATGGTAGGGCAGCACCGAATCTAGGGCGTCGAGCGCCTCGGCGCGGCGCATTGCCTCGTCAGAGGCCGTGCTTGGCAGCCGGCCGGTCCTGGCGGCGTCTGTCGGCGGAGCAGGGGTTTCGGACATGGGTGCGTATTCTCTGCCGGGAAAGGCCGCGCGGCACGCCGCCGGCGGCCATGATTTTCGCGATTCTGGGCGATATGCGACTTGAAATCAATCACTATCGATAAGAGGTCATTATCGATAGTGAAAAGGCCCGTAAAAAGAATAGGCCGTGGGTCCAGCTAAGGATCATCTAGCTTGACTATCGCAAATCAGATAAAATTAAATCAATGGCTTACGAAATCGGCAAATTGCCCCTGGAAACGCTCATCGGACCCGTCGGGCAGGCGACGGAGGCTTTGGTGCGGCTCGACGAGCGGTTGGCGCATTCGCCGGTGTGCGCCGGCTGGATCGAGCGGATGCATTTCCACGACGCGGTCGCCGCGCTGTGGCTCGAGGGCGAGCTCGTGCATCTCGAGGACCTCGTGTTTCGTGACGCCGAGATGGACCAGCGCGTTTCGACCCACGAGCTCACGCGGGCGCACGCGGTTGTGCGCCGGCGTCGCCGTATCCTCTCCCAGCGGGGCGACTGGGCGCTCGGCCGGGACGGGCTGCGCGAGCTGACTGGCCGCGGCGGCGCTCCGGCGGCGGAAGGCGACCGGGAAGGGGAGGGGATGCCGTCGACGCCAGACGGCGACGGCCTATGGGAGGAGCCCGAGGCCGATCGGCTGGCACAGGAGTTCGCGGAGATCGACGCGGTGCTGGCGCGATCGTCGCGGCTGCTCGCCGGCGATGCGGTCCCGACCAAGTTGGCGCCGCAAGGCGATGAGCGTCTTGCCATCCTTTACGACGTCGACTGGGACGAGAACGCTCGTCTGGTTGAATGGCGGCAGGTCCTCGATCGGACACGTGGGCTTCCGACGATGCTGCGAGCCGCGCTGGCCCTCGATGCCTGGACCGACATCGAGGTGCTGCAGCGTGGCGGTGGGATCGGGGGATTGCTGGTCGCCGCGCTGCTGCGGCAGGAAGGCATCACCGCCAACCACATAGCCTGCCTGCATCTCGGCGCCCAAAAAATCCCGCGCGAGCGCCGGCGCTCGCGCGCCCGCACCGAGCGGGTGGTTGCCCACCTCGAGGCGATCCGCGAGGCCGCGGTCGCCGGATTGAAGGAACACGACCGCTTGTTGCTCGCCCGAGAGCGGATGGAGCGAGTGCTGCATGGCCGCCGCGCCAGCTCGAAGCTACCTGCTCTGATGGATCTCGTGCTCTCCAGGCCTCTGGTTTCCACCAGCATGGTGCAGGCGGCGCTGAAAGTGTCGCGGCAAGGCGCGCTCGATCTGATTGGCGAATTCAGCCTTCGCGAACTGACGGGGAAGGGGAGTTTCCGCGCATGGGGGATCATGTAGATTGACCTTCGTTCGCCCTTTTCGATTTCACTCGTGGCAGGGGATACCATCCGGGATGGCGCCTCGAGAGATTGCTATTCCGATTTGGGCATTGCGGTTACGGGCCATCAAGGTCTAGTTGGTGGCCCGCAACGGAGCTGCGGGATATTCCAGGCTAAAGAACATGCCGGTGACGATCGCAGGGACAGTCGCAGACAATGCGAGCTTGCCGAGGATCAATGCGAAGCCGATTTGATGCGGTTTCCGGAGGTTGAGTTGCCTGCGGGCTTCCAGTGACCGGCCCCTGACCAAAGGGCAGCTAGCCATCAGGATCCTAATTCGGAGATGGTCCGTTGCCGGGCAGTAGTAGCTGTCCGACGTGAACGACGGTCTCGTCCTCCTCGATCGCTTCCTCGAAATCGCCGGTCATGTCCATCGACAGTCCAGTCAGGCCGGGATGCCGCTTGACCGGACGACGGCATATTCTCGCAGCAGCCGCGCACCGATGCCGTGGAGCGTGTTCCACCAGGCGACCGCATCGGTCAGGATACCGAACTTCACTATTCCGTATTCAAGAATCGTCCCTGATCGACAGGGTCGCGATCAGGAGCTTGCGAGCTGGGCCATTCGATTGAGTGCTGAGGCGAACCCCGACAATGAAATCGAGAAACTGATCTCCTGGCCGGAATCACTCGCTGCGACCTTGGCGGCCGACGGGCTCTGGATACACGAGGCCTTGTCGTCACGTCCCCTGCCGAAGGCGCTGAAAGATCGTCTCAGCAGCGAACTCGTCAGGATGGCGACGGCAGGAGAAGTGTCCGGTCGGACAGGAAGCGCGCGACGAGCGCGGGACTTCCGGTGAAAAGGTCATAACGTCTCGCTCATCTGAAGCTGGCTCGGCGGGGCGCTCCTCTGCTCATCATCCATTTTACTAGGGCTTGCACCTCATCCTGCTTGAGGTGCCAGAAGGATGATGCAGTGCCGATCTCTGCTGCATGCTCAGCAAGCGCGAGTTCTCAAAATGCTCAGATCCGCAGATGCAATGACCTTTTTTCGCGCTTGGCTTTCAAATCCGCTGTCGGTCGGCGCAGTGGCGCCATCGAGTAAGAGCTTAGCCTACCTGATAACCAATGACCTGAATCCCTTGAACGGCCCGGTACTCGAACTCGGACCGGGCACAGGCGTATTCACCGACGCCCTTATTAGGGGAGGGGTGATGGAGCGAGATCTCACGCTCGTAGAGCTTGAGAGTGCGTTTGCGAAGCTTCTTGCGGCCCGCTATCCGCAAGCCACCGTGCTTACGCAAAACGCGGCCTATCTTGAAGGACCTAATCCAAGCAGCGTGAGCAAGTATGGGGTGATCGTCAGCGGACTGCCTTTGCTGTCCCTTTCGCCCGGCACGGTCGTGCGAATTCTGATCCGGGCATTCGCCCTCTCGCGCAACGATGCCGCTTTCTACCAGTTCACCTATGGTTGGCGATGCCCCGTGCCAAAGGCCATACTGGAAAGACTCGACCTCCACGCTATTAGAATAGGCACAGTATTTTCTAATTTACCACCGGCGTCAGTCTATAAGATCGTACGCAATACGATTGCGAAGGGGTAGTTTTCATGACCGTGGAGATAGGGCATTTTTCGCTGATACTGGCGTTCGCGTTGACTATCTCGCAGTCTATTTTGCCAATAATCGGCGCAAAGACAGGGGATGATCGGCTTATGTCGACAGCCCGGCCTATATCCATAGCTGTTTTCCTTCTGACATTGTTATCTTTTGGGGCGTTGACGACGGCCTATATCCAGTCCGACTTCTCCGTTGCCAATGTCTGGCAGAATTCCCACTCGCTCAAGCCGATGCTTTTCAAGGTGACCGGGGTGTGGGGAAACCACGAGGGCTCGATGCTGCTTTGGGCTTTGATCCTCACTTTCTTTGCCGCACTCGTAGCATCGTTCAGCAGCAACTTGCCGGCCACGCTTCGCGCAAATGTTCTGGCGGTGCAGGGGTTCATTGGCGCGGCGTTTATCCTTTTCATCCTGACCACATCCAATCCGTTTGCGAGGCTGCTCCCAGCTCCTTTGGAAGGGCGTGATCTGAACCCCATTCTCCAGGACCTCGGCCTCGCGATCCATCCCCCGCTGCTCTATCTGGGATATGTCGGGTTTTCGGTCTGCTTCTCGTTTGCGGTCGCGGCGCTCATCGAAGGCAAGGTTGAAGCTGCCTGGGCTCGCTGGGTGCGACCCTGGACGCTGGCTGCGTGGCTCTTTCTGACCGGAGGCATCACGATGGGCTCTTACTGGGCCTACTACGAGCTGGGCTGGGGAGGCTGGTGGTTCTGGGATCCAGTCGAGAACGCCTCGTTCCTGCCGTGGCTTTCCGGCACCGCACTTCTGCACTCCGCAATCGTGATGGAACGCCGCTCTGCTTTGAAGGTCTGGACCGTTCTGCTGGCCATCATAACGTTCTCACTGTCGCTGCTTGGAACTTTCCTGGTTCGTTCCGGAGTTTTGACGTCGGTGCATGCGTTCGCCAGCGATCCTACTCGCGGGATCTTCATTCTGATGATTCTCGTTCTGTTCGTTGGAGGATCGCTGACCCTGTTTGCCATTCGATCCTCGTCGCTGACGCCAGGCGGCCTTTTTCACCCAGTATCGCGTGAAGGGGCTTTGGTGTTGAATAACCTCTTTCTTTCAACGGCGGCAGCAACGGTATTGGTCGGGACGCTTTATCCCTTGATATTAGAAAGTGTTACAGGCGAGAAGATCTCTGTTGGCGCCCCTTTCTTTAATCTCACGTTTGTGCCTCTTGTGGTTCCTCTGTTGCTGGCCGTGCCGTTCGGGCCCTTGCTAGCCTGGAAGCGAGGCGACGCCTATGCCGTCGTACAGCGCCTTTATGCCGCCTTTGGCGGCGCACTATTTGTCACCTTAATCTGCTACTTCCTTGTCGATGGCGCCGGAGCAGCGGCTGCGCTTGGCGCAGGCTTGGCTGCGTGGCTCATGCTCGGCGCTTTGACCGATCTCGCGCTCAAGGCCGGAATAGGCAGTGCGCGCCCCACGATAGTCTGGAGGCGTCTGATCGGCCTGCCGAGCTCCGCTATCGGCACGGTTCTCGCCCATTTTGGGTTGGGCGTCACTGTGCTGGGGATCGTCGTCGTCTCAACGCTCGAGATCGAGCGCATCGAGGTCATTCGGCCAAAT
>Ga0209792_1000146_pt1 | contig 92436 bp, 95 predicted proteins | sample EBPBio142005_DNA_FD_185860 | JGI IMG/M metagenome (GOLD analysis project Ga0209792, IMG submission 185860) | Wastewater treatment Type I Accumulibacter community from EBPR Bioreactor in Madison, WI, USA - Reactor 1_6/14/2005_ DNA (SPAdes)... | ecosystem: Engineered > Bioreactor > EBPR >...
TATTTTCACGTTCGCAAAACGCCGCTTGTGTACCTTGGTGCGGATAACCTGTAGTAGTGCTGTACGTCCAGCGTCTGGTAGTACCTACGCCATTGTCGAATACTGCCCATTGATTTCCTGTGGCTCCAGTGCCCAATGTCCATGGAGATGGATTTGTAGCTAAATCTGGACCAACAAGATTGGTTTCAAAACCCTCAGTTCCTGGTGTAGGAAATTGGGCAAAAACTATGGCAGAAAAAAACAAAAATGATAATAATGTAATGGTTTTTTTCATAAATATTTAGTTTGGTTATTGGTTGTTAAATATCAATCTTCAAATATAAAAAAAAATGTTAAACAAAAAAGGATAATCTAATTTTTGAATGTTAAATTCATTACAATATTCCGTTTGATACTAATTTATTTGAATTATTTTTGCACTATGTTAGAAAAGGAAATCATAAATTTTGAAAAAACAGTGCTGGTAGGAGCTATAACTTCTTTGCAATCTGAAGAAAAATTAATTGAATATTTAGATGAATTAGAATTTCTTACTTATACTGCTGGTGGCGAGGTTGTTAAACGATTTTGGCAAAAAGTAGACAAGCCAAATCCTAAAACATTTTTAGGCTCAGGAAAAATAGAAGAAGTACATCTCTACATTAAAAATAACGATATAAAAACCGTAATTTTTGATGACGAACTTTCGCCTTCGCAACAGAAAAATATCTCTAAAATTTTAGAATGCAAAGTGCTTGATCGTACCAATCTTATTTTGGATATTTTTGCTCAAAGAGCCGAAACTTCGTACGCACGAACACAGGTTGAATTGGCACAATGTCAGTATTTATTACCAAGACTTTCGGGTATGTGGACGCATCTCGAACGCCAAAAAGGAGGTATCGGGCTTCGTGGTCCTGGTGAAACCGAAATTGAAACCGACCGTCGTATTGTGCGCGACCGTATTGCGCTTCTCAAAGAAAAAATCAAAACTATCGATAAACAAATGGCTATCCAACGCAGCAATCGCGGCGCCATGGTGCGTGTGGCTTTGGTGGGATATACCAACGTTGGAAAATCTACCTTGATGAATACAATAAGCAAAAGTGAAGTTTTTGTAGAGAACAAACTTTTTGCAACATTAGATACTACTGTCCGAAAAGTTGTGATAGAAAATTTACCGTTTTTGCTATCAGATACAGTTGGGTTTATTCGAAAATTGCCTACGCAACTCGTTGAGTCTTTTAAAAGCACACTCGATGAAGTGCGCGAAGCAGACCTTTTGCTACATGTAGTAGATATTTCGCATCCCGATTTTGAAGATCATATCACATCGGTAAATCAAATTTTGATGGATATTAAAAGCAATGAAAAACCGACATTAATGATTTTTAATAAAATCGATGCTTACAAACCAAAGCCTTTTGATGAAGATGATTTACTATTGGAAAAATCTCACAAACACTTTTCGCTTGATGAACTCAAAAAAACCTGGATGAACAACATTGGTGAAAAAAATGCCATATTTATCTCGGCAACCAACAAAGATAATTTTGAAGAGTTTAGAGAAAAAGTGTACGAAGCAGTTCGCCAAATTCATATTACCCGTTTTCCGTATAATAATTTCTTATATCCAGATTATAAAGATATTGAAAACAAAGAAAGTTGATTAAAACAAACTATTTTTTATTGGCTAAATATACACCAATTAAAATTACAAAAGCACTGATTATCTGGAAAAAAGTAAGTGTTTCATTATTCATAATGCCCCAAATACAAGCAACAATCGGAATAAGATAGGTAACCGATGATGCAAAAATAGGCGTCGAAATCTGAATTAATTTAAAGTACAAAACATTCGCAATTCCGGTGCAAACCACGCCCAAAATCACTATGTAAAGGAGTGCTGTTTGTGTAGTTTCGGTATGAATTTTTTGATGAAAATCGGTACACAACAAAATCAATAAAGCCGGCAGAAACATCACACTGAAATTTCCGGTAGAAATGCTCAAGGGTTTTAAATCGTGCAAATATTTTTTTATCAAATTAATGTTGATAGCATAACAAATCGAAGCAATAACCACAAATAAAGAAAACCAAATATTTTCGGAATTAGTTGCTTGGTTTCCGCCCAAAATCAAAGCAATCGTCCCGATAAGTCCAATCAAAACGCCAACGATTTGTTTGGGTTTTATGACAAATTGAAACGCCAAAACACCAATCCATAAAGTGTTAAGTGGCGTAAGCGAATTAAGTATCGAACAAACCGAACTGCTTACTTGTGTCTCGGCTAATGCAAACAGATAAGCTGGTAAAAAAGTTCCGAATAATGCTGTAAGCGCAATGTATTTCCATTTTTCTTTCGGAATATTTTTCAGACTTTTAAAACCAATGAGCCAAAGAAAAAAAGCCGTTACCATTATACGAACCGAACCCAACTGAAAAGCGCTAAGCCCTTGCAAACCTTTAAATATTAATATAAAGGAACTGCCCCAAATAAGCGCCAGAATAATAAGTAAACTCCATTTTTTATTAGTGTTTACTTCCATTCGATGCTTTCCATAAGTTTTTTAATGTCTTTTTTTACATATTCGGCTGCTGGAAGTAAGGAGTCGTAATTGGGTTTTGCATAAAAATACATAGAACCAGCCACAAAATGTTTGATGCTATCTGTAACATAAAACTGAGCATTGGTAGCCGCATTTCCGCCTACTTGATAAAACATACCGTACGCTTTTTTACTCGGATTCAAAAAGGGTTGTTCTAAAATTTCTTCGGCTTTTATTACGTGTTTGTAAGTAAGTTTTTGTGCATCTCTAAGTGTAGCGTCTATGTTGCCATTTACAGGAATATAAGTAAGATACACCGTGGCTTTCATTTTCTTGTATTCAATTTTATATGAGCAATTTTTATCTATTTCGATTTTTGCTTTTTTGTTTACCATAAAATTGTAAGCACAACCCTTGTCGTACAACGAATATTCTTGTTTTGGATACTCAAGTCGCAAATTAGCTGTTGGTTTTGGCAAAACATCTTCTTTACAGGAAATTGTGGCAATTCCTATTAAAATAAACAAACTGAAATGTTTTAAAAAATTATTCATTTACAATGGCTTTTATTTGCTTGATACGTTTTTTATCAACCGATTCTATGGTGAAAGAAACATTTTCAAACTCTATTTTTGTTCCTTTTTTTGGGAAATTACCTAATAATTCCAAAATAAATCCAGCAAGTGTTTCGGCTTCGCCTTTGTTTTCTTCAAACTTATTTTCATCGGTTTCGGTAATTCGGTAAAAATCTTTAAGGTTGATTTTCCCTTCAAATAGAAACGTATTGTTGTTGATTTTAGTATAATTTATTTCTTCGTCGTCAAACTCATCACTAATATCGCCAACAATTTCTTCTATAACATCTTCCAGCGAAATCAATCCAGATGTGCCGCCATATTCATCAACCACAATAGCCAAATGGCTTTTCATGCTTTGAAAATCTTTAAGCAAATCATCGAGTTTTTTATTTTCCGGAACAAAAAATGGTTCGCGCACCAAAGGTTTCCAATCAAAATCTTTTTTGTTGATATAAGGAATCAAATCTTTGATAAACAAAACGCCTGTTATATTATCGATATTTTCATGATAAACCGGAATTCTCGAATAGCCTTTTTCTATAATTTTAGGCATGATTTCCTCAAAAGTTTCATCGGTAGCGATGGCAAAAATATCAATCCGAGGACTCATAACTTGTTTGGTATCGGTATTACCAAAAGTTACGATGCCTTCTAATATTTTCTGTTCTTCGCTTGTAGTTTCTTCATTACTGGTAAGTTCTAACGCTTGCGATAATTGATCTACCGAAAGACTTGTTTTTTGGCGTCCTAATTTTTTTTGTAAAAAAGAAGTAAGCATACGCATAGGTGTGCTAAGCGGCGTTAAAACTTTCTCTAAAAACAGTAACGGATACGCTATAAATGTGGCAAATTTTACGTTGTTTCGGCTGGCATACACTTTGGGTAATACTTCGCCAAAAAGCAAAATAAGAAACGTTACCAATATAACTTCAACTGTAAACTTCAATGCAGGAATACTGATGGTTGCAAAAAGTTTATCTAACGAAACCGAAAATAGAATGACTATGGCAATGTGCAGAAAATTGTTGGTGATAAGTATTGTTGCCAATAGTTTTTTGGGCAACGACAACATTTTCTTAATGATTTCAAATTTGGCAGGTTGAGTTTCTTCTATGCTGTCTAAATCTTTTTGAGTGAGAGAAAAAAGAGCTACTTCGGTAGCAGCAATAAGCGAACAGCAAAAAAGCAGAATAATGATGCCACATATTCCGAAGAACATTGCGGAGTCGATCTGAAAAAATAAACTGGGCTCTGGGTCCAAAAAAAAATAGTTTAGTTAAACATAATTAAAACGGATTGTTTTCCATATCCGAATCGGGCGCGTCAAAGGTAGTACTTTTAGAGTCGTTTTGCGAGCCATTTTTATCGATATCTTTTTTTACATTTAGAAATGTAAATTCGGTAACTTGAATCTCGGTTGTAAATTTAGTTGTACCGTCTTCTCCTTGCCATTGGCGCGATTTTATTCTGCCTTCTACATAAATTTTATCGCCTTTGCTTAGGTACTTTTCACAAATTTCGGCCGCTTTATTTCGTACTACAAGATTATGCCATTCGGTAGACGTAATTCGTTCATTTGTTTGCTTGTTTATGTAAACTTCATTGGTTGCCAACGGAAATCTGCCAATGCAATTTCCACCTTCAAAATAGTGCATTTTTACGTTATCGCCCAAATGCCCAATAAGAATTACTTTGTTTAATGTACCGTTCATAGCTTAAAAAATTTACAGTGAAATGAACTTCAAATATAATAAAATATTTTCACAATTAATATTTTACGTAAAAAATAGCCTTCGTTTTTTGAAATTAAAATTTTGTATATATATTTGTAGAAACGGAGCAATCGAAAATCCGACAAAAGAGTAGAACTAAACTAATAAAAAAATTAACTATGATTGAATGGTACAAAAAAGTAGTGTTTGAAAACTACGCAAATTTTAACGGTAGAGCAAGAAGAGCAGAGTATTGGTGGTTTACATTGATGAACATAATTGTGTCTTTTGTGTTTGGTTTTGTTTGCGGTTTAATCAAAATGCCAAGTTTAAGCCCATTGTATTCTTTGATAGTATTGCTACCAGGTATTGCTGTAGCTGTAAGAAGAATGCATGATGTTGGTAAAAGCGGATGGTTTATATTAATACCTATTTATAATTTGATTTTAGCAGCTACCGAAGGAGAAAGAGGCGAAAATCAATACGGGCCAGATCCAAAAGGTGGAGATGAAATTGGTCAAATAGGAAGAGAATAATTTTTTAAAGCTGGTTTTTTAAACCAGCTTTTTTATTGCAATCATCTTTGTATTTTTGCCCTAAATTTATTTTAATGAAACAACTATCTTTTATATTCCTCATACTGGTTTTATTTTCATGTAAAGACAATTCCAATCAAGCCAAAATAGAATATCGCAAAGAGCAAGAACGACAAAAAAACATCGTTGCACAACTCGAAAAAATTTGGATTTTTGAAGAAGAACCCTTTACACCCGAAGTACAAAGTAAAATTGTGCGTTGGAATGCTTGGCGCAATTTTGTGATAGAAATTCACGATGAACCACACGGAACTTTGCGTTCGTTTCAGAAAAAAACCGAAGCATTAGCTATAAAGGCACAAGATCTTAACCAAAACATACCAGCTGAATACAACAAACCTTCGGTAAAAAGCCGCGTTAGTGTTTTGCTTACCAAAATCAGATTGCTCGATTTGTACATCAATCTTCATAAAATTCCGATGAAAAAAGTAGCCACTTTGGTTAATGAAGTGAATAGCGATTTATCGTCTTTACAATTTCAGATAGAAACCATCAATGCTCGAAACAGTTTGCCAAAAGAAGATGGCGAAGATTTTATAAAAATGATGGATACAACTCGCGCAGCAAAGTAAATAAATGGCAGTAGCAAATATAAAATCCAAGTTTCATCAAGCGGCGCAGGTTCATGACATTGCCAAAAATTTAGAAGCCAAAACCAAAATTCAAGCCTTAGGATTGGTTGGCTCGGCATTGTCTTTTACCTTAGAAGCACTGTATCATAAAACCGAAAAACCTTTTTTAGTATTATTCAATACCAAAGAAGATGCAGCCTATTATCTAAATGATTTAGAACATCTTATTAATGATAAAGATGTGTTGTTTTATCCGGGTTCTTACAGACGACCGTATCAAATAGAAGAAACCGATAATGCCAATATTTTGTTGCGTGCCGAGGTTTTAAACCGAATTAATTCTCGGAAAAAACCAGCCGTTTTGGTATCGTATATCGATGCTATTTTTGAAAAAGTGGTTACCCGAAAAGAATTAGAAAAAAATACTTTAAAAGTAGCAGTTTCCGATAAATTGTCGCTCGATTTTATCAACGAAACATTGTTTGAATACCATTTCAAACGAGTAGATTTCGTATCAGAACCAGGCGAGTTTTCGGTGCGTGGTGGTATTGTAGATGTGTTTTCTTTTTCAAACGATAATCCGTATCGCATAGAGTTTTTTGGTAACGAAGTAGAAAGCATTCGCAGTTTTGATGTAGAAACACAACTTTCAATAGAAACGCACAAAAAAATCAGCGTGATACCCAATGTAGAAAACAAATGGGTTGAAGAAAACAGGCAAACCTTTCTTGAATATATTTCGCACGAAACGGTTTTGGTTGTTCAAAACACCGAAATGTTGCAACAACAATTAGATAAATTATTCGAAAAAGCCAACGAAGCTTTTGGGAAATTGAATTCAGAAATGAAACATTTGCAACCCGAAGAACTCTTCGTAAATGGTAAAAATTTCATTAAAACAGCCGAACTTTTTTCGGTAATCGAATTAGAAAAAGCAACAGTTTTTGATGTACAAAAAACAGTTACGTTCGATTTTCAACCGCAGCCGTCATTCAACAAGCAATTTGATTTATTGCTCCATACTATCGAAGAAAATCATTTTTCTAATTTAGAAACCTATTTGTTTTGTTCGAATGAAAATCAGGCAAATCGTTTTCGAGATATTTTCTTGGATATTGATGAAGAAAATCATGCCATAAACGAGCAATATCAAGCATTGGTTTACCCAATATACCAAGGATTTGTAAGCAAAGAAATGCAGTTGTGTTGTTATACCGATCATCAAATTTTTGACCGATATTACAAGTTCAACATCAAAAATAGTTATTCCAAAAAACAAACCATTTCTTTAAAAGAACTCACTTCGCTTTCAGTTGGTGATTATGTAACACATATCGATCATGGTATTGGAAAATTTGGCGGATTACAAAAAATAAATGTAGAAGGCAAAACGCAAGAAGCCATCAAATTGGTGTATGCCGATAACGACATTGTGTATGTAAGCATTCATTCGTTGCATAAAATCTCAAAGTACAATGGGAAAGATGGTGCGCCACCCAAAATCTACAAATTGGGTTCGAATGCTTGGAAAGTATTAAAACAAAAAACCAAATCGCAAGTTAAACACATTGCGTTTAATTTGATTCAACTGTATGCCAAACGCCGAACCGAAAAAGGTTTTGCTTGCGCACCCGATAGTTATTTGCAAAAAGAACTCGAAAGTTCGTTTATTTACGAAGATACGCCCGATCAGTACAAAGCTACCAACGATGTGAAATTTGATATGGAAGCCGACCGACCTATGGATAGATTGGTGTGCGGTGATGTTGGTTTTGGGAAAACCGAAGTAGCCATTCGTGCTGCATTTAAAATGGTGGATAACGGCAAGCAAGTAGCTATTTTGGTGCCAACTACCATATTGGCATATCAGCATTACCGTACTTTTTCCGAACGATTAAAAGAGTTTCCGGTTACTATCAATTATCTAAACCGATTTAGAACCGCCAAACAAAAATCAGAAACCTTAAAAAATTTAGCCGAAGGAAAAGTAGATATTATTATTGGCACACATCAATTAGTAAATAAAGATGTCAAGTTCAAAAATTTAGGATTACTCGTTATAGATGAAGAGCAAAAATTTGGTGTTAATGTAAAAGACAAACTCAAGACTATTTCGCACAATGTAGATACGCTTACGCTCACCGCAACGCCTATTCCGAGAACATTACAGTTTTCATTAATGGCAGCCCGAGATTTATCGGTAATAACCACGCCGCCGCCCAATCGTTATCCAATCGATTCGCAGGTAATTCGCTTTCACGAAGAAATAATTCGCGATGCTATCTCGTACGAAATTCAAAGAAACGGACAAGTGTTTTTTATTCATAATCGTATCGAGAATATCAAAGAAGTTGCCGGAATGATTCAGCGTTTGGTGCCCAATGCACGCGTAGGAATCGGACACGGACAAATGGAAGGCAAGAAACTCGAAGAACTAATGCTTGCGTTTATAGAAGGCGAATTTGATGTGTTGGTTTCCACAACCATTATCGAAAGTGGTCTTGATGTGCCCAATGCCAATACTATTTTTATTAATAACGCCAATAATTTCGGATTGTCAGATTTGCATCAAATGCGCGGTAGAGTAGGGCGTAGCAACAAAAAAGCCTTTTGTTATTTTATAACGCCTCCGTATTCTGCCATGACCGAAGATGCCCGTAAACGAATTCAGGCATTAGAACAATACAACGAATTGGGTAGTGGATTTAATATTGCCATGAAAGATTTAGAAATTCGTGGTGCAGGCGATTTGTTGGGCGGAGAACAAAGCGGTTTTATCAACGAAATTGGTTTTGAAACCTATCAAAAAATTATGAATGAAGCTATCGAAGAACTCAAAGAAAACGAGTTTAAAGAGCTTTATGAATCCGATGACGATATCGAAACCAAAGAATTTGTAAAAGAATTTACTATTGATACCGATTTTGAATTACTTTTTCCAGATGAATATATCAACAATATCACCGAAAGGCTGAATTTGTACAACGAATTAGCGGCTGTTACTACCGAAAAAGATTTAGAAACTTACGAAAAAAAGCTTACCGACCGTTTTGGGAAAATGCCAAAAGAAGCCCAAGAATTAATTACTTCTGTTCGGTTAAAATGGAAAGCCAAAGCCATTGGAATAGAGAAATTAGTTTTGAAACAAGGCAAAATGATTGGCTATTTTATTGGCGACCAACAATCTGATTTTTATGGCACACACAAGTTTCAAAGAGTATTGCGATTTGTGCAACTACACCCAAATCTGTGCAAGATGAAAGAAAAAGAAACCAAAAACGGACTTCGATTATTACTCACTTTTGAAAATGTAAAAAGCATCAGAAAAGCATTGGAGCTCTTAGATAATGTCTAAAATAAGCTATAAATTTAGAGACAAAAAAAAGCAGTTTAGTGGAAAAAATAGTTAATTATAAAACAACATAAAAATTATGGCAATACAAATTAGAATATCAGCAATGGTAAATGCCCCTATTGACAGAGTTTGGGACAGTTGGACAAAACCAGAACACATTACAAAATGGAACTTCGCTGACGACAGTTGGCATTGCCCTTCAGCTTCAAATGACTTGAAGGTTGGAGGCAAATACATAGCAAGAATGGAAGCAAAAGACGGAACCTTAGGTTTTGACTTTGAAGCCACTTATGACACAATTATTGACAAGCAAGAATTGACTTATACAATGCCCGATGGTCGAAAAGTCACAACAATTTTTGTTAGTGATGGAAATGAAACTTCTATAACGACAACATTTGATGCTGAAAGTGAAAACCCTGTAGAATTACAAAAACAAGGTTGGCAAGCTATTTTGGACAACTTCAAAAAATATGTACAACTAGCAGAATAAAATTTTAACAGCCAACACAAAAAGGTTGGCAAAATACCGAGAAAGAATTATCACAAATTATAAAAAACCAAAAAAAAGCCTTAAAACCATTACAATACATACAGCTTTAAGACTTTTGACTTTATTATTCAGATTTGTTTAAGAAACCGCTTCTTTAATTCTGCGTAAGGCTTCGGTTAGTTGTTCGTCGCTGGTGGCATAACTAAGGCGTAAACAATTTGGGTTACCAAAAGCTTCACCCGTTACTGTTGCCACATTGGCTTCTTGCAACAAATACATCGAAAAATCTTCGGCATTATTAATTTGTGTTCCTTTTAGAGTTTTCCCGAAATAGTACGATACATCTGGAAATACATAAAAAGCACCTTCTGGAATATTAATTTTAAAATTAGGGATTTCTTTCATCAATGCAATCACCAAATCTCTACGGCGTTTAAAGGCGGCAACCATGTCTTTTAATACATCGGGGTTGGCATCTACTGCAGCAATCGTAGCACGCTGTGCAATACTGTTTGCGCCACTGGTTATTTGTCCTTGCATTTTGGTACACGCTTTGGCAATAGCCTCGGGTGCGCCAATGTAGCCAATTCTCCAACCTGTCATTGCAAAAGCTTTGGCAACACCATTTACTGTTATGGTACGGTCTATCATACCCGGTACGGCAGCTATGCTATAAAAAGTTCCCGAAAAATTGATATGTTCATAAATTTCATCAGAAACCACAAAAATATTTTCGTGTTTTAAGATTACTTGAGCCAAAGCAGTCAATTCTTCTTTGTTGTAAACCGAACCACTTGGGTTACAAGGCGAACTGTACCATACCATTTTGGTTTTGGGTGTAATGGCTTTTTCGAGTTGCTCGGGTGTTATTTTAAAATCGGTTTCAACGCTGGTTGGTACTTCTACCGGAATACCGCCGGCTATCTTAATAATTTCGTAGTACGAAACCCAATAAGGAGCAGGTAGAATCACTTCGTCGCCCGGATTTATCATCACTTGCGCAATGTTAAACAATGCTTGTTTGGCACCGGTTGAAACCACAATGTTGGCTGGTGTATAATTTAAGTTGTTGTCGCGTTTAAATTTTCGGCAAATAGCTTGTCTTAAATCCAAATATCCATCTACAGGCGAATAAGTGCTGTAGTTTTCGTCTATGGCTTTTTTTGCCGCTTCTTTTATAAAATCGGGTGTATTAAAATCGGGTTCGCCCAAACTAAGGCTTATAATATCTTTTCCTTGTGCTTTTAATTCTCTGGCTAATGCAGCCATAGCTAAGGTTTGCGATGTAGATAATTGATTTATTCTGTCGGAAAGAATGGAATTCATAAGGTGTTGTTTATCAAAAAAAATAGAATAAATTAAGCAAGTTGTGGTTTTTGCCCTAATTCTTTTAAATGTTTAAAATGAGAGATTATGGCAGCGCGCATAGTGTTAAATTCATAATAAGGCAAATTGAATTCTTGCGCTGTTTCTTTTACAATTTTTGCCACTTTATCATAATGAATATGGCTAATATGTGGAAACAAATGATGTTCTACCTGATGGTTTAATCCGCCAGTGTAGAAATTTATGAGCCAGTTTTTCGGTGCAAAATTGGCCGTGGTATGCAACTGATGTATTGCCCAAGTGTTTTCCATTTCTCCGTTTTCGTTTGGTATTGGGTTTTCGGTATGTTCTACTACGTGAGCTAATTGGAAAACAACACTTAAGATAAGTCCAGCAGTGTAATGCATTACTATAAACCCGATAAGTACTTGCCACCAAGATACAGTTCCTATAAGTATAGGAAGTACTATCCAAACTGCAAAATAAATCGCTTTTGTAATGGCTAAAGCTGTCCAGTGGAAACTTGGGCTTTTGGCTTCGCCGTACGATAATTTTCTTTTTAGATACCGTTTCATCTGAAGAAAATCGGTAGTGATAGCCCAGTTAAAAGTTAATAATCCGTATAAGAAAATCGAGTAAATGTGTTGAAATTTGTGGTGTTTGTACCATTTGGCTGTTTTTGAAAAACGGAGAATTTTTCCAGCTTCAAGGTCTTCATCATGACCAATAATATTGGTGTAGGTGTGGTGCAATACATTGTGTTGTACTTGCCAGTTGTACACGTTTCCTGCAAGAATGTAAATGCTGCCGCCCATTAATTTGTTTATCCAGTTTTTGGTAGAATATGAGCCGTGATTTCCGTCGTGCATTACGTTCATTCCTACACCAGCCATGCCAATTCCGATAACAACATTAAGCAAAAGATACACCCAAAACGGCATATCCAAACTGATTAAGAAAAAATACGGCGCCAAAAAAATTGAAAACATCACAATGGTTTTTACATACAGTTTCCAGTTTCCGGTTTTTTTGATATGATTGTCTTTAAAATAGTCGTTCACTCTTTTATTAAGTGTTCTAAAAAACTTTTGCGAGTCTATTTTAGAAAATGTTGGAGATGTAATCATAGGTAGTATAAAAAATTGTGTCAAAAGTAGGAATTAATATTTTTTATTGAATGATATAAATCATTTTTTATCAACCTAAAGTGTTAATTTTGCAAAAATCTTAGTTATGGAAGCAATTCGTAAACAATTTCCTAATCTGTCTGAAATCCAAATTAATCAGTTTGAAAAACTGCAAACGTTGTATAACGATTGGAACGCCAAGATTAATGTAGTTTCTCGAAAAGACATCGATGAGTTGTACACGCGCCATGTGTTGCATTCATTAGGGATTGCCAAAGTTATTACGTTTCAAAAAGGCGCAACGGTATTAGATGTTGGAACTGGTGGCGGATTTCCAGGAATTCCGTTGGCGATACTTTTTCCAGAAGTAGATTTTTATTTGATAGATGTCATCGCCAAAAAGATAAAAGTGGTAAACGAAGTAGCCAGCGCATTGGGTTTACAAAACGTAAAAGCCGAACAAAAAAGAGCCGAAACAGTTACGCAAAAATTTGATTTTGTAGTGTCGCGAGCCGTTACCAATATGCCCGATTTTGTGCAATGGGTAAAAGGGAAAATCAAACCCAAATCGAATCATGACTTAAAAAATGGTATTCTATACTTAAAAGGTGGCGATTTGCAAGAAGAATTGGCAGCATTTCCTGAAGCTGTTGAGTTTTACCTTTCGAATTATTTTAAAGAGGAATTTTTCGAAACCAAAAAAGTGGTTTATTTAGCGTTGTAAAGCTTCTATCGATATTATTTTACCACAACTCCGTTTTGAAACAAAATAGGAACTTCTTCGGTGGCGTGTTCGTTGATAGTGTTTTTTCTGAAGATAAATTTCTTGTCGTATAAAGTATTTCCGATAAAATAAGTAACCATAAATTCGTTGTTCAAAGCCAAAACACTTTTCTCAACCAGTTCTATTTTTACAGCCGAAACCGAAGGAACTTGCAAAAATGCATGACGAAGAAGCGAAGTTTTTTTCATTTCGCCATCAATAGTTCCAAAGGCTTTGGATACGACCATTACGCTATCTAAATCAAAATCGGAATCATTTATCAGGTACACATACCAAACTTTATCCATAAAATCGTCATTCCATTCTTGGATTGCTGCCAAAAACACATTTTCAACTTTTGGTATTTCGATGTCTTTTTTCATAATGATTAACGATTGAAGATTAACGATTGAAGATTGTAGACTAAATAGACGATTTGAATTGTTCTAAAAAGCGTACATCGTTTTCATAAAACATACGGATATCGCCAATTTGATACAATAGCATGGCAATACGCTCAATACCCATTCCGAAAGCAAATCCAGAATATTCATTAGGGTTAATGTTGCAGTTTTTCAAAACATTAGGGTCTACCATACCACAGCCCATAATTTCCAACCAACCGGTACCTTTGGTAATACGGTAGTCGGTTTCGGTTTTCAATCCCCAATAAATATCTACTTCGGCACTTGGCTCGGTAAACGGGAAATAGCTTGGACGCAATCGTATTTTTGATTTCCCGAACATTTCTTTGGTAAAATAAAGAAGCGTTTGTTTTAAATCGGCAAACGAAACTTCATTATCAATATAAAGACCTTCTACCTGATGAAAAATACAGTGCGAACGCGATGAAACCGCTTCGTTTCTAAAAACTCTACCTGGCGAAATGGTGCGAATAGGCGGCTTGTGATTTTCCATATAGCGCACCTGTACCGATGAGGTATGCGTGCGTAATAACACATCGGGATTGGTTTGTATAAAAAACGTATCCTGCATATCGCGCGCCGGATGGTATTCGGGTAAATTTAAAGCTGTGAAATTATGCCAATCGTCTTCAATCTCCGGACCTTCCGAAACATTAAAACCAATGGTTGAAAAAATATCGATAATTTGATTTTTCACAATAGATATTGGATGTCTTGAGCCAACCTCAAACGGATACCCCGGACGTGTAGTATCGCCAATACTGCTTTTGCTTTCTTCTTTAGATTCAAGTTGTTCTAATATAGATTTTACCTTGTTTTCGGCAGTTTCTTTTAGTTTGTTTATTACTTGTCCAAAGTCTTTTTTTTGCTCGGCAGGAACATTTTTAAACTCAGCAAAAAGTTCTTTTAGGTGGCCTTTGCTTCCTAAAAACTGAATGCGGAATTGTTCTAATTTCTCTTTACTATCAGCAGTAAATGTTTCTGCTTGGGCTATTAAGTCTTGTATTTTATCTGTCATGATGCGGCAAAATATTTGCAAAAATAACTATTTTGAATTGGGATAGAAAAACTATTTAACTTATAAAATTATTTTCTAAGAAATAATGTACCACAGCTTCTTTCATCAAAAGAGTTTGTTCGCCGGGTTTTAAAAAAGGTAATTCTTTTACGGTTTTATAGTGTGGCCAGCCGTCTTTATCAAAATAATCAAAAGCGTAGTAGCCATAAGGTTCCAATAATCGGCAAATGGCAATGTGCATGAGGTTTATTTTTTCGTCTTTTTTAAAAGTAACATCGATTTTGCCTAATTCTTGTACACCAATAAGGTAAATAATGGCATCTATATCCAAGGTTTCGCCATCGGCAAATTTTGCCGATAGTTGTGCTACAACGGTTTCCCAACGTTCTTTTAACAAGTTGTCTCTTGACATATAGTTAGTTTATTTTTGGGAGCAAAGGTAATCAAAATACAAAAGGTTTGAATTGCTCCAAACCTTTTGTATTGTAATTATTTTTTCTTTTTTGTAGTTTTCTTTTTCGTAGTAGTCTTTGTAGTTGTTGCCTTGTTTGAAAAAGATTTTTGAGTATAAGCTTTATAAACACCGTCTTCTTCGGCACGCTTACGAGCTTTTTCGGCACGCGCTTTAGAATCTGGGTGCGAGCTCATCATTTGTGAAATAAAATTAGAATCGGCACCTTCGCTCATACTGGCAAGAATGTTAAAAGCAGATTCTACAGCATTTACATCGTAACCATTGCTTTTCATAAAATCGTACGAAAAAGTATCGGCTTCTGTTTCTTGTTTACGGCTGTATTTGCTTTGTAATAAGGCTTGCCCAATTTGTCCGGCTTGTCCATCGGTAATAGCGGCAGCTTTGCTACTTGTGCTTCCTATAGCTCCAGTTATAGCGGCGTTTCTGTAGGCTGCTTTCATAGCATCGCGGCTATCGTGGTTGGCTACGTGCCCAATTTCGTGCCCGATAACAGCAAGTAGTTGGTTGTCATCCATAATATCCATTAATCCAGAATATACACGTACACTACCATCGGCGCAAGCAAAAGCATTAACGTCTTTGGTTAAATATACTTTATAGTTTAACGCCAATCCGTTTTCGTTTGAGTGTTTGCCAAAAACACGGTTTAGTCTAAGGGCATAACCATCTTTTGCGCCAGCTATAGTATTGGCAGAATCTAATTTTTTGATACCTTCTGCTGCAAGTGCCGCTGCATCTGCATCCGAAAAAGAAAAGCTCGACATTCCGTTTTGGATAGCACCAAGTGCTTTGTCGCCGATTTTTATTTGTGCTTGTCCAGTGTAAATACCAGCAACTACTGCGGTTGCTAATAACCATTTTATTGATTTCATCTTATTTTTGATTTTTAGCAAAGATAAACAGTTGTTTTTGATTTTTTTGTAAAATTAAATTGGCAAAAATAATTTCCAAATTATTGAAAAAAAATAGCATAACTCAATAATTGTTTTATCTTTACAAAATTATTAATATTAAAATTGCACTAATGCAAACAGGAGTTGTAAAATTTTACAATGAATCTAAAGGTTATGGATTCATTAAAAACGAAGAAACAGGAAATGATATTTTTGTTCACGTTACAGGAATTGTAGGTGAAACAATTAAACAAGGAGACAGAGTTTCTTACGTTGAAGAAGATGGTAAAAAAGGAAAATTTGCTGCACAAGTTGTAGTAATTGAAGAATAATATAGGTTATTTTTTCCAGATTACGAATTATTAAAACGCTTCCTTTGGGAGCGTTTTTTTATTACTAATATTTTGTTTATGCCAATTTTAAACGATATTTTGAAAATATTGGTTTTGTAATTAAATATGTAGCCGTATATTTGTGGCTATTTTGGTAAACTTATACATAATATAATGATACAATCCACACAACAAGATTTTGTGCCTATACTTATGCAGACAGGTTTAGCTGTTGGTTTTGTGGCTCTTACAATAATTGGCTCTAACTTTCTTGGACCAAAAAGAAACTCCAAAAACAAAGATAAAAACTTTGAGTGCGGAATAGAGTCTGTAGGAAATGCCCGCATTCCTTTTTCGGTAAAATACTTTTTAGTTGCCATATTGTTTGTGCTTTTTGATGTAGAAGTAATTTTTCTATATCCATGGGCAGTAAATTTCAAAGAATTGGGTATCGATGCCATGGTAAAAATGGTCATCTTTATGTTGCTACTATTAGTAGGTTTCTTTTACATTATTAAGAAAAAAGCCCTTGATTGGGAATAATTAAAAACTAAAAATTACGAATTAAAAATGAGTAATTCATCAGTAAATACAGTTGCACCGCCACCAGGATATTCTGGAGAAGGTTTTTTTGCAACAAAATTGAGCGATGTAGTAGGATTAGCCAGAGCCAATTCGCTTTGGCCATTACCTTTTGCTACTTCATGTTGTGGGATCGAATTTATGGCAACCATGGCAGCCCATTACGATTTGGCAAGATTTGGTTCAGAAAGAGTAAGTTTCTCACCACGCCAAGCCGATATGCTTATGGTTATGGGAACTATCTCAAAGAAAATGGCACCAATTTTAAGACAAGTTTACGAACAAATGAGCGAACCTCGTTGGGTAATTGCTGTAGGTGCTTGTGCTACATCTGGTGGTGTTTTTGATACTTATTCGGTTTTACAAGGAATAGACAAAGTAATTCCTGTAGATGTTTACGTGCCCGGATGTCCGCCAAGACCAGAACAAATAGTAGAAGGTGTAATGAAACTGCAAGATTTGGTTAAAAACGAATCGGTACGAAGAAGAAATTCGCCAGAATACAAAGAACTTTTAGCTTCTTATAATTTATAATATTATGGCATTAGATACTATTATAATTCAAGATAAAGTAACCCAAAAATTTGGAGATGATGTAACGGCATTTGGTATGCAACGCGACATTTTTAATTTTGAAGTTGCCCCAAATCGCATACACGAAGTAATCGATTTTTTAAAAAATGATGCAGATATAAACTTTCATTTTTTAACAGATTTAACAGTGGTGCATTATCCAGAATTAGATGAAAACCATCAGTTTTCGGTTGTTTATCAACTACACAACTGGGTAGAAAACGTAAGATTAAGAGTAAGAACATTTGTTCCTGCATCGCTTCAAATAGCTACCATAACCGATTTGTTTTTAACAGCAAATTGGATGGAGCGCGAAGCATACGATTTTTATGGCGTACTATTTAAAGGACATCCGCAACTCAAACGTATTTTAAATATGGATGAAATGGTATCCTTTCCAATGCGTAAAGAATTTCCAATGGAAGACCAAGGACGTACCGATAAAGACGATCGTTTCTTTGGTAGAGTGCCTGTAAACTGTAATTAATAGAAGCTAAAATTTTGAAATAAAATGAAGCTAATAGAACAAAATCAACAAAAATTAAACCAGCTTTGCAAAGAACACCATGTTAAGCAGTTATATTTATTTGGTTCTGTTTTAACCGAAAATTTTAATGATGAGAGTGATATAGATATGTTAATCCAATTTTCTACTATTGATTTAAAAGACTATTTTGATAATTACATGGATTTTAAAGAAAAAGTAGAACGATTGTTTAATAGATCTGTTGATTTGGTAGAAAACCAAGCAATAAAAAACCCTGTCTTCAGAAAAGTAGTAGATAGAGAAAAAAAAATGATTTATGGGTGAAAGAATTCTAAAATCATTATTTGATATAAAAATAGCAATTAACGAAATAGAAGTTTTTTTTGAAATAGAAGAGAAATCATTTGAAAACTATTCAAAAAATGTACTTCTAAAAAGAGGAATAGAAAGAAATTTAGAAATTATAGGCGAAGCTGTAAACAGAATTTTAAAAGAAGATCCGGAATTTCAAATCACGAATGCCCGAAGAATCATAGGATTAAGAAACCAAATCATTCATGCTTATGATAGCATTTCTGATGAAAATATTTGGAGTATAGTTATAAACCATCTTCCAAATCTGAAAAATGAAATTAAAGAAAAAATAAATAATTCAACATTATAAAATGTCAGACTTATTATTATCACCCGAACATCGATATAATAAAATTATCCAAGAAAAAAGAAACGAAGACGGAAGCGAGCTTTCGGTACTGAATCTTGGGCCTACGCATCCTGCAACACACGGTATCTTTCAGAATATATTATTGATGGATGGCGAACGAATTGTAGATGCAGAGCCCACCATTGGATACATACATCGTGCATTCGAAAAAATTGCCGAAAACAAACCGTTTTATCAAATCAATGTTCTTACCGATAGAATGAACTATTGCTCATCGCCAATCAACAACATGGGCTGGTGGATGACAGTAGAAAAATTACTTAATATCGAGGTTCCAAAACGAGTACAATACCTTCGTGTTATTGTTATGGAACTTGCCCGAATAGCCGACCACATCATTTGTAACTCTATTTTAGGAGTTGATACTGGAGCTTATTCTGGGTTTTTATACGTATTTCAATTTAGAGAAAAAATATACGAAATCTACGAAGAAATCTGCGGTGCGCGTCTTACTACCAACATGGGTAGAATAGGCGGATTTGAAAGAGAGTGGAGCGAAGAAGCTTTTAGAAAACTCAATGCATTTCTCGAAGAATTTCCGCCAGTTTGGAAAGAATTTGAAAACCTTTTCGAAAGAAATAGAATCTTTATAGATAGAACTGTAGATGTTGGAGGAATTTCTGCCGAAAGAGCCATGGAATATGGTTTTACAGGGCCAAATCTTCGCGCTGCGGGTATCGATTATGATGTGCGAAAAGCCAGTCCGTATTCATCTTACGAAGATTTTGATTTCGAAATTCCAGTAGGAAAATCAGGCGATACTTACGACCGTTTTTGTGTTCGTAACGAAGAAGTTTGGCAAAGTTTAAGCATCATCCGTCAAGCTTTAGAAAAATTACCCGAAGGACCCTACCACGCCGATGTTCCCGATTATTATTTACCACCAAAAGAAGATGTGTACAATAATATGGAAGCCTTAATTTATCACTTCAAAATTGTAATGGGCGAAGTGCCTGTTCCTGTAGAAGAGATATACCATGCGGTTGAAGGTGGAAACGGAGAACTTGGTTTTTATTTAATTTCCGACGGAAGTCGCACACCTTATAGATTAAAGTTGCGAAGACCATGCTTTATCTATTACCAAGCATATCCAGAAATGATAAAAGGCGCAATGCTATCAGATGCCATTGTTATTTTATCAAGTTTAAATGTAATTGCAGGAGAATTAGACGCATAAAAAAATTATAAATGATGAATTATAAAATTTATAATTCAAAATTTAAAATAATAAAAATGGAACACAATCATAGTTATTCACAGGAAATCAATATTACGCCTCAACTTATGGAGCGTATCAACGAATTGATAAGCCATTATCCATCAGATAAGAAAAAATCGGCACTTTTGCCAGTTTTGCATGAAGTTCAAGATGCGCACGACAACTGGTTGAGCTATGAACTGCAAATAAAAGTTGCCGAAATTTTAGAAATAAAACCAATAGAAGTTTTTGAAGTAGTGTCGTTTTACACGATGTTCAACCAAAGACCAATTGGGAAATATATGTTCGAATTCTGCCAAACGTCGCCTTGTTGCCAACGTGGCGTTGAGGATTTGATGGATTATACCTGTCAAAAATTAGGTATAAATATAGCACAGCCCACACCCGATATGCAATTTGAGGTTCGTGGGGTTGAGTGCTTGGGTGCTTGTGGTTACGCACCAATGTTACAGTTAGGCGATTTTTATCACGAGCATTTAACCAAAGAAAAAATAGACCAGTTAATACAAGACTGTAAAGACGGAAAAATCACTTTACACGATAAATAAAAATGAACCTTACGGCAAGTGAAATAGATAAAATAAAACAATTTTTTCAGGACAAACCTGTAAAAAAAGTGTATCTATTTGGCTCGTACGCAAGAGGCGAAGCAGATGAAAACAGCGATGTCGATTTGTTGATAGATTGGGATTATTCAAAACAAATTGGTTGGGAATATGCAGGTTGGTGGGAAGAAATTAAAGCTTTATTAAATAAAGATGTCGATTTTGTTTCGATAAAATATGTTTCTCCATTAATAGAAAAATATATTAATAATGATAAAATATTAATATATGAAGCATAATGTAGGAAATAAAGAAAGAGTTATTCATATTCTTCAAGCTATTGAAAACATTGAGTTTATTTTAAAAGATGTTTCATTTGAAGATTTTTCTAATAATATTGAAAAGAAATTAGCAATAGAGAGATTATTAGAAATAATAGGCGAAGCAACAAATAAAATATCAGAAAATATTTTATATAATTCTGATACATCATCTCCTTGGAGAAAAATTATTGCAACCCGAAATATGATTTCGCATGAATATTTCAGAATAGATGAAGAATTGTTGTATCAAATTGCAACCAACAATATGATTCCTTTAAAAAAGGATATTCAAAAAATACTAAAAGATTTAGACCAATATTAATAATAATGGCAAAAAAAATATTATTAGACAAAATAAATGTTCCGGGGATAAAAACCTACGAAGTATATCGTGCCAATGGCGGTTATGCTTCTGTTGAAAAAGCCCTAAAAACAATGACACCCGAAGCCGTTGTTGAAGAAGTGAAAACATCAGGAATAAGAGGTCGTGGTGGTGCCGGTTTCCCTATGGGAATGAAGTGGAGTTTTATCGATAAAAAATCGGGAAAACCACGCCATTTAGTTTGTAATGCCGACGAATCGGAACCAGGAACTTTCAAAGACCGTTTCCTAATGGAATACATTCCACATCTTTTAATAGAAGGAATGATAGTTTCCAGCTTTGCCCTCGAAGCACATTTGTCATACATCTATATTCGTGGCGAATATATGTGGGTGTATAAGATTTTAGAAAGAGCCATCAAAGAAGCGTATGCTGCAGGTTGGTTAGGTAAAAATATCTTAGGAACGGGTTACGACTTAGATTTATATGTACAATGCGGTGGTGGAGCCTACATTTGCGGTGAAGAAACAGCACTTATAGAATCGCTCGAAGGAAAACGTGGTAATCCAAGACTTAAACCACCATTTCCAGCTATTAGTGGTTTATGGGCAAATCCTACTGTGGTAAATAATGTAGAAAGTATTGCTAATGTGCCTTGGATTGTAAACAATTCTGGTGCCGATTATGCAGCCATAGGAATTGGTCGTTCTACAGGAACAAAATTAATATCAGCTTCAGGAAATATAAAAAACCCAGGAGTTTACGAAATAGAGTTAGGACTTTCGGTTTACGAATTCATGAATTCTGATGAATATTTAGGAGGAATGGAAACCGATAGACCACTCAAAGCCTTAGTGCCAGGAGGAAGTTCGGTGCCAATTTTACCTGAGAATTTAATCTACAAAACAGCCAATGGCGAAGACCGATTAATGACTTACGAGAGTTTGTCTGATGGTGGATTTGCAACAGGATCTATGTTGGGTTCTGGCGGTTATATTGTTTATGATGACCGAGCTTGTATCGTAAGAAACACTTGGAATTTTGCCCGTTTCTACCATCACGAATCTTGCGGACAATGTTCACCATGTCGTGAAGGAACAGGTTGGTTAGAAAAAGTATTATGGCGTATCGAAAATGGTCAAGGTCGCGAAGAAGACATTGAATTACTTTGGAGTATTCAGTCAAAAATCGAAGGAAACACAATTTGTCCATTAGGCGATGCGGCTTCATGGCCAGTGGCAGCAGCCATTCGTCATTTTAGAGATGAATTTGAATACCATGTTCGTTTCCCAGAAAAAGTAAAGAACAGAGATCATTTTGTAAATGAGCCTTTTTCAAAAGTAAAAATTTAGTTTCAAAACAAGAAATATAAAACAGTTTCAAGTTTCAGGGTTCAAGTTGTTTAGCTTGAAATTTGAAACTTAAAACTTGAAACAAGTAAAAGAATGAAAGTAACCATAGACGGACACGAAATAGAAGTAGCACCAGGAACAACTATCCTGCAAGCTGCTCGTATGATTGGCGGAGAATCGGTTCCACCAGCCATGTGTTATTATTCTAAATTACAAGGTAGTGGCGGTAAATGCCGTTGCTGTTTGGTAGAAGTTACCAAAGGTAGCGATGCCAATCCAACCCCTATGCCAAAACTTGTAGCATCATGCGTTACGGGTTGTATGGACGGTATGGAAGTAAAAAGCAAATCATCAGAACGTGTTACCGAAGCTCGCAAAGCCGTAACCGAATTTTTGCTGATAAACCATCCGTTAGACTGTCCTGTTTGCGACCAAGCTGGCGAGTGTAATTTACAAGATTTAGCTTTCGAACACGGTAAAGCTCAAACACGTTATGTTGAGGATAAAAGAACCTTTCCTGTAGAAGATATAGGCGATAAAATTCAGTTGCACATGAACCGTTGCATTTTGTGCTACCGTTGTGTGTATACAGCCAATCAACTTACCGACGAGCGCGTACATGGTGTGGTAAATCGTGGCGATCATTCGCAAATATCAACATGTATAGGTAAAGCTATCGATAATGATTTTTCAGGAAATGTCATCGATGTTTGTCCGGTTGGAGCTTTAACCGATAAAACATTCCGATTCAAATCGCGCGTTTGGTTTGATAAGCCATACAACGCTCACAGAAATTGTGATAAATGTTGCGGAAAAGTTACCCTTTGGATGTTTGGAAACGAAATTCAAAGAGTAAATGCTCGTAAAGACGAATTTCAAGAAGTAGAAGAATTTATCTGTAATGGTTGTCGTTTCGATCATAAAAATGTTGATGATTGGACCATAGAAGGACCAGCAAAATTCAACAAAGACTCGGTAAACAATCAAAACAAAAAATATCAAACTACCCAAAAAGTAGTTATCAATACCGAAAAAGGAATCTTGGAAGGTAGAGAAACCGACAGAAAAAAAATAAGTATGTCATCGATAGATTATAACGAAAAAATAGATGGTTCAAAAATAGATTAATGGAAAGTGCAATTATCATAGAGAAAAGTGTAGTGATACTTTCAGTATTTGCTATTACAATGCTTATGGCAATGTATTCTACATGGGCAGAACGAAAAGTAGCAGCGTTTTTGCAAGATAGAGTAGGGCCAAACAGAGCAGGTTGGGGTGGTTTATTGCAACCACTTGCCGACGGATTGAAACTTTTTGCAAAAGAAGAATTTGAACCTAATACTCCCAATCGGTTCTTGTTTTTTGTTGGGCCAGGTATCGCCATGGCTACAGCGCTCATGACAAGTGCCGTAATTCCATGGGGCGACAAGTTACACCTTTTCGGCAGAGATATTCTTTTGCAAGCTACCGATATAGATGTGTCCTTATTATACATTTTTGGAGTAGTTTCAGTAGGAGTTTACGGAATCATGATTGGTGGCTGGGCTTCCAACAATAAATTCTCATTAATGGGAGCTGTTCGTGCAGGTTCACAAATGGTTTCCTACGAAATAGCCATGGGATTGTCTATCATCTGTTTAATTATGATGACAGGAACATTGAGTTTAAAAGAAATTTCAGTACAACAATCAGGTTGGCACTGGAATGTGTTTTATCAACCAGTTTCCTTTTTAATTTTCTTAATCTGTTCTTTTGCAGAAGCCAATAGAACACCATTCGATTTAGCAGAATGCGAAAGTGAACTTATTGGTGGGTATCACACCGAATATTCATCCATGAAAATGGGATTTTATCTTTTTGCCGAATATGCTAATATGTTCATTTCATCTACCATTATTTCGGTGTTGTTTTTCGGAGGATACAATTATCCGGGAATGCAGTGGGCTGTAGAAAATTGGGGTGTAAACACAGCCAATATTATAGGAATGTTAGCCTTATTTGCCAAATTGTGTTTCTTTATATTTTTCTTCATGTGGGTACGATGGACCATACCACGTTTCCGTTATGACCAACTTATGAATTTAGGTTGGAAAATATTAATTCCACTGGCAATAGTAAATATCATTATAACAGGAATTTGCATTTTAGCATTTTAAAATAAGAGTTTGAGTCTAAATTTTAGAACAAAATAAATGAGTATCCAAAGCATATCATTATCAGGCAGTAAAAAACAAGTTTCCAATAAGGAAATGAGTTTTTGGGAAAGAATGTATCTTATAGCAATTCTAAAAGGACTTGCTATAACAATCAAACACTTTTTCAAAAGAAAAGCAACCATCAATTATCCAGAACAACAACGTGTGTTTAGTCCTGTATACCGTGGGCAACACATGCTAAAACGCGATGAGCAAGGACGCGAAAATTGTACCGCTTGCGGGCTTTGTGCTTTATCTTGCCCTGCAGAAGCAATAACCATGAAAGCTGCCGAGCGCAAACCAGGCGAAGAACATTTGTATCGCGAAGAAAAATATGCCGAGATATACGAAATAAATATGTTGCGTTGTATTTTCTGCGGATTGTGTCAAGAAGCTTGTCCAAAAGACGCTATTTACCTTACACTTTCTAAAGAAATTGTTTCACCAGAATACACCCGAGATAATTTTATCTACGGAAAAGATAAACTCGTAATGCCACTCGAAATGGCTATTGCTAATTCTAAACAGTTAAACTAAAATGTCACCAATACTAATAACATTTTACATTTTGGCAGCCATTACGCTATCTACTGCATTTTTGGCTGTATTTACCAGAAGACCCATACACAGTGCAATTTATCTTGTAATTTGTATGATGAGCATTGCCGGACATTTTGTGTTGTTTAATGCACAATTTTTGGCATTAGTACAAATTATGGTATATGCCGGAGCCATCATGGTATTATTCCTCTTTACCATCATGTTGATGAATTTAAACAACGAAGATGAGGTACACAGACCAAGAGTTTCAAGATTTTTAGCTATCGGTTTGTTTTCATTAACCTGCGTAATTTTGATTTTAATATTTATAAATTCAAACCCAATAGCAGGCGATGTAGACCGCTACGACAGTTTTGGCGAAGATTACCAATCAATAAAAAAATTAGGACAAGTATTACTCAACGAATATTTAGTACCGTTTGAATACGTTTCTGTATTACTACTTACAGCCATGATAGGAACGGTATTGATTTCGAAAAAAATAAAATCTGAAAATCATAACAATGAATAATATATTAAACGAAATAGGAATAGAGAACTACATCTTTCTGGCGTCAATCTTGTTTAGTATAGGCGTTTTTGGCGTGTTGTACAGACGTAATGCTATTATAGTTTTTATGTCGATAGAGATTATGCTCAATGCAGTAAACTTACTTTTTGTAGCATTTTCTGCCTATCATCAAGATGCCGAAGGACAAGTATTTGTGTTTTTCTCGATGGCTGTTGCCGCTGCCGAAGTAGCCGTAGGATTGGCAATATTAGTTTCTATTTATAGAAATATCGGTTCGATAGACATTAGTAACCTTAAAAATTTGAAAGGATAAAATGGAACTCAATCTATTACATATATTACTATTAAGCCCGTTTGTTGGATTTTTATTGAATGTTTTTTTCGGAAAAAAATTAGGTAAAACAGCTTCGGGTTATTTAGGAACATTAGCCGTAGTGATTTCTTTTATAGTAAGTAGCTACTTTTTTATGCAAGTAAATAGCACCAAAAAACCAATCAATATCGATTTGTTTGACTGGATTACTTTACATAAATTCAAAATCACTTTCGGATTTTTATTAGATCAATTATCCTTACTTTGGTTGCTGTTTGTTACAGGAATAGGTTCGCTCATTCATTTATATTCTATAGCGTACATGCACGAAGACGAAAACATGCACAAGTTTTTTTCTTACCTTAACTTGTTTGTGTTTTTCATGATAGTTTTGGTAACCGGAAACAGTTTGGCAATTATGTTTATCGGATGGGAAGGCGTAGGATTGTGTTCGTATTTACTCATTGGATTTTGGTATAGAAACCAAGACTATAACGATGCTGCCAAAAAAGCTTTCATCATGAACCGTATCGGAGATTTAGGTTTCCTTATCGGAATGTTTATTTTGGCTTCATATTGCGGAACTTTAAATTATTTTGGATTAAGTAAAAGTATTCAAGGTTTTGCATCTTCACATACAGATATTGCATTGTCTATAGCTGCACTATGTTTATTTATAGGCGCAACCGGAAAATCGGCACAATTACCACTATTCACTTGGTTACCCGATGCCATGGCAGGACCAACACCAGTTTCGGCGCTTATTCACGCGGCAACAATGGTTACGGCTGGTATCTTTATGGTAACACGTATGAATTTCTTATTCGATTTAACGCATAATGTACAAACCATAATTGCAGTTGTAGGCGCTATCACAGCTTTGGTTGCTGCTACAATTGCATTATTACAAAACGATATCAAAAAAGTATTGGCATATTCTACCGTTTCACAATTAGGATTAATGTTTATGGCATTAGGATTTGGAGCTTATACCGTTGCCGTTTTCCATGTTATTACACATGCGTTTTTTAAAGCGTGTTTGTTCTTAGGTTCGGGTTCGGTAATTCATGCTGCGCACCACGAACAAGATATGCGCAAAATGGGCGGATTAAGAAAATACATGCCCATTACTTTTTGGACTATGATGATTTCGAGTTTGGCTATCGCTGGTATTTTCCCATTTGCTGGATTTTGGTCTAAAGACGAAATTTTAATGACGGCTTTCCATCACAATATTCCACTTTGGGTTATTGCTTCTGTAGCATCAATACTTACAGCTTTTTATATGTTTAGATTAATGTATCTAACATTTTTTAATGAGTTTAGAGGCGACGAACATACCAAAAAACATCTACACGAAAGTCCAGCTTTAATGACATTACCACTTGTGGTTCTTGCTGTTTTAGCAATAATTGGTGGTGCTATCAATTTACCAGGAAGTGCTTGGCTCAACCATTTTTTAGAACCAATATTAGCCACAAAACACGAAGATCATGCTTTAGGCACAACCGAGTTTATACTGATGGGTATTGCTACAGTTGGAGCTATAGTTGGTATATTCTTAGCTTATAATAAATATGGCAAACAAAATGTGGTTCCAGAAGATGATACTGTGGCGCGAACTGGTTTTGCCAAAGTTTTACTCAATAAATATTACATAGACGAAATTTATGAAGCTGTAATTGTAAAACCGATTAAGGCAACATCAAATTTCTTTAGAACAACGCTCGAGCCAGCTTTAGGTGGCGTATTTTTCGGGCTTGGCTCTGCCGTAATGGGTGTTTCAAAATTGGGCAAAAAATTACAAACAGGAAGCATAGGATTGTATCTCACCATGTTTACATTGGGTGTTTGTATTATACTTTTATATTTATTTTTAGTTTAAAATTACTTCATTATGAATGTAACTATATTATTGATTTTACTTTTGGCAGGTGCTGCTATAACGTATTTTTCGGGAGATAAATTGGCTTCGCGAGTTTCATTTATCTTTAGTTTGATAACAGCCGTAGCATCTTTTTATTTGCTAAATCTTTTCAATCAAAATGCAAACATCAATTACCTATCGCAATGGATAAATAATCCGAATGTTTCTGTAGCTTTTACAGTCGATGGATTATCTATGGCGATGATTTTACTAACCACAACTTTACTGCCACTTATCATACTTTCATCGTTTAAAAACGAATTTTCTAATGCTAAGAGTTTCTATGCATTAATTCTTTTTATGGGATTTGCTATGGTTGGAACATTCTTAGCAACTGATGGTTTGTTGTACTACATCTTTTGGGAATTAGCCTTAATTCCTATTTATTTCATTGCATTAATTTGGGGTAATGACGATGCCGAAAAGCGCAAAAAAGCAGTACAAAAATTCTTTATCATAACATTGGGCGGTTCGTTGTTTATGCTTACAGCCTTTATTTATTTATATCAAAAAACAGGTTCGTTCTTAATTCAAAATTTATACAAAACAGAGCTTTCTTCTGCAGAACAGTTTTGGATATTCTTTGCATTTTTCTTGGCGTATGCTATCAAAATTCCAATTATTCCAATGCATACTTGGCAGGCAAATGTGTATCAAAAAGCACCAACAGCAGGAACCATGTTGCTTTCGGGTATTATGCTAAAAATGGGATTGTACAGTGTATTGCGTTGGCAGTTACCATTAGCACCATTAGCCGCTAAAGAATATTTACCAATAATATTGGGATTTTGTATTGCTGGTGTTATTTATGGCTCTGTAGTGGCATTAAAACAAAAAGATTTAAAGAAATTATTAGCCTATTCGTCATTAGCACACGTTGGTCTTATAGCAGCAGGTTGTTATAGCATGACAGTAGATGGTATGAGTGGCGCAGTTGCCCAAATGATTGCGCATGGATATGTAATTGTAGGCTTGTTTTTTGCTGCCGAAATTATCAATCGTAGATTTAATACTTGGAAAATAAAAGAAATGGGCGGTATTAGACTACAAGCGCCAATATTTGCTTCGTTATTTTTGATTATGGTTTTAGCATCGGTAGCCATGCCGGGAACCTATAACTTTGTTGGAGAATTTACAGTATTATTTAGTATGTTTCAAGTAAATATTTGGTTTGCCATATTTGGTGGATTAACCATTATTTTGGGCGCATATTACATGTTAAAAATGTTTCAAAATGTGATGTTGGGCGAAACAAAAAAAGAGTTTGCCGATATTAATTTTACTGAAATAGCAGTTTTGGTAGTTATCGCAACTTTCTTGTTGGGCTATGGTATTTATCCAAAACCAATAACAGAATTGGTGCAACCAGCAATTGAAAATATCGTTGCCATCACAAATAGATAAAAGAGATTAAACAAAATAGATACTTAAAAAGTAATAAAAAATGAATACACTTATCGCAATATCCGGACTTGGTATATTTTGTCTTATTGCAGAAATATTTAATCTCCGTAAAATTATTGTGCCTGTCGCAATATTGGTTTTAGGTGCCGTTTTATGTGTCAATGTAACCGAAATTATAACAGAACAACCAGTGTTAGGTAGTTTGGCTACCGATACACATAATATGATTGTTGATTCTTCTTTTTCAAGAGCTTTTAACTGTTTGTTTATTCTATTGGCAATTTTTCTAATTGCTATGAGCGGTAGTTATTACAGCAATCAACCACAAAAATTTTCAGATTATATAGCTATAAAGATATTCTTGCTTTCGGGCGCTGTTGCTATGGTTTCTTTCGGAAACTTAGCCATGTTTTTCGTGGGTATCGAAGTACTATCAATAGCCTTATACATTTTGGCAGGAAGCAACAGACTCAATGTAAAGAGCAACGAAGCGGGTATGAAATATTTCCTTTTGGGTTCATTTGCTTCAGGAATTATGTTGTTTGGTATCAGTTTGATTTATGGTGCAACGGGTTATTTTGATATTGCAGAAATTCATGAAATATCGGCTGGAGCAGGATTACCAGTTTGGTTTTATATTGGTGTAACCATGATTGTTATAGGAATGTTGTTCAAAATAGCAGCGTTTCCGTTTCATTTTTGGGCACCCGATGTATACGAAGGTTCGCCTACAATCGTAACAGCAACCATGAGTACTTTGGTAAAAGTAGCCGCAGTCGCTACATTTTTCAAATTAGTTACCAATTTAAAAACCGAATACGACAGTAAATTTTACACCATAATGGTTGTAATTTCGATAATGACCATGCTTTTCGGAAACATTATGGCATTGCGTCAAAAAAATGTAAAACGTATGTTGGCATTTTCAGGAATTTCGCATGCAGGTTTTATGCTTATAGCCTTTGTGAGCACAACAACTTCGGTAAGCGCTTTGTATTATTATGCTTTTGCTTATGCACTTTCTGGAATGGCAGCTTTTGCTGTGAACATCTATGTTACTTATAAATCAGGAAACGAAGATATCGACGCTTTTAATGGTTTAGGAAAATCAAATCCGTTAATGGCAGCGGTTTTAACAATGTCATTGCTTTCTATGGCTGGAATTCCAATTTTCTCAGGATTTTTTGCTAAGCTAATGATGTTTGGTCAAGCAATCAATGCTGGATATTTGATATTAGTAATATTCGGAGTTATCAATTCCATAATATCTATCGGATATTACTTCAAATTGATTTTGGCGATGTACACCAAAAAACCAGTAAGCGAAGAAAATAAAGTCTTTAATGTTTATACATTGGTAGCTGTTGTAGCCATAACGCTAAATATATTGATTGGGATTTTTCCAAATGCAATAACGCAGCTTATCAAATAATATTTCATAAAAATTTTCGTTATAAAAGAATACTTTACAACTTTAAACATTAATACAATTATATGAATTGTGGCGTCGTAATTATTCCAACTTATAACGAAATTGAAAATATCGAAGGAATAATTCGTGCTGTGTTTTCGCTATCAAAACCTTTTCATATATTGATAGTTGATGATAATTCGCCCGATAAAACTTTCGAAAAAGTAAAACAACTCCAAGAAGAATTTCCAGATAATTTATTCCTCGAAATCCGAACCAAAAAAGCAGGTTTGGGCACAGCTTATGTACACGGATTCAAGTGGGCATTGGCACATCAATACGAATACATTTACGAAATGGATGCCGATTTTTCGCATAATCCTCACGATTTAGAAAGACTGTATGCTGCTTGCCATTTTGATACAGCAGATTTGGCTATAGGTTCTCGTTATGTAACAGGGGTAAATGTAGTAAACTGGCCATTGAGCCGAGTGTTACTCTCGTATTTTGCATCAGTATATGTGCGAAAAGTTACCGGTATGCAAATTATGGATACCACAGCAGGATTCATTTGTTATCGTCGTACGGTTTTAGAAACTATCAATCTCGATAAAATAAAATTTGTGGGTTACGCATTTCAAATTGAAATGAAATACCGCGCTTTTGCCAAAAATTTTCAGATAAAAGAAGTTCCTGTAATCTTTACCGACCGAACCAAAGGACAATCTAAAATGAGCGGTTCTATTATCAAAGAAGCTGTATTTGGAGTACTTTCTTTGCGATTTAAGAAATTAATAAACAAACTTTAAGAATATGAAAACCTTAATCAAGAACGCAACCGTAGTAAATGAAAATACAATTTTTGAGGCTGATGTTCTGATTGATGGCGAATATATTTCAAAAATTGCATCGGCGATAAGTTCCGAAAATTGTAAGGTTATTGATGCAAAAGGCAAACTGCTTTTCCCAGGAATAATCGACGACCAAGTGCATTTTCGCGAACCAGGACTTACTCACAAAGCCACTATTGCAACCGAAAGTAAAGCAGCTATTGCTGGCGGAGTTACTTCGTTTATCGAACAGCCCAATACAGTGCCTAATGCTGTAACGCAGGAATTGTTAGAACAAAAATATCAAATAGCTTCTCAAACTTCGTTTGCCAATTATTCGTTTATGATGGGCGGAACGAATGATAATTTGGAAGAACTTTTACAAACCAATCCACGAAATGTAGCTGGTATAAAATTGTTTTTAGGAAGTTCAACTGGTAATATGTTGGTAGATAATCCAGAGGTGATAGAAAAAATATTTTCGTCTACACCAATGCTTATTGCTACGCATTGCGAAGACGAAGCTACGATAAAAGCTAATTTGGAGCGATATAAAGAACAATTTGGCGAAGCAATACCCATTACCGAACATCACAAAATACGAAGCAGTGAAGCCTGTTATCTTTCGTCTGCTAAAGCGGTAGAATTGGCGAAGAAAACTGGCGCGCGTTTGCATGTTTTTCATGTTTCAACTGCAGCCGAAACAGCGTTATTTACCAATACAATTCCTTTAGAAGAAAAGAAAATTACTGCCGAAGTTTGCATTCATCATTTATGGTTTAGCAATGAAGATTATGCCACCAAAGGCAATTTTATAAAATGGAATCCTGCGGTAAAAACGGCTGATGATAGAGATGCACTTTGGAAAGCTTTGTTAGATGATCGATTTGATGTAATTGCTACCGACCATGCGCCGCATACATTAGAAGAAAAATCGCAAAATTATCTGCAAGCGCCATCGGGCGGACCCTTAGTGCAACACAGCGTGCAAGCCATGATGGAATTCTACAAACAAGGAAGAATTTCTTTAGAAAAAATCATAGAAAAAATGTGTCACAATCCGGCAAAACTTTTTGGAATTGAAAAGCGCGGATTTATTAGAGAAGGATATTATGCCGATTTGGCACTTGTCGATTTGAATGCAACAGAAACGGTTTCTAAAAACAACATTCTCTATAAATGTGGTTGGTCGCCGTTTGAAGGCGAAACGTTCCAATCAAAAGTTACACATACTTTTGTGAACGGAAACTTAGTCTTTGAAAACGGAAACTTTTTAAGCTCAAATCACGGTAAGCGCTTGCTTTTTCACGATAAATAAAACATTAAAAATAGGCACGTAACTGTACACTTCCGGTGTGTATAACTTTTATGCCTTCCGATTTTCTTCCTAAATAATTAATATTCAGGTCTAAATATTGCGTGAGTTTTTTTTGTAATAATAGATTCCACGTGCTGTTTTTTCCTGGCAATAAACCTTCGAGCATGGCAAAACCAACTGGAGATTGTGCATTGCCCGTAAATGAATTGCTGTACAAAGAATAACCAGCATTAACAGTAAAAGCCTTTTCACTCAAATAATTAAAACTCAAACCCGCTTTTTGTTGTTGTAATTTATCAAAAGTATTAATTTGATTTTCTTTGAATTTATATTCGTAAAAAACAGAAAATGAACAATTTGTATCTAATAAATAAGTGAGTTTAGGTTCTGCCGAATAGATTTTCAATTCGTAATTTTTGCTGCTATACGTGTCTGATTTGCTGGTGGCATTTCCTGAAGAAAAACTGCCATTTACCAACCAATATTGTTTGATGAGATGCGCATATTGCAACTGATTTTGCACGGTGCCATTTTCTAATGCGCCAATATTGAGCAACGATTTCACATTATTTTTAATGTAATTATAAGTAAATGAATGTTTTTGTTTTCCTCTATTAAAATAAAAACTGTTTCTAAAACTGCTGTTTAAACCCAAAAGATTTTCTTGCGAATTACTAAACGGATTCAAATCAAAATTATCTTGATTTTGCTGTATTTTTCGGTCGATGGTAAAAGCTGTTTGGTTGTAAAAATGCGATAATGTTTTAAGAAATCCTGTTTTGTTTATCCATTTGGCTGGATTAATATTTACCGATTGCGAAAACTTATTTTGATGCGTTTTTACAAACGTTTGATTCGGAAGAAAAATCCGAACATACCGTGCCAAATCTGGATAAGGTGCTACTTCAAACTCTTGTAATTCCTGTATTCCGTTGCCGTTATAATCGTTCCACATATATACGCCCAGACCAGGATTTACTTGCAAATAAGTAAAATCTTGTTGTGCTAACGTTCCCGAAAGCGTTTCATAAGAACTGGCAATTTGAAATAATTGTTTGACAAAACTATCGGTGTATAAAATTCTTGAGTTGAGTGCATTTTCGGTAGGTTTGTTCTCGGTGAAAACCAAATGACGATAATTAACAAATACCGATAAATTGGTTTTTTGATTTTGGATCAATTTCGATTTTAAATAATAGGTGTCCGAACGGTTTACACGTTTCAAAATTCCCGATTGTAAACTGTCATTCCAGCGTTTCATATAGCCTAATTCTGTAAAAACTTGCGTGCTATCGCCACGACCTATAAAAGCCGCCATTTCGGTAAATTTTTGTGTAGGTTGAATAAAAGTTTGCGTGCTTTCGTCTTTTACCGCATTATTTTCGTGTCGTAAACCGCTGCCTGCCCAGTTTTTATTAAAAGTTAATTTCGCTCTACTTTGACTTCTTAAAAATTGGCTAGAAATAGTCGAAGCATTACTTTTTAGCAAGCTGTTTTTTGTAGTAATATTCCATTTATTTGTGGTATAATTTCCCGAAAAATTGTGTTTTATTCCAGAAAATGAATTAGAAAAATCCAATTTTTCAAGATTGTAAAGTGCATTAAATGTTTTGCTGTCATACCATCGCAAACCAGTATTCAACAAACTTTGATTTCCAGATATAGCACTGATATTCCAGTCTCGATTAAATTCTATCGTAAAAATTCGCTCGATAGATTTGAAATTTTCTTGTATTAATTGAAAATCCGAAAAGGCATCGAGCTTTGTTTTCTTTGAAAACAGCGTTTGCTTACCACCTAATTTTGTAGCTATTCCTTTGTTGTTTGCATCATCAAGAGTAGAAAATAAATTCACATCATTATTGCTTACAGCCACTTCCGAATCGAATGTTGTTTTTTCATTAGAAAATTTGGTGAAAAAGGTAGCTAATTGCAATTTTGATGGCGCATACAATCGAACGGTTAGCTCATAATTTCCTTGCAAAACGCCACCAATTGGCGCTACATATTGATAAATCTTTCCGATTGTGAGATTATTTGCCAAGATATAATTTCCTAGATTATTACCAACAAAAGTAAATTTTACGTTGTATAAAGTATCGGTTGCATTGTTGGAATATTCGTAAATGTCAATACCAGAAATAGTAACTTTTTTGTATAAAATTTTATTCTCCGAATACGAATCTGCATAAGCTGAAGGCGCAACCATCAAAGTAGAATTATCACCAGCTTGTTGTAAAATGGCAACTTGCTCTGGAGAAAGATTTTGTTGTAATGGTTGATTTTTCACATCATTTTCTGAGTATAAATAACCACCAAAATTCCACTTTTCGGTTTGATGTTGTGCACCACCATAAGTAACAAACCGTGTGAAATTCCGTTCAGAATATTGATATTCAACCGCAATACGCATTTCCGAATTGATAGGAAAAACCGAATTAAACCGAATTTCGCCCGCATTGTAATCAATAACGTAATCGTTGTTTTCGCCACGTTTTAGTAGTATTCCATTCACATACACACGCTCCGAACCCGAAATCACCAGCACGTACAACTCGCCATTGTTTCCTTTAAGTTTATACGGACCTTGATTGCCTTCTTGTCCTGTAAAGGTACTTTTGGCATATTGCCCACGCACCACAGCTCCTGATATAAACACATCGGTTTTATGATCGTCGTTGCCAAAATGAATTTGTGTGGCTATTCCTTGAACTTTTTTGTTGAAATTTAAGAAGCGATTTTTTCGATTTTCAAGAAATAAATCACCAGCACGAATGCTCCATTTTTCGGCAAAAAGTTCAATAAAAATTTGATCGAAAGCATCAAGTTTTTGTGAATACCCATCGTTTTGAATCGGAATATTATTGTCTTGTATCGATGCTCTAAGACTTAATTTTTCGGATAATTTTCCACTAATTTGTAAATCGAGATTGGAATTGCTGGTTGTGTTTTGATTGTTGCCAACAACCAAACCGCGTGTAATACTACCCGACGTGTCTAAACCCTCAAAGGGTTTGAAAGGTTTGGGCTGAAATGCCTCTAACTCGTATTTTATTCCAACACCGTTAGCAACTACTGGCTTGTTGTCGAAAAGCGAGTAGGTTTTGGTTAGAAAATTAGGAAATTGTGTATAAGAAATTTTGATGGAATCTTGCTTTGGGTACTCTTTTTTGAAGATAATTTTGTTTTGCTTTTTATTGAAAAAATAGCGCGAAGAATCTATTTCATTTCCTTGATAATCATAGAGTTTTATGTTTTTTACATTCAAATTTTCTAAAGAAATGCTATCGCGCGAAAAAGCAATGGTTTTCTGTTGGATTTCTTGCGAAAATCCATAAAACCAAAAAAACAAAAAGAATAGTGCACCAAACTTTTTCTGCATATATCTATAACTCGAAAAAGTCAAAAGTAGTATATAAATAGTATAAATTTACTATTATGATTCCTTTGTAACAACTTGTAAAGTTTCGCGCGAAGTTTGTCTTATTAAAACCGTTTTGTTTTTTTCGACCATTTCGGCAGCTTCTTTGGTAAAATGTCTAATAGTGTACAGCGATACATTTTCGTTATACGAAACTTTGAATTTCTTTGATAAAATTAATCGTAAATCATTGAAATTATTAAATTTATCTTCGATACAAATCGTGAAACTGATAGCCGAATTTTGGATAAGACTTACTTTGATTTTGAATTTATGAAGTAAAGCAAAAATTTCGCTGATATTTTCTTCCATTATAAATGAAAAATCGATAGACGAAAGCGAAATCAATAATTGGTTTTTCTTTACGATAAAACACGAAGTTTTGGGCTCTAAATCTTCGCCTTTAGAAACTGAAGTTCCAGGTAATAAAGGATTTACAAACGATTTTACATACAACGGAATCTCTTTTCTTTGAAGTGGTTGCAGTGTTTTTGGATGAATTACCGAAGCGCCGTAAAACGCCAACTCGATAGCTTCTTTATATGAAATTTGATTGAGTAGCACCGCATTTTCGAAATAACGTGGATCGGCATTAAGAACACCAGGAACATCTTTCCAAATGGTAACACTTTCGGCTCCAAGACAATAAGCAAAAATAGCTGCCGTATAATCGGAACCTTCTCTGCCTAAAGTAGTTGTGAAATTATTTTCGTCAGAACCTAAGAATCCTTGTGTAATGTTAAGCGCTTTTTTATTGGTATTTTTTAAAATATTTTGCTGGGTTTGTTCCCAATCTACATTGGCATCACGATAATTGGCATCGGTTTTAATAATATTTCTAACGTCTATCCAATTGTTTTTTAATCCTTTTAAATTAAAATAATGACTCACAACAACTGTAGAAAGCAATTCGCCATAGCTCACCACTTGGTCGTACACAAAGTTGTAATTGGGCGATTTGTTACTTCGTAAAAAGTATTCCATATCTGCCAAATGCGTATTAACATCATAGAAAACTTCGTGGTCTTCGTCTTCGAAAAGTTCCATCAAAATTTGGTTGTGGTATTTTTTTACTTCTTGAAGCGAAGCATTAAATTCTGATGATTTTTCAAAATAATTTTTGATAACCAATTCTAGTGCATTCGTGGTTTTTCCCATAGCCGAAATCACAATAAGCGTGTTTTCGTGACCTACTTTTTGCAAAACATCCAATACATTTTTTATACCATCTGCATCTTTTACTGATGCGCCTCCAAATTTGAAAACTTTCATTTATAAGTTCTTTAGATATTTTAGATTGTTAGACTTTTATTGATTTGACAACTTTTAGAAAATTGTCAAATGTAATTGCGAAACTTTAAACTTATTTTTTTTGCAAATCTATAAAAGTTTTTATTGCGGTTTCATCTATTTGGCAAATTCTCCAATCATCTAAAACATTTGCGCCATGTTTTTTGTAAAAATTGATTGCTGGCGTATTCCAATCGAGTACTGCCCATTCGATACGGCGTACTTTTTCTTGATGTCCTTGTTCCATTACTTTTTTGTAGAGTTCAAAGCCAATATTTTTGCCACGATACGACTCTCGTACAATCAAATCTTCGAGATGTATGGTTTTGCCTTTCCAAGTAGAGAAGCGGTAATAAAACAACGCTATGCCTACGATTTCATCTGCTGTTTCGGCTACAAAACATTGAAATAATGGATTTTCGCCAAAACCATCGCGTAGTAAATCTTCTGTGGTAACAACAACTGCATCTGGTTCTTTTTCAAAAGTGGCAAGTTCTTGTATTAATGCCAAAACTTGTGGCATATCGTGTGGCTGTGCTTTGCGGATTTTCATTTTTGTTAATGTATTTTAGAATTTTCACAAAGTGTAAAATTCGACATAGTAATTAATTATACTCTATAGTACGCATATAAGACCAAAAGAAAATAAAACTTCCAATACAAAATTAAAAGATATTTTAGCTAATTTATTTTAAATTTTAATGATTTTTTTATTATTTCGAAAACTAAAATTATATGTTGATATATAAATACACTCTACAATAAAAATAAGTATCTTCATATGTTTTAAATTCTAAAGGATCTTGTTCAGCAAAATTAGATTTTTGGAGATTTGACAACTTTCCAAAAGTTGTCAAATCTGAAACTTTTCAATTACCCAATTTTTACCGACGTCATAGTAAGCGAACCGCCTACTGCTTTGTCGTTAAAAAATGAAACTTCATCATTATCTTCTTGCAATGCCAAGGTGTACAGCAACGGATAATAATGATCGGGCGTAGGAATTGCCAGTTTTGCTGCTGAGCCCAATTTTTGATAATCAATTAAATCTTGATGATTTTTAGAGACGATTTTGTCTTTAAAAATTTGGTTGATTTCTAATGCCCAATCGAACCCATATTCGCTTTCTTGCAATTTGTCCCAAGCTATCATTCGCAAATTATGCACCATGTTGCCACTGCCAATTATAAGCACTCCTTTTTTGCGGAGCGAAAGTAGTTGTTTTGCCAAATCGTAATGATATTGTGGCGGTTTTTCGTAATCGATACTAAATTGTAGCACTGGGATATTGGCTTCGGGATACATGTGGCGAACTACTGTCCAAGTACCGTGGTCTAAGCCCCATTCGTGGTCAAGATGAAGTTCGGTATTGGTGATGAGTTTGGTGGTTTCTTCTGCCAACGCCGGATTTCCTTTTGCGGGATATTGCACCTCAAAAAGTTCTTTTGGGAAACCACCAAAATCGTGTATGGTTTTTGGGTTTTCCATAGCGGTAATGTAACTGCCACGAGTAAGCCAATGCGCAGAAACCACCAAAACGGCTTTGGGTTGAGGCAAGGTTTTTCCTAACTGCGCCCAGTGGTTCGAAAATTCGTTATGTTCGATACCGTTCATGGGCGAACCATGCCCTATGAATAAAACGGGAAATGTATGATCGGTTTCGGGAAGCGATTTCCCAAAATTGTATAAAGATGTTACAGATGCCATGGCAATGCTTTTTAGGGATAATTGTATGAATTGTTTTCTGTTCAAGAATCGTAATTGTTGTACAAAGTTACACAAAGTAAACTTACAAGTCGAATGTCGAAAGTCAAAAGTCAAAAGTCAAAAGGCGAAAGTCCAATGTTCTAATAATCTAATTATCTAAAATAAATTATCTTTGTACAAAATAAAATTTTATGAAACGAGTTGGAGTTTTGTTTGTTTTGGTATCGATACTAATTTTGTCGTGTAATTCATTTGTGGATAAACCCGATAATTTGGTAAGTAAAGATGATATGGAACAAATACTATACGATTTGGCTGTGCTTGAGGCTTTAAAAGCGCAAAATCCTACACAGGCTTATCCATCGCCATCGCAATACATTCAACAAAAATACCAAGTAGATAGTATTACTTTTGCTAATAGCTCGAAATATTATGCGGCAGATATTAAAACCTATCGCAAAATGTACGACCACGTAAAAGAACGTTTGGCACAAGATAGAGATGCTTCTTTGAAGTGATTAATCTTGCGAGTTTTTCTCATAACCCAGCGCTGCTTCATATACTTTGTTGCTTTCCCAACCTTTTCTAAGTAAGGTGTCGCAAAACTTCTTTCGTTTTTTTAAGGTGTTTCTTTCCGTGATTGAAAACCAAGTTTTTTCGCAAACGGTTTCAAATATTGTTTCGTAATCGTTTGGATTTATTTCTTTTAAATATTTTGAGATTAAATATTCTGAAATATTTCGAGCTTTAAGTTCGGCTTTCAATCTGTTTTTTCCCCAATATTTTTGATGCAATTTGCTATTTACAAAAAGTTCACAAAAACGTTCTTCGTTGAGATATTTATTATCGATAAGCGATACAATGATTTGATTTTTCTCTTCAGTAGAAATAGAAAAAGATGCCAATTTTGCATTGACTTCGGTATGACAACGTTCTTGATAAGAACAATAATGTTCTAGCTTTTGCGTGATTTCTTTTAGAGTAAAACTGTCTTGGTTTGCCATACAGTAAAAGTACTATTTGTAACAGAAAGACAAAAAAATACCCGAAATTTTTTTCGGGTATTTTTGATTAGCCTTTTACTAATTTCTTCGAATCTTTTTTAACTAATGACTTGACATTTGTGTCGCCGCCGTGCAAATCATGTAAGATGTTTAGCGCTTCTTCTACATAGATGTCTTTTGAGAGTTCATCATGCCAAATTTCACGTTTTAGTTTCAAATCTTCGTTTTGTTGCATTTGTGCTTCTTCATAAGGCAACGAATTGAAATTTAACTTGTTAGAATATTTCGATAATACTTTAAATTTATTAGTAGCTTCTTCTAATTGTTTTTGGTGTGCTTTGTATTTATCGATATTTAATGAAATGATATTGTCTTTTTCACGAGCTTCCATCCATTTGGCATTTTCATCAATAAGATTCCATTGCGTGTTTTGAGCAATTCGGTTTTTACTATTGTTTATAGCCACATCGAACTTGCTGTTTTGTTGCCAAGGATTGTATTTCAAAGCATCAATTCGGTCAAAAGGTAAAGCCGATTTTTCATCGCGTTCGCCCATTTTTAAATAGGCAAATTTATCGGGCATCACCACATCACTTTTTACACCTTCCATTTGTGTTGAGCCGCCATTTATTCTGTAAAATTTCTGGGTAGTTTCTTTGATAGCACCCAAATCGCCAACATTGCTGTTGCGTAAAAAGTTGTTTAGGTTTATCATGTTTTGCACAGTTCCTTTGCCATAACTTTGTTTGCTACCAATGATAATAGCTCTTTTGTAATCTTGCATAGCTGCAGCCAAAATCTCTGATGCCGAAGCCGAAAACTCATTAATCATAATAACCAATGGCCCGTCCCATTGCACTTGCGGATCTTTATCCATCAAAGGTGGTTCTACACTTTGCGGTGATTTTACCTGAACGATTGGCCCTTTTTCTATAAACAAACCAGCAATATCTACAACGGTTTTTAACGAACCACCGCCATTGTCGCGCACATCAAAAATAAGTCCTTTGATACCTGCTTGTTTTAAGCGTTCGATTTCTTGAGCCACATCTTTGTAGGCATCGCGTTGGTCTTTGTTTTCAAAATCGATATAAAATTTAGGCAAATACAACACACCATATTTTACACCATTTTTCTCTACAACACTCGATTTTGCATAGGTTTCTTCGAGTTCTACTTCATCGCGAATAATAGAAATTACATGTATCGAACCATCTGTTTTTTTCACCGTAAGTTTTACTTCGGTTCCTTTTGGCCCTTTAATTTTTTTCACCACATCGTCTATACGCATGCCCACCACATCAACAGGTTCGCTGTTTCCTTGTGCTACTTTTAAGATTTTGTCGCCAGCTTCCAGCTCTTTGCCTTTCCAAGCCGGACCGCCTGAAATAAGCTCAGAAATTTCGGTTGTTTCGCCCTTTTTCTGTAATCGTGCTCCAATACCTTCAAATTTTCCGCTCATAGAAGCGTCAAATTTTTCTTTTTCAACCGGTGGAAAATAATTGGTGTGCGGATCAAATTGTGAGGTTAATGCATTGATATACACGCCAAAGAAATCATCACGATCTAAATCTTTGATGTTGGTAAACATTTCATCAAACGATTTTTTGGTGTTTTCACGGCTTTCTTTTTCGAGGGCTTCATACGATTTTGGCGTTTCAGATTTTGCTTTTTCAAGATTTTCTAAAAACTTTTTCTCCAACTCTTTGGTGTAACGCATGCCCATTTTTTCTTTGTACTCTTGCAGTCTAACTTCGGTAGATTTTCCGGCGTTTTTGGCATTGTCTTCTTGCGTTTTTTGTTTATCGGCTAAATTGCTTAACGCAGAAAACTTCACGTTTTTTCTCCAACGATCTTTTAATTCATCGATGTTTTTGGCATACGGCAAATTGTCATAATCAAAACTGATGGTTTCATCGGTGGTATAATCAATTGGTTTATCAAGAAATTCTTGGTAATAGCCTTTGCTTTCGTTCATTCTTTGTACCAAACGATTGTAGGTTAAGTCGAAAAACGAAAGGTCTTTTGCTAAAATTTGGTCGTCAATTTTAGTTTCGTATTTGGCAAATTCGTCAATATCCGATTGAAGAAAAAAGCGTTTTGACGGGTCAAGATCTTTGATGTATTCGGTATAAACTTTTTTAGACAAAGCATCATCGAATTTTTGTGGCTGATAATGTCCTTTTTCTAATACATAGGCTAATAGTTCGAGTAGAATTTTGTCTTTTTCCGGATCGCTTGACGTTGATTTTGACGCACCCAATTTTGGCATAAAACTCCATAATCCTACAGCGATTGCCATTATTAGTAACAGCACTTTATAATTTCTTTTCATAAATTGAATTATTGACTTCATTAATTTTTCAACTAAATTACATAAAAAACAATGCCATAAAAGTAGCGATTGTTATAATCTTTTGTTAAATTAAGTTATTTTAAGTTAAACAAATGGCTTACAAAGCCTCTATGAGTAGCAGTTTCTTTGTTTTTGTTACTTAAAAATAAGAAATATAAGGCAGAAACTTGATTTTATGTAGTTATAAAGAAAGTATTGAATTAATAAGCATTATTTTTTGTTTTTTATTGGCACGAGCAAGATGCTCGCGCCAGCTTGGGGATTTTTCTAAGTACTGGTCTTACTTTTTATTTATTATAATCTTTACATTTCTCTTATTTGTGTTAGTACAAGGATTTATATTAATTTTGTTTATCCCAAATTTATCAATATAATAAGATCGCGAAAGTTGTTTAATAATATCTATTCCTTTGTTTTTTCTTATGTATTCATTTAATAATTTTTTTGAACTATCTGCCCCAGCATTTAAATCATACGAATACACCAAATTATCTTCTTTATTTACTTCACAAAGTACTCCATCAAGCCCAAAAATCATGAAGTAAAAATTATCTTTTTTATTTTTATAATTAATTACAGAATTCCAATCTATGAAGTATCTACCAGTATAGGAGTTTGATAGTTTTTTGATTCTATCATTTTTACGTGGCTTGTCTGAAAAATAAGGTTCCATCTCTGCACTCGGATTTTGTATTCTTTCACGTTCATCAAAATAATCTGGAACGGAAAAATGAGTTATAATTTTTTTATCATGAAATACCAAAACTTCTTGGTATTTTAAATGCTCTTCAAACGCAATGAAGTTTTCAATATTATCATCACAATCATATTGCTTTTCAGCATCAGAAAAAATTCTATACATAGGTATAGAAAATAGTTCCAAATCTTGTATTCTGTAATTTGTAAACAAGAGCCTTTGTCTATCTTTTTTGGAAATAGAAGAAGCAAATTTATTTTGTAGGTTATAGACAAATTTCAAACTATCCATAGCTATTTTATTATATTTTTCTTTACTATAGTTAATATAAACAGTGTCTTTTTTAAAATAATCCGCATTTTGACTATGACAAAAGGAAAACAATAGAAATATAACTAAAATTATAATTTTTTTCATGATATATGTTTAATGTTGTAAACTAAAAATAGTAAAAATTCTATCGAAATTTCTTAAATAACTATAATTTTGCTGATTAATAATCTCAGAAACTGCTGGATTCCCCGCTAGCGCGAGCATCTTGCTCGTGCCCGAAAGAGCGGATTTACAATCCGTGAACACTATCTACTTCAAAACAAATTTAATAAAAAAACTACAACTTATTATTGTTGTAGTTTCTTGTTATTTGATCTACTTTGTGGGCACGGATTACAAATCCGCGCTATCTACCGTTGTACATATCCGAGCGGTCGGGATTATGAAACTAATAATTTCTACTCGTTTATACTTTTGTTTTAATTTGTGAGCATAGAGTACAAATTTACACCTATGTTTTGCGAGCATGTTTGAGTGATGTAAAACTTTTCCAACTCAAAAAACATGATTATCACTCAAAATTCATTAATTTTGAACTCTTTTTTTAAAATCAAAAACAATGAAAGTTATATTAACCGGAGCAACCGGAATGGTGGGCGAAGGCGTTCTGTTTGAATGTATTCAAAATTCAAAAGTATCCGAAATTCTAATTGTAGGCCGACGAAATTATGAAACCACAAGCCCAAAAGTAAAACAATTACTTGTTCCCGATTTTCTTAAAATCGATGAGTACAAAAACCAACTAAAAGGTTATGATGCCTGTTTTTTCTGTGCCGGAATAAGTTCTGTGGGGATGAATGAAGAAAAATATACAGTTATTACATATGATACCACAATGGCTTTTGCCAAAACACTACTTGAAGTAAATCCAAACATGGTATTCAATTTTGTTTCAGGGCGTAGTACCGATTCTTCCGAAAACGGAAAAGTAATGTGGGCAAGAGTAAAAGGAAAAACCGAAAACGATTTGATGAAATTGGGTTTCAAAGCCGAATACAACTTTCGTCCAGCATTGATGTTACCATTTAAAGGACAAAAAAGTGTAAAACCCGTATTTAAAATTATGTCGAAATTGCTTAAATACATAATGCCAAATGCTACGCTTACACTTTCGCAAGTTGGAAAAGCAATGATTAATGTAGTTGAAAAGAATTATCCAAAATCTGTTTTAGAAGTTTCTGATATTAGAAAAGCTGCCAATGAAACTAATAATTAAAATAATAAAAAGAGTAATGATTGCTTTGTTAATTATCATTTTGATAGTAGCAGTTGCTGGCTACTTTTTTTTGAGACAAGAACAATTTGGCGCTTTACCATCGGGCGAGCGATTGGAGTTGGTAGAAAAATCGACAAACTACAAAGACGGCAGGTTCCGTAACAAAAACGAATTGCCAACCATTTCCAAAGGCTATAGTATGGCTGGCGTAATGTGGACTTCATTAACCCAAAAGTTTCCAAGAACCGAACCTGTTGATAGTTTACCATCTATAAAAACCGATTTGAAAAATCTTCCAAAAGATAAAAACTGGTTAGTTTGGTTTGGACATTCTTCTTTTTTGATGCAAATTGAAGGTGTAAAAATTTTAGTCGATCCTGTATTTAGCGGAAACGCTTCGCCCATTTCGGGTTCGGTAAAAGCTTATAAAGGTTCTGATATTTATTCGGTAGAAGATATGCCCGAAATAGATTATCTACTTATTTCTCATGATCATTACGATCATTTAGATTATGAAACCATCAAAAAACTCAATCCGAAAGTTAAAAAAGTAGTTTGTGGATTAGGAATTGGAGCACATTTTGAACGTTGGGGATATTCAAATAACAAAATTTTGGATAAAGATTGGGGCGACGAAGTAAAAGTAAACAATAATTTAGCAATCTTTATCGAAAGAACACACCACAACTGCGCTCGAGGATTAACCCGCGATAAAGCCTTGTGGGTTTCCTATGTTTTTAAAACACCAACCATGCAAATTTTCTATAGTGGCGATGGTGGTTATGACGATCGATTTACAGAAATTTATAAAAAGCACGGCGCAATGGATTGGGCTATTATGGAATTCGGACAATATAACGAAGCTTGGGAATCGGTACATGAATTACCAAAACAAGTTATTACAGCTACCCAAGAACTACATGCCAAAAACATGATGCCAGTACATCATTCTAAATTTACATTGGCAAGACATCCTTGGGACGAACCACTAAACTTAGCCACCGAGTATTCTCAAGGTAAACCTTATAAATTAGCCACACCAATGATAGGCGAAGTTCTTTGGTTGAATAATACAACACAAGAATTTAAACAATGGTGGAAAACTATCAAGTAAAAGTTAAATAAATTTAGAAATTTTAAAATTTATGCACGAAACACTTCCTTTTTTATTTGCCATAGTAATAGCAATCGTATTAATAAATATGCTTGCCAAAAAGATAAATATAGCCTATCCGATACTTTTGGTTATTGCCGGATTAATTGCCAGTACTATTCCGGCTGTTCCAAAATTAAAATTAAATCCAGATTGGGTGTTTTTTATCATTTTGCCTCCATTATTGTATGAAGCCGCTTGGTCAATTTCATTTAAAGGATTAAAGCGTTGGTGGCGAATTATTGGAAGTTTTTCGTTTTTGGTAGTATTTTTTACCGCTATATCGGTAGCTTTTTTTGCAAATTATTTCATTCCCGGATTTTCATTGGCATTAGGCTTCCTTTTAGGCGGAATTGTTTCGCCACCCGATGCTGTAAGTGCAGGCGCTATTATGAAATTTGTAAAAATTCCTAAAAGCACAGCGACAATTTTGGAAGGCGAAAGTTTGTTCAACGATGCGTCATCTCTTATTATTTTTAGATTTGCGATGATTGCTGTTGGCACCGGACAATTTATTTGGAGTGAGGCATTACTTAATTTTGGCTGGATGGTTATTGGCGGAATTGGTATCGGGTTATTATTCGGTTGGATTTTTATGTTGGCTCACAAAAGGTTGCCTACCGATGCACCATCGGATATTGTATTTACTTTATTAGAACCATTTATTTTATATTGGATTGCCGAACAACTGCATAGTTCGGGTATTATGGCGGTTGTTACTGGCGGATTATTTTTGGCAAACAGACGCTTTAGTATACTCAATAGCGAAAGTAGAATAAAAGGATTTAGTTTTTGGCAAAGTTTTGTTTTTATACTCAACGGATTGGTCTTTTTTGTAATAGGATTTGATTTGAGCGAAGTAGTTGATGGACTTCAAAAAGCAGGTATTTCTATATCAGAAGGAATATATTATGGCGTTATAATAACAGCATTCATAATTTTTATTCGCATAGTATCGTCTTATATTGCTATGTTTTCAACCTTGCTTTTTAGAAGAAGTATCATATCGCCAACCTTTAATTTCAGAGCCGCTTGGAAAACCCCAATGGTATTAGGCTGGACAGGCATGCGAGGTGTTGTAACCTTAGCAGCCGCATGCTCTATTCCTGTGTATTTAGATAACGGAACGGCTTTTCCTCAAAGAGAACTAATTTTATTCATAAGTTTTGTGGTTATCATTCTTACCTTATTTGTACAAGGATTAACATTGCCATATATTTTAAATCGAGTAAAATTAGACCGATTGGTACAAGTTGAAAAAACCGAAAAAGAATACCAAAAAGAGATTCGAAGAGAACTTTGGCTATTTTCTATCAATGAAATCCAGCAAAACCATCACGAGCATTTATCAAAAAATCTTCATTTGGCAACTACTTTGGCCAAATGGCAACAAAAATTAGACGCAGCAGAAGAAGACTTAATCAATCCTGAAAGTAAAGCTATTTATCTCGAATTATTAGAAGCACAACGCAATTTTTTAATAGAAAAAAACAAGGATCCAAACATCGAAGAAGATTTAATTCGGAAAGAAATTGGATTAATTGATTTCGAGGAAGAAAAGATAAAAATGATATAAAAAATTATGTCTTTTGCCAACAAAATAATTGCTTTCAACAAAACACTTTCTTACAAAGGAAAACTGTCTAAGGATTTTCAAGTGATTAATCCATTTTTGGACAATCCTGAAACAATGGAAGTTATGAAAACGTTTTATCACAAGTTTTATAACGATAACCAAGCTCGAAAATTCATTGTTGGGATTAATCCAAGTCGTCACGGAGCAGGTGTTACAGGAGTTCCGTTTACTGATACCAAACGATTGGAACAAGTATGCGAAATTAAAATGCAATCCGCTCACACTCACGAAATTTCATCGGTCTTTATGTACGATATGATTGAAGCTTTTGGAGGTGTCAAAAAATTCTATAAATCTTTTTACATCAATTCGCCATTTCCTTTAGCCATTGTTCGAAAAACCAAAAACGGAGATTTTATCAACGCCAATTATTACGACGATGCTCAACTTTTCGAAATGGTAAAACCTTTTATGGTTGAGACTTTGCGTCAACAAATCGCAATGGGTTTGGATACTTCGGAAGTTTTTATTTTAGGAAAGAAAAATGCAGAATTCATCAAGAAAATAAACAGAGAAGAACAACTTTTTGGGAAACTAAATGTGTTGGAACATCCTCGATACATTCAGCAATACAAATCGAAGGAAAAGCAGCTATACATCGACAAATATATTCTAACTCTCAACGGAAAAAGCTGATGAAAGAATCTCGAAAAATAATTTATACCATCGGGCATTCTACTCATAGTATGGAAGGATTTGTTTCTATGTTACAATCTGTTGGTGTCAAGCTATTGGTGGATATTCGAGGATTGCCAGGCTCAAGAAAATTTCCTCAATTCGATAAGGAAAACATGGAGAAAGTCTTACCAGAAAATGGAATTCAATATATGCATTTCAAAGATTTGGGAGGAAGACGAAAAGTCAAAAAAGATTCGAAAAATACGAGGTGGCGAAACGACTCATTCAGAGGTTATGCCGATTATATGGAAACAGATTCCTTTAGAAAAGCTGTCGTTGAATTAGAAAGGATAGCGCTGCAACAACCCACGGCGTTTATGTGTGCAGAAGCAGTTTGGTGGCGATGTCATCGGTCGATGGTTTCAGATGCATTGAAAGCTAAAGGTTGGACGGTTTTACACATTATGAATGCTCATAAAACGGAGGAACATCCTTATACTTCAGTAGCTCGAATAGTTGATGGCGAGGTTTGTTACACCGAAGAAAATCCTCAATAAGAAAATAAAAGTGATAAAACCAATCATATCGCAACACACAAGGTGTAGTTTTCACTTTGATAAAAGTATAAAATCTGATTAAAGCATAATATACTATTCACCTTCGCAGCAGAAATTTTCATAATTCACCAAAAAAATGTTGCGCAACCAATGCTCTAAAATTCAAAAGTTGTGACATACATCACAGTTGTATTTGTCTTTTATGGCTGAAATTTGCACTATCAAAATGAATTAGACATGAAAAAAATATTTGTAATCAACGGAGGTAAAAGATTTGCACATTCAGGTGGAAAGTTCAATGAAAGTTTAGTGAATTGGGATAAATCGTTCTTCACGCCAGAAAATGGGTTTGAATTAACAGTAACCGACATCAATGAAGCGTATAATCCAGAGGAAGAAGTGAAAAAGTTTGTAAACGCCGATCTTGTAATTTACCACACTCCGGTTTGGTGGTTTGGCTTGCCTTCTGCTTTCAAAGAGTATTTGGATGTTGTTTTTACAGCCGGACACCGCAATGGAATTTACTATAGCGATGGTCGCAAAAAAGAAACACCCGAAATCAATTACGGAACTGGTGGTGAATTGCACGGTAGAAAATATATGCTAACTACGACTTGGAATGCGCCAGAAACGGCTTTTACCTTGCCTGGAGAATTTTTCAATGAAACAAGTGTGGATGATGGTGTGATGTTCGGTTTTCATCGAATGAATGCTTTCACAGGAATGGAACCTTTAGAAAGTTTTCACTTTCACGACCTTGAAAAAAACGCCACTCCGGAAAGGATTCAAGAATACAAAGAAAATTATTTACAGCACTTGGAAAAATTGGTAACGGTAAACGCTTAAACATTAAAACATGAAATTTTTAAAATCAGTTATAGGAGTAGGGGCAATGGCATTAGCATTGGCTTCATGCAGTTCAACAAAACAAGCAACAGTAAAAACAATGAAACCAAAAATATTATTCGTAGTAACCAGTCACGATACCAAAGGAAATACTGGAGAAAAAACAGGCTATTATTTAGGCGAGGTCTCGCATCCTTGGGAAGTCTTGACAGAAGCGGGTTATGAGATAGATTTTGTAAGTCCGAAAGGTGGCAATCCGCCTGTTGATGGATTTGATTTAACGGATGAGGTCAACAAAAAGTTTTGGGAAGATAAAGTCTATCATCAAAAAATTACCCATACACTAAAACCGAGCGAGGTAAAACCAGAAAATTATACAGCTATATTTTATGCCGGTGGTCATGGTGCGATGTGGGATTTACCCAACGATGCAGCAATCGCAAAATTGGCTGCAAAAATTTATGAAAATAATGGTGTAGTTGGAGCGGTTTGTCACGGTCCAGCTGGTTTAACCAATATCAAATTGAGTAATGGCGACTATTTGGTGAAAGGTAAAAAAGTCAATGGTTTTACCAATGAGGAAGAAGAAATTGTAAAATTGACCAATGTTGTTCCGTTTTTATTGGAAGATAAATTAATTGAATTGGGTGGAATTTATGAAAAATCTGAACCTTGGCAAAAGCACGTAACGGTGGATGAAAGATTAATTACGGGTCAAAATCCGCAATCAGCAAAAGGAGTTGGCGAAGCGATTCGCGATGCTTTGAAATAAGCTAATTGAAATTTTTGTGATGCATCATCTATTTGTACATTTGTTCAATGGATGATGCATTGCTTTTACTCCGAAAACAAATAGAAGAAATTGTTCCGCTAACCGATGAAGAATTTTGGTTGGTGCAACATTTTTTTACTTTAAAATCAATTTCCAAGAAAGAGTTTTTAATTAAAGGAGGAACGCCTGTCCTTAGTGAATTTTTTGTTGTGAAAGGTTTACTCAAAGCCTTTATGGAAGATGATTTGGGTAAAGAATACATCGTACAATTTGCGATGGAAAATTGGTGGATTTCCGATTATCCTGCCTATAAAATTCAAGGAAAAGGCGAAATTTGTGTTCAAGCTTTAGAAGATTGTTTGGTGTTTGAACTTTCAAAATCTAACAAAGAAGCCTTATGTCAGCAATTACCTAAAATGTATCAATTTCACGGAACTAAGGCATTCAACGGATTTGTTGCCCTTCAAAAAAGAGTGTTGTCAATGATGAAAAGTACTGCTCAAGAAAAATACGATTTGCTTTTAGAACAATATCCAGCCTTATTTCAAAGAGTTTCTAAAACGACCATTGCTCATTATTTAGGCGTTTCGAGAGAGACTTTGAGTCGGTTAAGAAGGAGGTAAGCTATAAATTTTCAGTAAAAAACTCGCCTAATTTATCAACTGCTTGATTTACGTATTCAGGCTTCCAATAGGTTTGAATATGCGTTGCTCCTTCAATCAAAAATAGTTCTTTATTTTTGGCGTTTATCGCTTTTGGAAAGGCATCATCTGTCATATATTTAGAATCGGCTTTGCTTCCTGCCATCATCAATAAAGGTTGTGAAATCAAACCCGAAAGAGCTGATTTACACACGAGTGAAGCGAACTGACGAAGTAATCCGTGAACACTATCTACTTCAAAACAAATTTAATAAAAAAACTACAACTTATTATCGTTGTAGTTTTTTGTTATTTGATCTACTTTGTAGGTACGGAAAGTAATTCCGTGCTATCTGCCGTTGTGCATATCCGAGCCATCGGGGTTATTTAATCGGAAACATGGCATTACCACTTGCTGTTTTGTCGGCAGTAATTTCTTCTTGCATCACATCCCAATGCTCTACAATTTTACCATTTTCAACCCGGAAAATATCTACGGCAATCATATTTTGACCATTCCAATCTTCGTAACGCCCGTGAACCATTACAATATCTCCGTTTTCGGTAACAACTCCTGGTTCATATTTGAAAGTGCTGCTGAAAGTTGGAACAACTTGTTTTAAAAAATCCGTTCCGTTCGGAAAATGCGGGTTATGCTGAATATAATTTTCTCCAAAATATTTATCGAATGCTGTAATATCTCTTTTTACAAATACATCTGTAATTGCGGTTAAAACCAAATCTTTATTGTTCATTTTTTTTAATTTTTTTGTTGATACAAATGTATTACTTTTATCCCAAAAATAATTATAGTCAATATTTTTGTTTATAGTATAAAAAAATAGACTTATGGAGAATAGAAGAAAAAATAAAGATTTCAACCCAAATAATTGTGGTGTTACCCATTTTCTTAATCGAATTGGAGGAAAATGGAAGGTTTTGGTTATTTACGCCATCAACAATAATACGAACAGATTCAGTAGTTTGCAACGGTTGATTCCGGATATCAGTAAACAAATGTTGGTGAACCAATTACGAGAATTGGAAGAAGATAAAATAATTGACAGAGTTATTTATCCCGAAATTCCGCCAAGAGTTGAATATAATTTAACCGCTTATGGAAAATCCTTAATGCCTGTTATTGAAGTAATCCAAAAATGGGGCGAAAACGATTTGAAGATAAAATAAAAACAATTTGAGTCATTAAAAAAATCATTCTAATGTCTCACTGCGCAAATTCTCCCGACTCTGAGCCGAACTTTAATTGTAATTTTACTTTCAAATATAATAAAAAATTTTGCAAAAGGTATGAGATTTTCCGAAGCGATTTTGTCAATCAGTAAATCAAATTTGCAATGCGTAATTTATAATTCCTAATTCGTAATTCCACCGCAATTTCATTACTTTTGTTACTTCAAAACAAGAAACACAATGCAAAAAAAACCTTTGATACTTATTACCAACGACGACAGTATCAATGCACCCGGCATAAAAGCACTCATCAGTTTTATGGCAGAAATAGGAACGGTTGTGGTAGTGGCTCCCGATAGTCCGCAGAGTGGTATGGGACACGCCATTACGGTTAATGATACGCTGCAAATTCACAAATTGTCTCTAGATAATGATGCGATAATTCGCTATACGTGTTCGGGTACACCTGCCGATTGTGTGAAAATAGCCGTAAATGAAATTCTCCATCAAAAACCCGATTTATGCGTTTCGGGGATTAATCACGGTTCTAATGCTTCGATAAATGTAATCTATTCCGGCACTATGAGTGCTGCGGTAGAGGCTGGGGTAGAGGGCATTCCTGCCATTGGGTTTTCTTTGTTGGATTATAATTGGGAAGCCAATTTTGAGCCAAGTAAAAAATTCATTCAAACCATCGTTAAGCAAGTTTTAAAACACAAACTTCCAGAAGGAATTGTACTCAATGTAAATATCCCGAATCTTTTAGAAAAAGATATAAAAGGAATAAAAATTTGCCGACAAGCGAAAGGGTATTGGGCAGAGAAATTCGACAAAAGACAAACGCCATTTGGCAAAGATTATTATTGGCTTACAGGCACATTTATCAATCAAGATGAAGGCGATGATACCGACGAATGGGCGTTGAAAAACGGTTATGTTTCTGTCGTTCCAGTACAATTTGACTTAACAGCGCATCAAGCCATAAATTATTTAAAAACTTGGAATTTATAACACGATGAAATCGCTATTAACAATAAGTTTGTGCAAATAAACACCAATGTTTAAAAGGCGATACCATATGTTGCCGCTAAAAAAATGAAATTTAAACATATGAAATACTACATCATAGCAGGCGAAGCGTCGGGAGATTTGCATGGTGCCAATCTCATGAAATCTATTCTAAAAGAAGATGCCAAGGCAGCTATTCGTTTTTGGGGTGGCGATTTAATGCAAGCTGTTGGTGGCACTTTGGTAAAGCATTACAAAGACTTGGCTTTTATGGGTTTTGTAGAAGTGATTGCCAATTTAAAAACCATTTTAAACAACATTAAGTTTTGTAAATCCGATATAGAATCGTTTCAACCCGATGTCATCATTTTTATAGATTATCCAGGTTTTAATCTTAGAATTGCGAAATGGGCAAAACAAAAAGGTTTTGCTACACATTATTATATTTCGCCACAAATTTGGGCTTGGAAAGAAGATCGCATCAAAGCTATAAAACGCGATGTTGATGCTATGTATGTGATATTGCCATTCGAAAAAGATTTTTATGAAGCCAAACATCAGTATCCGGTAACTTTTGTCGGACATCCGTTGATAGATGCCATTCAACAACGGCAACCAGTAAACGAAGCTGATTTTAGGGAAAAACATCAATTGGACGAAAAACCAATCATTGCACTTTTGCCCGGAAGTCGCAAACAGGAAATTACCAAAATGCTCGAAATTATGCTGAGCGTCACTTCTTTTTTTCCGGATTATGAATTTGTTATAGCGGGCGCACCAAGTTTGGATTACGATTTTTACAAACAATTTTTAAAGGATAAAAACGTTGCTTTTGTATCGAATAAAACTTATGATTTGCTGAGTATTGCTACGGCGGCATTGGTAACATCGGGAACGGCAACTTTAGAAACCGCTTTGTTTAAAGTGCCCGAAGTGGTTTGCTACAAAGGAAATTGGATTTCGTATCAAATAGCCAAACGAGTAATTACTCTCAAATACATTTCGTTAGTAAATCTTATTATGGATGATGAGGTTGTTAAAGAGCTTATTCAAGACGAATTGAACACCAAAAATTTGAAAATCGAATTAACCAAAATCTTAGAAACCAAGCACAGAGAAAAGTTGTTAAACAATTATAATTTGCTCGAAACCAAACTTGGTGGAGCAGGAGCAAGTCTTAAAACGGCACAAGAAATAATAAAAAAAATTAGTTAAAATTTTTCATCAAAAGTATTTCAAATATAAAAAATGCTATATTTGTGATATATAATTGTTTATGAAAAAGAATATAGGTACAACAGATAAAATTGTGAGGCTTATATTTGCCTTGCTGTTGGTTATTTTAAACCTTACTGATGTTATTACAGGTGTTTCTGGACTCTATGTTGTAATTGCTTCGGTTGTGGTGGTTACGGTTGTTTACTTTAGTTATTGCCCTGTATATTCTTTGTTAGGCATTAATAACTACCGAGGTTACTAAATTTAACTTTTATTTTTATAAGATGTTTAGTACTTTTATTTTATGAAAGTGCTCAATTTTCCTTTAACCAAAATCACATTGGCGTTTATAGTTGGGATTTTAGTTTCTAACTATTTTGCGTTACCAGTTTCTTTTGTGTTTGGTTTTTCGGTTTTAGGAATTTTTGTGATGTTGCTTTTTTACTTTCTTCAAAAGGCAAAAGCAGTTGCGTTTTCAGTGTTAATTGTGGCATTTATTTTGGGTTTTGCTAATTATAAAATTCAAAACGAATCGCTTTATAAATCGCATTTTACCAATCAAAAAATCAATTTTGATTCTCAAAATACTGTTCGATTTCAGATAAAAGAAAAACTAAAAGCATCGGCAAAATACAACCGCTATGTAGCAACTATTTTGTCTGTAAATAATAAAGAAGCGTCAGGAAAAATTGTAGTGAATTTTTCAAAACAGCACACACCAAATTTTTTTATTAGCGATTTTATACAAGCAAAAGGGTTTCTGTATAAAAACAATCAAAAGCACAATCCAGAAGGTTTTAACTACAGTTTGTATTTAGAGAATAAAAATATTTTTGGGCAGTTGTATCTTAATGATGAAGCTATTTTAGTTTCAAAAAATACGTCGTTTACATGGATTGGTTTTGCCGATAAAGTTGCCAAACGTATAGAAAATAATTTGCTACAAAGCCAAATGCAAAGTAATGATTTACAGCTTATAATGGCGCTAATTCTCGGACGACAACAAGAGTTAGATCCCGAATTGGTGAAAGAGTATCAATACGCCGGAGCCATTCATATTTTGTCGGTTTCGGGTTTGCATATTGCCTTTATTTTGTGGTTTGTAAATTTGCTTTTAAACCGATTTCCGAATACTACAAGATGGCGAATTTCCAAATTGATTTTCAATCTTTCATTTTTGTGGCTTTTCGGGTTATTAGCAGAATTTAGTCCGCCGGTATTGCGCTCTATTACTATGTTTAGCATTTTGATTATAGGTGCCAATATCAATAGGAATACCAATCATTTGCATAATTTGATGGTTTCATTGCTGGTGTTATTACTTTTCAATCCGAGGTATTTGTTCGATGTTGGTTTTCAACTGAGTTATGCTGCTTTGCTTTCGATACTTTTATTTCAGCCATTATTTGATACCTATTGGCAGCCCAAAAACAAATATGTAAAAACCATTTGGCAGCTTTTTACCGTTTCTATTGCGGCGCAAATTGGAACTTTACCCATTAGTCTGTATTATTTTCATCAATTTCCGGCGCTGTTTTTTGCAACCAATGTCTTTATTTATATTCCATTAAGTTTAGGAATGATTGGTGCTTTTCTCGCGGTTATTTGGGCGATAGTTGCACCGCTACCCCTATTTTTTGGTAAAATGATTCATTACATTTTTTTGAGTTTAAATTCTATTATTTCAAAAATTGCATCGGTAGAAAGTTTTGTTTTTCAAGATATTTCCTTTCATTTTGTTATGATGGTATCGCTATATGTTTTCATTTTTGCGATGTATTTTTATTTACAAAAGAAATCTTTTTACAAGCTGCGAAATGTATTGTTGGCTGTGATTGTTTTTCAGTTATCGTGGCTTTTTGTGAAACAAATCAAATCAAAACCCGAATGGATTGTATTCCATAAAACAGGCAAAACAATAATTACTTCCAAACAAGTAAATGCTGTTACTGTTAGCACATCATTACATGATTTTGATAAACTAAAACCTGTTCGAGATTATGCTGTTGCTCAGTTTTCTGAAATTGTGAAAATAGATAGTGTTGCCAATTTTTATAGTTTTCAGCATAAAAAAATTGCTGTTATTGATGCATCTGCGGTGTTTGTACCAAATGTACATCCAGATATTTTAATCTTGCGTAACTCGCCAAAAATCAATTTAGAACGCTATTTATCTCAAAATAAAACTGCACAAATTATTGCCGATGGTTCTAATTATAAAAGTTATGTAAAACTATGGAAGGCTACGTGTAGTAAAAGAAAAATCCTTTTTCATGACACTGCCGAAAAAGGATTTTATAAGTTGAATTAAGCTTTTGCTTTTTTCTTTTTAGATTTTTTAGTTTTCTTGGTTGTTTTCTCAGGTTTTGGATCTGGAACAAACTTTGCAATCATTTGGTTTGCACCTTCCAACCATTTGCTTGGACCGCCAGCTACATAGCCTGTAGAGCCTAATTGCTCAAAATTGGGTTTGCCATCTTTTTCTCCAGCTTTCACTATCCAAACCGTTGGATAACCGCGCACTTGAAAAAGTTGTTGCAATTCCATATTTTGTCTTTGAATTTCAGCAGGAAGTTGTTTTCTTCTAGGAAAATCGAGTTCAACCAAAACTACTTTTTCTTTTGCCCAAGTAGTAAAATCGGGTGTATTAAACACTTCTGCTTGCAAACGATGACACCAGCCACACCAATCGCTTCCTGTAAAGAAAAGCATTAAAGGTTTTTGTTCTTCTTTAGAAACTTCTATGGCTTTGTTAATGTTGTCGTACCAAGTTAATCCTTCTTGTGCTTGCGAAGTGAAGCTTCCAATTAGAATTAAAAGAAATAAGGTTATTTTTTTCATTTGTAATTTTTATAAATTTTGTACTCAAAAATAGTGCCGAAATGTACAACTTTTATTTCACATCTTGCATTAATTTTCGGATTAATGGCGAAATTACGATGAGCACAACGCCTGCTATTAATGCATAAATTGCCAAAGTGTAGTATCCATCGGTGTAGGATTGTAGTTTGGTCATTAGCGTGGTTCCTTTGTTTGATTTTGAGATTTCGGCGCCTAATTTTCCTGCAGCCCATTGCCCAAAAGCACTTGCTAAGAACCATAATCCCATCATCATTCCGAATAATTTTTTTGGCGAAAGTTTTGTTATTATTGACATTCCTATTGGGCCTAAACAAAGCTCACCAATAGTGGTTACGAAGTAAGCAAAAGTGAAGACGTTTAGCGATGTAATGCCTTTGGAATTTGAGAAAAATTTGGTGTAGTAAAACAAATAAAACGATGCCGAAAGAAATAAAAATCCAATTCCAAATTTAATCAGTGTATTAGGTTCTATTTTCTTTTTTGCCATCCATAACCATAAAAGCCCAATTAATGGACTTAAAATTACCACAAATAATGTGTTTGAACTGTTGTTTACCACATTCGGATCAATAGAAAAACCTAACAAATCGTGCGATAAATTATCTTTTGCAAAAAGCGATAACGAGCCGCCACTTTGTTCGTATATAGCATTAAACAAAAAGTAAAAGAAGATAAACGAGAAAGCAGCAATCAATTTTTTTCTTGTCGCAACACTCGAAAATTGAAAAACTTCGTAGATAAAATAAACAACGGCAACAGTACCAATAACATACATAAAATAATCGGTATAATCGGTGTTGGTTACCATTACATAGATTAATGGAATACTTAACAACGAACCCAAATAAACGATGAGTTCTTTTTTTGTGGCGTTTTTATCGGCTTTTGTTACCAATGGAGAATCGCCTATGGGGCCTAATGATTTTTTGGTAAACATAAATGTGATTAATCCTAAAATCATTACCACGGCAGCTGCAAGAAAGCATAATTGCCAAGAAACATATTTGCCTAAATACACACATAATGCGCCGCCAAAAAGTCCGCCAATGTTTATTCCGGCATAAAATAATCCGTAGCCTGCATCTCTTCGGTCATCGTTTTCGTGATACAATTCGCCAACCATCGATGAGATGTTGGGTTTAAAAAAACCAGTTCCAATAATAGAAAATGCAATGCCAAAATAAAACATTTCTTTTGGCGAAAAAGCAATTAAAAGATTACCCAAAACCATTACGATACCACCAAAAACCAGCGATTTTTTGAAACCTAAAATTTTATCGGCAAAAATTCCACCAATAAAAGTAAAGGCATAAACAAATGCTTGTATAGCTCCATACTGGAGGTTTGATACGTCTTCTTTTAGTAATAATTGGTCTACCATAAAGAAAGTAAGTACGCCTCGCATACCGTAGAAACAAAAGCGTTCCCACATTTCTATTGTAAATAAATACCAAAGTTGTTTTGGATATTTTCCTTTAAAATTTTGAATTTGTTCGAGTGTTGGTTGGTTTTCCATGATTGATTGGTTTTAGACAAAAATATAAAAACCTCTGAATTTTCAGAGGTTTTTGAGGTTTTTATTGTAAAGCTATTAGCTTACGTTGTTTTCTTTCATTACGCGGTTTAACCATTTTAACATTAAGAAAAGTAATAAAGCAGCGGCTAATACCAATCCGAAGTTTAGATAGAAAAAGTTTTGTTTTTGTGGTATTTCTTCCCAAAGAGATGATAACATTCCTGATAGTTTGTTTCCTACAGAAATTGCTAAGAAAAATCCACCCATCATCAACGCAGTAATACGTGGCGGAGATAATTTTGACACTAATGATAATCCCATTGGTGATAAACACAATTCTCCAATAGTAATCACACCATAAGAAGCAATTAGCCACCATGAACTTGCTTTGCTTGTCATGTTATTTGTAGCATATACTGCACCAACCATTACTAATGCTGATAATGCAGTGATTAATAATCCGATAGCAATTTTTGTTGGAGTGCTTGGCTCTTTTTTTCTTCTGCGTAACATGCCAAATACACCAACTACCAATGGTGTTAAAACCACAACCCAAAACGGATTGATTGATTGATACAACTCGGTAGAGTATAATTTTAAATCTTTTCCTTTGGCAGGAATTTCATCGCCTGGTAGTGTAGCAAAATATTTTCTTGATTTTTCTAATTGTCCTATTTCGTTAGAATAAGCAGCTTTTGCTTTTAATTCTTCTGCCGAAACAGCTGGCATTGCATTTTCTTTTGCTCGCATTTCAGCAATTTTTCCATCGAAAGTTGTTTGATCTGCTGATACAATGTCATTGTTTACAACAACTTGAGCCATTCCTACTTTATCGGCAACTGTAGCTACAGATGCAGGCATGTTTCTATCAGTATGATCTTCTGCCCAAACTGTAAGAGCATCGCCATTTTGATGGAAAATAGCAAAGAAAAGAATAACACATGTAAATACTGCTAAGAGTGCTTTTATAGCTCGGCTTTCTTTTGCTTCCGCTTTAAATGCCAAATAGATAAAGAATGCAATTACGGGTAAACATCCAATGATAAAGGCATCGTTGGTATCTGAACCTAAAATGTTTCCGTGTGGATTTGCTTCGCTGGTAACTCCGCATAAAAAGTAACCTATAATACCAAATATGAACATTGGTAAAACAGTAAATCCTAATATTTTACCAGTAGACATATCACCTTCTTGTACAGGTTTGATAACATCTACATGTTTGATATGTTTTGAACCAGATAAAAAGATAATAACACCAATAAGCATTCCTACTCCTGCAGCAGCAAATGCGTGTCCCCAACCGTAATTGATACGCATATAAGCAGCAACGAAATTACAGATAAAAGCACCGATATTGATACCCATATAAAAAATGTTGTAACCAGCATCTTTTTGATCTTTTAGCTCATCATTTGAATATAGATTTCCTACTAATGTTGAAATATTTGGTTTGAAAAATCCGTTTCCAACAATAATTAGAAGTAAAGCTATATAAAAAGTTGTGATACTGTGAACAGATAATAAGAAGTATCCGGCGGACATCATTAATCCACCAATAACAATAGATTTTCTATAACCTAAAATTCTGTCGGCTAATAAACCTCCAATAAATGGTGTTAAATATACCAAGCCTAAATAGGTTCCGTAAATATCTGATTTTTTTGCAGGATCAAAACCCATTCCTCCGTTATTCCAACCATCTAACATGTATAATGCAAAAATACCAAGCATTAAATAATACCCAAATCGTTCCCACATTTCGGTTCCAAATAAATACCAAAGTCCTTTTGGGTGTCCTTTTTTTACTGTAGTTTCAGTCATAAAATTTGTTTTAGTTTATATTGATTTGATTATAGTTTCTCAAGAATAAAATTCGTCATTTTATTGAATAATTGAATACGGGTTTTTCCTCCATAAATACCGTGGTTTTTATCTGGATAAATTGCCCAATCAAATTGTTTGTTGGCTTGCACCAAGGCTTCTATCATTTGCATGCTGTTTTGCACATGCACATTGTCATCAGCTGTGCCGTGTATCAAAAGATAATTTCCTTTGAGTTTGTCTACAAAATTAATAGGTGAGTTTTGGTCGTAGCCACTTGCGTTTTCTTGTGGTGTTTGCATGTAGCGTTCTGTATAAATACTATCATAAAAACGCCAGTTGGTAACGGGTGCTACAGCAATAGCGGCTTTGAAAACGTCATTTCCTTTTAAAATACAATTGCTGCTCATAAAACCACCGAAAGACCAACCGAAAATTCCAATTCTCGATTTATCTACATAAGGAAAATTTCCGATGATTTTTGCTGCTTCTATTTGGTCTTCTACTTCGAATTTCCCTAATTCTTTTTGTGTACATTTTTTAAAAGCTGCGCCTTTGTATCCTGTGCCTCTTCCGTCTACACAAGCTACAATGTAGCCTTTTTGCGTAAGCGAAATAAACCATAAATCATTAGCATCTATCCAGTTATTAGCAACTTCTTGCGATCCTGGCCCCGAATATTGATACATCAATACTGGATATTTTTTGGTAGCATCAAAATCTTTTGGTTTGTATATCCAAGCGTTTAATTGCGCTTTGTTTGTTTCAATTTCAATAAATTCTTTGGTTGGAATATTGTACTTAGCAAGTTTTTCTTCAAGCGCTTTGTTGTCTAAAATAGCTTTTACAAGATTGCCATTTTTTGTGGTATTTAAAGTAAAAGTAGGCGCTGTTTTTACACTACTATATTTATTTATAAAATATGAAAAATCTGGACTAAGCGTCGCTTCGTTTGTACCAACTTGTTGTGATAATAAGGTTTTCTTTTTTCCGTCTAACGAAATTTTATACACATCTCTACCAATTGAGCTGCGTTCTACCGACTGATAGTATACGGTTTTGTTTTTTTCGTCGCAGCCATAATATGCCGTAACTTCCCAATTTCCTTTAGTTACTTGATTGATTAATTTACCAGTTTTATCATATAAATAAATGTGATTGTAACCATCTTTTTCGGAAGTCCAAATGAAACTATTGTCTTTTAAAAAGGTTAAATTATCGGTAACATCAATATAAGCGTTGTCTTTTTCGTTGAGAACAACTTTGGCTGCAGCCGAATTTCCATCGATAAAAAGTAAATCTAAATTGTCTTGATGACGATTTAAAACTTGCGCCGAAAGCACATTGGCATCGTTTGTCCATTTTAATCTTGCAATGTAAAAATCGCTGTAATTAGATAAGTTTACCGTTTTTGTATTTGCTGTATTTGCGTCAAAAATATGCAATGAAACCGAAGAGTTTTTCTCGCCAGCTTTCGGATATTTAAAGGTTTCAACTTTTGGATATAAATCTTTTTGGAAAACATTCATCGAGAATTCTGGCACTTGGCTTTCATCAAATTTGATATAAGCTAATTTTTTTCCATCGGCACTCCAATCAAAAGCTCTTACAAAAGCAAACTCTTCTTCGTAAACCCAATCGCAAATACCGTTGATGATTTTATTTTTTGCGCCATCATTGGTTACTTGTGTTTGTTTTTTTGAAGCCAAATCATAAATAAAAAGATTGTTTTCTTTGGCGAAAGCAATCTTGGTTCTATCAGGCGAAAAAGTTGGTTCTTGTACTTGTTCAAACAGCTTGGTTACGGTTTTTGATGCGATATCGTACAAATAATAATCGGCAGTAAAGGAATGACGAAAAATTTGATTCGAATTATTAGCAATAAGAATTTGAGTTTCGTTGCTATTGAAAGTATAGCTATCAATTCCGTCAGATAATTCTTTAAAGTTTTTAGTGTCAATAAGCGTTGCAACTTTGTTTAGCGTAGCAAAATCATACAAATCGATTTGCATAGAGCGCGAGGCACGATCAAAATTGAGAACGGTGTATTGATTGGTGTTTTTCATGGCTTGGAGTTCGTCCATGTTTTTAGCACGAAATGCTCCAGTATAGATTTCTTCAACAGTAATGTTTTGTTGTGAAAACCCTAAGAAACAGAAAAATAAGAAAGCAAAAAGTGATTTACTTAGATTCATTTAATATGAGTTAAAAATAAACCCCAAGTTTAGTGATTTTTTTTGGAATAATTGATGTTTTGTTTAAATCTGATGTTTTTTAAATTTAATTAAATGGATTTTTTTAAAATTTATAACTATAACCCAATCTAAAAACCTGTGTTTCGTAATAGTCGTCGCTGGTGTAGTGAAATCCAATACCCGAAATTTGTTTCTTAATAACCATAGTATTCAACATATCAGTAGCATTAAAAAACAGTTCTCCCTTGCCTTTTTGAACCGACTTTTTCAAACCTGCATCAATCGAAAAACGAGAAGATATTTTTCCTTGCGGAATAATGTCGGGTGCTAAATAAACAGCCGTCAATTGGGCATCCCATGATTTTGAAAAATGGAATGTATTATTCAATTTTACGTTGCCCGAAATTGCAGTTTGCTTGTCGGCAGAAAATGTATTGGGCGTTGGATATAAGTTTTGCACTGAATAAGCATTTATCTGATTGCGATACATATTTCCATTAAGGTTGAAGGAATAAACACTCGAAACTTTTTGATTAAAAACGGCTTCTAATCCAGTGTTGTAGCTTCTTCCAGCATTTTGAAATATGGCATAAATCAATGTGCTTCCAGGCACAATGCTTGAAATTCGGGTTATTGTTCCATTGGCAAAACGATGATACAATGCTGAATAAAAATAACCATTATCCCAAGTGTTTTTATAGCCCAATTCAAGAGAATTTGTAAACTGCGGACGCAATGCAGGATTGCCCACTTTTATGATTTCAGCATCATCATATTTTGGAAAAATTCGGATGTCCACCTCATTTGGTCTATCCACTCTTCGATTATAAAATAAGGATAGTTTATTGTTGTCGTTTAATTTATAAGCTAACCGAAAATTTGGAAAAGGCTGTGTGTAATTATATCCGTCGCTTTTGTAGGTGCTGTGATTTGGATTTACATCATACTGAATTTTGACATACTCCAGTCTAAGCCCCAATTCGGCTTCCCAATTTTTATTTTCAAAAACATAATTTCCATATACGGCTGGAATCAATTCTTTATAATTTGCCCAACCACCAGCATTAGTATCTAAGACAGAATTGAGTCCTGGCTTGAATTCCATGTTGGTAGGAATACTTCTATTGCGCAATTTTACACCCGTTTCTATTCGTCCATATTTCAATGGTTTGATATAGTCAATATTAAAATCATACACTTGCTCGTCCGACAATAATTTGAAAGCATCTGTACCTGTTGAAGTAGGCAAATAATTGTCATAAAAATACTGTTCATTTTCTCTGTGAAAAGTATAATTGAAACCAATGTTTAATAAATGTCCTGCTTCTTTGAACTTGTGTTGATAAGCGGCAGTAGCCATAGCTGTGGTTTTGAGCTCATCTTCCAAAAATTGCCAAAGTCTTAATCGCTGTGAAATATCGCCATTATAAAAAGGCTGATCGCCATGATCAATGATTTTTTCACTGCCATACATTCCCGAAACGGTTAGCGTATTTTGGTCATTGATGTTCCAATCGACGCCTGCTTTTGTGGTTAAGAAATTGGTATTTCTATTTCTTTTTAACTGAGAATTGATAACCGTTCCATCATCATAAGTTCGAGTTACAAACTCATTTTTGTTGAGCGTTTGCGTGTATAAATTATCGGCTTGAAAAAAAACGTTTACCTTATCTTTTCTGTAATTGAGCGACAATGACGGATTTATTTTTGGCGTGAAAGTATATTGTGGTCTGATATTAGGCAAGTTTTCTTTTCGCACCCAAAGCGCACCCAAACCCGTTGTGAAACCCACTTTGCCATTAAATCCATTTTGTTTATTTTTCTTCATTATGATATTGATAATACCAGCATTGCCATTAGCATCATATTTTGAAGAAGGATTATTAATGATTTCAATTTTATCAATCGAAGAGGCAGGAATATTATCCAAACCCGTTTGACTACCAAAACCAGTAAGGGCGGTCTGTTTGCCGTCTATTAAAACAGTAATTTTATCATTGCCACGCAATTGAACTTTACCATCTTGCACCGTAACGCCCGGCAGATTTTGCATACTTTGCAATACCGAACCACCCGTTTGGCTTATATTATCAGCAACCGAATAGGACTTTTTATCCATTTTGCTACTAATGTCTTTGGCTTTTGTAGTAATGGTTACACCTTCTAAGACGTTTGCGTTTTCTTTTAGTTCTATGGCTGGAATTTCCAAAAAGTCAGAAAGACTACCTACAAATAATGGTTGTTTTTTACTTTCAAAACCAACAAATGAAATATTTAACCAATAATTCCCTGGCTTTATTCCAGCTAAAGAAAATCTACCATCATTATTAGTAACTGTTCCTGACACAAAAGCACTGTCTTTTTCTGTTGTTACAACAATATTTGCATAAGAAACAACCGATTTATTGGTTTTGTTTTTCACAATTCCAGAAATCGTTACTGTATTTTGAGCATAAACAACCGATGAGGATAGAGAAATAAGCAGGATAAAAATCAGTTTTATTTTAGTCATATTTTAAAATTAAATGAACTTATTGCTTTTTGTTTAAATATCCTTTTTTAAAAGTTTTACAATGGCATTTGGATTTTTGGTGCCAACAAGATAATTTGAAGTTTTGTATCCAAATTTAACTGCTGTGCCCCATTGGGTGTTGAATAATGTTCCCAGTGGTGTGAATCGTATTCCCATGCCATAAAACCAAGGTATTTTGATGATTTCTATTTTACTGTTTTCTATTTCTTCAAGCAAAAATCTTTTTTTGATAAGACCAATACCAAAGGTGATTTTCATTTCTTGATTGTCAATTTCAATAGTCATTTTATAAAATAATAATGCAATTACAATAAATACTAAAATTGATATGAGGTAAGCAGTATTAGGTATAGGTTTTGTGCCAAGATGATTTGTTTTTGAATAAGTTATATACACAAATACTGGTGATAAAGTATAAAGTAGCCACCAAAAAAATTGTACTTCCTTAAGCTTGATATCGTTATTCATTTTTTTGGGAATTAGATTCTTCTTTCAGATAATTACTTATGATATTATGCCCTAAATAGATAAGCGGTGTAAGCAAAATAGCAATTACCAGTTTTACAGAATAACCCATAATACCCGAAGCTATATATTGTTGAAGCGTCATTTTTCCTGTAAGATAAAAAGCAATTCCCAAAACCACAAAACTATCTACCAATTGCGAAATAACTGTAGAACCTGTGCTTCGCAGCCAAATCATTTTGTTTCCGGTTTTGTTTTTTACAAAATGAAAAATAGAAACATCAATTAATTGCGATGTTAAAAACGCCGTAATACTTCCAACTATAATCCATTGGCTTTGTCCGAAAACAGCGTTGAATTGTTCGTCTGTAACCGGGCTTATACTGTTAGCTGGAATTCGCATTCCTATAAAAAGCATAAAGAAACAATAAACAATTAATCCTGCTGTGATGAAGGATAAACGTCTTACGCCTTTGGTGCCAAAGTACTCGTTTATTAAATCGGTAGTGATAAAAACAATTGGCCATGGCAATATTCCAAGACTCATGGGCACACCAAAAACATCAATGAGTTTTCCGCCTATGAGTTCTGCAAAAATAGCATTGGTAATAAAAATCCCCGCAAGGATTATATATACTAAATCTCTTTTGGATTGAAGCATTTAAATTGATTGAAAATTCAAAGATAGTGGTTGCTTATTAAAAAACAAAAACCGCTTCGCATAGCGAAACGGTTTTGAGGATATAATTATGAAAAAATTAATTAACCTAAAGCAGCTCTTTTAAAACCAGTAACGGTTAAACCGCCATCTATAGTTTTTACATAAGCAGCAACGCTCATAGAACCGTCTTTGATATAATCTTGGTTTACCAATGTGTTGTCTTTAAAGAAACGGTTGATTTTTCCTTTAGCAATGTTGTCTAACATAGCTTCTGGTTTACCTTCTTGACGTAATTGGTCTTTTGCGATTTCAATTTCTTTTTCGATAGTAGCAGCATCTACACCAGTTTCATCTAAAGCGATTGGATTCATAGCAGCAGCTTGCATTGCTATGTTTCTTGCGCCTTCTTCTGCACCAGCAACATTACCAGAAAGAGCTACCAATGTAGCAATTTTGTTTCCAGCATGAATGTATGATCCTACGAATGCACCATCAAGTTTTTCGAAAGCACCGATTTCGATTTTCTCTCCGATAACACCAGTTTGCTCGATTAATTTATCGGCAACAGTGATACCATTGAAATCAGCAGCTAATAATTCTTCTTTTGTAGCATAGTTTAATGCCATGTTAGCTAAATCTGTAGCTAATTTTACAAAGCCTTCGTTTTTACCTACGAAATCTGTTTCGCAGTTTAAAGAAACGATAACTCCAGCTGTTTTATCAGCATTTACAGTAGCAATAACAGCTCCTTCTGTAGATTCTCTATCAGAACGGTTTGCAGCTACTTTTTGTCCTTTTTTTCTAAGGATTTCGATTGCTTTGTCAAAATCTCCTTCGGCTTCAACCAAAGCTTTTTTGCAATCCATCATACCAGCACCGGTGATGGTTCTTAATTTATTTACGTCTGCGGCGGTAATATTTGCCATAATGATTTAAAATTAAAAAGTTTTTAAAAATAAATTACGAATTACAAATTAGAAATTACGCTATACAACGTAATTAGAAATTCATAATTCGTAATTATGTTGTTTTTTATTCTTCTGATTTAGTTTCTTCTGCAGCAACTTCAGGAGCTTCAACAGCCACTTCAGGTGTTTCTACAGTTTCTTCTGTTTCTTTTTCAGAAGTTCTGTTAGCTAATCCGTCTTTTACGGCATCCGTAACAATCGATAATATTTTTTCAATAGATTTTGAAGCATCATCATTTGCAGGGATTACATAATCAACTTGACGTGGGTCTGAGTTGGTATCAACCATTGCAAAAACTGGAATGTTTAATTTTTGAGCTTCTTTTACTGCGATGTGTTCAGCTTTAATATCTACTACAAATAAGGCAGCAGGTATTCTAGACATGTCAGCGATAGAGCCTAAGTTTTTTTCTAACTTAGCACGTAGACGATCTATTTGTAATTTTTCTTTTTTAGATAGGGTATCAAAAGTTCCATCTTTTTTCATTCTATCAATAGAAGCCATTTTTTTAACGGCTTTACGGATAGTAACAAAGTTGGTAAGCATACCACCTGGCCATCTTTCTGTGATGTAAGGCATGTTGCATGCTGTTGCTTTTTCTGCTACGATATCTTTAGCTTGTTTTTTGGTAGCTACGAAAAGTATTTTTCTACCAGAGGCAGCAATTTTTTTAAGAGCTTCGTTAGCTTCTTCGATTTTTGCTGCAGTTTTATATAGATTAATGATATGAATACCATTGCGTTCCATATAAATGTATGGGGCCATGTTTGGATCCCATTTGCGAGTCATGTGTCCGAAATGAACACCGGCTTCTAATAATTCTTTAACGTCTATTTTGTTTGCCATTTTTGTAATAGTTTACGTTCCGTTTGATTAGCAATGTGTTTTTTGAGGTTTGAGGTTTAAGTGTTGAGGTTGATGTTTTTTAAAAACTTCTAACTTCTAACTTCTACTTCTAACTTTACAACCCATTTAGATGCTAAACTAATTTCCTTTTGTGAAAGAAATAACGACAACTGTGTTTCTAATTTCAATAATAAATGAACGAGAATATTCGGGATATTAACGTTTAGAGAATTGGAATCTCTTACGCGCTTTTTTCTGACCGAATTTTTTACGTTCTACCATTCTTGGATCTCTTGTTAAAAGTCCTTCTGGTTTTAGGATAGCTCTGTTTTCAGCTTCTACTTCACACATTGCGCGTGCGATAGCCATTCTTACAGCTTCTGCTTGTCCTGTAGATCCTCCTCCGTATACGTTTATTTTTACGTCAAAGTTTGCAGTATTGTTTGTCATAGACATTGGTTGCAAAACTTTGTACTGTAAAGTAGCAGTAGGGAAGTAGTTTTCAAATTCTCTTTTGTTTACAGTGATTTTTCCTGTACCTTCGGTAACATAAACACGTGCAACTGCACATTTTCTTCTACCAATTTTGTGAATTGTTGCCATTACTTTAATTCGTTTAAGTTAACGGTTTTTGGTTGTTGGGCAGCGTGTTTGTGTTCTGTACCAACATTTACACTCAAATTTCGGAATAATTGCGCTCCTAATTTGTTTTTAGGTAGCATTCCTTTTACAGCTTTTTCTACTAATAATGCAGGATTTTTTTGTTGCATTACTTTAGCAGTTAAGCTTCTTTGTCCTCCTGGGTAACCTGTGTGGCGGATGTAAGTTTTATCCTGCAACTTGTTACCAGTTAGGTTGATTTTTTCTGCGTTAATAACAATTACGTTATCTCCACAATCAACGTGCGGTGTATAACTTGGCTTGTATTTACCTCTTAATAGCATGGCTACTTTAGAAGCAAGACGACCTAAGTTATGACCCTCAGCATCTACAACAATCCACTGTTTATCAGCAGTAGCTTTGTTGGCTGAAACTGTCTTGTAGCTTAATGTGTTCACAATAATTAATTTAAATTAAACATTCCATTCCCAATTAAGGGAGTGCAAAAGTATAAAATATTATAATATACGCAAGATTATTTTTGAAATATTTTTTCGCGCCGAAAGAATGCAAAGCTATGTGTTTCAGTTAAAAAAATAATTTAATTTTACGTCCTATTTAGTATCCTTATGAAAGCCAAAGCTACCTTAAAACAAATTGCAAAAGAATTGGGCGTATCTGTTTCAACTGTTTCAAAAGCATTGAACGATAGTTCTGAAATAAGTGAAACCACTAAGGTAAAGATTAAAGAATATGCCAAACTTAAGAATTACAAACCCAATGCTATTGGTTTGAACCTAAAAAATCAATCAACCAGAAGTATCGGCGTGATTCTTCCTAATATTCTCAATCCGTTTTTTGCAAAAGTATTTGTGGGTATCGAAAAAGGAGCCGATGAAAAAGGCTATAAAGTAATTACATGTATATCGAACGAATCGATTGAAAAAGAAATTAACGCTATCGAAATGTTGAGCAACGGCGTGGTAGACGGTTTTATACTATCGCTTTGCGAAGAAGCACAAAAACATCAAGACTATACTCATCTCAAAGAAGTTCTCAAAGAAGGAACACCTATTGTTATGTTTGATAGAGTAGTAGAAGAAATTGCTTGCGATAAAGTAATTGTAGACGATTTTGAATCGGCAGTAAATGCCACTCGTTATCTAATAGATTCTGGAAGCAAAGAAATAGCTTTGATTTCATCGATAGATAATTTAAGTGTTGGAAAATTAAGAGCCGAAGGTTTTAAAAAGGCTATGCTCGATGCCAATTTTGATTTAGATAAAACCCGAATTATTCTAACCGAAACCGAACAAGATTTTGACACAGACTTTGAAAAGTTTTTTGATAAAAATAAAAATGTAGATGCCATTTTTGCAGTAGACGAACACACATCGGTAGCAGCAATGAAAGCCGCTGCAAAAGCTGGCAAAAACATTCCAACCGATTTACAAATAATTGGTTTTGCCGATGGTGTATGGTCGCGCAGGCTAACGCCGAGTTTGTCTACCGTAAGCCAACATGGTCCTGAAATTGGCGAAGTAGCAGTAAATCTTTTAATAAAAAGGCTCAAAAACAAACAAGAAGCTTCTCCTTATAAAACCGAAGTAATAAAAACCGAATTGCGAAAACGAGATTCGGTAAGGAAAGTATAAATTACATATCCAATTTCTTCCGATTTTCTTTTATTTCGGCGTTTTGTTTTTTGTCTTTTATACGTTTTTCTTTTACGCCCGTTGGAACTGTTGTTGGTTTTCTTTTCTTGGGTTTTTGGATTGATTTTTCTAAAAGTTCCAGAAGTTTTTTTGTAACCAATTCTTTGTTTTTTAACTGACTTCGGTCGCTATCGCTCGAAAGGGTAAGTGTTCCTTCTTGCGAAATTTTATTTTTCAATTTGTCAAGAACTAATTCTTTTTCTTCATCGGTCAAGCCTAATGAATTGCCAATATGAAAAATAAGTACCACTTTGGTTGCCACTTTATTCACGTTCTGACCGCCAGCACCGCTACTTCGCACCGCTTTGTACACAATTTCTTGAAGTATTGTTTCTTTATTCATTATTAGGTTGATGCGATGGTTTTAATAAATCGTTTACGGTTTTCACCGGATTAAATGTAAGCAATGGCACTTCCACAAAAACGGTGAGCCAATTTGCCATAGCACCATTCCACAAACCTGGAAGTTCGTAGGCTTTTATTGGTTTTCCGTTTTTGGTTTTAGATACGATAAAACCAGCGTTTTCATCAATATAATTTTTTAAATCAAACTTTTCGTTTTTATAATTTTTAATGCCACATACAATATCCACAGGATTAAAATGTGTAGCTTGATTTAATATTTCGAGTTGATTTGGGTTGGCTGTATCCACTTGCGAGGTTTCTACAATTTGTAGTGATATTGTGCCTTTCGGACTTTTTACCCAAAACGGACCACCGCCCGGTTCGCCTTCGTTTTTAACCATACCGCAAACGCGAATTGGCTTATTCATTTTTTCGAATAAATACGAAATTTTATAATCGAAAGTAAAGTTGTCAAATTCATCAGATAAGTCTATCAACAGCTTTTTTTGTGTAAAATTCACTATCTCATGAATGTCGGCTTCGGTTAAATTTTTAGATGCTAATTTGTTGAGATAATTAAAAATTTGAAACTGCAAACGAAGCATAACGCCGCCCAACATTTTTTTGTTCTCGATAATGGCAGCGAGATGGTTGTGCGAAACATTGTCGATGTTTTTAATAAAAATAATATCCGAATCGAGTTGGTTAAGGTTTTCAATCAAAGCACCATGTCCGCCCGGACGAAAAAATAACTCGTTGTTTTCTAATCGAAAAACGGTGTTGTCTGGGTTTACCGCAATGGTATCGGTACTCGCCATTTGATACGAAAAAGTAACATCGAATTGATTTAAAAACGGTGCAGTAATTTTCTCAAAATCATCTTGATGTTCTTTAGAAACTGTGAAATGGAGTTTTGTTTTTTTACTCGGATTTTTATAATATTCGGCTTCTTTTAGATGTTCTTCTATAGGTGTAAGCACTTCGGTTTCGTGCTTATGAAAAGGTAAAATCCCTTTGGGTTTATTAGAAAAATGAAAGCCATCTTTCTCGAGCATTGTTTTTATAAATGCATAATCTTTTTGATCTCTTTCAAATTCTCGGTAATTCGGATATTTTTCTAATGTTTTTCTTTTTACAATATCGTAAAACGGAAATGATTTTAATCCGGCAAGAAACACAGCTAAATCGGTAGCGTTTTTTCGGTTGATATAAGCGTTTATTGTTTCGGTTTCGGGATTGTATTGGTTTAAAAATTCCTCAAGAAATTTAAACATTCGGCTTGCCGCTCCTGATGCTGGAACAAATTTTACAATATCATAATTGTTTTTGTGTTTGTCAAAATAGGCAATTAGCGATTGCTTTTCTTCTGTATCAAAAGCCCAAATTCCATTAGGAACCGATGCATATTCTAGAAGATTAATTTTAGTAATTCCGTTTTTGAAATACTGTAATTGTTTTTCTAAAGTTGCTACTGTATTTCCTCTATTCGTTATAGAAATTATGTCGTTTTGTGTAAAGTTTTGTTCCATTCTATATATCCAAAAATTGCAATAAGGGTAAATAGTAAATACTGAATGCTGGTAAATGTGTATCCTTTTACAAAATACATAGGCACCGAAATAAGGTCGCCAACAATCCAGAAAATCCAGTTTTCTATTTTCCGCTTCGCCATAAGCCACATTCCTACAAAGAAAATCCCAGTTACAAATGTATCAATGTATGTGGTATAGTGTGTAAATTTATCAAAAATACAGTAGATAAATACAACAAATGCAATGGTTAGTAAAAATATTACAAATGCGGTTTGTTTTTCTTTTCGCGTCATCGTTGTTATTGGAAGCTCGGGTTGTGTAGATTTTGAATTCCACATAGTCCAACCATAAATGCTCATTATCACATAATAAAAATTAATCATCATGTCGCCCAATAAATTCCAATGATACAGTAAATACACATAAATAGCGGTGTTTACAATACCTGTTGGAAAAACCAAAACGTTGTTTTTCTTAGCATACCACACGCTTGCCAAACCAAACAAAATGGCAATGACTTCTAAACTTATTTCGGTGGTGGAATAGTTTTTATATTGCGAAAAAAGAAAATCTATCATGTGGTTTTGTTAAAAAAATTACAGTCATTTTCAAATGCTGTTCCTATAACAACTAAGTCGGCACCGGCACGATACATTTCGTCGATTTGTTCTTTCGATGTGATACCACCGCCAACAATAAGCGGAGTTGTTAAGTGTTTTGATATTTCTGCTACCATAGCAATCGGAACGCTATTTTGGGCGCCACTTCCTGCTTCCAGATAAATCAATTTTTTACCCGAATACTCTCCAGCTAATGCAGTGTAGAGTGCTATATCTGTACTGTTTCTGTCAATTGGTGTTGTTTGACTAATGCGAGCCACAGCGGTTTCTTTTCCGCCATCAATGAGTAAATATCCGGTTGGAATTATTTCCAAATTGGTATTCAAAAGTTTGGGTACTGCTTGTACTTGTATATCAATTAAATATTCTGGATTTCTGCCAGATAATAAACTCAAAAACAAAATTCCATCGGCATATGGCGATATCTGATTGGCATTTCCTGGGAATAATAGAATGGGTAAATCGCAATTTCTTTTTAAAGCAATTATCAATTCATCGAGATGATTGTCATCAAATGAACTTCCACCGACAAAAATATGGGTTGCTGGCGAAGTTTTTATTTTTTCGGTTAATGAAACAATCGAATCTAATCCTGTTTTTTCAGGATCGATTAAAATAGCCAACATCTTTTTTTGATGGATTTTATTTTGTTGTATTTCGGCGTAAATCGTTTTCATGATTTTGGGAAAGCACAAACAAAAACATAATCGTCCTGAATTCCAAAATTAATATCAAAAGTTTCAAATTTATTGTTGAAATTCAGATAACCCAAAGTTGTTGAATCGGATAAATCAAAAGGTTTTTCGGTAATGTGATTCGGGAAACTGATGCCTTTTTCGTTTTTAATTTTGAAAATACTTTCTTTTATGCCCCAAATAATGGTTGCTTTTATTTGTTTTTGCTCTTCATTTAAATTTTCTAAATGCGAAACATCCATAAAACGTGGCGCAATTGCAAGAATTTTTGGTTTGATGATTTCTAAATCCAAGCCAACATTAAAATCTTTTGAAATTAAAATCCCCGAAAAATCATTAGAATGCGATATTGAAATGTGGTACTCAAAAGTTGTAAAGTCAAATGGTAAAAAATGGATAGAAGCCGATTTATTTTTGTCTTCAGTCTTTTGCCTTTCAACTAAATGTGGCTTGCCTAACTCGTCATAAACTAAGTTTTCGTCGTGTAAGCCCAATTCTTGTAAAAGCATTCGTATTGCTAAAAATCCTTTTTTGTGTTCTTCCGATTTCATATTGCTTAATCGCTCTTTCGAAATATCGGTTAAAGCAACAGTATCAAGAAAGTATGCAATCAGTTCTTCAATTTTCCATAAAAATAAAGTCGCTTTGTGGTTTATGTTTATTTTATTGTAAAACGGCATACAGTTTATTGGTTTGATATTTAATAAATTACAGGTAAAATTTTTCTATTAATAATATAGTTTGTAATTTTGCGCCCTAATTTAATAAAACAAAGATAAAAAAATGGATACAAACACCTTGCCTTATGTAGCATATAAAGTAAAAGATATTTCCTTGGCTGAATGGGGAAGAAAGGAAATTCAACTTGCCGAAGCAGAAATGCCAGGGCTTATGGCGCTTAGAGCAGAGTACGGAGCATCGCAACCGCTTAAAGGTGCGCGCATTGCTGGATGTCTGCACATGACGATTCAAACGGCTGTTTTGATTGAAACACTTGTGGCACTTGGTGCAGAAGTTACTTGGAGTTCTTGTAATATATTTTCAACTCAAGATCATGCTGCTGCTGCAATTGCTGCTGCTGGTATTCCGGTTTATGCATGGAAAGGGATGAACGAAGAAGAGTTTGATTGGTGTATCGAACAAACACTTTTCTTTGGAGAAGATCGTAAACCATTAAACATGATTCTTGACGATGGTGGCGATTTAACCAATATGGTTTTTGATCGTTTTCCAGAATTAACAAAAGATATCAAAGGTCTTTCTGAAGAAACCACAACTGGTGTTCATCGTTTATACGAAAGAATGAAAAACGGTACTTTAGTGATGCCTGCTATCAACGTAAATGACTCTGTTACAAAATCAAAATTTGATAACAAATACGGATGTAAAGAAAGTGCTGTAGATGCTATTCGTCGTGCAACAGATGTTATGTTGGCTGGTAAAAGAGTAGTAGTTTGTGGATACGGAGATGTTGGTAAAGGTACTGCAGCTTCTTTCCGAGGTGCTGGTTCTATTGTTACTGTTACAGAAATCGATCCGATATGTGCATTACAAGCAGCGATGGACGGTTTTGAAGTGAAAAAATTAGAAACAGTAATAGGAAATGCTGATATCGTAATTACTACAACAGGAAACAAAGACATCGTTGTTGGTCGTCATTTCGAAGCGATGAAAGATAAAACCATCGTTTGTAACATCGGACATTTTGATAACGAAATTGATATGGCTTGGTTAAATTCTAACTACGGTGCTACTAAAAAAGAAATCAAACCACAAGTTGATATTTATAATGTAAATGGTAAAGAAATTATCATTTTGGCAGAAGGACGTTTGGTAAACTTAGGTTGTGCAACTGGACACCCAAGTTTTGTAATGAGTAACTCATTTACCAATCAAACATTAGCACAATTAGAATTATGGACAAATACTTCGGCTTATAAAAATGAAGTATATATGTTGCCAAAACATCTTGATGAAAAAGTAGCAGCTTTACACTTAGCAAAATTAGGTGTTGAGTTAGAAACTTTATCACCAAGTCAAGCAGAATATATTGGTGTTGAGGTTCAAGGACCATTCAAACCAGAATATTACAGATACTAATATTTATTCTGATTTAGATTTTTAGAAATTTAGATTGATAGATAAAACAAAACCCCGATTTTCAATTAGAAATCGGGGTTTATTATTTGTATAAATTCGATTTTAATTTCTTCTACCAAAAACTTGCAGAGCCCAATACAACATCGAAGCAACAGCACCAAGTGCAGCAACCAAATAAGTTCTGGCTGCCCATTTCAAAGCATCTTCGGCACCAGCATATTCTTCTTGGCTTAACATGTTTTTGTTTTTTAACCAAGCTAAGGCTCTGTTGCTGGCATCATATTCTACTGGTAATGTAATTAATGAAAAAGCTGTAGCAACACCCATTAATACCAATCCTATTACGGCAATGATAAACCCGAAGGAAAGTCCTTTGGCGGCTATTCCTAAAATCAATCCACCAATAATAAGCCATTGCGATAACGAAGAAGAAACATTAACCATTGGCACCATTTTAGAACGCATCGTAAGCCATTGATAAGCTTGTGCATGTTGAACCGCATGACCTACTTCGTGCGCTGCAACAGCCGCAGCGGCAGCATTTCTTTGGTTGTAAACGGCTTCCGATAAATTTACAGTTTTGTCCGCTGGGTTGTAATGGTCTGTTAGTCTACCTGCTGTAGAAATAACGCGTACATCGCGAATGCCATGATCGGCAAGCATTTTTTCTGCAATTTCGGCACCACTCATGCCATTGCGTAACTGAACTCTTGAATAGTGCTCGAATTTGCTTTGCAAACGACTACTCACTAACCAACTTATTAAGGCGATTCCGCCTATTAATATCATATACATAGTTTGTTCTTTTTTTAAATTAGTACTATCAAATTGTGCGCCAAAACTTTATAATGACAACTTGGCATTTATCTACAGAGGGTTACAAAAGCTACCAATTCTGATGTATGGTAATAGGTAAAGTTTACAGAAACAATTTCGTAGCCTTCTGAAGTTTTTAAATTCAAAAATTCCTCAACTTCAGTAGCTAATTCGTCTTTCATGCTATGAAAACCAGAAGATTTTTTTAGAACATGAACTTCGTATTTTTTCATTTTTGTTTTCTTTATTATACGTAAAAAATGAAAAATGTTACAAAAAAACCACAAATTCACTAATAATAATGTGCAAATTTGTGGTTTAATAAGAGTATTATTTACAGATTTGACAACTTTAGAAAGTTACCAAATCTAAACAACCTAAAAAAATATTATCCTACTAAATTGATAATCTTACCAGGAACAATAATGATATTTTTAGGAGTATTTCCGGCTAATTGTGCAATGGTTTTTTCGTCTGCTAGTACAATTTCCTGAATTTGTTCTTTAGTTAAATCCAATGGTAATTTTATGGTAAATCGCATTTTTCCGTTGAAAGAAACCGGATATTCTTTTTCGCTTTCTACTAAATATTTTTCTTCAAATTTTGGAAACGGAACGTTAGAAATTCCTTGGTAATCTTTTAAATCTTCCATCTTTGATTCTTGTAATCTAAAGTATAATTCCTCGGCTATGTGCGGCGCATACGGCGAAACCAATACTGCCAATGGCTCTAAAATGGCACGATGATGACATTTTAGTTGCGAAAGTTCGTTTACGCAAATCATAAATTGCGAAACCGAAGTATTGAACGAGAAATTCTCGATGTCTTCAGTAACTTTTTTAATGGTTTTGTGCAACGATTTGTACATTTCGGCTGTTGGTTCATCGTTAGTAACATTCAAACCATTATCATCAAAATACAAACGCCAAAGTTTTTTAAGGAAACCGTAAACACCTGTAATACCTGCTGTGTTCCAAGGTTTCGCTTGTTCTAACGGACCAAGAAACATCTCGTACAAACGCAAAGTATCGGCGCCATATTCGTTACAAATATCATCTGGGTTTACTACATTGTATTTCGATTTTGACATTTTTTCGACTTCGCGACCAACTTTATAAACATCATTTTCATTAAAAATTATTTGTCCATTTTCCCCAATAAAAACAGCATCTTTAAATTCTTTTCCAAATTCCCCATCAGATTGTAAACCATTTATATCTAATTCGTCAGATAGGTTAACATAATCAACTTTAACATGTAAATCATTGAAAATTATCCCAACTATTTTATTTAAATCATCTTCACTAATCTTTCCTTTTAAATTGTTTTTAGCTAATTCAATTAGAAAATTATTATCAAAGTTTTGTTCATGAACTATTTTATTTCTAATAGATTTAGAAACAAAAATATTAGTTGTTTTCAAAAAATCTTGATTCTTAATTGTCGCTGCAACTACTCTATAAACAAATGCACTCATCCCCAAAATCATTCCTTGATTAATCAGTTTTTTGAAAGGTTCTTCGGTTGGTGCAATGTTTAAATCGTATAAAAATTTATTCCAAAAACGAGAATACAATAAATGTCCGGTGGCGTGCTCGCTTCCTCCTATGTATAAATCTACATTTTGCCAATAGTCTAATGCTTCTTGGCAGGCAAATTCTTTGTCGTTTTGCGCATCCATATAACGCATCCAATACCACGAGCTTCCTGCCCAACCCGGCATGGTGTTTAATTCTAACGGGAAAATAGTTTTGTTCTCGACTGCGCTCGAACTGACAACCGTATTGGTTTTGGTGTCCCAAGCCCAAACAGTAGCATTTCCTAAAGGTGGTTGTCCGTCTTCGGTTGGTAAGTATTTTTCCACTTCGGGTAAGCGAATTGGTAAATATTTTTCGTCTATCATTTTTGGTAAACCATTCACATAATACACTGGGAAAGGTTCGCCCCAATAACGCTGACGCGAAAACACAGCATCACGCAAACGGTAATTGGTTTTTCCTTTTCCTTGGCCAATTTTTTCGAGTTCTTCGATTACTTTTTTGGTGCCAGATTTATAATCTAAACCGTTTAAGAAATCGGAATTTACCAACTCAAAACCGCTTTTTTCTGCAAATGCTTGCTCGGAAATATCTTGATTAAAAATATTTTTTATCGGAATATTAAAATGTTTGGCAAACGCATAATCACGCTCATCGCCACACGGTACAGCCATAACCGCACCAGTTCCGTAGCCCGCCAATACGTAATCGCCAATCCAAACCGGAATAGGTTCTTTAGTAAACGGATGTTCGGCATACGCGCCTGTAAAAACTCCCGAAATGGTTTTTACATCTGCCATGCGTTCGCGTTCGCTACGTTTTGCTGTGGCTTCGATATAACTTTCAACGCCAGCTTTTTGCTCTGGTGTTGTAATTTGCGCAACCAATTCGTGTTCGGGTGCTAACGTCATAAACGTAACACCAAAAATAGTATCAGGACGAGTGGTGAAGACTTCGATATGAGTTTGGAGTTTGGAGTCTGAAGTTTGAAGTACTTTAAACTTAACAGACGCTCCAACCGATTTTCCAATCCAGTTGCGTTGTGATTCTTTTAGGCTTTCTGTCCAATCGATGGTTTCTAAACCTTGTAATAATCGTTCGGCATAAGCAGAAATACGCATCGACCATTGTGTCATTTTTTTACGAATAACAGGATAACCGCCACGTTCAGAAACGCCATTTACAATTTCGTCGTTGGCTAAAACCGTTCCCAGTGCCGGACACCAGTTTACTTCGGTTTCTGCTAAATACGTTAATCTGTATTTTAAGAGAATTTCTTCTTTTTTATCTGATGAATAACTATTCCAATCTTCAGCTGAAAAAATAGAAATAGAATCATCGCAAACGGCATTTGTAGTAGTATTTCCTTCTTTTTCAAATTTTGAAATTAATGTTGAAATATTTTCTGCTTTGTTTGCGTCATTGTTATACCACGCATTGAATAATTGTATAAAAATCCATTGTGTCCATTTGTAATACATCGGGTCGGAAGTACGTACTTCTCTGTCCCAATCAAATGAAAAACCAATTTTATCTAACTGTTCTCTGTAACGAGCAATATTTTCGCGAGTTGTTTTTTCAGGATGTTGTCCTGTTTGAATGGCGTATTGTTCTGCCGGAAGTCCAAACGAATCATAACCTTGCGGATGCAACACATTAAAACCTCTGTGACGTTTGAAACGAGCCACAATATCGGAAGCAATATAACCCAGCGGATGCCCAACGTGAAGTCCTGCGCCCGACGGATACGGAAACATATCTAATACATAAAACTTCGGCTGTTGGTTATTGTTTGATGGTTGTTTGGCGGCAAAAGTTTTGTGTTCTGCCCAATATTTTTGCCATTTGGCTTCGATTTCGTTATGGAAGTATTTCATTTGTTTACCGTTATTGGTTGCTGGTTTTCAGTTTTATCTATAAGAAAATATAAACTTTATGACTTGAAACCTGAAACTAAAATTTTTGCGCAAAGGTAAAGTTATCGCACGAATTTGAAAACAGTTTTTTAAAGAAAACAAGTTTTGTAACATTTGGCACAATATTCGTTTCAAAAAAGTGTTAACTTTACATATTATTCTGATTTTGAAATTCATGAAAAATACAATTTTGTTGCTACTATTGGTTGTAGGTGTGAACATTATAAAGGCTCAAGAAAAATACAAGGTTTTTTATATCAACGAAAAAATTCCAAATAAGTACACCTTTGATAAATTTACATTTGTACATAACATTTTTGTAGATGCGTTTTGCAAAACAGATTTGTACAAAAAGGTTAGTTTTGAGGACATGGCTCAAATGATTGAAGCGGTGTATCAAAATATCTCGGTTGAAAATGATGTAAAGTTTGAAATCCTACTGACTGAAAAGCCTGATGCCAAGTTGATTTTCTCTATTGTGCCAAAAACTCATGAAGGACCAATACTAACTCTTGATACAAATATTGACGAAGAAACAAAGAAATGTGTTGTAGATTATGCTCATTCGTATAATGAAAGATACTTTATAAAAAACAATTTTGTAGTAAATAGAAAACAACTTTTTGATAAAGAAGAGGAGTTTCAATTTAAGGAGAAAAATAAGTTTTATAAATTGATAGAGCTTTATCTGTATGATGAAATTGCAGAAGACAATACAAGAATAGAAGAGCTGATTCATAAAATGCTTTCAGATGAAAAAGCTACAGATGTTGAAAAAATAAATGCCTTAATCTACAAACAAGAGTATTTTTTTTCTATCAACAAACCAGATTTGGCTAAAAAAGCAAATACAGAAATAAATGAGTTTTATAGTAAAGACAAAGAAGGAAATATTTCAAGCAATTATCTTTTAATTCAAAAAATGATTAACTTAGAATATGAAATTATGAATTTATTATGGCACTAAACTCAAAACAATCATAATCAAATAAATTTTTCTAAAACTGGCACAATATTCGTTTCGAAAAAGTGTTATCTTTACATATTATTCAGATTTTGAAATTTATGAAAAAAATCGTTGCTTTTCTTTTTTTCTTTGTTGTTGTCGCTGGATTTTCGCAACCAGTTCAAGAGGTAAATCCGCCATTTAATATCAAAACAATTTCTTTTGTTCAAAACAATCAAAATACAATTCCTATATTTCAACTTGGCGATAGTTTTCAATTTCAGTTTGATGATTTATATGGTAATGAAGCCAATTATTATTTCAGGATAGTACATTGTAATTACGATTGGCAACCATCGCAATTATCTAGAAACGAATACATTGATGGTTTTGATGAGCAACGCATTCAAGATTACACCAATTCGGTAAACTGTCTTCAAATTTATTCGCATTATCGATTGAGTTTTCCTAATAAATTTACAACCCGAATAAGAGTAAGTGGCAATTATTTGCTAAGTATTTTAAATGATGATAAAGAAGTTGTGTTTTCACGAAAATTTATCGTGTACGAAAACATGGTAAATGTTCCGGTACAAGTAAAACGAGCACGCGAAATGAGTATGATAAATCAGGCACAAGATTTGTATTTTTCGGTTACTTCCAATAGCATTATGTTTCAAACGCCAAACCAAAATGTAAAGATAATGCTAATACAAAATGCCAAACTCAATCAGGCAATTACCAATATCAAACCGATGTATACTATTGGTAACGATTTGATTTACAGATACGATAAAGAAACACAGTTTTTTGGCGGAAACGAGTATCTGTATTTTGAAAACAAAAACATTCGGGCTTCAAACAATTCTATTTCGTATGTGGATTTAAATGGTGGTTTGTATGGTTTTCATTTGTATGCCAACGAAGCTCGTGCATCAAAACCCTATACTTATTGGCCAGATATCAATGGAAATTTTATTGTAAATAATGTAAGTGCCGAAAATAACGAAATTGAAGCCGACTATGCTTGGGTTTATTTTACACTTTCGGCGCCAGCGTATTATGGCAAAGGAGATGTTTATGTAGCCGGAATGTTTAATAATTATGCACTTACTCCAGAGAATAAAATGGACTATAATGCCAAAACAGGGCAGTATGAAAAAGCCATTATGATAAAACAAGGTTTTACAAATTATCAATACATAATAGCCGATAAAAACGGAGTGATAGATAATGAAAATGCAATAGATGGCAACTTTTGGCAAACCGAAAACAATTATCAAGTTTTAGTATATTACAGAGAAAACAACCAAAGATATGATAGAGTAATAGGGCGTGGCACTGCCAGTTCTACCGATATTACAAATTAATTTTTTGTACAACCTATCAATAAAATTAATAATTTTACCAAAAAAAAGATGATTTCGCAAATTACAAGCGGTATAAAAATCTCGGTACAAACTACCTATGAAGGTTCTTATTTTAAGAACCACCGCCTACATTTTGCTTTTTCTTATCATATAACAATAGAAAACCAAAGCAAAGATTTGGTGCAACTCAACGCTCGCCATTGGGAAATTTACGATTCTCTTAATGAAATAGATATTGTAGATGGCGAAGGAGTAATCGGAAAAAAACCGGTAATAAAACCAGGCGAAAGTCATACCTATACTTCAGGTTGTTTACTTTCGTCACCTATTGGCGCCATGAATGGTTATTATGAAATGATAAACTTCACAACCGCCAAAAAATTTAAAGTGGTAATTCCTACCTTCAAATTGATGGCGCCATTTGCCATGAATTAATTTTCGTATAAATACAAATTCAATGTTTTTTGCTTGCAATATTTATTGTAAAAAGAACAAAACCTTCGTACATTTGTTACCAATTCAATAAAAAATACTGTTTAATTTTTCAAAAAAATAATAAAATGCCAAAAGGATTTTTCCAAGTACCCAAAGCGGTAAATGAACCCGTAAAAGCGTACGCACCCAATTCTCCCGAAAAAACTGCCGTTTTGGAAGCATACAAAAACATGTGGAACACAACTGTAGATGTTCCGTTGTATATAGGAAGCGAAGAAATACGTACAGGCAACACCAAACCGATGTCGCCGCCGCACGATCATAAACATATCGTGGGGCACTATCATTTAGCCGAAAAAGTACACGTAGATAAAGCCATTGCTTCGGCATTGGAAGCGCGCGAAAAATGGGCAAACATGCCGTGGGAACAACGTGCCGCTATTTTCTTAAAAGCTGCCGAACTTATCGCTGGTCCATATCGTGCTAAGATAAATGCGGCTACGATGATAGCACAATCTAAAACAATTCATCAAGCTGAAATTGATGCATCTTGTGAATTGATTGATTTCTTGCGTTACAACGTTGAATTTATGACGCAAATTTATAACGACCAACCCAAATCGGTATCTGATGTTTGGAACAGAGTAGAATATCGCCCGTTGGAAGGATTTGTGTATGCTATCACTCCGTTTAACTTTACAGCTATTGCGGCCAATTTACCAACCAGCGCAGCTCTTATGGGCAATGTGGTTGTTTGGAAACCAAGCGATAGTCAAGTTTTTTCAGCCAAAGTTTTAATAGATATTTTCAAAGAAGCTGGTGTGCCTGATGGTGTTATCAATGTGGTTTTTGGAGATCCTATTATGATAACCGATACAGTGCTTGCGCATCCAGATTTTGCTGGGGTGCATTATACAGGTTCAACCTTTGTATTTAAAGAAATTTGGAAAAAAATAGGAACCAACATTCATACTTATAAAACATATCCACGAATTGTAGGTGAAACTGGTGGAAAAGACTTTATCATTGCACATCCGTCGGCGCATGTAAAACAAGTGGCAGCCAACGCTATTCGTGGTGCATTTGAGTTTCAAGGCCAAAAATGTAGTGCAGCTTCAAGAGCCTATTTCCCGAAATCTCTTTGGCCAGCTATCAAAGAAGAAATGGGTAAAGAATTAGCAACCATAAAAATGGGAAGTCCTGAAGATTTCTCGAATTTTGTAACAGCTGTAATTCATGAAGGTTCGTTTGATAAATTGGTTTCTTATATCGATCAAGCCAAAAAAGATACCGATGCTGAAATATTATTTGGTGGAAATTACGATAAATCGGTTGGATATTTTATTGAGCCAACAGTTATTCTTACGACCAATCCGAAATATACAACTATGGAAACCGAACTTTTCGGGCCAGTTCTTACTGTATATGTGTATGATGATGCTAAATGGGAAGAAACGGTGGAATTAATAAACAACACTTCGGAATACGCATTAACTGGGGCAGTTTTCAGCCAAGACCGTTATGCTATAACGCAAGCAACGCACGTTTTACAAAATTGTGCTGGTAATTTTTATATCAACGATAAGCCAACAGGAGCTGTTGTTGGAATGCAACCTTTTGGTGGTGCAAGAGCATCAGGAACGAATGACAAAGCAGGCTCTATGCAAAACTTATTGCGTTGGGTATCGCCAAGAACTATCAAAGAAACTTTTGTAACACCTGTAGATTATAGATATCCATTTTTAGGATAAAAAATCAAGAATTTCATAAAAAAAGTCTGACAAATTTTGTCAGACTTTTTTGTTGTAAATTATATTCAATGATAAAGAAGAAGTGTTTTTATTTGTAATAATCGTAAGATACACTAATTGAAGAATATACCTTGTAATCAGCTTCGCCTCGTTTCCCTAAAAAGTCAAAATGTTTTAAAATACCGTTTTCCAATTGGTACAAAAATTTGATAGATTTATGAGGGTTTTCAGATTCTATTTGTAGTTCATTGTTTTCATTTATTTTATAAATTGTTGAATTAGAACTTCTTCCATAACTATTGGTAACAGTAAGTGGTAATTGCCATTGTGCATTGCTGTAACAAATTGTTTGGCTACTTGTTTCTTCATTATTTGCGAGAATTTCGCAAGTATTTCCATCATCGTTGCTAATTTTACGGACAATATTGCTTGCGATTTCCATGTTTTCGTAATCTTTTTTATCGATTGCATATTGATCAATATCAAAAAAAACTTTGCCTACTAATTGAAAAACTTGTAATGATTGTTTGCTTGTTAAAATCACTTTGTCGTCTTGGCAATACAGCGAACGGTAAAGTATGCTGTTTTTAAAAATAGTTGTAGGCAAATTGTTTTGGTAATTGATATTAAATTTTTCACGGTCAATTTTGTCGAATTCTGTTAATTGTCCGTTGGTGTTGAATGTAAAGCTTAATATTTTTTCTCCTTTGCTTTCAAAATACATTTTATGAACCTTTTTTAAATCCATAAACTGAACTGGGAAAATAAAATCATCGAACAATTCATCTAATAAAAAAGCATTTAGTTGTTGTTGCAAATCAATAGTTGCTGAGGTTGTTTTTTTGAAATTTTCTATTTTTAAACTGTCTTTTTTAAAGGCTTCGTAATAGGAAGAAATTTTATTTTCGCCACGAATCTTGGCAATTTGTTCGGTAGATAAAGCCAATCTTTGGCTTTCCATGATGGCGTCTGAAGTGTTTCCGCTCCAATACAAAAAACCTTCATGTCTTTTTTCACGATTAAGCAAACTCAAAGTTTCATTTTGTTTATTCGGAATTTTTATAAAAGTATTGCGGTAAATATGATGATAGTTTACATCTGCTTCTGAATAATTTTTATGCAATTCGTCCCATTCGCGTTTGTGCAAATCTTTTAATGCAAAATATGGATTTTTCAAGTCGGCTTCTGTGGGTTGTTCTTCAAACGAGCGACTTTCTCTACGAGCCATCCACTTTACATCATACACAATAATATGCGGTTTTCCGGCTTCTAATACCAGTGTGTCGCAAGTACGACAAATAACATCTTTTTCAAATTGTGATTCTTGCGGAGAAATCGAAACCGAAGGATATTTATAATCGACATCGCTTGGAGGTGTAACTACTTCTATTGTTTTTTTTACTTTAGGAACTTCAAATTTCTTAGTAGTTTTGGTTGGTTTCTTGGTTGTTTTTTTTTGTGCGATAGTTGTTCCCGAGCACAATACAAGTGTAATGATTAATGGAATAATTTTTTTCATAGCGTTTTATTATTGAATTTTATCGGTTAAAGATATTGCATATATTCTTGTTTTTTAGCATCAAACTCATCTTGAGTAAGTACGCCTATATCCAATAATTCTTTAATTTCTTTTAGATTTTTCATCGCTTCTTCGCGAGTCATTGCATTTGGTTTTTCAACTGCTGGTTTGTTACCAACATTTTTAAGTTCTTCAATTCCCATCTTTCCGCCGTGTTGTATAATTAGTTCTACAATTTCGTTAAAGCCTTTTACTGTGGCATAATCTATCGCTTTTTGTTCTTTCACGTTTGTGATTTCGGTGTTGGCTTTATGTTCTAAAAGTAGATGTACAATGTCTTTTTTGCCATTGGCAGTGGCGTAATGCAAAGGCGTATTTTCTGAACTGTCTTGGATATTAACATTTGCGCCATTATCTAACAGCAGTTTTACCATAAAAATATGACTGTTTTTAACTGCCAAATGCAATAAACTTTCGCCACCATAGGTGTAACTTCCGGTTATAGAATATGCACTTGTCATCGAAAGACTGTTGGCGGTTTCTACCCATTCCAAATAACTATCCATATACACTTCGTAGCCTTGCGTTGGTAATTGATAATTGACATCTAAACCGCGTTCTAAAAAGAGTTGCACAATTTCTTTTTGATTGTTTCCGCACACTTCATAAATAGGAGAAAGTCCGTTTTTATTGGTTACAAAAACATCAGCTCCGGCATTTAAAAGTTCTTTAATTATCATTCGCTGACCATCGTAACAAGCCAATAAAAGTGGCGTTTCGCCTTCGTGGTTTGGCGCATCAACATCTAATCCTTGATCTAAACACAATTTTACTGAAGGTAAATTTTTAAGGTTTACCGCCAAATGCAAAAAGGTATTTCCGTTTTTGTTGGTTTGATGGATGTTTGCTCCGTTTTCAATCAATAAATCAACAACCGGTTTTTTAAGATTTACGAAAGCCAACATTAGCGGTGTTTCGGCATTGTTGTTTTCAATATCAACTTCAATTCCCTTATCTAAAAGAGTTTTTGATAGTTTTATTTGCCCAATTTGAGCAGCCAAATGCAACAAACTGTTTCCTTGATTGTCTTTGATATTGATATTCGCTCCCTTTTCAATTAACAACAAAGAAGTTGCGGTTTGGTTTTGAAGAAAAGCAAAATACAAAGGTGTTTCGCCGTTGTGATCTTCGTAATCGATTTCTGCTCCTTTTTCTAAAAGCTGTTCGCAAATTTCCACAAATCCTCGGTGTGCTGCGTAATGCAAAGCAGTTCTACCTTTTTCATCGGTGTATTTTGGATCAACTTGTTCTTGTTCTAAAAGAATTTCGGCTATTTTTCGTTTTCCGGCTTCGCAAGCTTGTATAAAGGATAATGACATGGTTTTGCTTTTTTTATTTATTATTCATGCTTTTTTTTGTATGCTTTTAGCTCAGCAATTATCGACCAAATGCTAAAAATGTAAAAGCCTAAATTTGTAATTATAAGTAGTATTAGAAAGAAATTTATTTCACTATCCTGAAATATTTTGTAAGCTAAAAAAGAAAAAAGTGGACATAAAACCAATAAAACACAAGCTATAAAAAGTGCTTTTTTATTAAATTTTTCTTTGGGTTTTTCTTGAATTGGTTTTCTATTTTTAATTGCATTTTGATAATTTGGAAGTAATGAGAATCCTTTATTATTAATACTTTCAAAACCAGTTCCAGAAGCAATTAGGTCTTCCAAAAATAAAAAATTTACATTTGAATTATCTGTTTCGATAGCTTGTAAATCAGCATCTAAAACATTGTAAAAATCTGAAAGCGAATTGTAAAAATTTGAAAACTGAATAACATCTATTTCCAAAATATCATCCGTTTCGAATTTTGTTTGTATAGAATTTACAAAATCTTTGAATAATGGAAGCGTTTGAGGATAATGTTTTGATAAAAATTTCTTTCCTATCTCTGAATTTATTGCAAATGTGCTTTCAGAAATTTTAAAAGTATTTGTATTGATTTCTAAGTATCTTTCAATTTCTTCATCGGAGTGATTTTTTACAAACTGCTCCTGTTTTTTCCAATCTTGAAATTTGTCTTTTAAGACTTTACGGTCTAAAAGTGTTAGCCAAAAGAAAGGAAGTGAATTATTGGCTTCAAAAACAAATAATTCTCTTTTTTGATTTTTTAAATATAAATAGCTTCTGTTTCCCATTTTGATTACAAATCTTTTTAATTACTTTAAGATTTTGTTTAAATTTTTAATAATAAAGTTAATGCTTTTGCTTTTAAATCGTCGTCTTGAGCATAATCAATAGCCGATTTATCTTGGTCGTTTAGAATTTCAGGATTTGCACCTAATTTTAATAACAACTTTACTTTTTTATACAATTCTTGTGCTTTTTGCTGGTCGAAATTTAAGTTTTCGGAACAGACATAATGCAGCCAAGTATTTCCTTGATTATCTTGTTCGTTAGGATTAAAACCATCTTTGCCAGAAATCATTTCTAATAACGAATAACTTTTCCCGGCTAAAATTCTTGCAGGTGTTGTTTCTTCCTGGTAAATTGTTGTTTCAACTTGGAATAAATCGGCGCCTTGTTCCAGCAATTTTTCTAATAATGTATTTTCGTTTTCCCACGAAAACTGACCTTTTTCGGCAAATTCAAAAAGCAAACTTTGGTCATTGTTGTTTTTTAAATCCAATCGAATGGGTTCATAATTATTCAATAAATCAAAAATTTCGGAACTCATTGCATTAAACACCACTTTGTGATAAGGTGTGTGCGCTTCCTTATTTTGAATATTACAATCAGCTCCATTTTGAAGATATAATTCAATTAACGGAACATTTTGTTTGTCAATCGCTTTAAACAAAACGGTGTTTCCGCCAGCATCTTGCTGATTAACATTAACTCCTTGGTTTAACAAAAATTGAGTGATTTCTAAATCTTCGGTATAACTCAACAGATTTTGGTTGACGTTGTTTTTCCATTCAACAGAACAGCCAGCATCAATTAATTTTTGCAGAAATTCCACCGAACTTTTTACTTGAACTGAATAAGCTAACCACGAAATTCCGTTTAAATCTTCATCTATGTTTTCGATGTTTGGGAATATTTCGTCCAAAAAAACAAACAACTTTTCGGTAGGTTTTGCTTCGGCTAATAACCCGAAAATAGTGTTGTCAAATTTATCAAATTCAAAAACATCTAATGAAATTTGTTCTTTGTTGATAAACGATTTTAAGACATCAAAGGCTTCTTCTTTAATAAGACTTTGATAGATTTGCGATGCGGAGAAACTGTCTAAATTCCAGTCTTCGTCATTGTTAATTAGTTCGTTGGCTAAAGTAAAATCTTGGTTGTAAATTGCTTCTCGTATTTTGGACATGATTTTTTAATGTTTTGAAAATTAATCTTTTAAATGTAGTTTCATCATAATGTCTGTTTGTTCGTCATTTCCTAATTTAAAAATATGTTTGTCGAATGCTATAAAGCCGTTTTTCTTATAAAAGCTTATGGCTCTTGGGTTTTCTTCCCAAACGCCCAGCCAAACATAGTCGGCATTTTTTTCTTTCGCAATACGAATTGCATGGTCGTAAAGAAATTGTCCTACTTTTTTTCCGTGATATTCTTTTAGTACATAAATGCGTTCAACTTCAATTGCTTTATTGTCTTTTAATTCGGTTTGCGATTGCCCCCAATTTAATTTTAAATAGCCAATAATTTCTTTGTTATGTATTGCGAAATAGAACATTGCGTTGGCATTGTTGAGTTCGTCGGATAGTTTTTGAATCGAAAAACTTTCGTTTAAATAATTGGTGATGTTTTCTTCGGTATTATCTTCAGAAAAAGTTTCGTAAAAGGTTTGTTTACTAATTTTTTGTAAAGAATCTACAGTGTCTAATGTTACTTTTTGAATTAAATATTCGTTCATTTTGTTGTTTTTTCTTTTACGTATTTAGCTGCTTCTTTGGCAAATTTTGCCCAAAGTTTTTTGTAGTCGTACGGAATCTGAATCCATTCTTTCATTGGTCTTTTGCCCGATGGATCGAATGACTGCGAACCATCTAAACTCAAGGCTTCGCTGTGAGCTTCGCCAGTTAATTTAAAAACCATTTCGTTATTAAAAAAAGAAACAAAAGCTTTTCCGTTTATTTTAAAACAAGGTTTTCCAAACATTTGACTTTCTTGGGCATCTATTATTTTTCGTCCAATTTCGGTGTAGAATTTTTGCTCTTCGGTCATAAAAAGATTATACGCTTTTATTTAATTTTCATGAATTAATTTTGATTCAATTTTTGGTTCAAGTATTGAATAAAAACAATTAAAATTTAGGATTATTGATGCAACTAATGTATTGAAAATTTGTGACACAAAAAATTTCAAAAAGTAGAATTTATAAGACAAAGACTTCGAAAATCAGAATTCATTTCCTTTAAAAAAGACTATTTGCTGATTGTAAATCGATTATGATACGATTTGAAATAAATGCTTAATTACTCACAAAGGTTTTATTGTTTTTTAATGGTGTTCGTGAATGCTTTGCATTTCCAAACTTCGGGCAATACAAACCCGAACGAGAAGGATTTACGTTTCATAAAGAAGAAAATTATTACCTGTGTAATAAACCCGAAGGCAATCAAGCCAAACTGCTTTTCAAAGGCGAAAAAACCGACAGCAAAGGCTACACCAAACGCACCTATAGGAGCAGTGAATCCGATTGCAAAAACTGTCCGTTACGAGAACAATGCTGCGGAAAGACCACCAAGTTTAAAAAGCTGGACGACAGCATCCATAAAGAACATTACGACCGCATGCATCAAAAGCTCACACAGAATGAAAAATATGCCAAGAAAATGTCGAGAGTGCGGAGCAAAACGGTAGAGCCAGTAATTGGTACTTTGGTCAACTTTACGAACATGAAGAGGGTCAACACCCGAGGTATCAAAAACGCAAACAAACACGTACTAATGGCAAGTTTAACCTACAACTTGAAGAAATACTTGCGCTTTACCATCAAAAAACCATCCATTTTAGCCCAAGTTATTTCCCTAAAACAAAGGAAGTTCTTTGTTTTTGTAAAAATGAGCTTTACAGACTTCAAAAACCCGATTTTGAGCTATCCAAATTTTGTATTTTTAAATTGTAACTAAAAAATAAACCGCCTTAAAATAGCTTCTAAAGAGGTTGAATTTTATCTTATTTTAAAATTGTTTTGACAAAGTAGGGGTTGTGCAACAGTTATCCTTGTTAGCGGCAGTGGCTTATTAATTGTTAGTTTAGATTTTATTATCATAGTGTTATGCTTCGAATTATCTTAAAATTATTTTGTCTATGGTTTGTCAGGGAAAACCTTCATATAAATTATTCGATATTGTCAAATGTCCACCCGAAGCTCCTGCTAAAAAACTGATTTATTCATAAACTTTATTTTGAGTTGCTTTGCGTAAGTAATAAGCAAATCCTAAAGTTAAAATACCGTGTTCTATGACAACAAACCAATTTTGGGGACTTAATGTTCCAATTATCGTGTTGTATCCATCAAGAAAAAACGGTAAGAGATGGCTCAATAGATTTGCCACTAAAATTCCTGTCATAGCCTTTGAATCTGGAGCATTTCTCACTACGGCATTCATTACACCAATTACGAAAAGGAAAATACCAACATCTCTTGCCAATAAAGTTCCATAATCATTTAAACCTGTAATACCTGACATTTGAAGTGTAGCCACGGGTGATAGTAACATTCCTATTCCCGACAATATGCCGATTATGGCAGTAATAATTAAGTAAGTTGAACGTTTCATTATTTTATCTTTTTGAAGTTTGTATGTGAAAATAAAGATAGTTTTTTGTCATAATTTAATTTGTTTTTGTTTTAGGCAATTCTGATTAGCGGTGTGTTTCTTCCATTACCGCCAACGGTCCGCGTGTTTGCGAAGGAGCGGGGTAGAAAGCACTAAAGTTTCAATTAAGCACCAACGTGAGCAAAACCATTTTTTTATTTGCTAATTTACATTTTTTATGCAAATAAAAAATGGTTTTTGCGGTGAAGAAAGTACAAAAGTTCAGTTTTGCACTTAATCCGCTCTTTTGCAAACACGATGTGCTTGTTGCACAACTCAAATATACAAAACTTTGGAAATAAATTTGATTTTTTTAAATTTACTCATGCAAGGAAAAAAGACTTTTACACCCCAGTTATTTGTTTCGGTAAATTTGTTGGATTTGG
>Ga0209792_1000149_pt1 | contig 89954 bp, 89 predicted proteins | sample EBPBio142005_DNA_FD_185860 | JGI IMG/M metagenome (GOLD analysis project Ga0209792, IMG submission 185860) | Wastewater treatment Type I Accumulibacter community from EBPR Bioreactor in Madison, WI, USA - Reactor 1_6/14/2005_ DNA (SPAdes)... | ecosystem: Engineered > Bioreactor > EBPR >...
GACCACGCCCTGGTCGAGATTGACGATCGCTACAGGCAACGCCTGGGTGCGGCTCGCCGGGTCCCACACGCCGCCCAGGTAGATGGCGATGTATAGCGCGGGAAACAGAACGACGAAGAACAGTGCGCCGACAAAACGCGGATGGTCGCGCAGCATCGAGCCGTCGGCGCGGAATACCTGCCAGAAGCCGGCCACGACGCGCACCAGCCAGGAACGGGGGCGCAGATCGGGCGCTGGCTGACTTGTCTGTGAAGGCTGACGATCCGCGTCGAAGATTTCGGCTGACATCGGAATAGCTCCAAATCGAACTGGTTGGTTCGATTGACATAGCGGTATCGAAACACTAAATCAATAGGAAATCGAACCAATCAGTTCGAAATAAAGAGGACGGATGATGGACGCCGCCATGTTGGAAGAGAGGTCACCGACACCGCGGCGCAAGCGGGCGGGGCAAAATCCGGCAAAACGCCGCCAGATCATCGAGGGCGCTTATCGGGTGTTCCTCGAACAGGGCTTTGACGCGGCCTCGATGAACGACATCACCCGTGAGGCCGGCGTGTCGAAAGGCACGATCTATGTCTATTTCGACAACAAGCTCGATCTGTTCGAGGCGCTGATCGACGACGGACGGCAGGCCTATACGGCGGGACTGGCGGGGCTGCTCTCACCTGATACGCCGCCGGCGCAGGCTCTCGCTGCCTATGGTCTGGCGATGCTGAAACTGGTGACGCGCCGCGATGTGGTGCGCGCACAGCGTTCGGTGATCTCGATGAGCGAGCGCCTGCCCGACCTTGGACGCCGGTTCCATCAGGCAGGACCGGAACTCACCCGCGCACTGGTTGCGCGCTTTCTCGAACAGGCAAAGCTGAAGTCAGGCCCGGCCGCCAAGGACCCGAATCTGGCGGCGCAACTGTTTGTCGACATGTGCGTCGGCTATTCCTCCCGCGAACGGCTCTATGGCAAGGACGAGGACGGCATTTCAGATGAGGCGGCACGGCGAATCGTCGCCATGGCGGTGGAGATGGTGCTGGGCCCGGACGCGCAGAACTGAAGCGCCCACTTGTCAATTGTGCCGGGGTCGTCCAGTCTTCCCCGACCCATTCCGGCGACAGGTTCGCGAAGCGTCGATAATAACATTCTTAGCGCTGCTTTTGTGCGGGCTATGGGCGGCCGAACATTGGACGGGCAGGTGAAAAAATCAGGCTGACACGTTTTCCAGTCGCTGTTGCGAGCGCGCCAGAAGGCTGTCGTGGGGCAAAGCGATCGGCTTGACATCGACCGCTGCCAGCTGATCCGCTTCGGCTTCCGGCACACCCATTCCGCGCATGATCGAGGCCACAACCTCGGCAATATGGCGGGTGCCGATCGTCTCATTCGTCATCCGCGCAATGCACAAAAGCACGCAGCCGGTGATTAGATCGAGATGCACCGACAATGGCCGGTCAAGAAACCGTCCCGCCGCGATGCCCTGCTTCACATGCGGTGGCAGAAACAGATTGATGAGCATCGCCGGACCAACCGTGTCGAGCCCGACCTTGCGTGTGAATGCCGCGTAGAGCGGATACGTGCGCGCTGTCTCCATGAACAGCGTCAGGCCAAGCGCAATGCGCTGATCTGGTCGCTTCACATTGATGACCTGCGTCTCCACAAGCCACAACAATTCGTTGCCAAGCTCTTCGCTGATCGCCACCATCAAAGCCTGCGTTGAATCGAAATATTTGTAAAAGGTCCCGCGCGACACGTCGGCTGCCTTGATGATGTCGTCGATGACCGCGGCGTCCGCGCCCTTGTCCGAAAAGATCACCATTGCGCTTTCGACCAGGCGCTTGCGCATCGCGTCGCGCCGGCGCTCGGCCGTGCGGGTGCGGTGGTCTTCGCTCGTTTCGTTCGATTCCATCCCGGTCCTATAGCCCAGCGCGCCAAAATACGAAATGACATTTTTATCAAAATGACATTTGTGTCGTAATGATAATTATGTCATTACGTGGATCATGAGGAGATGGCCATGACCATTCACACGCAGATCGCATCACAGAAAACAGTGCGCGTCGGCACACGCGACATCTTCGTTACCGTTCAGGGCGAGGGCCCGGCGCTTGTTATGCTGCATGGCGGCGGACCTGGCGCATCAGGTCTGTCGAACTACAGCCGCAACATCGACGCTCTGGCTCGCGACTTTACGGTCATCGTGCCTGACATGCCGGGCTATGGGCGCTCGACCAAAGGCGTCAACAAGCAGGACAGCTTTGGCGATCTGGCTGGCGCGATCCGCGGCATGCTTGATGAGATGGGTATCGACCGCACCCATTTCGCCGGTAACTCGCTCGGCGGTGCGGCGGCGCTTCGTCTTGCCCTTGAATGGCCGGACCGCGTGAACCGGATCGTGCTGATGGGGCCGGGGGGCATTGGCACCACGCGCGCCTTGCCAACCAAGGGGCTGAACCGGCTGCTCGATTACTACAAGGGCGACGGCCCAACGCGGGCGAAACTGGAAGACTTCATCCGCAACTACCTCGTTTTTGATAGCCAGTCGGTCGACGTGGCGGTGATCGACAAACGCTTTCAGGATTCGATCGACCCTGAAGTTATCGCCAATCCGCCATTGACCCGCCCGCCGGGTCTCGTGGCCGCCTGGCGCATGGACCTGACCCGCGATGCGCGTTTGTCCAAACTGGACCGGCCAGTGCTTGTGCTGTGGGGCGCGGACGACAAGGTGAACCGCCCCTCCGGCGCGCAATGGCTGCAAACACATCTGCCCAATTGCGACAGCTACATCTTTGCCCGCACAGGCCACTGGGTGCAGTGGGAACGTGCAGACGAGTTCAACGCCGTCACGGCCGCATTCCTGAAGACAGGCGCCAAATGAACCGGTTCGACGCGGATATCATCATCGTCGGGGCTGGCCCCGTGGGCATGACCGCAGCAATTGAGGCCGGGCGGCGTGGCAAGAGCGTCATCGTGCTGGAGCGGCGCGACGTCGAAAACCCGGCAGGCGCCAAATGCAACTCGGTCGCGGCGCGCACCATGGAGACTTTTCGTTCGCTGGGCATCGCCGACGACGTGGCGCAGGCCGGGCTCCCGGACGATTTTCCCACCGACGTAATCTGCGCGACCTCAGTGACGGGACCAGAGCTGACACGGCTCGAATTGCCGTCACGCAACGAACGTGGCGCACCGCGCTTTGGCGATAGCAAGTGGCGGGCTGCGGAACCGATGGTGCGCGTCAGCCAGATCTATCTGGAGCCGATCCTGAAAAGGAAGATGCTGGCAACGCCTGGCGTCGCAGCCCATTTCAAGGCGGAGGTCTCGCAAGTCGGCCAGGACGCGGATGGCGTCACCGTCAACGCGACGCTTGCCGACGGATCGGTCGCGACATTTACGGGTCAATACCTGCTCGGTTGTGACGGCGGACGTTCGCTTGTGAGGAAGACGATCGGTGCGACGTTGACAGGCGATGCGGAGATTGCCCGCACCCGCTCGACGCTGATCCATGCGCCCGGCCTGAAGGCCCTTTGGGGCAAGCGCCGCCCGGCCTGGATGAGCTGGATCGTCAATTCGCAAGCGCGCGGTATTGTCGTTGCGATCGATGGCCGGGACACATGGCTGGTGCATCGCCCGCTTCCGGAGGGCGAGACTGAATTCGACGCGGTCGATTTCGATACTTCGATCCGGGCCGTCCTCGGCGTCGATGGCGACTTCGACTACGAAGTGATCAACCACGAAGACTGGATCGGCAGGCGGATGGTTGCCGATAAGATGCGCGACCGCCGCATCTTCATTGCAGGGGACGCTGCGCATCTGTGGGTGCCGTTTGCTGGCTACGGCATGAACGCCGGCATTGCGGATGCGATGAATGCGGTCTGGGCGATTTCGAACGTGCTCGACGGCTGGGCTGGGCCGGCAATGCTTGACGCCTACGAAGCAGAGCGTCACCCGATCACTGAACAGGTATCGCGCCACGCGATGCAGTCGATGCTTGACACCGTCGAGGCGCTCGGCAAGGGGTCGGTGCCGAAAGCTTTTTCGTCGCGCTACAACCCGGCAGGCATCGCCATGCGCGCGGTGATGGCCCGAAAGATCGGGCCGCTCAACGCAGCGCAGTTTCTGCCGGAAGGGCTCAACTTCGGCTATTTCTATGATCGCTCGCCGGTGATTGTCGCCGACGGCCTCGCGCCCGGCTATTCCATGGGTGCACACACGCCGTCGACCGTTCCTGGCTGCCGCCTGCCCCACTTTCTGATAGACGGCCGGCCGGTCGTGGACCTCCTAGGTCCTGCCTATACGCTGCTGCGTTTCGATCCCGGGATCGACGTCGCGCCGCTCGTAAAGGCTGCGGGGCGCGCGGGCATGCCACTGAAGCTGGTCGATGCCAGGATGCCTTCCGGCGACCCGGCGTTTACGCATCCATTGATGATCGTTCGCCCCGACCAGCATGTCGCCTGGCGCGGCAAATCAATCCCGACCGATCCCGAAACGCTCATCGCGCGCCTTGCTGGCCGCCCGGCACTTTGAACCTGGAGGAAGACATGAACGCCTCGCCAGTCTTTGGAAACGTCCACACCGGCTACGCCGTCATCACCACGCGCAAACTCGATGAATGGAAGCGTTTTGGGCGCGACGCGCTCGGGCTGCATATGGACGAGCGCGGTCCCGGCATTGTGACCTTCCGCGTCGACGACCACGAGCGTCGCCTGATTGTGCGGGTCGGCGACAGCGAAGACTACGCATCACTTGGGCTTCAGGTGACAAGCCGGGCCGCGCTCGACGAAGTCCTACGCCGGCTCAAGGCGCGCGGTGTCGCCGTTTCAGAGCATGGAGGCACGGAAGCCGAGCTGCGCGGCGTCGACCGTTTCTGGTCCTTCACCGGACCAAAGCGTCAGACGATCGAACTCTTCGAAACGGCGCGCACGACCGCTGAACCGCTGGAACTTGGCATGTCGGGCTTCCTCACCGGCGAGGCCGGCCTGTTTCATGTCGCCATCACCTCGAAAGACCCCGACCGGATGATCGATTTCTGGCAGGAAATCTTTGACGCGCGCCTGTCGGACAAAATCGAGGAAACCATGTCGGGCGTCGATATGCTGATCACATTCCTGCGGTTGAATGAACGGCACCATTCGATTGCGGTGGCCCGTACCAAAGGGCTGAAGCTCGACCCCATCCCGACCAAAATCCAGCACATGGCGTTTCAGGTCGGCGAGATGGACGACGTGACCCGCGCCTTCGAGCGCTGCCGGTCGATGGGCTACGAGATCGCCATGTCGATGGGCCAGCACACCAACGACCGGGAGGTGTCCTTCTATGTCGTCTCTCCATCGGGATTCGAAGTCGAGATCGGCTGGAACCCGCTCGTCGTGAACGAGGACGAGTGGGATCCCGAGACAGTGCATCAAGGCACGTCGATCTGGGGCCACAAGCCTCTGAACCTGACGTTTGCGCACAAGATGGGGCAATTCCGGACTGGCATCGCCTCGCTGTTCCGCTCCGAATACCGGCCGTTCTGAGGACCGATCATGTCACTTGAACAGATTGCCCAAAGCCTGCGCGAGGCGGAACGCACCGGCGTCCCCATCTCTCCCGTTCGCGACAGGCTGCTGACCAGTGAAGACGCCTACAAGGTGCAGGACATCAACACGCGGCGCCGGCTCGCGGCGGGCGGCCGGCTCGTCGGCCGCAAGATAGGGCTGACCAATCCGGCGGTGCAGCGCCAGCTTGGCGTCGACCAGCCCGACTATGGCATGCTGTTCGCCGACATGGAGGTGATACATGATGGCGTCATCCCCTGGTCGGGAGGAGCCCAGTTCAAGGTCGAAGCCGAGATCGCCTTTGTCATCGGGCGCGATCTGCCCGAACCACAGACCAGCATGGCCGAGCTGATCCGGGCTATTGAGTTTGCCCTGCCTGCCATCGAGATCGTCGGCAGCCGCATCGCCAACTGGGACATTCGATTTGTTGACACGGTGGCTGACAACGGCTCGTCCGCCTTCTACACGCTGGGACCGTCGCCCCGCCTGTTGCGGCATCTTGATCTGATCGGATGCGCCATGTGCATGGAGGGCAGCGACGGCAGCGTCTCTGAAGGCTCTGGCGCGGCCTGTTACGGATCGCCACTGAACGCGGCGCTTTGGCTGGCGCGTGTGATGGCGACATCGGGACGTCCGCTTGGGCCCGGTGATGTGGTTTTGTCCGGCGCCCTGGGACCGATGATCGCGGCCGCCTCGGGCGTCCGATATGCGGCGCAGATCGAGGGATTCGGCGAACCCGCGGTGAGTTTCGGCGATGCGGGCTGAGGCTCGGTCGCAACCATAGGCATGGCGTCAATAAGCCGGTTCGTCCTGAATTGATATTCGCCCGGTCTGTTTGACCGGTTTCGGGCAAGACAGATTGCAACGCGAACGGCGGGAATGGAGGCGCGGAGCTGCCGATCAGACAGTCTCGCTTAGCGCTTCTATAGAGTGTCGTCACTTGAACCGATGTATGCCCGTATAACGTCGGGGTGAGACGCAACTGTAACAGGATTGCCGCTCGCGATCAGCTTGCCGAAGTTCAGAACATATATCCGATCCGACAGGTCCATGATCATGCCGACATCGTGCTCGATCATCGCGATCGCGATCCCGAGTTTGTCGCGGATGGTCAGGATCAGACGCGAGATATCAGCCGTCTCCTCGTAGTTCATGCCCGACACCAGTTCGTCGACCAGGATCAGCTTCGGGTCCGCGGCCAGCACGCGGCCCAGTTCGATCCGCTTTTGGAGCCCGTAAGACAGGGTGTCGATGCGGCGCTCCGCCAGATGCTCGACGCCCAGGAAAGACAAAATCTCGCGCGCCTTTGCCGCATTCTCCCCCTCGTCCCGCGCCGCTGCCGGCAGGCCGAGGGCCGCTTGCAAAAGGTTGGACCGGAACCTCGTGTGCCGCCCGATGAGTATGTTTTCCAGCACGGTGCCCGTCCTGAACACGCCCAGGTTCTGGAACGTCCGCGCGAGCCCAAGCGCAGTCAGCCTGTGCGGGCCCAGCCGCGTGAGCCTGGTGCCGTCGAACTCAACTTCGCCGACATCCGGCCGCATAATGCCGCTCAGCATGTTGAGCAGGCTCGTCTTGCCCGCTCCGTTGGGCCCGATGATGCCGACGATCTCGCCGACCGCGACATCGATGTCCACGCCGGCCACGGCGCGGACGCCGCCGAACGATTTTGTCAGGTTGCGCGCCTTGAGCAGCATCGTCACGTCGCCGCCGGCATACGGAAGGTGCGGCGCTGGCCCGTGTCGGACAGACCGAGATAAAGCTGCCGGACCTTATCGTTGCCGACCAGCGACGCCCGGTCGCCATCCAGTACCACCCGTCCGTCCTCCATGATGTAGCCGCGGTCCGCAACCTGCAGCGCCTTGTTGGCGTTCTGCTCGACGAGCAGGATGGTGAGGTCACGCTTGGTACGAAGCTCGGGCAGTACCTGGAAGATCTGATCGACGATCTGTGGCGCGAGGCCGAGCGACGGTTCGTCCAGCAGCAGCACCTTGGGGTTCGCCATGAGGCCACGGCCAATGGCCGCCATCTGCTGCTCGCCCCCGGACAGGTAGCCGGCGGCCACGCGCCTGCGTTCCCTCAGGCGGGGAAACCAGTGATAGACTTCGTCCAGCATCGCGGCGATGGCACCGCGCGGCAGCTGGCAGGCGCCAGTGCGCAAATTCTCCTCGATCGTCAGCTCGGGGAATAGCCGCCGGCCCTCGGGCACCTGCACCAGGCCGGCGCTGACGATCTGGTCCGGCCGCCTGTCGTCGATCTTGTCGCTATCAAGCTCCACGAAGCCGGACTTCAGTCGCCCTCCCTCCGAGGGAAGCATGCCCGAAATGGCGCGCAACACGGTCGTCTTCCCCGCACCATTGGGACCGAGCAGCGCAACAATCGACTTTCTCGGCACGGCGATATCAACGCCACGCAGCGCGACGACGGAGCGACCGTAGATCGCTTCGATCCCCACGACATTCAAATATGCGCGGTCTTCCAAGGTCCACTCGCCATCGAGACATTTGTCGATGTGAATGGTCAGTCCATTTCGTGCGCCATTCTGTCAACGAACGCGGCCCGCAACGGTCCTTTGCGAGCGTGGTGCCTTTGTTCACCGAAAAGGCTGTTGCACAAGTTTGCCGTCGTCGGCTGGCCCGTGGGCCCTGCCGCAAGTCCAACTCCAGGCAAGGTCCCGAGTGAGCCAGCAGTTGCTCGACGTCATCATTCCGGGTCTCGTGGTCGGCAGCATCTACGGCCTCGTCGGGATGGCGTTTGCCATCGTCTACAAGGCGACCCAGGTGGTGAATTTTGCGATCGGCGAAGTGATGATGCTGGTCGCATACATCGCCTTCACCATCCAGAGCGCCTATGCTCTCGACTTCGGTCCGCTCTTGCTGGTCACGATCGGCGTCAGTGTCGCCGCTGGCCTGCTCATCGAATTGCTGGTTGTCCGGCCGATCCAAGGCCAATCGCTGTTCACCATCGTGATGTCGACGATCGGGCTCGCCATTGTGATCCGTTCGCTGGTGGCGATCATCTGGGGTGTTCTGCCGCAGCCGATCTCGCTGCCGGCAACGAGCCATTATGTCCCGGTCGCCGGCGTCGGGCTCTCGCTTGCACAGATCTATACGGTCATTGCGTTTGTCGTCGCGTGCATCCTGGTCGGGATCCTGTTCCGCTACACCCGCATGGGTCTGCACATGCGCGCTACCGCCAGCAGCGAAAAGACCGCACAGCTGATCGGCATCAACATCCGCCGGGTCCAGACTGTCGCCTGGGTCGCGTCGACGATCGTCGCGGGCATCGCCGGCGTCATGATCGCGACCATCTACAACCTTGGCCCCGACCTCTACGCCTTCGGGCTGAAGAGCTTTCCGGCGACGATCCTCGGCGGCCTCGACGCCGTCATCGGCTCAGCCATCGGCGGTGTCGTCATCGGCGTCGTCGAGAACATCACCGGTCGCTTCCTGGGCTCGACCAGCAAGGAAATCGTCGGCCTGCTGGTCATCGTGTTCGTGTTGATGGTGCGCCCCACTGGGTTGTTCGGCCAACGCAAGGTCTCCCGGCCATGACCGACCAGACGTCCGGCGTCGCGAAGGGCCGAAGCCATCTCCTTGTGATCATCACACTTGCGGCGCTGGTCGCGCTGGCCGCCCTGCCCTGGCTCGTCAACAGCTACCTGCTGCTTATGGCAACCTCGGTGCTCATCTGGATCGTCGGATTGCTCGGCCTGAACCTGATCTCGGGCAACGCCGGCCTGATATCGCTCGGCTATTCCGGTTTCCTGGCGGTCGGCGCCTACGCCAACGCCATTCTCCAGATCGATCTTGGCCTTCCGGCGATATTGGCCATCCCAGCCGCGGGTGTCGTCGCCGCGATCCTCGGCCTCCTGATCGGCATCCCGTCGCTGCGGCTCACCGGCCTCTACCTCGCGATCACGACGTTGGCCTTTGCGGTCATCCTCAACAGCCTGATCGTCGAGGGTGGCGACCTCACGCGTGGTTCGGAGGGCATCGGTGTGCCTGACCTGTCCATCGCCGGCATCTCGTTCAACTCGTCGTTCCGCTTCTACTATGTCTGCCTCGTTGTCGCGGCGTTCTTCGTGTTCGTGACGCGCAATCTCGAGCGGTCCTGGTTCGGGCGGTCGCTGATGGCGCTACGCGAATACGAGACGGCGGCGGTTGTCTCCGGCATCGCCGCGACACGGCTGAAGCTGACGACGTTTGTCATCAGCTCCTTCTATATCGGCGTATCGGGCGCGCTGTTTGCGCACTTCATCCGCTATCTCAACGTTGACAACTTCAGCACCCACATCGGCATCGAAGCGCTGGCGATGATCATCGCAGGCGGACTGGGCTCGTTTATGGGCTCCATCCTCGGCGTGGTGTTCCTCACGGGACTGTCGGAGGTTCTGCGCACGTTCATCTCCGCGTCGGACGGGTTTCTCGCGGGCATCATGTCCACCGGAGCCGTCGAAATACGCGGGCTGATCTACGGCCTTGGGATCATCCTGTTCCTGCGCTGGGAGCCGTCCGGCCTGCTCGGCCTGTGGCGGCGGGCCACGTCGCGGCTGAGCTCCGGCCGCAGTTCCTCGGAGGGTGCGACATGAGCCTCGAACTCGAAGACAATCTGATCGACCGCGTTGCGATCGCTGACGTGCTGCGCCGCCGCGCGCGCGACAATGCGCACTCGATTGCTCTGGTCGACTACACGGCCGAGCCGCCTGTCCGCCTCACCTTCGACCAGCTCAATAGGCAGGCGAACACATTCGGCCGCGCTCTCCAGCAGTCCGGCGGCAAGCAGGGCGACCGCGTCGTTGTGCTCTCCCCCAACTGCACCGACATTTCGGCGACCATGTATGCTTGTTTCAAGACAGGCCTGGTCTACGTCCCGCTCAACTACATGATGAGCGACGACGATCTAGTCTACGTCGTCGACCATTGCGCGCCGTCCTGCGCTGTCGTGCATCCGACGCTCGCCGACCGCTGGTCTGCCATCCAGGCCAAGCTGACGTCGAAACCCCGCGCCCTTGTCATGGGTGATGAGCCAAAGGGCAGCTTTCAAGCCTTGGGCGCGCTCGCCGCGTCACTCTCGGACGCAGACGACAACACCATCATCCTGCGCGACCGCGACCCGGTGCAGATCCTCTACACCAGCGGCACGACGGCCCGGCCGAAGGGTGTCGTCAACACCAACCTCAACCTGTTCATGTCGTCGATGAACATGGCCCTGGTCTTCAATCTCGGGCGCGGCGACTCCTATGCCAGTCCGCTGCCGCTCTTCCACGTCGCTGCGCAGGGCCACATGCTGATGACGCACCAGGTCGGCGGCATGTTCGTGGTGTCAGCGTTCGAGGCGACGAAGTTCGCCCGCATTCTCGACAGCGAGCGTATCAACGGCGCCTTCCTGCTGCCGATGATGTGGAAGTCGATGCTGGAACTGCCCGACATTGGCACGTTCGACTTTTCGCATCTCAAGCGCGGCCTCTACGCGATGGCGCCCATGTCGCCATCCATCCTCGACCGGCTGCATGAGGTGTTCGGCTGCCCGTTCAACCAGACCAGCGGCCAGACAGAATCCAACGTCGTGACCAAGTTCTATGACGGCACGACCGTCGAGTTCCCCGGCGCCAACTACTGGGGCGTGCCTGCCCCGATCGCCGACCAGGCGATCCTCGACGACGATGGCAATGAAGTCGAGCCAGGCGTAGTCGGCGAGATCTGCTGGCGCAGCCCCAGCATCATGCAGACCTACTACAAGGACGACGAGGCCCTGCGCGCGGCGCGCCGCTTCGGCTGGCACCACTCGGGCGACCTCGGCGCGATCGACGCGCATGGGCAGTTGCGCTTCGTCGACCGCAAGAAGGACATGGTCAAATCCGGCGGCGAGAATGTCTCGTCGGTGCGGGTCGAGCAGGCGATCCTCGGCTTTCCGGGCGTGGCCGCCGCTGCCGTCGTCGGCCTGCCGCATCCAAAATGGGAAGAGGCTGTCACCGCCTTCGTTCGGCTCAATCCCGGATCGACGCTCACCGTCGACCAGATCATGGACGGCTGCCGCGCCGGCCTGTCGCGCTTCGAAGTGCCCAAGCACATCGAGATCGTCGAACACATGCCGGCGACACCGACCGGCAAAATCCAGAAGCACGAGCTGCGGCAGCGATTTGCCAGGCTCTACACCGATAACTGACACAACGCACTTAGGGGACTTTGGAGGAGATCATGAAACGCATCAGGACACTTTTGGCCGGCTCATTGCTGGCAGCCTTCGCGGCGGGAACCGCGCTGGCGCAGACGCATGGCGTCAGCGACACGGAAATCGTGATCGGCGCCACCGTGCCGCTCTCCGGCAACGCCGCATCGATCGGCCAGGGCTGGAGCATCGGCGCGCGCGTCGCGGTGGATGAGGTCAATGCCGCCGGCGGCATCAACGGGCGCAAGCTCAAGCTTGTGCTCGAAGACGACGGCTATGTCCCGGCCAAGACCGTGCAGAACGTGCGTAAGCTCATCGACGTCGACCAGGCCTTCGCGATCCTCTGCACATCGAGTAGCGCGGGCACGCTGTCGTCGATCGACTACATCACCGAGACTGGCACCATCCTGATCAATACGCTGGTGATGAACAGCCAGATCTGGGCCACCGAACGGCCGACGACCTTCACCATCGGCCAAGGCTATCCGGAATTGACCGAGCGGGTGGTGTCCCACATGGACCAGGCCGAGAAGGACCTGAAGTGGGGTGTCTTCATCCAGGACGATGCGTTCGGCGAAAACATCCTGACCGGCGTCCAGTCGGCTCTCACCAAAGCGGGCAAGGAAGCCACGCTGGTCATCAAATACAAGCGTGGCCAGCAGGACTTTTCCGCTGAGATGGCGCGCATGAAGGATGCCGGGGTCAACGCGATCTATTCGGGCGCCGTGTTCAACGAACACATCGTGCTGACACGCGAGGCGAAGCGGCTCAACATGCCGGTCAAGTTCGGCCTGCTGTTCACCGCGCACAATGCGCTGCTGCAGAAGATGATGGGCGAGCCTGGCCAGGATGCGCTGACGGCCGACACGGTCTCGACGCTCGCCGAAGACAACGGCAAGAAGTTCATCGAACTCGCCAGCAAACATGTGTCGCCAAAGGAGCTCGAAGGCGTCAACCGCGACTCGATGACGGCCTACGCTGGAACGAGCCTGCTGATCGACGCCATTGGGCGTTGCGGCAAGGATGTGACCAAGGATTGCGTCGTCAAGCAGCTTGAGGAGACCAAGGACTTCGCCACCCTGGCGATGGGACCCATCACCTTCGGTCCCGGCGTGCGCTTTTCGAACCAGCCGACCCGCGTGCTGAAGAACGACTTCGCCGCCGGCGCATTCGTTGCCGTTACCGACTACCAGAAGTGACGTCCGTGACGACCTGATCGAACGACTGACCCGCCCGCGCAGTGATGCGCGGGCGATAATAATTTGGTGAACGGAGAGCTGCCATGCACGAGATGTTCAAGGCGTTGGGCGTGCAGGTGCCTATCTTCGCCTTCTCGCATTGCCGCGATGTGATCGTCGAGGTGAGCAAGGCGGGCGGCATTGGCATCTACGGCGCGTCCCTGCATCCGGATGAACAGATCCGCGAGGACCTGCAATGGATCGAGCAACAGCTGGGCGCCCTGCCCTATGGCGTCGACCTGATGATACCGGCGAAATACGAAGGCTCGGGCAACGGAGGTCCTTCCAAGGCCGAACTGCAGCAATCGATCCCGCCCGGCTACATCGCGTTCCTTGATGGCATGATGGATCGATACGAGATTCCTCTCCACCAGGGCTGGGACAACCCGGAACATGAACGTCATGCCTATGGCCAGCGCTACACCGCGAAGGAGTCCGCGGCGATCCTGCGTGCCGCTTTCGATTTCAGCCCGCGCATTCTCGTCAGCGCGCTCGGCACGCCTCCGGTGGAGGTTATCGCGGAGGCTCATGCGCGCGGCATGCTGGTGGGCGCACTGGCGGGCAAGGTCGCGCATGCCAAGAAACACAAGGCGGCCGGCGTCGATTTCGTCGTCGCCCAGAGCTACGAAGCCGGTGGTCACACCGGCGACATCGGCGGCATGGTTTTGACCCCGCTGGTGGTCGACGCCATCTCGCCAACGCCGGTTCTTGCTGCCGGTGGTATTGCAACTGGCCGGCAGATGGCGGCCGCGCTTGCGCTGGGCGCCAGCGGTGTCTGGTGCGGCACGGTCTGGTTGACCACCCGCGAGTCCGAATGTTCGCCGATCATGCGTGAGAAGCTGGTTGAAGCGACCACCGACGATACGCTGCGCACCCGCTGCTTCACCGGCAAGCCGGCGCGCTTCTACAGGTCGGCATGGGTTGACGAGTGGGAGCGCCCCGATGCGCCGGCTCTGCTGCCCAATCCGTTCCACACGGCCGCGACCGACCGCTACATCGAACGGATCGACATCGCCGCAGCACGGCCGTCGACGACGCTGGACAGCGGCGTTGGGAAGCTCGTCTCCAAGCCTGCGGGCCAGGTCGTCGCGCTGATCACATCAGAGACAAGCTGCCGGCAGGTGATGGCTGACATGATCAGCGGGTGTGTCGACGCGCTCGATCGCGTGTCGACCGGATTGGGGATGACGGAGTAGCGCTTCTGGAGCTTGCCGCCCGTCAGACGGCCATGAAGCCGCCGTCGACGGGAATGGTCACGCCGGTCACGTAGGACGCCAGGTCGGACGCCAGGAACACGGCCGGGCCGGCAATCTCGGACGCCTCGCCGTTACGCTCGAGCGGCACCCTATCCATATGCTTCTGCGCGCCCGGCTTGTTGCGGCTGATGTCGGTCATCGGCGTGACGATGACGCCCGGCGCAATGCTGTTCACGCGCACGCCGAACGGTCCGAGCTCGCGTGCCATATATTTGGTCAGCGACACGATGCCGGCTTTTGCGGCGCCGTAACCGGCGCTCGACCGCGGTGCGATCAGGGCCGCAATCGACGCCGTGTAGATGATGTTGCCCCTGGCCGCCTTGATGGCCGGGATAAATGCGTTCGTCATGTCAAACTGGCCGTTCAGATTGACCGAAATGACCTTGTCCCAGGTCGACACGAAATGTTCGTCGTCGATCTTGGCGCGCGGTGCAATGCCTGCGTTGTTGACCAGAACATCGACCTTGGGGTGACGGCCCGTGACATCGCGCGCGAACGCATTGACGGCGTCGCGGTCGCTGACATCGAGTGTCGCTGACCACGCCTTCGCGCCGGTGGACTTGATGGCTTCAGCAACAGAGTTGGCCGCGTCGCCATTGATGTCGACTACGGCAACCTGCGCTCCCTCCTCGGCAAAGCGCTGGGCAATCGCCGCGCCGATGCCGCTGCCTGCGCCCGTGACGACCGCGAGTTTACCGTCCAGAAGTCCCATGAATCTCTCCCTGCGCATGTATGCGGATGGCACATGCTCGATGCCCACCCGTCCTGAAAACCTATGCCGCGAATGTCACATCTGCGCTGGGCCCGAGACACTAGCCGGATGGCAGGTTTCTCGGGCCCACGTCTGGGGAGGATTCCAGGCGTCGTAGCGGCGACGCGACTTGTAGCCAAACAATACGCCCTGCCGAGAGCCTGTCGACAGCACAAATCGCAACACAGCCTTGCTTGACGAGCGGCCCGTGCCCATTAGCCTGCCTCGCATTCCGGGCTATGCTCGGTCCACAAGCTGCCACAAGCGGATCGTATCGACGTTGAAGCCAATCATGACCCAGCACGCCTCTCCGCAGGCCAGGCGGCAGGCGCTCGAGGCATCACTGCCGCAGTGGACCGCATGTACGATCGCACAAGGGCTCGACCGCGCTGCTGAGCGCTATGGTGACCGGCCGCTCGTGATCACCGACGACAGGACCTGGACATTCGCGGATATCCAGCTGGCATCGCGGGAGCTCGCGCTGCGACTCGTGTGCCATGGCGTGCGCCCGCGCGAGCACGTCGCCCTTTACCTCGCCAATCATGTCGAGTTTGTCATCGCGCGCTTTGCGATCGCACGACTGGGCGCGGTCGCCGTGCCGATCAACTTCCTGCTGCGCCAGCACGAGCTCACATATGTGCTGGAGCAGTCCGAATGCGTTGCGCTCATCGCCATGGATGAGTTCCGCGGACGGAATTATCTCGCTGATCTCGACGCCATCATACCTGGGTGGGAGAGCGCGGGAGGCGGATCGGCCCTGCCCAATCTGCGCAAGGTCTTCATCCTGAATTCCGGCAGCGAGAGCCGTCCAGGCGCCGAGCCGCTCATCGCGCCTCTCACGCCCGCCGACCGGGCGCACAGCGAACAGCTTGCCCAGTTCGAGGCGCAGGCAGACCCGCATTTCCGGTCGGACGTGATCTACACCTCGGGCACGACAGGGCGGCCAAAGGGCGTCGTCATAACCCACGACATGGTCATGCGGACAGCCTACGCGTCGGCCTACACGCGGGCGATCGAGGACGGCCGGCGCATCCTCTTCGCGCTGCCCATGTATCACGTCTTCGGCTACGTCGAGTGCCTGCTTGCCTGCCTCTTCAACGGCGGCGCAATCGTGCCGCGCCTGGTGTTTGACGCAGACGACATCCTGACCGCCGCCGAACGACACCGCGTTGGCGAGATCGTCTGTGTCCCGCTGATGACGCTCAAGATGATCGAGGTCGCGCGCACCCGCGGCTTCAATTGTCCGTCGCTAATCGCCTTCTTCAATTCCGGCGGTGTTTCGCCGGCGCCGATCTGGCAGGACATTCGCGACGTTTTCGGCGCTCGCGAACTGCTCACCGGCTACGGCATGACCGAGACCACTGCGTCGACGTTCTGCACCTTGCCCGAGGGTGAGGACAGTCACTTGTTGAACAGCAACGGCCGCCTGAAAGATGCCGGCGTCGCCGGCCGCGACCAGCCCGGCGGACTCCTCGCCGTCTATAAGGTCATCGACCCGGAGACAGGAAAAGACCTACCCCATGGCAGCACGGGCGAACTCCTCGCAAGAGGCTACTCGGTCACGTCCGGCTACTACAAGAAGCCCCAGGAGAACGCCTCGGCATTCACGCCGGACGGCTGGCTGCACACCGGCGATCTCGGCACGGTCGATGCGGCCGGATACGTGGTGCTGATCGGCCGCATCAAGGAGAGCTACCGCTGCGGCGGCGAGATGGTGATGCCGCAGGAGGTCGAGGACGTGTTGGGCCAGCATCCTGGCATCGGTAACGCTTATGTCGTCGGCGTGCCCGACAAGAGAATGGGCGAAGTCGGCTGCGCCTTCGTTGTGGCGCGGGGCGCACCGCCAGCCGCCGAGGATCTGATCGCGCTGTGCACCGAGCGTTTGGCCCGGTTCAAGGTGCCCAAACACATCATCTTCGTCGACATGGCCGACGTGCCTCATACCGTGACCGGGCGGGCCCAGCGCGTCTACCTCGGACAGGTCGCACGCGAACGGCTCGGACTTTAGCAAAGGGAATTCGGAAATGCTGCTTGGCCTGGAAGAACTCCAGACGGTGATTGAAACGTGTCAGTTCGACAAATGGATGGGTCTCACAGCCATCGAACTCGGCGACAACACGTTGAAGATGCGTCTGCCCGTGCGGCCCGAAGTGCTAGGGACGCCCGTGATCGACCGGCTTCACGGGGGTGTGGTCGCCAGCCTGATCGACGCCACCGCCTGCTACCTGCTGATCGCGCTCACCAACAAGCGTGTCTCAACCGCCGACATGGTCGTCGACTACCTGCGCCCGGCCCATGGTGACCTTGTCGCAACGAGCCGGCTGGTGAAACTCGGCCGCACGATCACGGTCGTCTCCGTTGACGTGCACGATGCAAAGGGCAAGCACGTTGCCGTCGGCCGTCTGGCGATCGCCATCTCTCAGGTGATTGTCGGCGACGAGCACGAGATGAGCAAGCAGCCCGCGACGGCTGCTGCCTGACAGCGGCCTGCACATCTGCAACAGAGGTTTGCGGCCATAATACGCCGGCCGCACTGTCGCAGTAAGTTTCCCGTTGATAGTCATTGCCCGTGGGAAGACAGCTTCGTCCGCGACGGCAGGAGGCATGATGACCAAAGCGCCAGATTTCGATGCCGTCGTCGTCGGCATGGGCATAACCGGTCTCTACCAGCTCTATCGCCTGCGCGAGCTCGGCTACAATGTGCTGGGCCTCGAGGCCTCCGACAACCTCGGCGGCGTCTGGCACCAGAACCGCTATCCGGGGTGCCGCATCGATTCCGAGAGCGAGATCTACGGCTACTTCTGGAACAAGGAATTGATGCAGGAATTCAACTGGACCGAACGTTTCGCGGCCCAGCCCGAAGTGCTGCGCTACATCCATCGCGCTGCCGACTACATGGATATCCGCAAGGACATCCGTTTCAATTCCAGGGTGGAGTCCGCCACCTTTGACGAAGCCAATGGCTACTGGACGCTGAGGTTGCAGGAAGGTGGCTCCGCGCCGCTCACCACGCGCTTTTTCTTCACCGCGCTCGGTCCCCTCTCCGCGCCGCAGATGCCGAATGTCGATGGTGTGCACACGTTCAAGGGCGAAACCTACCACACGGCTCGCTGGCCGCGCGATCCCGACGGGTTCGGCCCGGCCAAGCTCGACTTCAGCGGCAAACGCGTCGCCGTCATCGGCACTGGCGCCTCCGGGATTCAGGTGATCCAGGAGTTGGCCAAGGTTGCCGGGCATCTCACGATTTTCCAGCGCTCGCCCAATTGGGCAACGCCACTCGGCAACGGGCCGATGGCCCAGGAACGCATGGACCACATCAAGGCGAACTACGGCGATTTCATCGCCGCCTGCGATGCGTCCATCGCCGGATTTCCGCACCAGTTCATCGAGGCGAACCTCGCCGACGTCGCCAAGGACGAGCGCGACGCGACGCTGGACAAGCTCTATTACGGTCCCGGCTTCTCGTTGTGGCTCGGCGCTTACCAGGACGTCCTCACAGACCCCAAGGCGAACGCTTATGTCTCCGAGTTTGTCGCCGGCAAGATCAGGCAGCGGGTCAAGAACCCGACGATCGCCGAGAAACTCATTCCCCGCGACCACGGTTTTGGCGTTAAACGGGTGCCGCTCGAGACGAATTATTTCGAGGTCTACAATCAGGACAATGTCGAGCTGGTCGACTTGAACGAGACGCCGATCAGCCGCATCGACCCGACCGGCATCCAGACGACCGACCGGCACTTCGACTTCGACGTGATCGTCTTTGCCACCGGGTTCGACGCGATCAAGGGTTCCTGGAACCGCATCGACATTCGCGGCCGCGGCGGCCGCCGCCTGCGAGACATGTGGGACGAGGAGGTGAAGACCTACATGGGCTTGCAGGTCGCAGGCTATCCAAACTTCTTCATGCTGGTCGGGCCGCAGAACGGCGCCACCTTCTGCAACATTCCCCGCTGCTCCGCGCTGGTCATCGATTGGGTCAGCGTGCTCATGGCCCATGTCCGCCGCAATGGCATCGAAATGGTCGAGCCAACCGAGGAGGCGCAGGACTCGTGGACGTCGTACTGCGCTCACCTGCTGAGCAAGATGCTGCTCGGACAGACGAATTCCTGGTTCACCGGCGTAAACAAGAACATCGAGGGACGCAACAAGCGCGAGACCCTGCTGTTCGTCGGCGGCAATCCGAAATTCCGGCAGTATTGCGACTCCGTCGAGGCCGACAATTTCCGCGGCTTCAAGTTCGATGGCAGCACAACTCGCGCCAAAGAACCGGCTTAGCGCGCCTACGCGGCGCGGCGACGCATTGCAGGTGGACCAAGGGGGGATCGAGATGACCGATGGCGGAAGATTGCTGCTCGTTGGCGCGACGAGCGTGGCGACCAGGCAGCTCGTCGCGCTTGTAAGCGCCACATCCGGCTGGAGCCTGACGGGCCTGTCCAGAACGCCGCCCGCCGACTGGCCCGCCGATTGCGGCTATGTCTCTGCCGACCTGCAGGATCCGGATTCCTGCCGCCGCGCGGTAGCCGGCGGAGGCTACACACACATCGTCTACGCGGCCCGCGCCAAGCACGCGCTCTACACCACCATGGCCCCTCATGCTCCTGTCGGGATCGAGGACGTCGGTCCCAACCTGACGATGCTCAAGAACATCGTCGCAGCGTGCGAAGGACCTGCCCTCAAGCACATCCACGTCGTCGCCGGCGGCAAGTGGTATGGCATTCATCTCGGCCCGTTCACCACACCCGCGCGCGAATCCGATCCGGGACACATGCCGCCAAACTTCTACTTCGATCACCAGCGTTTCCTCGAAACGGAATCCGCGAAGCGGTCGTGGACCTGGTCGACAAGCCGCCCGAACATCATCAGCGGCATCACCGAAGGGTTCGGCACGAACCTGCTTTCGACGCTCGGCGTCTATGCCGCCATCTGCCGGCATCTCGGCCTGCCCTTCGACTTCCCCGGCAAGCCCGGCAATTTCACCAGCTTGCAGGAAATGACCGAGTCGACGCAGTTGGCCGAGGCCATCTTCTGGATGTGTCGCAGCCCGTCGGCCGCCAACCAGGCCTTCAACGTAATCAATGGCGACCTCTTCCGCTGGGAAACGATCTGGCCGCGCATGACCGAACACTTCGGCCTGAAGCCCGGCCGCGTCAGGCACTTCTCGCTGGTCAAGTGGATGGCCGACAAGGCGCCTGTGTGGGACGAGATCGTGCGCACGCACGGGCTGAAGCCCTACCCGATCGACCGCGTCGCCTCATGGGGTTTTGCTGATTTCCTCCTCGGCTGGGACTATGACGTCATCTCCTCGATGACCAAGATCAGGCAGGCCGGCTTCCAACGCATCGTCGACACGGAGGAGATGATTATCGCACAGCTCGCGGAGCACCGCGCGCTGAGGATCCTCCCATGACCGCAATGCTCTATGTGCGCTCGGTCGTGCCCGATCCGGCGGACAGACAAGCTTTCGACCAGTGGTATGGCGGCAACCATTCGCCACAGGGCCTGAGGCTGTTCAACTTCAGGCGCTACTGGCGCGGCTGGAGCCACCTCGACCCGTCAGTCCACTACGCCTACTACGAGCTCGACAATGCGGCACACTACGATGCCATCGTCGAGACGCCGGAATTCGCGGCCATGGTGGCGGACTTCACCGCAACGTGGAATGGAAAGGTGACGCGCGAGCGCGACGTCATCACCGTGTCGGACAGTTTCCAGCCGACCACCGCGACCTGAAACGCGGCGGGACGTGCGCTAACGCAGGTCCTTCATCGTGCCCTCGGTGGGCAGCGTCTCGATTGCCGCGAGCGCCTCGACAGCCAGCCCCATGCTCAAGCCTTCAGCCAGAAGACGTTTGATGCGCTGGGTCAGCGCGTGGCGTGCATAACGACCCGTCAGGGTCGGCTTGGCGGCGATACCGCGCGCCAGTTCCATCGCCCGGTCCAGCAGGCGGTCAGCAGGGAGGACTTCAGCTACCGCGCCATACTCCTTGGCCTCCGCTGCCGACAGCGCCTGTCCTGTCAGGAGGAAATAGCGGCCGCGGTTCGAACCCAGCACATCCGGCCACACGATATGCGCGCCGTCGCCCGGCACGATGCCCGACATGAAATGTGGCGCATCCTGGAAATAGGCGGTCTCCGAGGCCAGAACGATGTCGTTGAGCACCGGAATTTCCGGATGGAAGATGGCCGGCCCATTGACGGCGCTGATGATCGGCACCTCGATGTCCATCAGGTTGTTCAGAAGCCTGCGGCCTTCCCAGAAGACGACGTCCCAGTCGCCGGCGGTCGACAGTTTGAAGCTGGCCGCGTCGATGCCGGTGCACCACGCGTCACCGGTGCCTGTCATGACCACGACCTTGTTGCCGCGATCCGCGCCGATGTCGGCGAACAGGCAACCCAGTTCGTCATGCGCCTCGGCGCTCCAGATGAGCGACCCACCATTGGTGCCCAGACGGACGAGCAGAATGCCGTCCTCGTCGCGTGTCAGCCCGGCGTTGCGATACTTTGTCTTATACTCCGCGAACTTGACTTGGCTCATTGGCATGGATCGCCCTCCCCTTGCTCTCACTAGGCTGCATTGCCCTTCGGCTTCGCCGCGTTCGTAGTGGAATCGTTCCGGGCGACCGCCGCAATCTCGTCGGAATTCAGCTGCGTGTATTGCTGGAGCACGTCGCTGGTATCCTCTCCCAGCTTGCGGCTCGGCGGAATGGTCATCGCCTCGATACCGTCGAAACGGATCGGCGTCTGTTGCACAATGATCCGCCCGATCTCGGGATGGTCCTGATACTGGAGCGCGCCTCGCTCATGCATGTTGCGGTCGACCACCACTTCATCGAGATCACGAACGGGCGCACATGGAATATTGTGGCTCATCAGGTGCGCGAAGATGTCTGCCTTCGTCCGCGTCTTCGTCCATTCCGACACGTATTCGTCAACCAGATCCATGTGAGCGACACGCGACCGCAGATCGACAAATCGCGGATCGTCCGCCAGGTCGTTCCGGTCCATGGCAATCACCAGCGAACGCCACTGCGCTTCGCCGACACATAGGACGGCGATCCAGCCATCTGCGGCCGGGTAAACGTTGTAGGGCGATTCCGCGAGCCCGCCGTGGCGGTTGCCTGTGCGTGGGGGTATGCCTTGACCGTGGCCGCCCCAGTGCATGCCAAGGCTCGAACTCAGCGATGCATAGACAGCATCCTGCATGGCCACTTCAACGCGCCTCGCCTCGCCGGTACGCTCGCGATGGAATAACGCTGTGGCGATTGCCGAATGCAGATGGATGCCGGCAAAGAAGTCGCAGAGCGCCGGTCCCGCCTTCACCGGCGGCCGGTCAGGAAAGCCGGTTGTCGCCATCACACCGGAGATCGCCTGCACCGTCAGGTCCATCGCCAGATACTTCTGATACGGCCCCGTGCTGCCGAAACCGGAGCTGGCCGCATAGATCAGCCGTGGGTTCAGTTTCTGCAGATCGGCGAAGCCGAAACCGAGCTTCTCCATCGTGCCCGGCGAGAAGTTTTCGACCAGAACATCAGCCGTCATGATCAGGTCGAGGAAGGCCTTGCGGCCAAGCTCCGATTTGAGATCGAGACAGATCGATTTCTTGGCGCCGTTCAGCATGGCAAACGGCAGCGCCGCCCCACCGACCACGCCGCGGCGGCGCAGCGGCTCGCCCATTGGCGGCTCGATCTTGATGACCTCGGCGCCGCCAAGCGCCATCAGGTAAGTGGCATACGGCCCGTTATAGATTTGGCTCAGATCGATAATTCGGATGCCCTCGAACGGATATGTGGTCAAGACATGCACCATGACGTTGAAGGCACTTTGCGAGAGGCCGTTTCTGGATGGATTAGATCGCTACGCATGGCCCCAATGGTCCATTGGCGCTCCGGCGACCGGGGAGCGCAGGCATGCGATCGATGGCATCGTCAGCGAGCCGAGGAAGACGGTGCGCATGTCCGGTCCGCCGAAGGCTATGCTTGACAGGTTCGAGAGGCGCGATCCCCTGCTGTTGACGATCATGTCGCGGGTCAGTTTGCCGGCGGCGTATGTCGCCGACATCTCGGCGAAGAAGGCGGGATCGCAGTCCTCGAAGACGACCGTCCAGCTCAGATCCGGCTGCATCCGAATGATGCGGTTCGACACCGGGCAGACGATCCACAGACAGCCCTCGGCGTCGAAGGCCATGCCATCAGGGAATGTTCCGGGCGGGAACTCGATGGACGTCTTCTCAGACAGGCTGCCATCGGCGCCGAGCCTGAAGCGCGTCGTGCGACAGGCGAATGTCTCGTTGACGTAAAGATGCTGCCGATCGGGCGAGATGCGCAGTTCGTTTGTCCAGGTGAGACTGTCGGCGACGATGCGCGCCGAGCCCCCCTCGATCAGGATGATCGTGCCGGTCTTCTCGTCGCCGGAAAAATGCGCATGGCCGCGCGTGGCGGCGCTGACGGTGACCCAGATGCGATCTCCGTCGGTCATCACGAAGTTTGCAGGCGGGACCTTGTAGTCCCCCACCGCTGTCAGGAACGGTTCAGCAGGACCCTGTTTTCCGACGCGCCAGATACCGCCCTGCACGCCAAGATTTGCGAACAGGAACGATCCGTCCGGCATCAGCGCGATTCCGTTGGGAAGGAAGCCGTCCGCGATCAGCGGCGCCTCGACTGCGGCACTCACCGCACCGTCTGCCGCAATGTGCGCGATGCCAACCGTCCAGTCTGGCGTGAACAGCTCGCCTGCCCTCGATGCGATCACGCATTCAGGGCGGTTCAGGCCGCTCCCGACCACAGTCAGGCTATCAACGGACAATCGTTCAGCCACTGCATCCATCCCGTCATTCACACGCTGCGAAAGGCCACCTTGGTTCCCGGCCTGTTCGTCGCAAGGTCGATCATTGAACCGTCCCTGCATCCGGGCAAGGGCTTTGCGATGGCGGCGGGGCAAAGCACCTTTACGTGGCACGGCGCGGGCACCCGACCTGCAACCGGCATCGCCGGTCTAGCTGCCGCGGCCCTTGTGGAACCTCTCGTCCGCCGCATGCTTGGCGAACATCTCCTGCGCGGCGACCTGGCGCTTTTCCTGATAGGTCTTGGCGTTCTGCTGCAACGACTCCCAGCTCTTGATCCGGTTGGCATTGACCCCGCTGAAGTGCGGCATCACGTAACGCGCGTAGAGTTCGTACGATTTCTTGGTCTGATCCCAGTCCGCCCAGTCGACGTGCTGGTGCAGGAACGCGCCGAACTGGCCCTGTTTGCCCTGCAGACGCTCGATCATCTCGATCGCGTCGTCCGGCGTTCCGATGACCGCGCGCTTGGAGCGGATCAACGCGTCGACGGGATCCATGCCGCCCGGGTCGAACGGCTGCGGCGCAACGCAGGAGTAATACTTGATCCAGCGCTCCAGGCCGTAGCGCACATTCTCGCGCGCCTGTTCCGGCGTCTCGGCAATGTGCATCGGCGCGACCAGGCGCAGCCGGGAGCGGTCCATCGTGTTGCCGTGCTGCGCTGCCATCTCCTCGGCGATCTTCCAGTTCTCGCCCAGCACGTTGAAGCCGCCGACATCGGTGGCCGCGACGCAAAGCATGGAGAAGCCGTACTGACCGGCGACACGCCCGCCAGATGGCGTACCAGAGCTGGCAACCGCGAGTTCGGGATAGGGTTGAGTAAACGGCAAGATCTGCAGACGGGCATTCTCCAGCGTGAACCAGTCGGTGCGCTGGGTTACCGTTTCGCCCTTGAGCAGACGCAGGATGACTTCCACCGCTTCGGTCATCATCTGGCGTGTGCGCGACGGGCTGATGCCCAGCATCGATGCGTCTTCGACTAGCAGACCGGGCCCGAGACCAAATGTGGCGCGTCCACGTGTCATGTGGTCGAGTTGCACGATGCGGTTCGCCACCATCAGCGGGTTGTGATACGGCAGCGTGATGACGCCTGTGCCGAGCCTGATCCGGCGCGTCACCTCGGCCGTCGCGGCAATCATTAATTCCGGCGACGAGATGGTTTCGAGCCCGCCGGAATGGTGTTCACCAAACCAGTATTCGTCATATCCTAACTCGTCGGCGATGCGCGCCAGCTCGATGTCCTGGCGCAGGCCGATCGTCGGATTTTCGACCGGGTTGTGGAACGGCGCGAGGAAGATGCCGTGACGGAGAGGGATTTTGACGTCGTGCATGGACATTACCGATCAAGGGAGGAACGTCCAGAACAGGCGAACCAGACACTCCGATATTCCAGCCGGTCACCCGTCGGTGCAACCCGAAGGCGCTGTCTATCTCGTAACGCTGCATTGCGACCGGGGCGGACTGATCAAATTGATGCGCCCCCCGACGCTGCCTAGAGTCAGGCTTACAACAGAAACGGCGAATGGAATTTCCAGCAATGTCGGAGCTCACCGACCGATCCTCTAGCGGGCCAGAACTCGATACCGAAGCGCTCAGGCGTTGCTTCGGTCAATACGCTACGGGCGTGACGGTCATGACAGCGAGTGTCGATGGCGAACCGGTCGCAATGACTGCCAACTCGTTCACCTCCGTATCGCTGGAGCCGCCGCTGGTGTCCTGGTCGATCAAGCGGACCAGCCAGAGCTATCCGAAGTTCCGCATCGCAGACGGCTTCGCAGTCAATATCCTGGCCGAAGACCAAGTTGACGTGTCGCGCAATTTTGGCCGCTCGGCAGGCGACAAGTTCACGGGAATGGCCTGGCGGCGCGGCGTCAACGGGCTGCCGATCATTGACGGGGCCGCGGCGCACTTCCAGTGCCGGGTCGTCGGCCAATATGACGGCGGCGATCACCTGATCATTCTTGGTCGCGTGCTTGCGTTCGAGCGTTTTGACCGCAAGGTCCTCCTGTTCGCGCAGGGCCGATACGCCGTCGCCCGCGATCACCCCGCAATGCAACCATCCGTCGCGGCGGCGGTCGCGCGCGGCCCCTCAGAGGACTTCATCGCCGGCCTCATGTATCGCGCCTATGGCGGACTGGCGGAACGGATGGAGGAAGTCCAGCGCGAGCAGGGTTTTACTCCCACCGAAGCGCGCATTCTGGGCGCGGTGGCGACATTTTCGGATTACACGATCAGGCAGCTGATGCCGGAACTCTATCTCGGCGAGGCGGCAACGCAGACCGCCTTTGCCAGCCTACAGGCCTCCGGCGTGCTGTCAATCGACGCTGCCGGCAAGGTCGCGTTCACGCAGCTCGGCGTGGCAAAGCTTGACGACCTGCTCGATGCGCTGCGCCGGCAGCAGGACGAGTTGCTCGACGGACTTCCCGACGGTGATGTCGAAGCCGCCCGTCGACTTTTCAGGCAGGTCATCGAGCGGTCGCGGCGGCTGTCGGCCAAAGGATGACAGCTCCGAGATCAGAGGCCCATGTAGGCACCCTGCACCTGCGCATTGTCTTTCAGCTCAGCCGAAAGACCCGTCATCACGATGTTGCCGTGGTCGATCACATAGCCGCGGTCGGACACATCCAGCGCCTCGCCGACATTCTGCTCGACCAGCAGGACCGTCAGATTTTCGCGCGCCACGAGTGACCTGATGGTCTCGAACACGCGCTCGGTCATGACCGGCGACAGGCCGACGGAGGGTTCGTCCAGCATCAGCAGCGCCGGGCGCGACATCATCGCGCGCGCGATCGCACACATTTGGCGCTCGCCGCCTGACAGGTGTCCGGCAAACTGACCCTGCCGCTCACGCAGGATCGGGAAGATGTCAAAAATCTCCTCCAGCCGCTGCTGCAAGCCGGCGCGGGCGCGCTGCGGGAAGGCGCCTAGACGCAGGTTCTCCAACACGGTCATGAACGGGAACAACCGCCCCCCTTCCGGCACCATCGCCAACATCTTTTCGGGACGCTCGTGAGCGGGCATGTTGGTGATCCGCTCGCCCTTGAAGAAGACCTCGCCCGACCGTGGCTTGACCAACCCGGCGAGCGTCGAGATCAGCGTCGTCTTACCCGCGCCATTGGCGCCAACGATGGACACAACCTCCGCCTGATCGGCATAGAGCGACACGTCGGTCAACACGTCAGCTTCGCCATAACCAGCTACGATCGATTGAACGTCGAGAAGACGGCTCATTGCTTTTTCTTCCCAACGTAAGCCTCGACCACGACAGGGTCCTGCAACACGCTGTCCGCTCCACCATCGGCGATCATCTTGCCCCTATCGAGCACGAGAACGCGCTTCGAGAAGATGCGGACCACCTTCAGATTGTGCTCGATGACGATGATTGTCTGACCGTCCGCATTGAGCGCGAGCACGAGGTCGACGATGCGGGTCACTTCGGTCTGGTTCAGGCCGGCCATGACCTCGTCGAGCAGCAGGAGGCGCGGTTCCAGCCCGAGCGCGCGGGCAACCTCTAACCGTCGCCGTTCGCCGAGCGTGAGGTGGCTTGCCTCTTCCCTCGCCCGCGATGCCAGCCCGACACGTTCCAGCGCTGCGTAGGCCCAGTCGGCAGCATCGGCTATGCGCGGGTGCCGCAGGAACGTCCCGATCATCGCGTTTTCTAGAACGGTCAGCGATGTGAGCGTCTGCGAAATCTGGAAGGTTCGGCCAAGACCAAGCCAGGCGCGCTGGTTCGGACGATGGCCGGTTATGTCAGTCCCGTCGAAGACGACCTTCCCCGCTGATGGCGCCAGTTGCCCCGTCAGGATGTTGAAAAGCGTCGTCTTGCCGGCCCCGTTGGGGCCGATGAGGCTCAGGACATCGCCTTCACCGAGCGCGAACGACACGTCGTTGACCGCCGTGAGCCCGCCAAATCGTCTGGTGACGCCTTCGACGCCGAGATGGATCGCACTCATCGCTTGGGCCTCCAGGCGGCATAGCCTTGCTTGAGAGCACCGAAGACGCCCTTCTTCATGTAGAGCGATCCCAGGATCAGGATGATGCCGAGGACTATGAGGTTGCCGCCGGGTATGGCGCTGCCGATGAATGCGCGCAGCCAGTAGTCGAGCGGCACGAGGATCAGCGCGCCAAGCAGCGGCCCGTAGATCGTGCCGATCCCACCGATCAGGGCTATGAGCGCAATCTTCACGCCGACGTCGAACAGCGACAGCAGGCCGGCCGGCTCGACGATGCGGACATACATCATGAAGAACACGCCGCCGACGCCTGTGAGAGCCGCACTGATCGCCATGCCCTTGAGCTTGGTGCGCATGATCGGGATGCCAGACGCCTCGGCTGCCTTGTCATTGTCGCGCACGGCCTGAAGGTAATAGCCCAGCCTGCTGCGCAGGATAACGATCGACACCACCAGCGTCGCCGCCAGGTAACCCAGGAACAGCGCGGCGTAGGCCCAGCGCTGCGTGAAGATCATGTTCTCCAGCCCTGCCCGGTATGGGATCGTCAAACCGCTCGCACCGCCAGTGACCGTCTTCCAGTGCATGGCGAACGCGATCGCAACCTCGGTCAGAGCCATCGTGGCGATGGCGAAGAAGGGTCCGCGCAGGCGGAAGACCGGCCAGGACACGACAGCCGCAACCGCGGCGCTCAGCACCATCGCCGGCAGGATCGAAATCCACGGCGAGATGTCGAAGTGCTTGTAGAGATTGCCCGCCGTGTAAGCGCCGATGGCGAAGAACACACTGTGCGCAATGGAGAACTGTCCCCCGAAGCCGCCGATGATGTTCCAGCTCACAGCCAGACCACCGAACAGCAGCGCCATCGTCAACAGGTTCAGATAGAAGAACTGACCCGACAACAGGTAGATCGCGAGCGCAATCGCGGCGACCACGCCGATGAAGATCGGCAGCTCCTTCGAGACGGTCCAGATGTCGTCGGTGGCGCGACGCTTGGTCGAGGCGCCGGCATGCATATGGCCCGACTGGGCAAGATCAAGATTGCTCACGGAGACCTACCTCTTCAGCGCCAGCCTGTCCGAACAGACCCGACGGCCGGATCAGCAACACCGCGATGAACACGATGAAGATCACGGCGTGCTTCAGCTCCGGATCGATGTAATAACCAGCGAATGCCTCGGTCAGCCCGACGATGAATCCGCCGACGAACGCGCCGAGCACGCTGCCCAGGCCGCCGAGGACGACGACTGCAAAGGCGGCCATGACGAAGTTGCCGCCGATCTGGGGCGACAGCGTATAGATCGGCGTCAACAGAACGCCCGCCAGCCCGGCCAGCCCAGTGCCGATGCCGAAGCTCCACATGAATGTGCGCTCGACATTGATACCCATCAGCTGCGCTGCCTTGCGGTCCTGCGCGACAGCCCGGATCGCCTGCCCGAATGTCGTCTTGGCGAGGTAGAGGCCGAGCGCGCCTGCCGCGACCATCGAGGCCAGCAGGATGATCAGCCGCGTCGCCGAAAACTGGATGCCCGCGATCGTCAGCGTGATCTGCGAGAACGGGGTATTCATGCTCATGCCAACGCCGCCCGTGATGGCCAGAACAATGTTCTGGATCAGCAGCAGCAGGCCGAAGCTCGCGAACACCTGCATCATCGGTTCGTTCTGCAGCGGGCGCATGACCAGCCAGTAGATGATCATGCCGAGAACGGTCAGAGCCGGCACGACGATAAACGCGCCGGCATAAGGGTCGAGGCCCATGGTGGTGTAGCCGAGGTAGGCGCCATACATGCCCAGCATCAGGAACTCTCCCTGCGAGAAGTTCACGATGCGGATGACGCCGAAGATCAGGTTGAGGCCAACGCTGACCAGGGCATAGGTGCCGCCGAGCAGAAGTCCCAAGGCGACGACATTGAAGAACTGATCCATAGCAATATCCGTATGGAAACCCATCGACGCCTGGTCAAGACGTCGATGGGCTTGCTGAAGGGATGCCTCAGCGGTGCTTAAGGACGGGCGAGCTTGATCATGGAGACGCCATCGAGGACGGCCTCCTGCGGCCACACGACGGTCGTGCTGTCGCCCTGCCACTGGTAGGTCACCGCCTGCCCTCTGGTGTTCTGCATGTTCTCGTCGAACTTCACGCCGTAGCCGGTGGTAAACGAACCCATTGGCAGATCCATCGCCTTGGCGGCTGCCATTAGCGCCTCGACCGACATATCGCCATTGGTCGCTTCGATCGCCTTGAACAGGATCTGCATGCCGACATAGCCGTTGATGCCGGCGTTGCCGATCGACGGCACCTTGTACTTGTCGACATAGGCCTTGTTCACTTCGTCCGAGCCCGGCGCATACTTCTGATTGATCGCCTGACGCGGGAAGGTGACGACCAGGATGCCTTGCAGATACTCGGCGCCGACGGCCTTCAGCGTGTCCGGGGAGTCGCCCAGGCCGATGACGATCGTTGCCGCCGGCTTGAAGTTGCGCTCGCGCATGGTGCGCAGCAGCAGGTGGGTGTCGACGACGTAGCCGGAGATGATGAAGATGTCCGGGTTGGCCTGCTGTGCGCGCAGGATCGAGTCGGTCAGGTCGACTGCCGACGCCTTGTGCCCGGCAACCTGCACGGTCGCGCCTTCCGCCTTCATCAGGCGATCGACTTCGGTCGCGATCGACGTGCCGTAGTTGGAGTCTTCGTGTTCAACCCAGATCTTGAGTTCGTTCACCGGCTTGCCGATCTCGGCGGCAAGCTTTTCCTTGCTGACCTGCGCCGCCTGCATCGCGTAGTACGCGGCGCTCGGCCCGGTTCGCAGGAAGTTCGGCAGGCCGCGTGTGGTCAGGTCGACCGCAAGCGCATTCGTCTCCCAATACATCTTGTTGTAGTTCACCGCAGCTTCACTCGCGGCCTGCGAAATGAACGACGCGATCGTGCCGGAGATGATGTCGACATTGTCGACGGTTGCGAGCTTGTCGACGGCAGCGATTGCCTCCTGAGCGTTCGTCGCGTCGCCGCGGATAATCTGGACCTTCTTGCCCAGCACGCCGCCCTTTGCATTGACCTCGTCTGCGGCCAGTTCATACCAGTTGGCAAGATCGTTGCCGAGAACGGCCATGCCGCCGGTGTTCGGCGTAATGGCGCCGATCTTGATGGTGCCTTCCTGCGCAACGGCGATCGTGGCCATCCCGGCGCTCACGAGGGCAGCGAGAACGCTCGCCTTGATCAACTTCTTCATTCGGTTCCTCCCCAAAAGAAAACGTGGTGGTTGTCCAGCTTGTGGCCGGTTGAAAACCTGTCGGGCCTCATGCCCATTTTTACGAACTGGCTTCACCCAGGCCGTGGTAGAAAGCGAGACGCCATCGATGGTCATCTGGTGACAATCGGAGGTTAACATGCCGGTTTCCACACGCTATCGCTCTTCATGCAAAGGTCCGTTACGAGGGGGTATGTTCCGGCCGGTGCCAACGGACTGCGCCGTAACCTGAAGCGATCAGCCGGCTTCCGAAGAGGACAGATGGCTGGCGAAACTCACAAGACTCAAGAGTGCCATGATGGGCATCAACAGGGCGACAGCGGTTACCAGGTCGCCAAGCAGATTCCCCAGTATGCTGGCCAGCAACCCCAGCATCATCTGGGTGAACCCAAGAAGCGATGAAGCCGCTCCCGCCACATGCGGGACCTGTTCCAGGGACGCAGCCGTCATGACCGGCATGATGAAAGCCAGGCCGAACGAGTAGATCCCGACAGGCAGGAGAACCTGCCACAGGCCGGGCGTCACAACGAGCAGGCCTAGCATGCCGACGCAGCCTATCGCGATGAGCACATAACCGTGAACGACCACCGTTGTCGCCGAACTTCGCGCAAGCACTCTGCGGGCCACGACGGAGCCCGCCAGATAGCCGACCGGGTGAGTCAGGATAGCCACGCCAAACTCGAGAGGCGACAGGCCAACCACCCCCATGAGAACCGACGGCAGCAGGGTGCTGTTGGCGTAGACGACACCGACAAGAGAGCCGGTGCACAGCGCTGGCGCGACGAATGCTCGGCGGGAGAGGACATCGCGATATGACAGCCACCATTGCCGGGGCCGCAGACCTGACCAGTTCCGGTGCACTGTCTCCACGACGAATAATGCACATGTCAAAATTAGAACCGCCCCGTAGGCCGCCATCAGGACGAACACAGACCGCCAGCCGAACAATGTCGTTGCTGTGCCGCCAACAATCGGGGAGATCGCAGGCGCCACTGCGGTCACCATCGTTAGGGTCGAAAAGACGCGCGCCGCTGATTTTCCAGAATGAAGATCGCGCACAAGCGCCCGTGACACCGACATGCCAACCGCAGCGCCGACACCCTGCACGAAGCGGGCAACCATGAGAGTGTCGACAGACGTTGCCAGGTAGGCCGCAACCGTCGCCAGGCAGAAAGCCCCGAGGAAAGCATTGATCGTGGCCTTGCGTCCGACGGCATCGGAGATCGGCCCAACGAAGAGCTGGGACACGGCGAAGCCGCCGAAGAAGGATGCCAGCGTAAGATTGATCGACGCCGTCGTCGTCGACAGATCGGCAGCGGCGGCGGTAATCGCCGGCGCATAGAGATACATCGACATCGGCCCAACGGCCGACAGCATGCCACCCATCAAACTCAGCCGCAGCTCGTTCATGGGTGCGCCGTGACCACCGCGACGCTCCTGCCGCGCTGCCGGCGCCGCTAGATGCCCATCTCCTTGGCGATGATGCTGCGCTGGATCTCGTTGGCGCCGCCGCCGACCATGCCGTGCTTGGCCTCGCGGAAGTAACGCTCCATGTCGAACTCCGGCACTTGGCCATAGCCGCCCATCGACTGCATGCCGTTGAAGGCGATCTTGAAGGCCGTGTCGACCGCGAAGACCTTGGCCATCGAGACTTCCTTCAGCGCATGTTCGCCACGCGCCAGCATCGTCGCCGCGTTGTAGACAAGCAGTCGTGCTGCGGCGAGTTCGTACTCATTCTCAGCCATGCGATGTTTGACGACCTGGAACGAGGAGAGCGACTTGCCAAACTGCTTGCGGTCCTTGGTGTAGCGAATGGTGTCATCGAGCGCGGTTCTCGCGTTGCCGACGTAGGAGGCGGCGAGGCTCATCCGCTCCAGCTGAAGATGCTTGCCGATGACCTTCCAGCCCTCGCCCACCTTGCCGAGCGTATTGGAGACGGGAACGCGCACGTCGTCGTAGAAGCACTGCGTGGTTCCGAGGCTCTTGCGCACGATCGTGTCGAGCTTGCGGATTTCCAGGCCTGGCGTGTCGTTCGGGACAAGGATCGTGGTGAGACCATCGTAGCGCTCCTCACTTGTGCGAGCCATCAACACGATCGTCGTGTTCTTGTGATGGGCGCCCGAACACCACATCTTGGCGCCGTTGATCACCCAGTGGTCGCCATCACGGACCGCCTTTGTCGACGCAGCGGCGGCATCCGAACCGGCGCCGGGCTCGCTGATCGAGATCGCGAAGCGCTGATCGCCCTTGAGGAATGACGGGATGTACTTCTCCTGCTGCTCCTTTGTTCCGTAGGTCGCCAGATTGTGCGCCGTGAAGATCATCTGCATGAAGCAGGCAGCGGTATCCAGGCTGAACTTGGCGATCTTCTCGCAGAAGATCGCGTACATGATCGGATCGAGACCCATTCCGCCCAGCTTTTCCGGCAGCAGTATGCCCAGCCACCCCTCCTTGGCGACCTTGTAGTAGATCTCTTCGGGGAACTGGCGGCTGGCGTCGTGCTTGCGCGTATATTCCCGGCCGACCTCCTTCTCCATGAAACGGTCGAGCGTATCGAGCCACATCTGTTGTTCTTCAGTATGCCGAAAGTCCATGGTGATGCTCCCGATTAGTCGCCGGCTGCCGCCGATTTGTCGTTCTGGTTGTACACTGGCGCCCGCTTCTCCAGGGTCGACACGACCCCCTCACGGAAGTCGGCGCCATATTGGAGGGTGGCGGTGGCCCAATAGCTGGCCGACATCGAGGCTGTGAAATCGACGTCCCACGAGCTTCGAAGAAGATGCTTCGTCGCCTCCAGCGCCTTGCGCGGCCAGCCACCGATGCGAGTCGCGAGCGCGAGCGTCTCGCTCTCGAGCGCAGCGTCATCGACGACATGATTGACCACGCCGAGCGCCAATGCCCGCTCCGCGGAAATGAGGTCGCCCGTGAAGGCCAGTTCGGCGGCGATACCGGAGCCGACCAGCCGGGGAAGCAGATAGGCTCCCCCATTTCCCGGCGCGAGACCGAGTTTTATATAGGTCTCGCCCATCTTCGCGGAGCGTGCCGCGATACGCATATCGCAAGCCAGAGCGAGGTCGAATCCGCCTGCGGTGGCCGCACCGTTGAGCGAGGCGATCGTCGGTATGCGCAGGTTACGCAAACGCGGCGAGACCGGCCCCAGCAGGCGCGCGTTGAACGGCTCCTCCTCGATCCTCATGCGCTCGTCGAGATAGGTCTTCATTGCGCCGAGGTCCGCGCCGGCGCAGAATGTCTTGCCCGCGCCTGTCAGCACCAGCACGCGGGTGCTCAGGTCTGCATCGACACGATCGAAACAGTGCAGGACGTCGCGGATCAGTTCCGGCACAACGCCATTGCCATGCTGCGGACGATTGAGGGTCAGCCGCGCCACACCATCGGCGATGCGGTCGAGGTAGAGCGTCTCGTAGTCGGCAATCCGTTCCATCGCAGCCATCCCTCCCCGCCTAGCGGTCCTTGCCGCCGCCAACGACCTTGCTGGTGTATCCGGCCCAGTGGACCTCCCGCATTTCGCGGCGCTGCACCTTGCCGTAGCCGCTGACGGGCAAGTCATCGCGGAACTCGACGGACTTCGGCTTCTTGTAGCTGGCCAGGCTGCCGAGGCAGTGGTCGACAACCTCTTCCTTGCTCAGCGAGCGGCCCGGCTCGGGCACGATGACGGCGTGTACCGCTTCGCCCCAGTAATCGTCGGGAACCCCGAACACGACGGCGGTGCTGATGTCGGGGTGCGTGACCAGCACCTCCTCGATTTCACGCGGATAGATGTTGTTGCCGCCGCTGATGATGACGTCCTTGGCGCGATCGAGCAGGTAGAGGTAGCCATGCTCGTCGACCTTGCCGATGTCGCCGGTATGCAGCCAGCCGCCTGCAAGCGTCTCCGCTGTCGCGTCGGGATTGTTCCAGTAACCGAGCATGACGACATCGCCGCGGGCAACCACCTCGCCCATCTCCCCGGTCGGCAATTCCTTGTCGTCGGATCCGACGATGCGCATTTCAACATCGGTGCGGATTGCGCCGGCCGACCCGACGCGGGGGTCGCCGCTCTCCATGAAACGGACGTGCTCTTCCGGGCGCAGCCCGGTGATGGTGATCGGCGCCTCGCCCTGTCCGTAAATCTGCGAGAAGACCGGCCCGAAAACCGTGTGCGCCTTGCGCAGGTGCTCGACATAGATCGGCGCGCCGCCGTAGCAGATCGATCGCAGAGAACTCAGATCGTAGGAGCCCGGGACGAACTCCTCGGTCGCCTTGACGATCTGGGTTGGCGCCAGGAACGCGATGTGACCAATCTTCAACTCGTCGATCGTGCGGAACATTTCTTGCGGATCGAAGCTGGCGCCGTGCAGGATCACATTCTGCGCACCCCGCGCGATGGCCGGCATGGCGACAATGCCGCTGCCATGGGACAGGGGCGCCGCGTGCAGAACCCCCTCGCCGCGGCCGATGTTATGCACATCCGCGAGATAATTCATGATGACGGTGCGGATGGTGCGATGGTTCCATGTCGCACCTTTCGGCTTGCCGGTCGTACCTGACGTGTAGAACAGCCAGGCAAGAGCCTCGGGGCCCACGTCCGCATGTGAGGAGAGCGCGTTCGATGGATCGAGAAGGTCGTCGAAGGCAGCCGCGCCGCCACGTTCCGTCAGGCAGAACCGCAGTGGCAGGTCCGCGAACAGCGGGGCATGTTCCTCGATGCCATCTGCATATTCCGGGCCGTAGATCAGCGCCTTGGTGCCTGAGTTGCCGGCAATGTAGGCAATCTCCTTGGTGTGCAGTCGCGCATTGACCGGCACAACGACGAGCCCTGCGGCAAAGCAGCCGAAGATCACTTCGAGAATGCGCGGGCTGTTGGCCAGCACGAAGCCGACGCGATCGCCCTGGTTCAGGCCGCGTGCGAGGAGGTTGCCGCCAATGGCCAGCGCGCGCTGGTCGAACTGGGCGTAGGTGTGAAGTTCGTCGCCCCAGCGGATTGCCGGATCCGCGCCATTGTATTTGGCGGCCTTGGCGAGAAATGCGTAGGTGTTCATCGTCAATATCCGACCTCTCCGGAACGCGGCTGCGCTCCGGCGTCAAACTGAGTTGAAGTCATCTCGTCGATCGCCGCTCCGCTGAAGCAAGGCGTCGTCGATCGTCAGGCAAGCTCGAACCAGGCGACCGCGCGATCGGCTCCGGGACCCTGGGGCGGCTTGCCGAACGTGACAGGCGCGTCGCAGGCATATTGTGACCAGTCGCCGGACGTGCCCGGCTTTAGGCGCGCCATCAGTTGCACGCCCTCTTCAAGCTTCACGATGCCGAGCCCGTAGGGCAGCTCGGCTTCGAACCCCGCCGGCGGGATGCCACGCACGACGGTGTAGCTGTGCAGCGTGCCTTTGCCCGAAGCCTCGACCCATCCGAGATCGTTGGAATGGCACTTGGTGCAGCGGTGGCGCGGGTAGAGCATCTTGTTCTTGCAGGCATTGCACGACTGGATCAGCAACTTGCCGTCGGTCAGCCCGCCCTGGAACGTCTTGACGATGTCGCTCATTGCACGTCTCCCTTCTCGATGCGCTCGAGCAGAAGAACCTGAGCGTCCATGTAGCTGCCGCCAGAACCGCCAATGATGCCACGCCGCGCGTTCTGGATCTGACGGGGCTTTTCGGCGCGGCCGAGAAGCTGGCGAACGCCCTCGATCAACAGCGCAAGTCCGCCGCCGACGCCGGTGTGGCCGGCAGACAGCAAACCGCCATTGGTGTTCATCGGGAATTTTCCGCCGGGCGACGTCGCGCCGGACCGGAACCAGCGCGCTGCTTCGCCTGGAGGACATAGGCCCATACCCTCGGCACCGATCGTGGTCACGGCTGCGTAGGAATCGTAGATCTGGGCGAAGTCGGCGTCCTTGGCGCCCCAGGCCGAATGCTCGTAGGCCCGGTCGGCAGCGATCTTCCAGCCGAGCTGCCCAGCCTCGAGTTCCTGGCCGAGGCTGTAGTGGCTGACGCAGCCGCCGGAACCCGCAATACGCACCCAGCTATCTGATTTGCGCTTGGCGTTCTCGGCCGTCGTCATCACGAACGCAGCCGCGCCGTCGGCCAGCATCGGGCATTCCTTGGCGCGCACCGGATCACTGACCAGCTTGGAGGCCATGATCTCTTCGATCGTCAGCGTCTTGTCGCGATACATCGCATTCGGGTTGAGGTTGGCCCACTTGCGGAAGGCGACGCAGACCGACGCCATGTCCTCGGGCGTGGAGCCACTTTCGGCCATGTAGCGCTGGGTGATCAGCGCGCCGATCGCGTTGAAGGTGATGCCGCTCGGCTGTTCCCACTCCTTCGGGATGCCGTTCATGGTCAGCATGGTGACCATCTCGGTCAGGTCGGCAGAACCCCAACGTTCGGCCTGCAGCACCAACACGTTCTTGGCATGGCCGGAGGCGATAAGACCTGCGGCGATGCGCACCGCGTTGTCGCTGGTGGACCCACCTGAATGAACCATGAAGTTGGACTTGGCCGCTTTCGACAGCCCCAACTCCTCGACAAGACGCGAGAAGATCAGGTCGGCCTGGTCGGCAAACGAATGCAGACACGGGATCAACACTATCGTATCGATCTCGTCGTGCTTCAGGCCGGAATCGGCGAGGGCGCGGCTGGCAACTTCGACCAGATCACCCATGAAGGTGCGGTTGGGATAGCGGCCGGACGGAATCTCGCCGACGCCGATGAAAACCGGGTCATTGGGCGACCGTGCATCGGTCGATAGCTTTGGCTGGGCACTTGTCATTTCGTCACCTTCAAGCAGTCTTCTTCCGGGCGAGCATCGTCTGGATGAAGGTCATCACAGTTTCGTCGCGTTGATTGAGAATGGTGTAGAGCATCGAGATCGTTCCGTATTTCGGGCTCTTCGATCCGTCTGCTTCCTTCAGTTCGGCGCGCACATGCAGCGTGTCGCCCGCCATGACCGGCGCCAGCGCCCGCATCTCGTCGATGCCCTTGAGTGCAACGATCGCATTGCCGAGATAGCCAGAGAGACCGACCAGCCCGACGCCGAAGGTGAAGGTCAGCGGGCCATGCCCGATCCTGGTGCCGAAGCGGGTCTCCTTGGCGAAACTTTCATCGACATGCAGCGGATAGAAGTCGCCCGTGAGGCCCGCGAAAAGATTGAAGTCCGCCGTCTCGACAGTCCTGCCGCGCGTGATGACAACATCGCCGACCGCAAAGTCCTCAAAGACTTTCTCCTGCGGGTCCGTGAACGTTCGTCCTGTCATGCTAGCTTCCGACCAATTCCAAATGCGCGACGACAATAGCTACACGTGTGCAGCCTCCGCGGACGGATGGACTGCTCATCGAGAACAGTGGTTGGGTGATACATTCCCCACGCCGCGATTGACTTCGGCGTGACTGGAATCTTGCACCTGCGACGCAATGGTGGAAGCGCTACCTGTGCAACGCTCCATTGCAATGCCAACGCCGAGACGAGGACGTCGCTCATCGGCTGAACACGCAGCGGCCGTTCGAGATCACGACGACATCCCGCTCGACAGCGCGCGTGCGGAACGCTGCGACATTTCCGTCGATCCAGATGTCAGTCGCAAAGGTGTCGCCGGCATAGGCGGGAGCGGTGAAGCGGCAGTCGATGCTGTGCATGCGCGCTGGCTCGCTGCCGCAGATCGCCTTCAAAAGCGCGTAGCCCGTCGCCCCATAAGTCGCGAGCCCGTGGAGAATCGGCCTGGCGAAACCCGCCGTGCGCGCGATCGTGGGGTCGACATGCAACGGATTGAGATCGGCACTCAGTCGATACAGGAATGCGGCCTGGGCGGTCGTCGGCACTGTGTACGTCGCGTCGGGTTCGCGAGACGGCATCTCATGCGGTCGCGGCGCGGACCTGGCGGGTCCACCGAAGCCGCCATCCGCGCGGCAAACCGCGGTGTGACCTACGGTGGCGAGAAGCTCGCCTGACGCAGCATCATGAATGGTGCGCTCGGACAACAGCAGCGCGCCTCGACCTGCGCCCTTGTCGATCACATCGACGATACGCGTGTGGCCGATCACTTCGCCTCCGGCTGGCAGCGGGGCGTGCAAGGCCAGTCTCTGCTCTCCGTGAAGCACGTGCCGGTAGTCGACGCCGGTATCGAGATCGCGCAGCCATTGGCCTGGCTGAGCGAGCACAACAGCGAGCGTCGGCAGCACCCTAAGGTGAGCCTCGTAGATAAAGGGCAACGCCGATGTGTCGTTGGCATCAGCGCCAACGCCGACACCGAGCGCATAGAGGATGACGTCGCTGGCGGAGTAGCTCTGCCGAACAGATGGAATCTTCAGGGCAAGGAGTTTGTCGTAGCTGATCGCCATCGCCGCGTTTCCAGCCGGCGTCTACGCCGGGTCGAACTCGGTCTGCGACGATGGCACGAAGGATTTCACCGCCGTGAAGCCGCCATCGACCGGAAGCACCGCGCCGGTGATGTAGGACGCCGCGTCGGAGAGCAGGAACGCGATAGCCTCGCCGATCTCCTCGGGTTGTCCTGCCCGGCCCATGGCGACCGAGTCGCGTAACGCGTCGCGAAACTGCGGCACGGCGATATAGCGCGCGGTCATCGGCGTTTCGATCATGCCGGGCGCAACCGCATTGACCCTGATGCCCCTGCCCGCCAGATCAGCCGCATAGGACCGCGTCAGTCCGACGACCGCATGTTTGGCTGCATTGTAGGCCGCGCGACCGGGCACGGCGATGAGGCCCGCAATCGACGCGACGTTGACAATGGCGCCGCCACCACCGGAGATCATTGACGGCGCAACAGCCTGGGTAAAGTTGTAGACACCGGTTTGATTGACCCCGATGATGTGTCGCCAATCATCTGGCCCCAGCTTCGCGGTGCTCACCTTCTGGCTGATGCCCGCGGCGTTTACCAGGTGATCGATGCGGCCCCGCCAAGCCACGACGTCGGCTGCGCATTGCGCCGCCGCGTCGTAATCCGACAAATCGCAGGCAAAGGATTTTGCATCGACGCCAGCGGCCGCCAGGTCCGCCGCCGCGCCATTCAGCGACGGGCCGGCAAGGTCGACGATCGCCACGGCCGCACCCATGCGTCCAACGACGTGAGCGGTCGCGAGGCCAATGCCGCCCGCGCCTCCGGTGATGATAGCAACTTTGCCCGGCATGTCAGCTCCGTGTAGTCGCCGAAACTCTGCCATGAGAGGCCGAACCTGGCAGCAGCGATGCCCGCAAAGCTTCGTTGCGCGATCGGGCTGTGATTTGGCTGGCCTCGGCGCTGAGTGCGGCTTCCAATAGGAAGCTGAACACCCAACCGGCATCGCGCGCATCCGCAAGAGAGGCAACGCCACCATGAGTTCGGTCCCCTTGTCCAAACCACATGTGCCATCTTTCGACGAGGCATGGCTCGCCAGGAACGCCGAGGCGCTGCTCATGCCGAACCGCCGTGTTGTGGACAGTCATTTCCACATGTGGGACTTCGGCGATCCGCCCTACTTCGGCAACAGCTACCGGCAGGATGCGCAAGCCGCCGGTATTGTGAAATCGATCTTCCTCGAATGCACCATGGGATACCGTGACAGCGGCCCTGCTGACTTCCGGACCGTTGGAGAGATCGAGTTCGCGGCGGCACAAGCAAAGCAATGGTCACTCCCCAATATCGCGGTCGCCAGCGCCATCGTCGGAATGGTCGACATGACGCTGGGCAGCGCCATTGAAGGCATTCTCGACGCGATGAAGTCGGCGGCGGATGGACGGTTCCGGGGCGTTCGCATTCGTGCCGCCCAAGACGACGATCCAGCCGTCGGCTACGGCGCCAATGGCGTGCCGGCCGGCTTTCTCCTTCAGCCGCAGACCCAGTCAGCGCTGAAGGTTCTGCAACGCGACGGTTGCTCGCTCGACGCCTACACCTTCCATACCCAGCTTGCCGACGTCACAACCGTCGCTTCAAAATTCCCGGACCTGCCGATCGTCGTCAATCATGCTGGCGCTCCGATTGGCACGGGGCAGTATGCCGGGCGGCGAACCGAAGTCTTCGACGCGTGGAAGGCGGAAATGACCGCCCTGGCGCGCTGCCCGAACGTCACCATGAAGATCGGCGGATTCGGGATCACGCGTATCAACATCGTCTCGGCCAAGGGTCGCGACGTGCCACCGGGATCCGACGAGGTCGCCGGGTTGATCCGCCCATGGTTCGACGTGTGCATCGACGCCTTCGGACCAAACCGCTGCATGTTCGGCAGCAATTTCCCGGTCGACAAATCGACCATGGGAATGACGACGCTGGTCAATGCGATCAGCCGTGTCGCCAGCGGCCTGAGCGAGTCAGAGGCATCGGACCTGTTCGCCGGCACCGCCGAGCGGTTCTACCGCATCTAGGTCGCATCCAGGACCACATTTGGAGACTGCCATGGCAGAAACGATGAAGGCTGTGCGGTTCTCCGCATATGGTGGTCCCGAGGTGCTTGACTATTGCACCATGGCGCGTCCGGTCGCGGGCTCCGGCGAGGTTCTGGTCAAGGTGCTGGCGGCGGGCGTCAATCCGGCCGACTACAAGTTCCGCGCCGGCGCACTTGCCGGCCATCGGCCAAAGGTGCTGCCGCTCATTCCCGGCATGGACATCGCCGGCGTCGTTGTCGAACGCGGGGCGAATGTCGCTCATCTCGCGGTGGGCGATGCCGTGTTCGCCATGCTGCCCCCCTCGCGCCTCGGCGGCTATGCCGAATACGTCGCGGCCTCAGCCGGCTTCTTTTCCAAGATCCCTGACGGCATTTCGCCCAACGACGCAGCGGCTTTGCCCACTGCGGCCCTGACAGGCGTCGAACTCGTCGAGGACGATCTCGGCATCCAGCAAGGCCAGAGGCTGCTTGTCATCGGCGCGCTGGGAGCCGTCGGACGCGCCGCGATCTTTGCGGGTCGCCGCAAGGGTGCGCATGTGACCGCCGCCGTTCGCGGCGAGCGACTGCGCGAGATGACGTTCGCCGACGAGGCCATCGACGCCGGTCAGCCCTGCGACGACGAGTTTGACGCCATTGCCGATACGGTCGGTGGCGAAGCAGCCCTTGCCTTCGTCAAGAATCTCCGACCCGGAGGCGCGCTGAGCAGCGTCTCGACAGTCCGTATTCCGGCCCACCAGCGCACCGACGTCGTCGTGCGCACTTTCGTTTGTTATCCCGACACGCAGCGTCTCAGCGACCTCGCCCACGCCGTCATCGCGGGCCAGCCGCTACTGCAGAAGGTCGAGACTTTCCAGTTCGCCGACGTGGCTGAAGTCCATCGGCGGCTGGAGGCCGGCGGTCCGACGAAGTACGTGTTGACCCCGTAGGCGCATCCCGACGTCTTGTTGGCTGTTACTCTTTCCAAAACGCAACGTTGCAGCAGTTAGCGTTGCAAGTTCCGCAACAATGGTCATACTCCCAAGCGTCATTGTCGGTAGCGGATAACGCTGCAGGCAATGCGAGGGAGGAAAATATGGACACACTCAACAGCCTTCGACTGTTCGTCGAAGCTGCCGAGGCCGGGAGTCTATCCGCCGCCGCCAGGGAGTTTGGCATCTCGACGGCAACGGTATCCCGCAGCATCGACAGCCTTGAAAAACAGCTCGGTTTTCAGCTTTTCGTCAAGACCAGCCGCCAGATCGGCCTTACCGAATCCGGCGCATTCTATCTAGAGAACGTGCGACGCATCCTGCCAGAGCTCGACAATGCCACGCAGTTCGCACGCGGGTTTCACTCCGAAGCCAAGGGTCACCTGAACGTTCGGGCCCGCATGGCGGTTGGCGGCATCTGTATCGCCCCGCTGATCCCGAAATTCCTCGAACAGCATCCAGACATCGAGTTGAACTTCTTTCTCAGCAACGACACCGATACCGATCTCATCACCAAGAGCATCGACATCGACATCCGCACCGGCGTGCTGCAGGACTCGTCGCTCATTGCCCGCAAGCTGGCGGACTCCAAGCGGATCATCCTGGCCAGCCCGGACTATCTGGCGCGCCACGGAACGCCGCGCACGCCACACGACCTCGTCAACCACAACTGCATCCGCTTCGCCACCGGCCCGGGCTCGGTCCATTGGCGGTTCAAGGACGGCGATGGCAACGAGATCGGGATTGTGCCGAACGGCAATCTCACGACCAACAACGGTGCAATCATCCTTCAGAGCGCACGCAACGGACTGGGCATCGCACACCTGACGGACTGGTCAGCGGCTCAGGATCTCGCGCATGGCAAGCTGGTTCAGATCCTGGCGGACTACGACGTCACCGTCGATAAGTTCAATCACGGCATCTATGCGGTCTTCCTGCCAAACCGGACGCAGTCACTGAAGGTTCGGGTGTTCGTCGACTTCCTGGTCGAGGAGCTTAAGCGCATGGCGGCCGAATGGACGTTCATGGCCGATCATCCGCTGCCGGCACAGTTCGCCATCGCCGCTGAATAGAAGGCGTCGGGTCAACCTGCCGCGCCTGGCTACAGGCGCGGCCCTGCTACCGTCGCCGCCACGTCCATGCCAGCGTTACCATCACTACAGTGCTCAGCAGTGCCGTCAGGATCATTGCGAAGGCTGCGAGCGGCGGGAACGAGCCGTTGGTCCACAAGTCGAGGATCACGAAGCCGGAGACCGGATTTCGATTTCCGGCCAGCATGGCGGATGCTGTGATATCGCCCGCGGTCAGCACGAACAACATTGTCCATCCGGCTGCGAGACCGGACATCATCAGCGGCAAAGTCACCCGCATGAGGGTCGATCCGGTGGATGCGCCGGCGATCAATGAGGCTTCGACAAGTTCCTTGCCGACCTGAGCCAGCGCCGTCCCGGCCGTCAGAGAAGCCTGCGGGATGTAAAGAACCAGATACGCCATCAGGAGGATCGCAAGCGTGCCATGCAGATGGAATGGCGCACCGGCGAACGTCGAGATAAAGGCGATCCCGATCACCAGATGCGAGACCGCTGCCGGCAGCTTGGTGGCTCCATCGATGATCCCGGCCAGCCGCGAACCACGGTTGCGGGCGATGTAGAAGCTGATCACCGCGGCAATGAGCATACCGAGAGACGCCCCGACAACTCCCAGCAGGATGCTGTTGCGCAGGCCCGTCCAGGCCAGCGAGTTCGACGAAAACAGAGCCGCGTAGTGCTTGAAGGTCAGATGCTCAAACGAGATGTTCGCTGTCCAGAAAGGCTGCACGCTGACAATCGCCAGAGCGACGAGCGGAAGCACCGACGAGATGAGTAGATAGGAGGTCATCACGATGCGCGCCGGCCAGCGCCAGCCGCCGAGCTTCACCGTCGCGCTGCGCATGCCGCGGCCGCCGATGGTGGCAAACCGGCCGCCGCGCAGCACCGCCCGTTGCAGCATCCAGGACGAGCCGATCAGCACGATGATGGCAAGGCCAAGCAGCAGTGCAACGCCCGTCTTGGGCGGATAGCTGGCGATCATGGCGTGCACGATCCGCACCGACAGCACCTCTATGCCGCCCTGCCCGCCGACGATGAGCGGCACCGAGAACAGCGCGAAGCCCGTGATCAGCGCCAGCACGCCGCCCGACACGACGGCCGGCATCACCGCCGGCAGCGTGACATCGCGCAGGATCGCCAGCGGCCTCGCCCCACTGATGCGGGCCGCCTCCTCCAGGGAAGGGTCGAGATTCCTCAAGCCTGCCGCGACGCTCAGATAAACGTGCGGCACCAGATAGATGACGTAGACGAAAATGAGCCCCGGCCAGCTGAAAATGTTGAGCAGCGGTCCGGTCTGTCCAAATCCCATCAGCGAGGCCAGGCTTGACAGCCAGCTATTCAGGAAACCTGCGCGCGGAGCCGCCAGCAGCACCCATCCAATGGCGCCCGCGATCGGCGGAATGAGCAGCGGAATGACCGGCAGCATCTTGCCGAGGAACGGCATGCCGAGGTCGGTTCGCTCGCTCAGCCACGCGAAGGTGCAGCCGATGACCAGAGCGATTGCCGAAGCTGCGCCGATAGCGAGGACCGTGTTCAGGATCAGCTGGCCCAGGCCATGTTCCTGGGCAAGCGCTTCGAATGGAGTCGTGTCGAACCGCCAGTCAGTGAAGAAGATGTCGACGATCACCCAGCCCAGCGGGTAGATGATCAGCGCTGCTACGAAGACGGATATCGCAGCGGCGATGAGAACGAACCCGTCAGGTTTGCGGCTAACGGATTTGGTAACGCCGGTCACGCGGGCGTCTCCGCCGGAAACACCACGAAACTGTCAGGTTCGACACGGCACCAGATCTCGGAGCCGATCGGCATGAGTTGAGCCCCCTGCTGCCATACCTGCAGTTCGGTTTTGCCCAAATCGACCAGGTAGTGGTTGTAGGCGCCCAGAAAGGCGGCGGCGCGCACCCTGCCCTGCCAGGCCTCTTTGGTTTCGGGCCGGGATTTTGCAATACGCCACCGCTCCGGCCGTGATACCAGCGATACCCGGCCGCCCTCCGCGTAGGGAAGCACGGCTTCGGGCAATCTGATCCGGCCGAGCGGCGTGTCGACAGCAAGGTCGCTTCCGCCGCGCGTGACAATACCATCGAGTTGGTTGGCGGAGCCGATAAACTTGGCCACCTTCAGACTCTTCGGGTTGCTATAGACCTCCTGCGGGCTGCCGATCTGACTGATCGCGCCGTCAGCGACTACCGCCACCTGAGTGGCCAGGCTCATCGCCTCTTCCTGATCGTGCGTCACATAGAGCGCGGCAAACCCGAGTTCCCGCTGCATCGCCAGCAGTTCCAGCCTGAGATGTTCACGCACCTTCGCGTCCACATTCGACAGAGGTTCATCGAACAGGATCATGTCGTCGCCCCGCGCCAGGGCTCGCGCAAGCGCAACACGCTGCTGCTGGCCGCCGCTGATCTGGCCGGGATACTGGTTTGCGAGGTCCTCGATGCGCATCATCTCGAGCATCCGCTTTACCCGGGCATCGATATCGGCACGGCACTGGCCAGCCATCCTCAGCGGGTAGCCGATGTTTGCCGCCACCGTCATGTGTGGCCACAGCGCATAGGACTGGAACACCATGCCCAGGTTGCGGCGCTCCGGCGGCACTTCAAGCCTGCGAGCGGAACTATAAACTTCGGCTCCGCCCAGCGCGATGCTGCCGCTGTCGGGGCTCTCGAGACCGGCAACACATCGTAGCAACGTCGTCTTGCCGCATCCGCTGGGACCGAGCAGGACCACGAAGTCGCCCATTTCCATGCGCAGCGACACGTTGTCGACCGCCCGCACCTCCTGGCCTTTGGCGCGGTGGAAGCTTTTGGTCAGCGCCTCGATGTCGAGTTGAGGCTTGTCAGCCGCCACGCCGCTCTCCTTACTTCAGGCCCAGTGCCTGCACGATCGCATCCTTGTGGTCAGGCAGTTCGGGAATGCGGGGATCGATGTATGTCTCGGGCATTGGCGCGGTGTCGGGGATATTGGCGAGCGGCGACACGCTCGTCGGTCCGTTGTATGCCTTCTGTCCCGCCTCGGTGAACAGGAAATTGTAGAGGCACTTGGCTGCATTCGGGCTGTCGGCGCCCTTCGACAGGACGGTCTCGAACTCGTTGCCGGTCGTCGGCGACGGAGCCACGAACTCGATCGGGGCGCCTTCAAGCTTCAGCACCCGCAGCGTAGTCATCACGCTCGGCACGATGATCGTCACCTCGCCGGCGGCGAGCTGCTGGGTGGCCGGCACAACGCTTGGCACGACGACGGGGTTCTGAGCTGCAAGCTTGGTCAGGAACTCCTCGCCAAGCTCATCCTTCAGGATACGGAACAGCGCCATATACGACGGCACAGCGCGGGGATCGCCAAGAATAATCTTCCCGGCATATTCTGGTTTCAACAGATCCTGCCAGCTCGTGGGTGGCGTCGCGCCGACCAGCTGGGTGTTGATGCCATAGCCCAGAATGCTCATGCTGGTGGTCGCCGAACCCTTGTCAAACCACTTGTCGTCGAGCGCTGCAAGCGCCGGCAATTCGGCCTTGGCGAACTGCACGAACCAGTCCTTGCTGAAACCGTCGGCTATGAAGTTGGGGTCAGCCAGCGAGATGATGTCGGCGTTGACGACGCCTGCCTGACGTTCTGAGGCATAGCGGATCGCGAGCTGGCCCGTGGCCAGCCGGAACGCCTCGATGTCGATCTTCGGATAGGCCTCCCTGAAGGCGGCGAGTGCGGCATCATTACGAGAGGGATCCTGCGAGGAATACCAGATCAGCTTCGGTTCGCTGGCGCCTGCGACGCAGATTTCGTCGATCGCGGCAGAGGCGGCGCTACAAGCAACGCCACTAACTGCGAATGCCAGCGCTAGAGACGTCTTCAGTCGCATTGATACCTCCCGGATAGCTGAGACACGCCGGCACTTCGTCCGGCAGGACATGGTTCCTCTCCTCGCAGGTAACCACCCATGTTGAAGGCTAGACCTCCACGGCGTTCGTCGCGACACCGGGACGCGCAATACTGCTTTGCGCGCTCCTCGTATTGAATCCATGGCCTTCCGTGCGTGACCTCGCCGGGTCCCACTTGGCAAGGAGCCCGTCATGCAAGGCGTCTATTCCGGTATCCGCATTGTCGACCTGACCCGTGTTCTCGCTGGACCCTACGCCACCATGATCTTGGCGCAGATGGGCGCCGAGGTGATCAAGGTCGAGGCGCCCGACGGCGAGGATTCACGGCGGTTGCCGCCTCGCTGGGGCGGCGAGAGCACGACCTATCTGGCCGTCAACCAGAACAAGAAGAGCCTTGTCCTCGACCTCAAGCAGACCGCCGACGTCAATGCTCTTGGTCGGATCGTCGAGAGCAGCGACGTCTTCATCGAAAGTTTTCGACCGGGCACTGCCGAGCGTCTCGGCCTTGGCTATGACGATCTCGTGAAGCGCAATCCGCGACTGATCTACTGTTCGATCAATGCGTTCGGCCAGGGTCCGTTGGGGCGCGACATGCCGGGCTACGATGCCCTGCTCCAGGCATTTTCCGGCATCCTCAAGTCGACCGGCCATGCTGGTCAGCCACCTGCACGCATCGGCCCGTCAGCTATTGATCTCAGCAGCGGCATGTGGGCGGCAATCCAGATCATGGCGGCGCTGGCGCAGCGGGATCGTGTGGCAGGCGCACAGCGCCTCGAGGTTGCGCTTGTCGATGCCTCGCTCAACCTGATGTGCCATCAGGTGATGACTGCGCTGGCGACCGGCAAATCGCCTGAACCGCAAGGATCAGGCGCGCCCGCGGTTGCCCCCTACGAAGTCTTCGAGGTTGGCGACGGCGAGCTGATGGTCGCCGCCGGCAACGACAAGCTGTTCCGTCAGCTTTGCGCCGAAGTTGGGCTCAGCGAACTCGCCGACGACCCGCGTTTCAACACGATGGCCGGCCGTGTCGCCAACCGGATTGGTTTGCATGCCGCGCTGGAGGAGCGGCTGAAGATCGACACTTCCGACAGCTGGCTCGTCCGGCTGGCGCGCGCAGGCGTTCCAGCCGGACGCGTCAATGGCGTCGCGGACGCCATCGTCGATCCGGTGGTTGCCGAACGGGGACTGATCGCCCCCTGCCCGACCGCTGCCAATCCCGACCTCAAGCTGCTCCGACTACCGCTCGGCAGTCTCGGTATTGCACCGACGCCACCCCCGTCGCTTGGGCAGCACACGGATGAGCTGCTGAAGTGGATTGGCGACGGGAACTGATCCCCCTCACCCGATCGCTAGGGTTTCATGATGCGCGAGCGATCGACTTTCAGCGGGCGCATGTAGGACGGGTCAGTCTTGTCACGCAGCGTCTGTGGTCCCGACCGCATCAGCGCCTTCACCGATTCCGGCAGGTTTTTCACCGCGGTCATCTTCGACTGGTCGAGCTCCTCCGGAACTTCCGTCAACGGAGCCCAGTCGCGCACGCAGATGCGCTCGGCGATTGCCCAGCGACCATCACGTTTTTCCAGCCTGTCGATGTAACGCCCGCCCGACATCGTCAGCGGTGTGCCTTCACGGTTCAGGCCTACGAACATGTAATAGGTCTCGGTGTGGGCGACGTTGCCGTCCAGATCGATAGTCGAGTTGAACTGACAATGCTGATGCGAAACGTGGGTGCGGGTGTGCATGTCGATGACCCAGTCGGCAAAGGCAACCGGTCCGCCAACGAACACGCCGTGATCGTCGATTGCATCAGGGTGATAGACGGTGAGCAACAGCTCCCGGTCTAGCCGGTCGACTGCACGTGAATAGTTCATCAGGCAGTCGTGGATGGCGGCTCGATCCGCCAGTTCCGCGACAACCTTCATGTCGGCATCAGTCATTCATTTTCCTCCCAATCAGCTGACGGCGGACGCCTGCGGTTTTCGCTTGAACTCCAGTCCGGGCATGCCCTCGTCCAGCCAGCCCAAAACCATGTCCCGGTATTTGCTGAAGCCGCCGCCATAGCGTTGCGACAGGAAGCCCCGGTATTTGCTGGGGTCGCCCTCGTTGTTGTAGTAGCTCGGCGTGCAGTCCTTGTAGAAATCGAGGTTGTCGAGCGCGACTTGGCGGAAGTGCGCCACGTAGGCTTCCACTGCCTCGTCCGTCACCTCGATGATGTCGGCCTTCTCCGCCTGTCCGCGCGCTAGGATGCGGGCGATGTACTTGGACTGCAGCTCAGACGGATAGGTGTAGTTGACGTCGCCTGGCCCTTGGGCAGGGCCCATGAAAAACAGGTTGGGGAAGCCGTTCGTCGTCACCCCGTGCAGCGTCCTGAAGTCATCTTGCCAGTGCTTGGTCAGCGCAACGCCGTCGCGTCCATAGATCTCCACTTCGGCGCGACGGGTGAAATCGGTGCCGACCTCGAAGCCGGTCGCAAAGATGATGCAATCGACCTTGTACTCCTCGCCGTCCACGACGACCCCATCGGGCGTGATGCGCTCAACCCCGTGTCCCTTGGTATCGACCAGTGTGACATTGGGGCGGTTGAAGATCGGCAGGTAGCGGTCGCTGAAGGTCGGACGCTTGCAGAAGAAGCGATACCAGGGCGTCAGCGCCTCCGCTGTCTCGGGCGATGCGACCTCGCGCGAGACGCGGTCGCGCAGACCGTTCATGCACACTGCATCCGCGAGTTCCATCTGCAAGGCACGCTCTTCGGGCGAAACGTCTTCATTCTGCGCAACGCGGAAGGCGATGGCGCCCAGGATGCGCATGATCTCGGTCCACGTGTCGTTGACCAGGTCCTCGTCCTGCGGCACGCCCGAAACAAGCTTCTGAAAGTTGTAGCGCCGGTTTTCCTGCCATCCCGCGCCCAGCGATTTGGCCCATTGATCATCCGTCGGCCTGTTGCGGCGCTCGCCGACCGCCGCTGGTGTCCGCTGGATGACGTAGAGATGCTTCGCGTCGGCCGCGATGAATGGCGCGACCTGGATACCGGTTGCGCCGGTGCCGATCAGCGCGATGCGTTTGTCGGCAAGCTTGTATAGGTTTCCTGTCGTATCGCCGCCGGTGTAGTCGTAGTCCCAGCGGCTGGTGTGAAACGACTTGCCCTTGAAGCCGAGGATACCCGGAATGCCAGGCAACTTCGGTCGGTTCAGGCTGCCGCAGGCCATGACAACCCGCTGCGCGGTGAACCTGTCACCCCGGTTTGTGGTCACGATCCAGCGGCTGTTGCCCTCGTCCCAGTTGAGCGCCTTCAGATGTGTCTGGAACAGCGTCCGCTCGTATAATCCGAACTGACGTCCCACCCGTTCGGCATGTTCGCCGATCTCCTTGCCGTGCGCATACTTTTCGCTCGGGACGTAGCCCGTCTCCTCCAGGAGCGGGATGTAAATGTAGGATTCGAGGTCGCACTGGACGCCGGGGTAACGATTCCAGTACCAGGTGCCGCCAAAGTCCCGGCCGTTGTCGATCATCCTGAAATCGGTGACGCCGGCCTGCTGCATTCGCACCGCGGCAACCATGCCGCTCCAGCCAGCGCCGATGATCAGGACGCCGACATGGTCGGTGAACGGCTGCCGCGGAGCGGCATCGTCCATGTCGGGATCGGTGATGTATCTGCGATAGTCGCCAGCCATCTCGATGAACTGGCCGATACCATCTCCACGAACGCGGCGGTCGCGCTCTTCAGCATATCGTGCACGCAGCGACGCGAGGTCGACATCAGCAGCGAGCGATGGCGTTTCAGTGGCTTCTGCCATGGTTTCGGGTCTCGCTCTTCGCTTGGGAGTCCGACGGCCACATCAAGATTCTAACCGCCGCGATCATTCGATTATCTGGGACTTAAGCCGCCATACGAAGGGGATCGTTTCGCAACATACCTTTGCGAGATGTGCAGCGTTCCGAGAGCCAAGGCCTCTCGGCCTGATCTCAGAAATGAAGTGGCCGCAGCTCAAACTGCGAAGACTAGTCACGACGTTCGAGAAGGCGTCTCACACGTTGACGACCAGGTATCTGCCCCGATGAACAACCAAAACTAAAGTCAGAAAATTAGAAACTCAGAAACGCTGAAATCAGGCAGTCACACTCTCCCGCAGGGGCAAATTTTTGCGGCAAAAGGAACCTTGAATGGGGGGAGCTCCGATCAAGCTTCGGTTACATTTTTTGCCGTTGCGCGCCAAATTGAGGAGCACTGACGCCACGATAACGACTGAAGGGTCACCACAAGATTTTCCAATGGTATGGCAGGATAAGGATGTCATCGAAAGCATGGCGGTCGGTCACGCCCATCAGACGGGTTCGTCATGGGTTTCATGACAAGCCGTCATGAAACCCATGACAGCGACTGTAAAACTGTCACGGAAACCATGACACTGCCGTCACGATTACAATGACAGGGTTTTTGACATGTTTCCCCGATAGGTAGGGTGGCGATGGCGCGCACCGAACTTGAAAGACGGTGAAAGACACAATGAAACGTAAGGGTCGTTTTTTGAGAAAATCAACTACTTAGGTTGATCGCTGAAAGACGTTACCGGGGGGCTCGATTTTGCAAACTGGGGGTCAAGGGGTGGTGGGTTCGAATCCCGCCGCTCCGACCATTTTTCCCTTGATCCGCAAGCTCACGCCCGACCGCGCCGTCGTAGAATGTAGAGGTCCATGATCCAGCCGTGCTCGGTGCGCGCAGCGGCGCGTCGATCCGCCAATGCTCCGGCCAGATCGGCCAGCGGGCCTGCTTGGGAAATCTCCTGGTCGAGCCCCAGATAGGCTCCCCAATAAATGTCGAAATCGGCCGGCGGCACGAAGCGGAAGCTCGCCTCGCCGTCCAGCATCACCGCGACCGTGTCGACGCCGGCCGGCACGCCCTCTTCCCGCAGCCTCCGGCCCGTCGTCAGCAGCACAGGACCGCCCAGTGAATTCAGTGGAAGCCGGTGCACGGCGGTCAACGCCTGAAGGCTCGTAATGCCCGGAATCACCTCGATCCCGATCTCCAGCCCATGGCTCTGAGGCAGGCGTCCGAGAATGCGCAGCGTACTGTCGTAGAGGGACGGATCGCCCCACACCAGGAGCGCCACGCGCCCGCCGTCCGGCAATTCGGCGCGGATCAGTTGCGCATAGAGCGCCGCGATCGCGTCATGCCAGTCGTTGACGGACGGGAGATAACCGCCGGACTTCTGTTCGTCGCGAACCGGCAGGTCGAATTCGACCAGCCGCGTCGCCTTGTTGTCGAGGTAGCGCCGGCAGACCTCGCGACGCAGGTCGGCGAGGTCGGCCTTGTCGGCGCCCTTGCGCGGGATCAGCACGACGTCGGCGCTGTTCAGCGCCCGGATCGCCTTGACGGTCACCAGTTCCGGATCGCCCGGACCGATGCCGATGACGAGCACCTCGACGGCGGGCTCAGCCATCGGCGACGCCTGCTTCGGCGAACGTCGCCATGCCGTTGTGACACGCCACCGCGCCGCGCAGCACATTGACCGCGAGGCACGCGCCCGACGCCTCGCCCAGCCGCATGCCGAGGTCGAGCACGGGTTTCAGGTCGAGCAGCTCCAGAAGGCGGCGGTGCTGCGCCTCGGCCGATACATGGCCCGCCAGCGCATGCGCCAGCCCGCCTTCCGCCAGTTTCGCCAGCGGCGCGACGGCGGCGGTGGCGACGAAGCCGTCGAGCACGACGGGGATGCCCTTGGTCCGCGCCGCCAGCGCCGCGCCGAACATCGCCGCAAGCTCGCGCCCGCCGACGCGCCGTATCGCCTCCAGCGGATCGGACAGATGCTGGCCATGCAGATCAAGCGCGGCATCGACCGCGCGGGTCTTGCGCGACAGGCCGGCATCGTCCACGCCGGTGCCGCGCCCGACCCAGTCGGCGCCGCGCCCGCCGAACAGCGCCGCGCACAAGGCGGCGGCGACCGTCGTGTTGCCGATGCCCATTTCGCCGAGGCAGACAAGATCGGATTTCTCGTCCACCGCATCGAATCCGGCGCCGACGGCGTCGAGCAATTCCTGCTCCGTCATCGCCACCGTCCGCGTGAAGTCGCCCGTGGGCCGTTCGACCGAAAGAGGTACGACCTTCAAGTCCGCGCCGGCCGCCTTAGCCAACTGGTTGATCGCCGCGCCGCCGGCGGCGAAATTGGCGACCATCTGCGCGGTCACCTCGGCCGGGAAAGCCGAGACGCCCTGCGCCGTCACGCCATGCGAGCCGGCGAAGACGAGCACGCCGACCTTGTCGAGCCGAGGCAGCGCCCTGCCCTGCCATCGCGCCAGATGCACGGCGAGGTCTTCGAGCCGGCCAAGACTGCCCGGCGGCTTGGTCAGCACGCCCTGCCTCGCTCGCGCATCACGCGCCTTGCCGTCGTCGCCGCCTGGCAGATCGCGGCAAAGCTGTCTCAGCGCTTCGATGGTCGTCGGACGTGTCATGCGGTCATTCCCAGAATGGATGAGGCTGCGATGAGGATGGCTGTTTCGGCGGCCTGCTGCAGACTGCCGAGAACATCGCCGGTCTGGCCGCCGATCTGACCGCGCGCCAGCCGTGACAGACCGACAAAGACAGCGGCCAGCAGAACGGCGCAGACCACGAACATTTTTGCCCCGGTCAGCGCCAGCGCGGCCGCGCCGAGGACGGCCGCGATAATGGCCGTATTGCTGGAAACCGCGCCGACGCCTGCACCGAGTCCATCGGCACGGGCCGGCGGCACGACGGCGATGAAAGCCGGCAGCAGCGCCCGCGATGTTGCATGCGCGGCGACGCAGACCGCGACCAGCGTCGGCCATGCCAAGCCAGCGAGCGCGATCAGGGCCGTCCAGCGCAACAGCAGCGACAGGACTAGCGCGACGACGCCGTAAGTCCCGATGCGGCTGTCCCGCATGATGGCGAGCTTTGCCTCGCGGTCGCGTCCGCCGCCAAAGCCGTCGGCGACATCGGCCAGCCCGTCCTCGTGCAGCGCGCCCGTCAGCCAGATCCCGCCGCCAAGCGCCAGCGCAGCGGCGGCCATGGGCGGAACGCCGAGCCAGAGCAGGACGAGGCCGAGAAAAGCGACCGAGAACCCGACAACCGCGCCCGCGACCGGCGCCGCCCACAAGGCATCGGCAAAGCGCGGCGGCGACGCGAGCGCCGCCATAGGCAACCGCGTGAAGAAACCGACGCACAGGGCAAAGTCGGCCAGCCAGCGCGCGGGTTCAGACGCCATCGGCCGGCTCCGTGGCGATAGCGTGGAAATAGGCGCCTGTGACAAGCCCGCGCCGGCCGCCGGAGCGCCCGAGCGAATTGCCGGCTGCGTCGGCGATCTCGCAAAGGGCCTCATCCGCGCCCGGCTCGATGACCCGCGAATAATGGAATTCGTGGCCGCGCACGGTCTGCCCCGCCTGCCCCACGGCGCAATCGGCCAGAAGCGTCGCGCGGCGATAGCCCAAATTGATCTTGCGTCTGGTGAAGCTGGTGACATGGCCGAGCAGGCCGGTCATCCGATGCAACTTGCCCTCGGCGTCCTCGATCGCCCGGCCAAGCACCATGAAGCCGCCGCACTCGCCATGAACCGGCTTCGTCCCGGCAAAGCGAACCAGGCCCTCGCGAAAGCGCGCCGCCGCCGCGAGCGCGCCGCCGTGAAGTTCCGGATAGCCCCCCGGCAGCCAGCAGGCGTCGCATGACGGGTCGGGCGCTTCGTCGGCCAGCGGCGAGAACCGCACCAGTTCCGCGCCGGCATCGCGCCACGCCCTGCCGAGATGCGGATAAAGGAAGGCGAAAGCGACATCGTCGGCGATGGCGATGCGCTGGCCCGGCGGCGCGATGGCGGCAGGTGGCAGCGGATCGGCGGGCCATGTCGAGGCGGCCTCCACGATCCGGTCGAGATCGATCGAGGCTTCGATCACCATCGCCAGCTTTTCGATGAACGCCTCCAGCGCCGCGTGCTCGCGCGCCTGAACCAGGCCGAGATGCCGCTCCGGCAAAGCCATCTCCGGGTTGCGGCGTATCGCGCCGAAAACGCGGATGCCGCGCTGCTCGATCGCCGCGCGCGCCTGCGCCTCATGCCGGTCGCTCGCGACCTGATTGAGCACGACGCCCGCGATCGTCACCGCCGGATCGAAGGTGGCGAAACCGTGCGCGATCGCAGCCGCCGTCTGCGACTGGCCCGACACGTCGAGGACCAGCAGGACGGGAATGCCGAAGCGCCGCGCCAGGTCCGCGGCCGAACCGGTGCGCCCCTGCTCATGATGCACGCCGTCGAACAGGCCCATCGCGCTTTCGATGACGACCATGTCGGCGTCCGCGCCCTGTTCGCCCAGCAGCCCACCGAGCAGCGCCGGCGGCATCGCCCAACTGTCGAGATTGACGCCGGGCCGGCCCGTCGCCTCGGCATGAAATGCCGGGTCGATATAGTCGGGGCCGGATTTCGCGCCGGCCACGGCCACGCCCCGGCGGCGCAGCGCGCGCATCAGGCCGATGGCGACGCTGGTCTTGCCCGAGCCGGACCGGGCCGCGCCGACGATGATCGCGCGCGGGCTCATTCGTCGCCCCGCAACTGCGCCCGCAACGGCACGATGCCGCCGATGACGATCAGCGCCGGCGAGACGATGTTTTCGCGCTTCACGGCATCGGCCAGCGTGCCGAGCGTCGCGACGACCGTCCGCTCCGCCGGCAGCGTCGCGTTCTCGACCACGGCGGCAGGCGTCTCGTCGCCCAGCCCGCCGAGACGCAGTTGGGCGACGGTCGCCGCCAGATGGGTCAAACCCATATAGATGATGATCGGCTGGCCGGTCCTCGCCAGAGCCGCCCAGTCCGGGCGGTCGTCGGAGACGGCCGCGAAGCCCGTCGCAAGGATGACCGCGCCATTGACGCCGCGCATGGTCACCGGAATGCCCGCCGACGCCAGCCCGCCGAAGGCCGATGTCAGGCCGGGCACCACACGGTAGGGAATGCCGTGCTCGACCAGCGCCGCCGCCTCCTCCGCGCCACGCGCGAACACTGTCGGATGACCGCCCTTCAGCCGAACGACCTTGCGGCCCGCCTTTGCCAGCGTGACCAGCAATTCGTTGATCTCGCCCTGCGGGATCGACAGCCGTCCGCCACGTTTGCCGACGAAGAATTTTTCCGCATTCGCGGCGGCCGCGATCACGTCGGGCTGCACCAGCGCGTCATGAACGAGCGCGTCGGCCTGATCGAGCGCCGAAAGCGCGTCGAGCGTCAGGCAGCGCAGATCGCCCGGCCCCGCGCCGACGAGCCACACGTGACCCGGCTCCAGCCGGTGCTCCGTCAGCTTGAGGCGTTCGAATGCGTCCGACAGGCTCATAATGAATCGCGTCCCCGGAAACGCCTCTGGTAGCCCGCGTCGTAGAGCGCGCTTTCGCGAAAACCGTCCGCGCCGAGTCCGCGCCCGACAAAAATGATCGCCGTGCGGTCGATCGGGTCGGCCGCGACCAGCGCCTCGATGGTCGCCAGCGTGCCCCGCACGACGCGCTCCTCCGGCCAGGTCGCACGGGCGACGATGGCAACCGGACATTCGCCGCCGTAGAGAGGCGTCAGGTCGGCGACCACCCTGTCGAGCGCATGGATGGCGAGGTGGATGGCGAGCGTCGCGCCGGTCGCGCCGAAGCCGGCCAGCGTCTCGCCCGCGGGCATGGCGGAAGCCCGGCCCGACACGCGCGTCAGCACAAGGCTCTGCGCGACTTCGGGGATGGTCAGTTCGCGCCCGAGCGCCGCAGCGGCGGCCGCGAAGGACGGCACGCCGGGGGTCAGCGTGTAGGGAATCCCGAGGCGGTCGAGTCGGCGCGTTTGCTCCGCCACCGCGCTCCAGATCGACAGGTCGCCGGAGTGCAGCCGCGCGACATCCTGCCCGGCAGCATGCGCCGTCTTGAACTCCGCCTCGATCTCGTCGAGCGACATGGGCGCGGTGTCGACGATGCGCGCGCCCGGCGGGCAATGCGTCAGGAGCTCGCGCGGAATGATCGACCCCGCGAACAGGCAGACCGGGCAGCGCGCGATCAGGTCGCGGCCGCGCACCGTGATCAGGTCGGCTGCGCCGGGGCCGGCGCCGATGAAATGAACGGTCATGGCGCTCCCCGCTCCGACAAGGCGCACGTGACGGGTCCGACGACAATGCGCGCGCCGAGCAGGCGGCCGCCATTGCCGGCGGCTGCGAGCGCGGCTGCTTCGCTTGCCGATCCCTGGCCGGTGGCGGCGAACGATCGTTCCGAAGCCGTCGGGGTCGCAACCTCGCCGGCCAGTTCCACCACACGCAGCGGCAGACCCAGCTTCTCGGCCGCTGCCGCGACGCCGCCTTCTTCCGCCTTGCGCGGAACGATGGCCAACGCCTCAAGGTCGGCCCGCGCCGCATTGTGCGCCGCCAGCGCCGCGTCGATCGCGGCCAGCACGTCGGCTGCGCTGACGCCGGCCTTGCATCCGATCCCGGCGATCATCGAGGCTTCACCCACGTCCAGCGCGTAACCGGCATGGCCGGCCGCCAGCCCATCATGCTTCCGATCGGCTCCGCGCGCGCCAGCGCGACCTGAACGAGTTCGCCTCCTTGACGCGCATGCAGATCGAGCAGGACGGCCTCCATCTCCAGCGTCACCGCGTTGGCGACCAGCCGGCCGCCGGGTTTCAGCGCCGCAATCGCCGCATCCATCACGCCGGGCTCCGATCCGCCGCCGCCGACAAAGATCGCATCCGGGACCGGCAATCCCTCCAACGCCGCCGGCGCTGCGCCCTCTATGATTGTCAGGTCCGGTGTCCCGAGATTTTTGGCGTTGCGCCGAATACGGCCGGCGCGATCGGCGCGTCCTTCGATCGCGATCGCCCGCATCGACGGATGGCAAAGCAGCCACGAGATCGCAACCGAGCCCGAGCCCGCGCCGATGTCCCACAGAAGCTGGCCGCGGCAGGGTTGCAGCGCAGCCAGCGCCATCGCGCGGACATCGCTCTTGGTGATCTGTCCGTCATGTTCGAACAGGTCGTCCGGCAGGCCACCAAAGGCGATCGGGCGACTGTCTTCGCCGGCAACGACTTCGATCGCGACGACATTGAGCGGACCGAAAGCACGGTCGCCAATCTCGCTTGCAACCATGGTGCTGACCTTTTCGGCCGCGCCGCCCATCGCCTCCAGCACGTGAAGCCGGGACGTGCCGAACCCCGCCCTCGTCAGGATGCCGGTAATTTCGGCAGGACCGTCGCCATCCGACGTCAATGCGATGATCCGCGCTCCATCGTGCAGGATGGGCCGCAGCCGCTCCACCGCGCGGCCATGCAGCGATACGGTTTCGACGTCCTGCAAGGCCCAGCCTAATCGCGCCGCCGCGAGGCTGAACGACGACGGTGCGGGATAGACGGTATATTCGACCGACGACATACGCCGCGCGATCGTTGCGCCGGCCCCATGCCAGAACGGATCGCCGGACGCGAGGATGCAGACATTGCGGCCCCTCAGCGCGATCACGTCAAGCATCGCCGCATCGAATGGACTCGGCCAGACGCGCGCCTCACCCGTAATCGCGGGGCGCGCCAGTTCCAGATGCCGCGCGCCGCCGAAGACGAACTCCGCCTCCCCTATCGCCTGCCGCGCCGCCGCGCCGATGCCGCCAAGGCCATCCTCGCCGATGCCGACGATCGACAGCCATTTCGCGGTTGCCTGATATGTCGCGTCAGCCATAGATGGCTCCATGCGACATGTCCTGATCCTCGGCGGCACGGCGGACGCCCGCGCGATCGCGGCCCGGCTTGCCGCAAACACTTCGCTGCGCGTCACCACCTCGCTCGCCGGCCGCACCAAAAGCCCGATGACGATTGCCGGCGATGTGCGCACCGGCGGCTTCGGCGGCGCGGACGGTCTGGCGCAATGGATTGCGCATAACGAGGTCGACCTGCTGATCGACGCGACCCATCCTTTCGCGGCGCGCATATCCGCCAATGCGCGAGAGGCCGCCGGGCGCGCAGGCGTTCCGCTGCTCGTCTTCGAACGGCCCGCCTGGACACGCATAGCAGGTGACGACTGGATCGACGCCGCCACGGTGGCGGAAGCCGCCTCCATGCTCGGCCCTGGCCCGAAACGCGTTTTCCTCGCGGTGGGCCGGCAGGAGGTCGAACCGTTCGACGCTTTCCGGCAGCACGTCTATGTCGTGCGAAGCGTCGAGCCGATCGAGGACGGACTTCTGCCTGGAGCAACGCGGGTGCTCGATCGGGGGCCATTCGACGAAGCGGCCGAAAGGCGGCTGCTGGAGGATCACCGCATAGAAGTCGTGATAGCGAAGAACAGCGGCGGCGACGCGACCTACGGCAAGATCGCCGCGGCGCGCGCGCTCGGCCTGCCGGTCGTCATGGTGCGCCGCCCTGCTCCGCCGTTGCCGGGCGCGTTCCATGACATCGAGGCGCTGGTGGAGGCGGCTCATCGCGCGCTCGCCTTGCCGAAGGAACGCGGCGAGTAGACCAGTGCGGATTTTTCTCCGCGCTCGATCGTGCGCGTTTCCGCGGAACCGATAATGATGCATGTCGCCATGTCGGCCATGTCGCCGTTCGCTTCGATCAGCGGGACGGTCACGATCTTCTCATCGGGCCGGCCGGCCGCACGGCCGAACACGACCGGAACCGTGTCGGGAAGAATGTCGCGCAGCAGGTCGAACGCGCGATCGAGTTGCCATGGCCGCGCGCGGCTGATCGGATTGTAGAGCGCGATGACGAGGCCGGCGCTCGCGACCGCCCTCAGCCGCGCCTCGATCACCTCCCAGGGCTTCAGATTGTCCGACAGGGAAATGGCGCAGAAGTCATGTCCCAACGGCGCGCCGATCCGCGCCGCGACAGCCAGCATCGCAGTAACGCCCGGAATGATTTCGAGGTCGATGGCGCGCCATGCGGCCGGCCCGTTCTCCATTGCCTCGCAGACCGCCGCCGCCATCGCGAAGACACCGGCGTCTCCGCCGGAGACGACGCACGCCACCTTGCCGTCCGCCGCCGCCTGCAAGGCCGCCGATGCGCGGTCGAGCTCCTCGCGGTTGTCGGAGGCATGCCGCGTCTGGCCAGGTTTCAGCACCAGCCGGTCGAGATAGGGAAAATAGCCGTAGAAATCCGTCGCGGACGCGATCGCGTTCGCCGCCTGCGGCGTCATCTGGTCGGGATTGCCCGGCCCCGTGCCGACGACGATCAGCCGTCCGGTCATGACCGCCCCTTCCAGCCCGGCACGAGCACGATCGAGAAATAGGGCGCGATATCGTCCGGCTTGTCGGCCAGCCGCACAGCGGCCATCGCCGGCATGGTCGCCCGCTCGACATAGAACGCGTCTGCCAGCCGTCCCGCCGCCGCGAGCGCGCGGCGGATATGCGGCAGGTTGCGGCCGACCTTCATGATCACGGCGGCATCGGTGCCGGCGAGCCGGCGCGCCAGTTCGCTCTCGTCCAGCGTGCCCGGCAGCACGGTCAGTACGTCGTCACCCTGCGTGATTGGCTGGCCGACGGCCGACCAGCTTCCCGACATGGCCGTGACGCCCGGGATGACCTCGGTCGGGTAGCGGTCCGACAGGCGCACATGCAGGTGCATGTAGGAGCCGTAGAACAGCGGATCGCCCTCGCTCAGCACTGCGACCGTTCGCCCGGCGTCGAGGTGGGCCGCGACCGCCCTGGCGGACTCCTCGTAGAACGCGGTGATGTCGTCGACATAGGCCGCATCCTTGCGGTGAACCTCCGTCGTGACCGGGTAGTAGAGCGGAAGCTCGATCGCCTCGGGCCGCAGATGGGCAGCGACAATGGCGCGCGCGTTGCCGGCATTTCCCTTTTTTGCGAAATGCGCAACGACGTCGGCGGCCGCCAGCGCACGCACGGCCTTCACCGTCATCAGCTCCGGGTCGCCGGGTCCTGTTCCCACGCCGATCAGACGTCCGCTCACAGGCCGGGCCTCGCCAGCGCGTTGATCGCGGCGGCCGTCATGGCGCTGCCGCCGAGCCGGCCGCGCACGATCGCCCAGGGCGCGACGGCGGCGGCGGCCAACGCATCCTTCGATTCCGCCGCGCCGACGAAGCCGACCGGCATGCCGATGATCGCGGCCGGGCGCGGCGCGCCCGATGCAATCATGTCGAGCAGATGGAACAGCGCGGTCGGCGCATTGCCGATCGCGACGACCGATCCGGCCAATCGGTCACGCCACAGTTCGAGCGCGGCGGCCGATCGTGTATTCCCCATTTCCTCCGCGAGCTTCGGCGTGCGCGGATCGCGCAGGGTGCAGATCACATCGTTGCCGGCCGGCAGGCGCGCGCGCGTCACTCCATGCGCCACCATCTCCGCATCGCAGAAGATCGGCGCGCCGGCCGCCAGCGCCGCCCGCGCCGCGCCGACGAAGTCGGGTGAAAATGCGAAAGCCGAGGCGGCCTCGACCATGCCGCAGGCATGGATCATGCGTACCGCGACATCCGCCTCGGCTTCCGAGAAGCGCGACAGGTCTGCCTCCGCGCGGATGATGGCGAAGGATTTTTCGTAGATGGCCGTGCCGTCTCGAATGTAGTCGAGGCTCATGCGCTGAGGCTCCTGGAAACGGCGAACCGCCGGGCGAGCCCGCGCAGATAGCGGCGATAAGGGTCCGATACAATCGTCTCGACGCCCTGGATGGATGCGCCGCTTTCGCCGCCAACGACGGCCAGATGCGGCGTCGCCGGTCTGGCGCATTGCTTGGCGCAGCCGGCCACGTAGAACGACATCCCGGCCGGCATGTCGCTGTCCGCCATCTCCCGGGCAAGCGCGCGCGTTTCGAGGTAGCCCGACCCACAGGCCGGCGCACCGGCGCAAGCCTGAATGCGCAGGCGCGGATCGTCGCTGTCCGAAATCATGCCGGCGTCGCTGGCGGCCGACGCGACGGCGATGTCCGCGACACCGGTGTCCCCGAAACTGGCGATCAGCATGCCATGCCCGGGCGCGAGGCAGATCGCGGCATGGCGACCGAGCGCGCGAGCGAAGGCCGCGAGACTGTCCGCCTCGGTCTGCCCGAAAGGCAAGGCGACCCCGAATGCGCTTGCGCCGCTTTTCAAGGTGAAGCGGCCGATCAACCCATATGCTTCATCCGGCGCCGTGGCGCTCGGCGAAAGGCCATGGGCGGCGGTTTGCAATGCGTGAAGGCTCAGGTCCCGTGCCCGCGCGTCTGGCTTGAAGTCCGCGATCGTCCGTCCAAGCGCGATGACCGCGGCGAGCGCGGCTTGCCGGTCGCCCTGCCCCAGCACGGTTGCGGTGCGCGCATCGCCCGCCGCCGCAACCAGCCATTGACCCGCCGCCAGGCGGCAAAGCCGGACGTCGGCCGACAGACGCGACAGCGTCGGCTGCCTGTCATCATCGATAGTGATCGCGAATTTCGGCGCGAGCCGGCCCGTCACACCGGCCGCTGCGAGACTGTCGCGAACATCGGCGGCCATCGCAATGAGGGCATCGTCGCCGCTCAGCGCAGCGGTCGGCGACACGCGGATTTCCGGCGCCGGTTCCGCCTCGATGGCGAGTGCGGCGACGGCATCGGCCAGCATCGACGCCGACTGCTGCGTCAGGCCGCGTATCTGCATATTGCCACGAATGGTGATCTCGATCTGGCCGCTGCCGTGTCGCCGCGCCGCCTCGGCAATGCCGGCAAGTTGCGCCGGAGAAAGCAGCCCGAGCCTCGGCGACAGGCGCGCCAGCAAGCCGTCGCCGGTCGCCATCGGCGCGCTGAGCGACGGGCACCAGCCCTTTCGCGCGCCGCTCATGCCGCGACCTCAAGGCCGCGCGCCTCGGCGATCAGTGCCGCCAGATCGTTGTCGATGGAATTGCGGCGCGGATGCCACAGGTCGCGCCGGCGCGCGGCGGCGAACCGTTCCGCGATGGCGCGCGCGGCCGCCGGGTTTTCCCGCAGCAGGAAGGCGCGCACATCGTCATCCTCGAGATAGGCGCGGTGTACGTCCTCGATCAGCACTTCGGGGATGGCCGCCGTCGTCTCGGCAAAGCCGATCAGCCGGTCCACCGTCTCGGCGAATTCGGCCGCGCCGCGATGGCCGTGGCGCATCTGGCCGCGAATGAAGCGGGGATTGAGCGCGCGGGCGCGCACGGTGCGCGTCACCGCCGACACCAGCGAGCGAGCGCGGGGCCTGTCGGGGTTCGTCGTGTCCAGCACGATCACATCCGCCTTGCCGCCAAGCGCCGCGACGGCGGCGGAAAACCCGCCCATGAAGGCGACATCGGCCGATCCTTCCAGCAAGTCCCGGCCGGGATCGTCGGCGGCGTGGACAAGCAGGTCCGCCTCGGCCACCCGCGCCGCGAAGGCTTCGCCTGCTTCGACGCCGTCGCCGTCCGCGCCGCCGAAGGCATGCGAGGCCGCGGCAATGTAGGCTGCGCCCAGTTCCTCGCGCCGCTGCCAGTCGCCGCTCGCCAGCAAATCCTCGATGCCGGCGCCATAGGTCCCAGGCGCCGAACCGAATATGCGAGGGACGGTCTCGCCGCGCCGCCGACGGGCGGCGAGGCCGTTGTCCGCGTCGTCCTCGTCCAGCGCGGCGATCGCCGCCACCGCCATGTCAATCAACGCGATCTGGGTCGGGAACATGTCGCGGAACAGGCCCGAGATATGCCATGTCACGTCGACGCGCGGCCGGCCGAGCGCGGCGGGCGGCAAAATCTCGACGCCGGTCACACGGCCCGTAGCAGAATCCCATTGCGGCCGGCATCCCATCAGCGCCAGCCCCTGCGCGATCTCCTCGCCGCCGGTCCTCAGGCTGGCGCTGCCCCACAAATCCATGACCAGCGAGCGCGGCGGCTCGCCATGATCCTGCATGTAGGAGCGTACGATCTCGTCGGCCGCCGCCTTGCCCAGCGCGGCGGCGGTGCGGGTCGGCAGCGTGCGCGGGTCCGAGGCAAAGAGGTTGCGGCCGGTCGGCAGGACATCGGTGCGGCCCCGCGCCGGAGCGCCCGACGGCCCCGGCTCGACATGACGCCCGTCGAGCGCAGCCAGAACCGCATTGCGCTCGGCATCCGCGCAGGCGCGCCGCGCCTCGTCCTGCTCATCAGGAGCCGAGCGGCTGAAGACATGCAGCGATTCCTTGACCGCGAAATCCTTCAGGTCGCACAGCCACGCATCGATCGCCGCCAATGCCTGCTCGGGGTCGTCGGCGGACGCCCCGGCTTCGACAGCGAGCCCGGTTTCGGCGGCCTTGTCGAGGATCAGCCGCGCCAGCCGGTCGCGACGGCGGCGGTCGAGCCCGTCGGCCTGTGCGAATTCGTCGACAAGCTGCTCCAGCTCGCGCTGTTCGTCGGTCAGGCCGGCTCCCGCCAGCGGCGGCGTCAGGTGGCCGATCGTCAGCGCGGCGATGCGCCGCTTCGCCTGCGCGGCCTCGCCGGGATTGCTGACGATGAAGGGATAGATGACCGGCAGCGCGCCGGTGACGATCTCGGGAAAGCAGTTTTCCGACAGGGCGACCGTCTTGCCCGGCAGCCATTCGAGCGTGCCGTGCGCGCCCATGTGGACGATCGCATGGCAGCCGAGCTTTTCACGCAGCCACACGCCGAAGGCAAGGAGCGCGTGGCGCGGCGGCAGCGCCGGGTCGTGATAGTCGCCGCGCCGGTCGGCCGAGCGGCCGCGATCGGGCGCGAGCGCGACCGTGACATTGCCGAAGCTCGCCATTCGGACCCGAAACATCCCGTCCGGCGCGTCCTCCCGCGCCATTCCCCACGCGGCGGTGACCGCATCGCGAACGCCGGCCGGCATCTCACCGAAGGCCGTCTCGTAATCCGCCAGCGGCAGCGCCGGCTGATCCCGCTCCAGCAATCGCATAAGGTCCCGGCCGGCCTCGGGTATGCCCGCGACGGAGTAGCCGGCCGCGCGCAAGTCGCGCAGCATCTCCAGCACGCTTTGCGGCACGTCGAGGCCGACGGCGTAGCCCGTGCGCCCGGTCGCCGCGGGATAATCCGGAACGATGATCACAACCCTTCGTTCCGCCGCCGGCGTCGCCGCCAGGCGCAGCCAGCCGGCGATCCGATCAGCGACTGCATCCGCGCGGTTTTCTTCCGGCCGGTTGAACTGCAGGGCGACGGACAGCGCGGCGTCCTTGTCGCGAACGTCCTTGAACGACACGACGCCGGCCATGATGCGTCCATCCAACTCCGGCAGCACGACATGCATGGCGAGGTCGGCAGGCGCCAGCCCCCGCTGGCCGGCAGCCCAGGCCTCGCGCCGCGTCGTCGCCATGGCGACCTGGAACACCGGCAAGCCAAGCCGCTTGAACAGCGACGGCTCCTGCCCGCCGGCGTCGGCGGCGAATGCGGTCATGGTCACCAGCGCCCGCAGCGACAGTTCGTTGGCGGCTCGCGCGATCAGTTCCTCGGCGTCGGGATGGCGCAGCGACTGGACGAAGATCGGAACCGCCGCGATGCCGCGTTTGGCCAGCGCGGCGCGAAACGCCCCGACGGGTGCGACGTCATCCGCCAGCAGCATCGAGCGGTAGAAGACGACGCCGACGGTCGGACGGTCGCCGATCTCGTGTTGAACCGCTTCCATATCGACGATGCCGATGTCCGGCAGATGGAAGCCCGCCTGCCCGACCGGCACCGGAGCGCCGGCCGCCACCGTGTCCGCCCCCGCCAGCCGCGCGGCGAGCCCGAGCGCGACCGAAAGATTGTCCCGCCCACCCTCGCGGAAACAAGCCAGCAGCCTGTCGTAATCCTCAGCCTGAAACGTCGAGAGGCCAAACAGCCGCTCGTCGCGCTCGCGGCATTCGCCGGGCAACAGCGCCAGCAAAAGGCCTTTCTGCCTCGCGAGTTCGGCGAGCCGCTCGCAGCCATAGGGCCACCACTCATAGCCGCCGAGCAAGCGCACAACGACGACCCTGGCTGCCGACGCGGTGCGCTCGATCCACAGGTCCACCGCCATCGGATGGCGCAGATCGCGCAGCGAGGCGAGCCGGAGCGACGGCAGGTGCATCTCGTCCCGCCGCCATGCGCCGGCAAGCGCCGCCAGGTCGCTGTCGCTGAACGAGAGCGCGACGATCTCGGCCGGCTCCTGCGCCAGATCGACCGGTTCGATCAGCGCTTCGAGCGAAGCCGAGGTCGTCGCGAGAAGGTGCATGGTCCCGCCGGAAAATCCTACGCCGCGAGCATACGCTCGACACGCGCGCGGTCGAGACCCTTGAGGCCGATCACGACGAGACGCGTCGACTTCTGCTCGTCCGTCTTCCAGGCGCGGTCATAGTGCTGCGATACGCGCGGCCCGACCGCCTGCACGAGCAGCCGCATCGGCTTGCCCTCGACATGGACGAAACCTTTCAGGCGCAGCACGTTTTCCGCCTCCGCCGTCGCCGCGATCCGCTTCACCAGCGCCTCGATATCGGTGACGGCGGGAAGGTCCACGACGAAGCTGTCGAAATCGTCATGCTCGTGGTCGAGCTCGTCGTCGTGATGGGTCTTGCGCGCGTCGATGTCGTCCTCGGTCGCCATGCCGAGCCCGAGCAGGACGCCGGGATCGACATTGCCGTTGGCGGCCGGCACGACCTTCACCGCGCGCGGCAGATGCTCCGTCACCCGCGCCTCGGCATTGCGCCGGCCTACGTCGTCCAGAAGGTCGCTCTTCGACAGGATGATCAGGTCGGCACAGGCGATCTGATCCTCGAACACCTCCTCGACCGGATCGTCATGATCGATGGAATCGTCGGCCGCGCGCTGGCGTTCCAGCGCATCCTTGTCGCCGGTCACCTCGCCCGCCGCCAGCGCCACGCCGTCAACGACCGCCACCACGCCGTCGACGGTGACGCGGTTCTTGACGCCGGGCCACTGGAAGGCCTGCACGAGCGGCTTCGGCAAAGCGAGGCCGGACGTCTCGATCAGGATGTGATCGACCTTGGGCTCCCGAGCGAGGATCTTGTCCAGCGCCGGCACGAAATCGTCGGCCACCGTGCAGCAGATGCAACCGTTCGCCAGTTCGACGATGTCCTCTTCCGAGCAGCTTTCGACGCCGCAGCTTTTCAGGATATCTCCGTCGATGCCGACGTCGCCGAATTCGTTGACGATGATCGCCAGCCGCTTGCCCTTCGATTCCTCGAGCAGGTGGCGGATGAGCGTCGTCTTGCCGGCGCCGAGGAAGCCGGTGATGACGGTGCAGGGAACGCGCTGGACGGAAGTCATGGAGCAAGGTCCTCAAGGTTCGCAAATGTCGGGACGCGGGCGATCAGGCCCCGCTTCAGGGATTCAGGACGTGCCTTGAACGGCATGAAACCGTCCGATGACGACGCCAGAAGTTCCGCGCCGGCGATCAGGTCGCCCGCGCTCTCGGTGTTCAATTCGCCGAAGACATAGGTCCAGCAGCCGTCGCGCAGCATCGCGGCGGAGAGGCCGCGCTTGCAATTGCCGAGGCAGCCGACCTGTCTGAACGATATGCCGCGTTCGAGCGCCTGAGCGCGGGTCGCCTGGGAGAGAAGCGAGCCGGGACGCGGAGACACGTCGTCCTGCCCGGGAAAGCGGCACGAGGCGCAGACGATGATCGTCACGCCGCAGCCCGAATCGGACGCTTCTCCGGGGGCGTCCATCACGCCGTCTTGCTGGCAGTCGGTCATTCCAACTCCGTGCCCGGGTCACCCGCCAGGCTTCAGGATTACGCTCGCGCCGGCAGGTCTCCTGGCTTTCGGATCGTCGCCCGCGCCGCCTTCCCGGAAAAACCAGTGGCTTCTGGCGCGGATTGTCCGACTACAGTTGCGGGGACAGCTGCGGATTTGCCTGCGGGATATCTCCCTTCGGACGCACCGCATTCCCTCTTAGCCCGCCCTCTTGCCGAAAGCGGGAACCATCGCAAAACCATCTATGATCCCGGCCCGAAGCTTGTCAACGCTGCAAAGTTTCCGCTTCCCGGCGCAGACGCGTTCGTCTACTGTCGCGCCGTCATCGGTTCCTCGAAAGGGGATGAGAGAGGGAACGCGGTTGGTTTCGGCCAAACCCGCGGCTGCCCCCGCAACTGTATGCGGCGAGCCTGATCCATGAGCCACTGGGGCGAAATCCCGGGAAGGTGGGGAAGGCAGCGACCCGTGAGCCAGGAGACCTGCCGGCGACGAACAGTAATGTGCGCCCTCGGGTGGAGGGCAGTCTGGAGAAAATATGTCGACTTCTTCTACTCTCGGAAACGTCGCCTCGGCGCAGACCGGCATCCTGCCGCTGCTGATGGCCGCGTTTCTCGGCCTGGTCATCATCGGCACCGTGGGATTCTCCCACATGGAAGTGCTCCACAATGCGGGGCACGATTATCGCCATTCGATGGCGTTTCCCTGCCACTGACGGAGAACCGACATGTCCATTTTCCGTAACGTGGTCTTCCTGGCCGCGCTGGCCGGCCTTGCCGCAAGCATCGTGATGACGGTCCTCCAGACCTCGTTCACCGTCCCGCTCATCCTTCAGGCCGAGACCTTCGAGAACGCCGAACCTGCCGCGCACGATCACGGCGCCGCCGCTCCCGCGCAGGAAGCGGCTCCCGCGGCGACGCCCGCTCCGGCCGCGGCGCCGGCTCCCGAGCATGAAGAGGAAGGCTGGGCTCCGGCCGACGGCGCCGAACGCACGCTCTATACCGCGCTCGCCAACATCGTCACAGGAATCGGCTTCGCCTTGCTGCTGGTCGCGGCGTCGGAAGCATTCGGCGGCATCACCAGCCTGCGCTCTGGCCTTGCATGGGGCTTCGCAGGCTTTGCCGTCTTCACGCTTGCGCCGGGCCTCGGGCTTCCGCCGGAATTGCCCGCCATGCCGGCCGCCGATCTCGTCGCCCGACAGGTCTGGTGGATCGGCACGGTCGCGGCCACCGCCGCGGGCTTGGCGCTCATCGCATTCCGGCGTGAAAGCTGGCTCATCCTGCTCGGCGTCGCTCTGCTCGTCGTCCCTCATGTCATCGGCGCACCGCAGCCGGAGAGCCACGAGTCGCCGATACCGCCCGACCTGCATCACAGCTTCGTGGTGGCCGTCACCGTCACCAACCTGCTGTTCTGGCTGGCGCTCGGGGCGGCTGTCGCATGGCTGCGCTCGCGCTTCCTGACCGCGCCGGAGGCGGCCCGGCCAAGCCTTGCCTGACGGCACGCTGACCTTCGTCATCGGCGGCGCGCGTTCGGGCAAGAGCCGGCACGCCGAAACCTTGATCGAACGCCATGAGCCGCCGTGGACCTATGTCGCGACGGCTCAGGCCTTCGACGCGGAGATGCGCGAACGGATCGCGCATCACCGCGCGCGCCGGGATCAGCGCTGGCAGACGGTCGATGCGCCGATCGATCTCGCGGCGGCGCTTGACGGACTTCCCCACGGCCAGCCGGTGCTGATCGACTGCCTGACGCTCTGGCTTACGAATGTCGTGCTGGCCGACGGCGACGTCGAAGCCGAATGCAAGCGGCTTGCGGCCACTCTGTCCCGCCCACGCGGCACGTGGGTCGTGGTGTCGAACGAGGTCGGTCTCGGCATCGTGCCGGAGAATGCGCTGGCACGGCGGTTCCGCGACGAGGCCGGACGGTTGAACCAGATGGCGGCGGCGGCGGCCGACACTGTCCTGTTCATGGTCGCCGGCCTGCCGATGAAGGTGAAATGAGATGCGTGAGATCAGCGACGAGGAAGCCGAGCGCCACAAGGCGAAGATGGCCAAGCGCAAGGCGGTTCAGGACGCCGAGGTCGGCGCCAAGACAGCCGAGAAGGGCCTGCTGATCGTCAACACCGGCCCTGGCAAGGGCAAGTCGACCGCCGCCTTCGGCCTGGCGCTGCGTATGCTCGGCCATGGCAAGCGCGTTGGCGTCGTGCAGTTCATCAAGGGCGCTTGGCACACCGGCGAGAAGGACGCACTTGCCCGCTTCGGCGACCAGGTCGTGTGGTACGCCATGGGCGAAGGGTTCACCTGGGAGACGCAGGATCTCGCCCGCGACATCGCTGCGGCCGGCCGCGCCTTCGACAAGGCGAAGGAGCTGATGGCCGATCCGAGCTTCGGCCTGATCATCCTGGACGAACTCAACATCGCGCTGCGCTACGACTATCTCGATATCGAGGAGGTGGTCGCCGCGCTCATCGCCCGGCGTCCGGACCTTCATGTCATCGTCACCGGCCGCAACGCCAAGCCGCCGCTGGTGGAAGCCGCCGACCTCGTCACCGAGATGGGCCAGACCAAGCACCACTTCGCCGCCGGCGTGAAGGCGCAGGCCGGCATCGAGTTCTAGCCTTGCCGGCCAAAGCGCTCATGTTCCAGGGGACCGGCTCCGATGTCGGCAAGTCCCTGATCGTGGCGGGCCTGTGCCGCGCATTCGCCAATCGCGGCCTGACCGTGCGGCCGTTCAAGCCGCAGAACATGTCGAACAACGCCGCCGTCACCATCGAGAATGGCGAGATCGGCCGCGCGCAGGCGCTTCAGGCGCGCGCCGCGCGTGTGGCGCCAAGCGTCCACATGAACCCCGTCCTGCTGAAGCCGCAGGGCGGCGCGTCGCAGATCATCATCCAGGGGCGCATGCACGGCAGCGCGTCGGCGCGCGACTACCAGACGGTCAAGGGCGGCCTCATGCCCGCCGTACTCGACAGTTTCGCGCGGCTCCGCGCCGAGGCCGATCTTGTGCTGGTCGAGGGCGCGGGCAGCGCGTCCGAGATCAACCTGCGCGCCAACGACATCGCCAATATGGGTTTTGCGCGCGCAGCCAATGTTCCCGTCGTCCTGATCGGCGACATCGATCGCGGCGGCGTCATCGCGTCGATCGTCGGCACGAAACATGTGATCGATCCGGCCGACGCCGCGATGGTGCGCGGCTTCATCGTCAACCGGTTCCGCGGCGACCCGTCGCTGTTCGCGCAAGGCATGACGGACATCGCTGACCGCACCGGATGGATTCCGTTCGGCCTCGTCCCTTTCTTCGGCGAAGCCGATCGCCTGCCGGCCGAGGATTCGCTCGCGCTCATCGGCAAAAATGCCGTACGCACCGGCGGCCGCGCGCGCATCGCCGTGCCGATCCTGCCGCATGTCTCCAATTTCGACGACCTCGATCCGCTGGCGGCGGAGCCGGATGTGGAGATCATCCGCGTGCGGCCCGGAGATACAATTCCAAGCGACGCATCGCTTGTCCTGCTGCTCGGCTCGAAGGCGACGATCCTCGATCTCGCCGCGCTTCGCGCCGCCGGCTTTCACATCGACATCGCTGCGCATGTCAGGCGCGGCGGGCATGTGCTCGGCCTCTGCGGCGGCTATCAGATGCTCGGCCGCGAGATCGCCGATCCGCATGGCATCGAGGGTCCGCCGTCTACGGTCGACGGGCTCGGCCTGCTCGATGTCGCGACTGTGCTGGGCGGCGACAAGGCGCTGCGCGCGGTCAGCGGTCGAACGGCCGACGGCACGAGTTTTCGCGGCTACGAGATGCATGTCGGAGAGACGGCGGGACTCGATGCCGGCAGGCCGTTCGCCCGGTTCGCCGACGGCCGTCACGACGGCGCGCTGTCGCCGTCAGAGCGCGTAGCCGGAACCTATGTGCATGGCCTGTTCGCCGACGATGCGCAGCGCGCCGCCTGGATCGCGCGGCTCGGTGGCCAGGCCTCCGGCCTCGACTACGAGCATGGCGTCGAACGCGTGCTCGACGCGCTGGCCGACCATCTGGCGGCGCATGTCGATCTCGACGGATTGCTCAGCCATGCAACATGAGCGCGATCAGGCCAAGAAGGGCGAGCAGCGCGCCGTCGGCGACACGGTAGAGCGACAGCGCCCGGCGAATGTCCGCCGCCGTCGCCTCGCGGCGGCCGCCCTGCCCCATCGTCGCGTCGTCCACCAGCACGCCGCCATAGCGGCGGGGTCCGGCGAGCGCCAAGTCCAGCGCGCCTGCCATCGCCGCTTCCGGCCAGCCGGCATTGGGCGAGCGATGGCGCGAAGCATCGCGCCACACGGCTTCCAAAGCGCCTTTTGGCGATGCGCCCGGCACGACCAGGCTCGCGATGCAGAGCAAGGCGGCGGTCAGCTGCGAGGCCGGCAGATTGATCAGATCGTCCAGCCGCGCCGCAGCCCAGCCGAAGGCTTCGTGGCGCTCGGTGCGATGGCCGATCATGCTGTCGGCGGTGTTCACCGCCTTGTAGACCGCGCCTCCCGGCAGACCGCCGACCGCCAGCCAGAACACCGGCGCGACGATGCCGTCCGAAAAATTCTCGGCCAGGCTTTCGATCGCGGCGCGCGAGACGCCGGCCTCGTCAAGGCTTTCGGGATCTCGGCCAACAATTTGGGACACGGCTTTGCGCCCGCCCGCCAGTCCTTCGGTTTCGAGCGCCTGCGCCACCGCCGCGACGTGGCAATGGAGGCTCCGCTGCGCGATCAGCGAACTGGCCACGACCGCCACGATGACGATCGCCAGCCCGCCGCCCAGACCATATTGAACCGCGAAAGCGAGGCCGCCGCAGACAAGGATCAATATGGCGACCGCCGCCACGCCGGCCGCGCGCCGCGCGGCGAACGATGCGGACGGACGGTTCCAGTTCCGGTCCATCGCCGCGATCAGCCGGCCGATCCATGTCACCGGATGGCCGATCGCGCGAAACAGCCGGTCTGGATAGCCGGTCGCGATCTCGACGATCATCGCCAGGAAGGCCAATAGAACGGTCATGGGCGCGACTTCATCCGATCCTCGTAGCGAGATCCGCGATCACGGCGGCAGTCTCGGCCGCGCGGAAGCCCGCTTCCCCCATGCGCCGCGACCCTGGCTGGACCTGTCGACCGGCATCAACGCGCGTTCTTACCCGCTGCCGCCGATTCCGCACAATGCCTTCGAACGACTGCCCGAGGACGCCGACCTCGCCGCGCTGGCGGAAACGGCCGCGCGGGCCTATGGCGCCGCGTCAGGAGCGGACATCGCCTGCGCGCCGGGCACGCAGATCCTGCTGCCGCTCGTCGCCGGCCTCGCGCCGCCGGGCCGCGCCGGCATCCTTTCGCCGACCTATGCCGAGCACCGGCGGGCTGCGGCGCTGGCCGGCCATCAGGTGGACGAGGCTTCGAGCCTGGATGACCTTTGCCGCTACGACCTCGCGGTCGTCGTCAATCCGAACAATCCGGACGGCAGGGTGCATCGCCGCGCCGACCTGCTCGCTCTCGCGGATCACCTGAAGTCACGCGCGGGCATGCTGGTCGTGGACGAAGCCTTCATGGATGTCGGCCCGCAGGACGAGCGCCTCGACGGCGACGTTTCGGGCAGCAACATCGTCGTTCTGCGATCCTTCGGAAAGTTCTTCGGCCTCGCCGGCGTGCGCATCGGCTTCGCCATCTGCGACAGCGCCCTCGCCGCGACGCTGCGCGACCGGCTTGGCCCCTGGGCCGTCTCCGGGCCGGCGCTGACGATCGGCCGCGCCGCGCTCGGCCATCTCGACTGGCAGGCCGCCATGCGCGCCGACCTTCTCGCCCGCGCCGCACGCCTTGATGTGGTGCTGGTCACTGCCGGCTTCACCATCGCCGGCGGTACCAGCCTCTATCGCTACGTGCGCCATGACGCGGCGCGGGAGGCGGTCGAGGCTCTCGGCCAAAACGGCCTTCTCGTCCGGTCGTTCGACTTCGACCCCGCCGCCCTTCGGTTCGGCATCCCGGCCACCGATGCCGATTTCGAGCGGCTCGCGACCGCGCTGGACGGCTGGCGGAGCCGATGAAGATCTTTGTGTCGCCCCTCTCCCGCCTGGAGGAGACCATTCGCCTGAGCGGCGCGCGGCGGCTGATCTCGCTCTTCTCCGACGGCGCTGCCCCTCCGGTGCCGGCAGGCTTCGCGGAGACCGACTGCCTGCGTCTCACCTTTCACGACATCAGCGCGCCGCGTGATGGCCTGACGCCGCCATCGCTGGAGCATGTGTCCCGACTTCTCGATTTCGGCCGGAGCTCGGATCGTAGCGCGCCGCTTCTCGTCCACTGCTATGCCGGCATCAGCCGCTCGACCGCCGCCGCTTTCGTCATTGCCTGCGCCCTGACGCCCGACCGCGACGAGGCCGCGATCGCACGCGACCTGCGTCGCCTCGCGCCCAGCGCCACGCCCAATCCGCTGGTGGTCGCCCACGCCGACCGTCTCCTCGACCGGCATGGCCGCATGTCCCGCGCCATCGACGGCATCGGTCGCGGCGCCGAGGCGTTCGAGGGCGAACCCTTCGTCCTCGACATCGGCTGATGTCACAAAGGCTTCGGACCAGCGTTTGAGCCCGTTTCGCTTGCGCGTGAAATCGGCCCCGTGCTAGCAGCCCTGAAGCGTCGCCGCCGTGACCAGCCTCTGGCCCTGCCGGCATTGACTTCGTCCTGGCTGTCGACAGCCATCTTAGCGGAAAGCCGAGCATGGAATTCATCAACCAGGCCATCCATGAGATCTTCTCCGCCGAGGGATTCAGCGCCCTGCTTCAGGTGCTGGCGATCGATCTGGTCCTGGCGGGCGACAATGCCATCGTCATCGGTCTGGCGGCCGCCGGCCTGCCGAAGGAACAGCGCGCCCGGGCAATTCTCGTCGGCATCATCGCGGCGACCGTCATGCGCATCGGCTTCGCGCTGATCACGGCGCAATTGCTGGCCTGGGGACCGATGGTGCTCATCGCCGGCGGCCTTCTTCTCCTTTGGGTCTGCTGGAAGATGTGGCGCGAACTGACCGTGTCCCGCGAGGAAGAACATGCGGCCACCGAGGCCATTTCGGGCGCTGACCTGAATGCCGATGGCACTGTCGCGGGCGGCGCGCCGCGCAAGACCTTCGCGCAGGCGGCGCTGCAGATCGTCATCGCGGACGTGTCGATGTCGCTCGACAACGTGCTGGCCGTCGCCGGCGCGGCGCGCGAGCACCCGACGGTGCTGGTCATCGGCCTCGCCGTCTCGATCGCGCTGATGGGCCTCGCGGCGAGCTTCATCGCCAGGCTGCTCCACCGCTTCCGCTGGATCGCCTATATCGGCCTGATCGTCATTCTCTATGTCGCGCTGAAGATGACCTATGACGGCGCGGCCACCATGTGGCCGGAGCTTGCGATCTTCGGAACGCCGGCCGCTCACTGAGCGGCCGGCTCCGACTTCACGACAATAGAGGCCAGGGTCAGCGGACCTGGTCGAGCAGCCGCTTGCATTCGAGCAGGTCGAACAGCGCTTCCTGCAGCAATGCGCGATTGTCCTTGGACAGTTTTGTCTGACCGGGTGCGACGGGGCCGTCTTCGTCAGCCTTACCCAGACCGAAGAAGCGGCGGCTCGGCTTCACCTTCGGTTCGCCGACCAGCATCTCGTCTTCGGCCGCCGCGCTGCGCGTCAGCGCCATCTCGGCCTGGGCGGCCTCCTGCTTGCGCGCCGTGATGGCGGCCACGGCCGCCACGTCGCCACTGCCGACCGCCGCGATGAACTGGTTGCCGTTCTCGCGCAGCAGCTTCTGCACGCCCTTGATCGTGTAGCCCTGATCGTAGAGCAGGTGCCGGATGCCCTTGATCAGTTCGACATCCTGCGGCCGGTAATAACGACGGCCGCCGCCGCGCTTCATCGGCTTGATCTGAGTGAAGCGCGTCTCCCAGAAACGCAGCACATGCTGAGGCAGGTCGAGATCCTCGCCGACCTCGCTGATCGTGCGGAATGCGTCGGGACTTTTGTCCATAGCCGGCACCGAATTGTTGTGATTCGGGCTTCAGTTCAGCGGTTTGGCGGAGAAAACTCAAGCCCCTAGATAGCTTGGCCCACCGAGGGCAGCTATTTCGCGGCGCGTGCTTTCGCCTGCTGATGATTGCGCAGGATTCGGCTCTTCAGCACGTTCGACGCCTTGAAGGTCATGACCTTGCGCGGCGAGATCGGCACTTCCTCGCCGGTCTTGGGATTGCGTCCGATGCGCTCGTTCTTGGAGCGGACATGGAAGGTGGCGAAGGACGACAGCTTCACCGTTTCGCCGCGCACGATCGCTTCGCAGATTTCGTCGAGAACCATTTCGACCAGTTGCGCGGACTCCGTCCGCGACAGCCCCACCTTTCGGTAGACGGCTTCCGCGAGATCGGCACGTGTCAGTGTGGTCCCCCCCATAGGTCCTTCTCGCGATTCAAATGTTTGTGAGCGCCGCTGTGCGAACGCACCGTAGAAAAATGACCCCGCGAGGTCAAGGAATAGGAGCGGCCAGCTAAACCGATCGGCGCGTGAGGATCAAGCGTCGGTTACCAACGGATTAGCACCGCGCCCCAGGTGAAGCCGCCGCCCATCGCCTCGAGCATCACGAGGTCGCCGCGCTTGATGCGTCCGTCGGCGACGGCGACCGACAGCGCCAGCGGCACCGACGCTGCGGACGTGTTGCCATGCAGGCCGACGGTCGCCACGACCTTTTCCGGCGCGATGCCGAGTTTCTTCGCGGACGCGTCGATGATGCGCAGATTGGCCTGGTGCGGCACGAACCAGTCGAGATCGTCGGACGTGATGCCGCCGGCGTCGAGCGTGGCGACGACGACGTCGGTGATCATGCCGACCGCGTGCTTGAAGACCTCCCGGCCCTCCATGCGCAGATGGCCGACCGTCCTCGTCGTGGAAGGACCGCCGTCGACGAACAGCTTGTCCTTGTGCGAACCGTCGGAGCGAAGCGCCGAGGCCAGCACGCCGGTATCGGCGTTGTCGCCGGCGCCCTCTCCGGCTTCGAGCACGATCGCGCCCGCACCGTCGCCGAACAGCACGCAGGTCGTCCGGTCGGTCCAGTCGAGGATGCGCGAAAACGTCTCCGCGCCGATCACCAGAACGCGCTTGGCCATGCCGCCGCGGATATGAAGGTCGGCGACGGATACGGCGTAGACGAAGCCGCTGCACACCGCCTGAATATCGAAGGCGAAGCCGTGGCGCATGCCGAGGCGATTCTGGATCTCCACGGCGGTGGCCGGGAATGTGTTGTTCGGCGTCGACGTCGCCAGCACGATCAGGTCGATATCGTCGGGCGTCAATTTTGCGTCGGCGAGCGCCGCGCGCGCAGCCGCCTCGCCGAGCGATGCGGTAGTCTCGGTTTCGTCGGCGATGTAGCGCTGGCGGATGCCGGTTCGCTGGACGATCCACTCGTCGGAGGTTTCGACCTTCTCGGCCAGTTCCGCATTGGTCAGCACCCGCTTCGGCAGAGCCGATCCAATCCCTTTAACCTGCGAGCGGATCATCAGCCTTGTTCCTCGTCGGCCGGAGCGGCGGCCGCACGGGCCCGCGACAGGTGCGGCGCGCGCGCATGAAACTGTTCGAGGTCGACGCGGATCTTGTCGATCAGTTTGTTGCGCGCCATGTCGTAGCCAAGCTCGACGGCCGAGGCGAAGCCCTCCTCGTCCGTGCCGCCATGGCTCTTCACGACGATGCCGTTGAGGCCGAGGAACACGCCGCCATTGATCTTGCGGACATCCATCTTCTCGCGCAGCCGGTCGAACGCGCTCTTGGCGAAGATGTAGCCGATCTTGGCCATCAGGGTCCGGCTCATGGCGGCGCGCAGATATTCCGCGAGCTGCTTCGCCGTGCCCTCGGCGGTCTTCAGCGCGATATTGCCGGAGAACCCTTCGGTGACGACGACATCCGTCGTGCCCCTGCCGAGGTCGTCGCCCTCGACAAAACCGTGATAGTTCATCGTCTCCAGTCCGGCGTCGCGCAGCAGAAGCCCCGCCTCGCGCACGTCCTCCTGGCCCTTGATCTCCTCGGTGCCGACATTGAGCAGGCCGACACTCGGCCGCTCCAGGTCGAACAGCGCGCGCGCCATGGCCGAGCCGAGGATCGCGAAATCGATGAGCTGATGCGCATCCGCGCCGATGGTCGCGCCGACGTCGAGCACCACGCTTTCGCCGCGCGTCGTCGGCCAGATCGCGGCGATCGCCGGGCGGTCGATCTGCGCCATCGTCCGCAGGCAGAATTTCGACATGGCCATCAGCGCGCCGGTGTTGCCGGCTGAGACGCAGACGTCGGCCTGTCCCGTCTTCACCGCCTCGATCGCCTTCCACATGGAGGACTTCCAGCGGCCCTGACGCAAGGCGGCGCTCGGCTTGTCGTCCATGCGCACCGCGACATCGCAATGCACGAATTCGCTGATCGAGCGCAGGCGTGGATATTTCAGGAAGTTGGGCGAAACGGCGTCTTCGCGGCCGAAAATGATGAAACGCACGTCCGGGCGGCGCTCGGCAACCTTCAGCAACCCGGGAAGGACGATGTCGGGACCGTGATCCCCGCCCATCGCATCAATCGAAATCGTGACCAAGCTTTTCTCGTCTGTTGTCGGTCGGCCGGGCAGGCTGCCAAATCAGCGGGGAAAATAGCGGTTTTGCGCCGAGGCACAACCGCCAAAAGGGGGTGGGATAGTATGCCTCATTCGCGCGTAAGCCGCTGCCGCAGCGTCGCAAACGGCGATTCGGCGGTGGAGTCGCCCGCGCGAGACGGCAGTTCGGCTCCGGCCTTGCGCGGATAGGGATCGATCACCAGCGCGAAAAACTCCTCGGCCAGCGCGCCGACGTCGATCGACTCACCGTTGAATATCTCGGGTGCATCGGGGCCGTCGGCCTCCAGAAACATCTCGCCCTCGCTGATGTCGGGACGGGCAAGCGGCGATCCTTCCGGCACGAAGATCGCCTCGACCGGCTCGTCGATCGTCGCGGCGAGCGGCTCCAGCGTCACGATGCATTCCTGCACGATATCGGCGCGCACGGTGCCGGTGACGATGATTCCCGAACTCTTCCAGTTGCGCACGAGAAGGTCGGCGGCGAAAGCGTCGACGGACAGCAAGCCATGCGCGGCGGCGAGCGCCGCGCGCTCGGCCTCCGTCAGCCGGACGTCGACCGGGAACCCCTTCTGCGGCAGGCGCCTGACATCGATGGGGTAGGAGATCGGGCTTTTTTCCTCAGTCATGGCCGGCTCCCGCCAGCGGAAAGCGGACGCGGCCCGCCAACAGGTCGTCCAGCGGCTGGGCCGCCAGATCGCGCGCGGCATCCATCACATAGGCCGCCAGAGCCATGGCCTCGCTCCAGGCCGGCACGTCGGGCCGCACATTGCGCGCCAGAGCCGCGGCAAGTCCATCCGTGTCGCCTGCATCGATCGCCTGCTCGTAGGCCACGGTGCGGCCAAAAAACATGCGGCCAAGTTTCTTCATGCGCTTCGGCACGCCCATGTCGCTGATGCCGAGCTCGCGCAGCGAATGGTCGACATCGAGGAAAAACGTGTCCGCCAGTTCCTGGCCGAGCGCATCGGCCGCCCTGCCCTCGCCCTTGATACGGTGAAGGAACAGGAACAGATGCAGCGCCACCATCTCGAAACGGCCGAGCGGCGTATCCGGCACGCCCCACTCCGAATAGGGCGTCGTCTGCCGCGCCGCCGCCACGATTTGCTCGTAGACGGCATCGGCAATCGCGCGGTTGGCCTTCTTTTCCGCGCTGAAGAACTTGAACATGCGGGTGGACTCCCGTGCGGCCTCGTCGGTTGCATCGGCGCGCAAGCTGGTTTACCGAGTTTGCCGCTTCACGCAAGCGCGCCGAAGCCGGGTGATGTGGAGATGTCGTTGCAGATCATGAAATTCAAGTCCGGGGCTGGCGCTTCGGCTGCGCTGGCGCTAGCCGCGGCGATGACCGTGTCCGGCTGCAACGCCGGGTCGACCCTGTCGCCCAGCGAAACGCTGACGCAGGGTTACGTCATCGACCCGCAGGCGATCGAACTCGTTCCTCCCGGCTCCAGCCGCGAGCAGGTCCTGCTGGCGCTCGGCAGCCCGTCGACCCGCGCCACCTTCGACAACGAGGTGTTCTACTACATCTCGCAGACGCGCCGCCGCGGCGCGGCGTTCATGAAGCCCAAGCTGGTCGATCAGCGCGTGCTCGCCGTCTATTTCGGACCGGACGACCGCGTCGTGAACATCGCCAATTACGGCATGCAGGACGGCAAGGTCTTCGACTTCATCTCGCGCACCACGCCGACCGGCGGCAAGGACCAGAACTTCCTCGGCCAGTTGCTCTCGGGCTTCGGCGGACCGAAGAAGCCGCCAAACCTGTTCGGCAATCCGGGCGGCTGACCCCCAATTATTCACGATCGGCTCTCCGGCCGGTCGCCAAAAGAAAAACCCCGCGGATCGCTCCGCGGGGTTTTTTGTCGGAAAGACCGGTCCGGTCGATCAGGCCGAATGCGCCAGCACCGCGAGCAGCAGCAGCGCCACGATGTTGGTGATCTTGATCGCCGGGTTCACGGCCGGGCCGGCGGTGTCCTTGTAGGGGTCGCCGACGGTGTCACCGGTGACCGACGCCTTGTGCGCCTCGGACCCCTTCATGTGCTTGACGCCGTCCTTGTCGGTGAAGCCGTCCTCGAACGACTTCTTGGCGTTGTCCCACGCGCCGCCGCCCGAGGTCATCGAGATGGCGACGAACAGGCCGTTGACGATCACGCCGAGCAGCGAGGCGCCGAGCGCGGCGAAGGCGGAGGCCTTCGAACCCGAGATCAGCAGCACGCCGAAGTAGACGACCAGCGGCGCGAGGACCGGCAGCAGCGACGGAATGATCATTTCCTTGATCGCGGCCTTGGTCAGGAGGTCGACCGCCTTGGCGTAGTCGGGCTTGGAGGTGCCCTTCATGATGCCCGGATCGGCGCGGAACTGACGACGCACTTCCTCGACGATCGAGCCCGCCGCGCGGCCGACGGCCGTCATGGCGATGCCGCCGAAGAGATACGGGATCAGGCCGCCGAAGATCAGGCCGGCGACGACATAGGGGTTCGACAGGTCGAACGAGACCGTGCCCAGGTCGGCGAAGTAAGGATACTCGGCCGCGTTCTGCGCGAAATACTGCAGGTCGTTCGAATAGGCGGCGAACAGCACCAGAGCGCCGAGACCGGCCGAGCCGATCGCATACCCCTTGGTGACCGCCTTGGTCGTGTTGCCGACCGCGTCGAGCGCGTCGGTCGAATGACGCACTTCCTTCGGAAGACCCGCCATTTCGGCGATGCCGCCGGCGTTGTCGGTGACCGGGCCGAAGGCGTCGAGCGCCACGATCATGCCGGCCAGGCCGAGCATGGTGGTGACCGCGATGCCGATGCCGTACAGGCCGCCGAGGATATAGGTCGACAGGATGCCCGCGACGATCACCAGCGCCGGCAACGCCGTCGATTCGAGCGACACGGCCAGACCCTGGATGACGTTGGTGCCGTGGCCGGTGACCGAGGCCTGGGCGATCGAGTTGACCGGACGCTTGTTGGTGCCGGTGTAGTATTCGGTGATCACCACGATCAGCGCGGTGACGATCAGGCCGACGATGCCGCACCAGAACATGTTCATGCCGGTGAGGCCCGGTGCGAACTCGCCAAACGTGACGGTGTACTGCGTGGCGATCGCGAGGCCGGCGATCGACAGAACGCCCGTCGCGATCAGGCCCTTGTAGAGCGCGCCCATGATCGAGCCGTTCGAGCCGAGCTTCACGAAGAAGGTGCCGATGATCGAGGTGATGATGCAGGTGCCGCAGATGAGCAGCGGGTAGAGCATCGTCGAATCGACGCCCGGGAACAGGATCGCGGCCAGAACCATCGTCGCGACCACGGTCACGGCGTAGGTCTCGAACAGGTCTGCGGCCATGCCGGCGCAGTCGCCGACATTGTCGCCCACATTGTCGGCGATCGTCGCCGGGTTGCGCGGATCATCCTCGGGGATGCCCGCTTCCACCTTGCCGACCAGGTCGCCGCCGACGTCCGCACCCTTGGTGAAGATGCCGCCGCCGAGACGGGCGAAGATCGAGATCAGCGAAGCGCCGAAGCCGAGCGAGACGAGCGCGTCGATGACGACGCGGTCATCGGAGAAGTAGCCCATCGGACCGGTGAGGACCATGTAGTAGACCGCGACGCCGAGCAGCGCGAGGCCAGCCACCAGAAGACCGGTGATGGCGCCCGACTTGAAGGCGATGTCGAGGCCGGCGGCGAGGCTCTTCGAGGCCGCCTGCGCGGTGCGCACATTGGCGCGGACCGAGACATGCATGCCGATGAAGCCGGCGACGCCCGACAGGACGGCGCCGATCAGGAAGCCGATCGCCGCCGCGGTGCCGAGCAGCCACCAGGCGAGAAGGAAGACGACCACGCCGACGATCGCGATCGTCTTGTACTGGCGCGAGAGATAGGCCTGCGCACCCTCGCGGATGGCGGCCGAGATTTCCTGCATGCGCGCATTGCCCTGGTCGGCAGCGAGAACCGAGCGCGTGGCCCAGATCGCGTAGATGACCGAAAGCAAGCCGCAGAGAATGACAATCCAAACTATCATTGCGGATTTTCCCTAGAAGCTGGCCCGTCCCTAATCCTCTCCGGGCCCATAAGATCGACGCGCGCGGGCATGAAGCTGGCGCGGTTCGCTGCGGCTTATGCGAAAGCGAGGGGGCAACGTCAAGATATGGGCCGGTTTTTGCCCGGTTTTCGACTTGATCGGCCGTTGTGCGGTTTGTTGCCGACTAGGCGGCTTGCACGGGGCGCGACGCGGCCTGCCAGGCCAAGGCGCCCAGTCCCAACGCACAGACCGGGAATACGACCCAGTTGAGCATGTCCCAGCCGGCGGCGTTGTAAGTGGCCCCCGCCAGCAGGGAGGCCAGCGCGATCGTCGAGAACAGGATCAGGTCGTGAAAGCCCTGAACACGCGCCTTTTCCGACGGCCTGTAGCTTTCCGCGACCATCGTCGTCGCGCCGATGAAACCGAAGTTCCAGCCGAGGCCAAGCAGGATCAGCGAGGTCCAGAACTGCCAGAGCGCGATACCCGAGAGAGCGACAAGGGCGGAACCGACGAGAATGAGCAGGCCCATTCCCACGATCTTCTCGGCCCCGAAACGGGCGATCAGCCGGCCGGTGAAGAAGCTTGGCCCAAACATTGCGACCACGTGCCAGGAAATGCCGAGCGTCGCCTGGTCGGCGGTGAAACCGCAGCCGACCATCGCCAGCGGCGCGCCCGTCATGACGAAGCTCATGATGGAATAGGAGCCGATGCCGCAGATCAGGGCCACGACAAACCGCCTTTGCCCGACGATCTCGCGGAGCGGACGCGGCGGGACGGATTGCGCCACGGCCGCCGGCGTGGCCGAATTCTGGCGCGGCAGGAACGACAGGACCAGCGCTCCGAGCGCCGCGATCACGGGTATGGCGATGAAAGAGCCCGCGAACATGTGCGGCGCGAGCAATTCGCGTGTGAAGATGACGATCTGGGGTCCCATGATCGCGGTGAGCAGGCCGCCCGCCAGAACAAAGGAGATGGCGCGCGCCTTGAACTCCGGCGGCGCATTGTCCGCGGCGGCGAAACGGAACTGCTGGACAAAGGAATTGCCGAAGCCGATCCCGGCGAGCGCCAGGGCGAAAAGCCAGAAGCCCTGCGACATGATCGCCGCGGCGGCCAACGCGCCGCCGATCGCGGTGATGACCGTGCCGACCATGAAGCCCCTGCGCTGGCCGATGGAGCGCACGATCGTCGCCGCCGGCACCGCGCCCAGCGCCATGCCGACCATGAAACCGGTGATGGGCGCGGTCGCGAGAGATTTGTCGGCGCCCAGCAGATAGTAGCCGACGAGCCCTCCGATGGAGATCGCAATCGGATTGGCCGAGCCGATGATCGCCTGTGCCGTCGCGAGCACGAACGCCGTGCGGCGCGCCGTCGCGAGTGTCTGCGTGTCCATGTAGGGCTCCGGATTTGGCGGCCAAGCCCAAACATCGGCCAGCCACCGGGTCAAGCGCCAGACGGCATTTGAATTAAGCCAGCGCGGCTACCTGCCCTTGCCTTCGCCCCGCACCCGGCGCGCGACGCGGTCGAGCACGGCGTTGACGAGCTTAGGCTCGTCCTCGACATAGAATGCCTTGGCGATGTCGACATATTCGGAGACGATGACGGCGACCGGCACGTCCTCGCGCTTCATCAGTTCATAGACGCCGGCGCGCAGGATGGCGCGCAGCGTCGAATCGAGCCGCGACAGCGGCCAGTCGTCCGTCAGCGCCTCGCGGATCACCGGGTCGACCGTCTTCTGGTTCTCGACCACGCCGGACAGGATCGCCCGGAACCATTGCGCGTCGGCCTCGCGGTAGACATTGCCGTCCACTTCCTTGCCGAGCCGGTAGGCCTCGTATTCGGCCGCGATCTCGAGCAGGCCCGAGCCGGCGACGTCCATCTGGTAGAGCGCCTGGACCGCCGCGAGGCGCGCCGCGCCGCGCTTGTTGGCCGCGCGTATCGTTGTCGAGGGCTCGCTCATGCGCCAAGCCGTTCGCGGATCGCGATCATGGTCAGCGCGGCGCGGGCGGCGAAACCGCCCTTGTCGCCCTCTTCGCGCCTGGCGCGGGCCCACGCCTGCTCTTCGTTCTCGGTCGTCAGAATGCCGTTGCCGACCGCGATGCCGTCGATGGTCAGGTTCATCAGGCCGCGGCTGGATTCGTTCGCCACGATCTCGAAATGATAGGTTTCGCCACGGATGACGGTGCCCAATGCGACGAACCCGTCATAATAGGTGCCGCTCTCGTCCGCCGCGTCGACCGCCATGGAGATGACGCCCGGAATCTCCAATGCGCCGGGCACCGTGATGACATCATAGGTCGCGCCCGTCTCGTCCAGCGCGGCCTTCGCGCCGGCCAGCAGCGCGTCCGCGAGCGCCTCGTGGAAACGCGCCTCGACGATCAGAAGACGGGTCTTGCCCGATGGCGTCGAAAACGCCTTGCCGTGGTCAGATATGCCGGCCATGTCCTACTCCGGAAAGAGCCGGTCGTTTAGGCTGATCAGAACAGATGAGCAAGGTCAGATGATACGATCAATTGCGATCTTCCTTGCCATGGAATACGCGAAGGATTGAGATACCGGCTTCTTCGACCTGGTAGCGAATCTCGTAATTACCCACGATAAGTCGCCTGACGTCGTCGGGCGCGAATTGGTCAAGCCGAAGACCGAGCCTTGGATGGTCAAGCAATCGGTCGGGCGCGCTCACCAGTGCCACCAGAAGACTGTCCGCCGCCACCGGGTTCACGCGCGCGACAAAATCATGCAGCCGTTCCAGGTCAACGAGCGCATCTCTTGACCATAGGATGCTCATCAATCGGGCCGCGGCAACGGATCGGGGGTGCCAAGACTTGCGACCCATTCCTTGACGCGACTGTGTTCAATCGCACGCCCTGCCCTGACCTGTGCCATTGCCTCACGGGTGAGCCGGTCGCGCTCTTCCTCGTCCTCGATCCAGGCGGCCAGGGCTTGCTTTACGATCCATCCCCGCGGGCGATCCATCTGCTTCGCCAGTTGATCGAGCTTGTCGGCCAGCTCGCTGGGAACATGAGCTGTAAGGACACGTGTTTCCATGTGATCAACCTCTTCAATCAGTCGCAATCATATTGATTGAACGTGATTAAGTCGAGCGTGAAGAGCAGCTACAGCCCCTCTTTCGCTGCCTCGACAAGCCTTGCCGCGTAGCGCGCCATGGTGTCGATCTCGAGATTGACCAGATCGCCCGCCTGCCGCTCGCCCCAGGTGGTGACGCCGAGCGTATGGTGGATGATGAGCACATCGAAATCCGTGCCAGAAACCGTGTTGACGGTCAGCGACGTGCCGTCGAGCGCGACCGAGCCCTTCGGCGCGATGAAGCGCGCGAGCTCCTTCGGCGCGCGCAGCCGGAAACGCACCGCGTCGCCCTCGTCCTCGCGCGACAGGATTTCGGCGGTGCCATCGACATGGCCGGAGACGATATGGCCGCCGAGCTCGTCGCCGATCTTCAGCGCCCGCTCCAGATTGATGCGCGTCCCCTCGCCCCAACTGGCCAGCGTGGTGAGCCGCAGCGTCTCCTCCCAGGCCTCGACCTCGAACCATCTTGCGTTCGACCCGGCGTCGGGCAGCTTCGTCACCGTGAGGCACACGCCGCCGTGAGAGATCGACGCGCCGATATCGATTCCGGCCGGGTCGTAGCCGCTCTCGACGCGCAGCCTCAGCCCCATCGGCAATTCCTCGCGCGCCGCCACGCGGCCCACATCCGTGATGATCCCGGTAAACATCAGTCACGCACCCATTCGCTAAATCGGTCGACGCCGTATTGCGCCTCGCGCAGCAGCCGGAAACCGTCCGGCATGGCATCGGGATGGACCGGCGAGGCGATCGCGTCGCCGCCGATGGCGTCCGGCCCCCGGAACAGCACGATGCGGTCCACGAGCCCCTCGTCGAGAAAAGCCCGCGCGGTCGCCGCGCCGCCCTCGATCAGCAGGCTCGACATGCCCCGAGCCGCGAGATCCTCCAGCATTTCGGGAAGCGCGATGCGGCCGTTATGCAGTTCGGCCGGCATGAACTCGACGCCGATCATTTCCAGCGACGAGCGCCGCACCGGGTCGGCATCCGGGGCGGACACCGCCAGCACGCGCAGCGAGCGCGACGAGAGCGCGAGTTTTGACATCACAGGCATGCGCGCCTGCGGATCGAGCACGATGCGCGCCGGCGAGCGGTCGCGCAGGCCGTCGAGGCGGCTCGTCAATTCGGGATCGTCCTCCGCCACCGTACCGACGCCGACCAGGATGGCGTCGCTCGCGGCGCGAAGAAGATGGGCCTGCGCACGCGCGATGCCGCTGGTGATGGCGATCTGTCCGGCGCCCCTGCGGCCGATCATGCCGTCGGCGGAAATCGCAAGCTTGAGAGTCACTTCCGGCCGTTTCCTCGCCGCGCGCGAGAGATAGCCGGCCATGGCGTCCCGCGCCTCCTCGGCCAGAACGCCGCTGACCACCTTGAGGCCGGCCTCGCGCAGCATCTCGTAGCCACGGCCCGCCACGCGGCTGTCGGGATCGTCCGCCGCCCCAATCACGCGCGCGACGCCGGCATCGATCAGCGCCTGGGCGCAGGGCGGCGTGCGGCCGTGATGGGCGCAAGGCTCCAGCGTCACATAGGCGGTCGCACCCCTGGCGCGCTCGCCGGCCTCGGCGAGCGCCACGGTCTCGGCATGGGGACGGCCGCCAAGCGCGGTCACGCCACGCCCCACGATCACGCCATTCTTGACGATCAGCGTGCCGACCGAGGGGTTGGTGCCCGTCAGGCCGAGATGGTTGCGCGACAGGCGGATCGCCGCCGCCATATAGCGGCGGTCTGCGGCGGTTATCTTTGCCTTGCCGCCTGCCATCCGGTTAGGTCCCGCTCTCGTCGCTCAGTTCGCCGAGGACATCGTGGAAATCCTTGGCCTCGCGGAAATTCCGGTAGACCGAGGCGAAGCGCACATAGGCGACATCGTCGAGCGATTTCAGCGCCTCCATCACCAGGCGGCCGATCTCGTCCGACGGTATTTCAGCCTCACCCGACGATTCGAGCTGGCGCACGATGCCGCTGACGGCACGGTCGATGCGGTCGGGATCGACATTGCGCTTGCGCACCGCCACCTCGACGGACCGCGCCAGCTTGTCACGATCGAACGGCACTTTCCGGCCGGACTTCTTGACGACGGTCAGGTCGCGCAGTTGCACGCGCTCGAAGGTGGTGAAGCGCCCGCCGCAATCCGGGCAGACGCGCCGGCGGCGGATCGCGGCGCCGTCTTCGGCGGGCCGCGAGTCCTTCACCTGGGTATCTTCGGACTGGCAGTAAGGACAGCGCATGTCGGACCTGAGAACGTGATTCCGGTCCGACACTTAGCCGATTTTGTTGCTAGCCCAAATACGAATACATCGGGAAGCGGTCGGTCAGCCTGACGACCTTCTCCTTCACCGCCGCCTCGACCTTGGCGTTGCCCTCGTCGGAATTCGCCGCCTTCAGCCCGTCGAGCACTTCGGTGATCAGGTCGCCGATCTCGCGGAACTCGGCCTCGCCGAAGCCGCGGGTCGTGCCGGCCGGCGCGCCGAGGCGCACGCCCGAAGTGACGAACGGCTTTTCGGGGTCGAAGGGGATGCCGTTCTTGTTGCAGGTGATGTTGGCGCGGCCGAGCGCGGCCTCGGCCCTCTTGCCGGTGGCGTTCTTCGGGCGCAGGTCGACCAGCATCAGATGGTTGTCGGTGCCGCCCGAGACGATGTCGAGGCCGTTCGTCTTCAACTGCGCCGAGAGCGCGCGGGCGTTCGCCACGATGTTCTTGGCGTAGGTCTTGAACTCCGGCTCCAGCGCCTCCTTGAAGGCCACGGCCTTGGCCGCGATGACATGCATCAGCGGCCCGCCCTGCAGGCCCGGGAACACAGCCGAGTTCATCTTCTTGGCGATCTCCTCGTCGTTGCAGAGGATCATGCCACCGCGCGGCCCGCGCAGGCTCTTGTGCGTGGTCGTCGTCACGACATGGGCGTGCGGCAGCGGCGACGGGTGCTGGCCGCCGGCGACAAGGCCCGCGATATGGGCCATGTCGACCATCAGGTAAGCGCCGATCTCGTCGGCGATCTTACGGAACGCCGCCCAGTCCCAGATGCGCGAATAGGCGGTGCCGCCGGCGATGATCAGCTTCGGCTTCTCGCGACGCGCGGCCTCGGCGATCTCCTCCATGTCGAGCAACTGGTCGTCACGGCGCACGCCGTAGGAGACGACCTTGAACCATTTGCCGCTCATGTTGACCGGCGAGCCGTGTGTCAGGTGCCCTCCCGAGTTCAGGTCGAGGCCCATGAAGGTGTCGCCGGGCTGGAGCAGCGCCAGAAAAACGGCCTGGTTCATCTGCGAGCCGGAGTTCGGCTGGACATTGGCGAAGTTGCAGCCGAACAGTTTCTTGGCGCGGTCGATCGCAAGCTGTTCGGCCACGTCCACATACTGGCAGCCGCCATAGTAGCGCTTGCCCGGATAGCCCTCGGCATATTTGTTGGTCATGATCGACCCTTGCGCCTCCAGGACGGCGCGGGAGACGATGTTTTCCGAGGCGATCAGTTCGATCTCATGGCGCTGGCGACCGAGCTCGGACCGGATCGCACCAAAAATTTCCGGATCGATCTGTTCGAGCGTTGCAGAAAAGAAGCTGTCGGTCGCTTTGGTCATGGTCGGTTCCCCGCGCATTCGGAAGTCAGGCCGATCAGCCGGCCCGCGCGGGCCACTAACACACAAGCCGGCACCCCGCCACGTCCGCCAAACGAATTCCGCTTGGCCGTTTGCGTCACGCGGCTCCTTGCCGCCGGCGGCGCCCGGCATCAACGGGCCGGCTCCGGACGGGTTCGCCCAAGCAGGTCCAGCCGGTGGTTCGCCGCCCGGGCGTAACCCCAAAGCAAAAGGCCGCCCGAAGGCGGCCTTGTGAATCGGCTCGATCGACCGGTCAGAGCGCGGTCGACAATTGCAGTTCCTGCGCGCCGTCCTTGGCGTAGATGTCATCGCGAAGCTGCACGACATCGCTCGTCGCCCAGGCCGAAATATACTTGAAGTGCACGGGAACCGGGTTGGTGACGTTGACCGGCGTGTTCTGGCCGGAGCGGATCGTGTCCTCGAAGTGCTGGCGCGTCCAGCCGGGCGTGTCGCGCAGGATCCAGGTGACCAGGTCGCGCACGTTCTGCACGCGCACGCAGCCCGACGAATCGAACCGCATCAGCTTGTTGAACAGGCCCTGCGAGGGCGTGTCGTGCATGTAGACGTTTTCCGGGCTGGGGAAATTGATCTTCACTGACGACATGGCGTTGATCTTCGAGGGGTCCTGGCGCAGACGATACTTCGCCGCCTCCTCGGTGTTCCAGTCGATCCGCTCCGGCGGAATCTCCTGCCCGTCGGGCCCGAAGATGCGGATGCCGTTCTTGGCGAGATATTGCGGGTCCTTGCGCATCAGCGGGATAATGTCCTTGCGGACGATCGATTCCGGCGCGTTCCAGTACGGATTGACGATGATCTCGTTGATCCTGGAATCGAGGAACGGCGTCGGGCGGTCGATCTTGCCGACGATCGCCGTGTGGCGCTGGACG